>WNGB01006975.1_pt1 | contig 20021 bp, 13 predicted proteins | sample 5400681 | NCBI WGS metagenome assembly WNGB01 (sample SAMN13153367, study PRJNA577476) | soil metagenome | isolation source: 115 cm soil or saprolite under grassland replicate 2 | place: USA:California | collected 2016-06-15
TTTGGTATAACCTGGCTCGGCCGGAGTGACTCCTAATGTATAGAATATCATGTCGCGGGTCGGTGTGCAGCTCCAGCCGTGAACATGCGTGCCCCAGCCCCAGCACTCGCCGATCGTGTCGTAGCCGTTGGTCAGGAACTCCGACCATCGCCGGTACAGGTCGGGCAGCCGGTCGGCCTTGCCCGCGAGAACCACCGCGTCGTGGACGGTGTAGCTCATAAACGGCTCGGCCAGCACGATCTCGCGCTCGGCATCCCAGTCGGTCTCGTAGATGCCCTGGAGCTGCTTCTGCATTTTCTCCTGGGAATACTCGCCCTCGCCGCCACCCGTCCAGGAGCGCACCACCAGCCGGGCCGAGTCGGTGATCGTGTCGACGATCCGGCCCCAGCGCTCGCGCGGCGCCAGCCCGGAAGCGATCGCCAGCGCGCCGGCCAGCTGGCTCATCTCGGGCCGTCGCGCGCCGTCCACCAGGTGGTCCACATACGAGCCCCGCGAGTCGTCCCAGAAGACCTCGAAGCCCGCGCGCGCTTTTTCGTACAGCCCTTCGGCCCAGCGCTGGCTGGCGCGCTCTTCGAGCCAGGCGGCGATCTCGGCGAACTCGCGCAGGCCGCGCGCCCACAATGCCGTCAGTATCGCGCTGGTGTCCTCGGTCAGCAAGCTGGACCAGTCGACCAGGTTCCATTCGGCCACATCCTTCAGCACGCCGCCCGAGGTCTGATACGGGGCATACCAGCGCAGAATGCGCTCGATCGTGGGCATGAGCGCCTTGACGACATCCCGATCGCCGCTGAAGCGGTAGCAATTATAGACGCCGTGGATCCAGTTGAGCGCCCAGTCGGGGATGGTGAAGCTGCCGCTCGCCTCGATCTCGCCGACCACGCTCATCGGCAGCATGCCATCCGGCCTGGGCGAGTTCGCCAGCGTCAGGTAGTGCCAGGCCAGGCGCCAGTCGCGGTTGGTGGCCAGATGTACCATCTGGTGGACGACCGAGTCGCCGACCCAGGCGCGCTGCTCGCGGGTTGGGCAATCGATAAAGGCATCGTGCGAATTGAGCTGCACCGTGCGCACGCCGGCCGCGAATATCCGGTTCAATTCCTCGTCGGCGCAGATGAAGCTCGCACCGTCCTGCCAGGGGTACAGATACTCCTGCACCGTGAACTGCTGGAGCGTGACCTTGCCTTGAACCCCATGCACCAGGATGTAGGCGTAGCGGAAGCCGTTCGAGTCGAACACCTGAAAATGGTCGTGTTCCCCGCGTGCGATATAACGCGTTCCGGCATGCGCGCCGAGGAATCCGGATGGGCCCTTGACTGGCTCCTCTACATAAGAGAGGTCGAGCACAGAGCCGGCCGGGGCGTCGAGTTCGAACTGGACAAAACCCGAGACGATGCCGCCCATGTCGAGGATCAGCCGTGCCATGCCGCCGGCCGGGATATCCACGTTGAGCGGCAGGCGATCGGCTTGTGTGGCGCTGGAGAGGGGCAGGGCGCAGGCCGCCTCGACGCGCTTGACCGGGCTGTTGATCGCTACGTCTACCGCTTCGGCGAGGGTCTCGACCTGGAGTGTCGCCGGAGTCTTGACCGCACCGCCGAGCCGTGCGATCGGGCGAGGGTAGAGCGGGCCGTACGGATCGGTGGGTGGCTGGCTGCGGGCGAAGCCGCCGATATGCACAGCGGGCACGATCTGGGCAGCGCCCCAATCGCTATCGTCAAAGCCGAGCGTTTGCCAGCCGTGCGGGAATCGGCGCGCGTCGAATACCTCGATCGGCACGCCGCCGGCAACCGGGCCGGCGAGGTCGCTGCCACCATCGTCGGACCACGCGTCGGCCTTTCGCGCCTGCCAGGTGGCATCGCTGACCAGCCAGCCGGCCGCGCCGAGATCGGCCTCGAAGACCAGCACGCCGGTCTTGCCCAGCGTCATATTGGGCACGGCCGGCATCCAGTAGGATTTCGGCGTGCCGTAATACTTGACGTAGATCGCCAGCACATTCGCGCCGGGCTGGAGCAAGGGGGCCAGATCGAGCAGATCGTAGTACAAGCGACGCGGCTGGCTGCGAATCGGGCCGCGGTAGGCTTCCTGGCCGTTGACGAACAGCGCATAGCGCGAGTCGGCGGTGACGCGGGCCGGCGCGCGTTCGGGCACGCGGTCGAGATGCACTGTTTTGCGAAACAGGCCGTGGGCCTCCGGCGCCCGCGGGTCGACACCGGCCGACATGAAACCGCCGGGCTCGATCGGCTCTTCAGGCACCCAGATCCAGTGGCCGCGCCAGCGAATCTCGGGAAAGTCGTGTGTTGTGACCGGTAGGGACATGATCACGTCTCCTCTAACACGAAAATAGAACCAAGAACCGGGTGCCCTCTGGGCGAACCGAGAACTGCCGGACGCCTATTTTCATGCATCAGGGTGCGGCGCAGCCGCATGGACATCTATAGTGAGCAGGTAAGCGGGTGAACGGGTGAGCGGGCGCCGGCACAGCCGACCGAATGTGTAACTTCACCTTGTCACCCTGTCACCTTGTCACCCCTTGATGCCGGTCATGGTGATGCCCTGGATGAACGTCCGCTGGGTGAAGAAGAACGCGATCAGCACCGGCACGATCATCACGACAGAGACAGCCATAAGCGGGCCCCACAGCACATTGTGCTCGCCCTGGAATTGCGCCAGACCGAGCGAGAGCGTATACTGCGCCGGGTCGTTCAGGTAGATCAGCGGGCCAAGGTAGTCGTTCCAGGTGCCCAGGAACGTGAACAGTCCCACCGTGGCGAGCACCGGTGTCGCCAGCGGCATAATGATCGACCAGTAGATCCGGAACTCATTCGCGCCGTCGACACGTGCGGCCTCCGATAGCTCGTGCGGAATCGTCAGGAAGAACTGGCGCAGCAGAAAGATCGAAAACGGTTGCAGGAAGAAGTAGGGCACGATCAGCGGTTTCAGCGAGCCGATCCAGCCGAGGTTCTTGAATACCAGGAACAGCGGGATGAGTGTGACCTGTGTAGGCACCATCAGCGTGGCGATAATGACCGCGAAGAGCAATTCGCGACCGGACCAGCGGATGCGCGCCAGGCTGTAGGCCACCAGGCTCGATGAGATCACGCAGCCGATGACCGACAATCCACAGTAGATCGCCGTGTTCTTCAGATAGGTCAGGAACGGAATGTAGCTGAGCCCCAGCACATACTGCTGGAACGTGACCGGCTGGGGAATCCAAACCGGCGGGAACACCAGAATCTGAGTGTCGGGCTTGAGCGAGGTGCTGACCAGCCACAGGAATGGCACCAGGAAGACCAGGCTGAGCAGGATGAGCGCCGTATGCGCGGTGATCGAACGGATGGTCTTGCGATTGCGAGCGCGCCGATTGGTGGCGCGCCCCAGTGGCGCGGGGCGGGCGCTGCTAATGTTCGCCATACAGATACTCCTTACTGCCCGGCATAGTAGATCCGGCGCGCCGAACTTTTGAAGATAATCACAGTCAGAATCACCACCACGATGAACAGCATCCAGGCCATCGCGCTGGCGTAGCCCATCCGGAAGAACCGAAACGCGTTATCGTAGAGGTAGAGCGCATAGACGCGGGTCGAGTCCACCGGACCGCCTTGGGTCATCACCTGCGGCTGGGTGAAGTGTCAGGTGGCGGGTCTTATCCCACCAGCGCGCCCCGTCGATCTCGGCCGCCTCATACAGTTCCTGCGGCACATCCTGGAGCCCGGCCAGGTAGATAATCATCCAATTGCCCACGCCCCAAAGCAGCATGATCACCAGCGCCGGCTTGGCCCAGGCCGGGTCGCCCAGCCAACCCGGTCCGCGGATGCCGACGTACCACAGCAGGGTGTTGATCAGGCCGTATTGCGGGTTGAAGATCCACAGCCACAGCAAGGACGACGCGACGAACGGCACGATCGTCGGCAGGTAGAAGATCGTGCGGTAGATCGACTGGCCGCGCACCTTGAGGTTGAGCAGCATGGCCAGGGCCATGGCGAGCAAGATGCTCAGCGGGATCGTCACCACGGCCATGTAGATAGTGTTGAGTAGTGAGGTGTAGAAGATCGGGTCCTCGGTCAGCAACTCGCGGTAGTTCTCTAGCCCGACCCAGCGGCCCGGTTGCAGGATACTGTAAGATGTGAAGCTGTAGTACACCGATGCCGCGATCGGGTAGGCGACGAACAGCAGGAACCCCACGATCGCCGGCGCGGCGAACAGTAATCCATTGCGCAGATCGTGCCTTTCCTGGCGCGACAGACGTTGGCGCGATACACGTAGCGGCGTGGTTGCCAGCTCGGCTTGCTTGGCCATATTGGCCTCCTATACGTAATACGGTATTTTCTCCCGTGCTTCGTTTTGTCCCTCTACGAGCGACAAAACGAAGCACAAAGGAAAGTGCCGCTATTGCACGCCTTCCTTGAGAATGCGGTCCAACTCCTTCTGCGTGCTCGCGGTGGCGTCGTCCAGCGCCTGCTGGGGCGTCTTCTGCCCGTAGACAGCCGCATCGACTGCTCGCTGGAGTTCGCTCGCATAGAAGGCCTGCGCCGGCATCACCGGCCGTTGGTGTTGCGTCTCGACCAGGATATCGTAGAACGGCTTCAGATTGGGATCCTGCTGGATCTTCGCGAACGACGGCGCCTTCTTCCAGCCGGCGAACTGGCCCTGGGCCTCGAAGCCGATGTTGGTTCCCTCATCTGTCGCGGTGAGCCACTTGACGAACTCGAAGGCGGCCTCCTTGTTCTTGGCGCCCTTGGGGATGCCGACCGTCCAGCCGCCGACCCACGACGAGTGCGGCTTCGCGCCGTCTGGCCCTTGCGGCATGAAGGTGATGCCGTACTTCAGGTCCGGCGCATACTGCTTGAGGCTGGGGATCTCCCACGGGCCACCGGGCGACATGGCGATCTTGAGCTTGGGGAAGGGGCCGTTCTGGCCGCCCGGGGACGTCATGCCGGGGATGAAGCCGGAGATCTGCGTCGGGTCGTATTTCTTCGCGAAATCGGCCATCCACTGCAGCGCCTTGATATTGTTGGGGTGGTTGGCGGTGATCTTCTTCGCATCTGGGTCGTAGAACTCGCCGCCGAAGACCCAGCCCCATGTAAACATCGAGTTCGAGCTGCCATACACGATCCATGGGATATAGCCCAGCCGATCGATATGGCCGCTAGTGACCTTGGCAATCTTGTCGTTCATCTGGTCCATCTCGGCGATCGTCTGGGGCGGCTTCTCCGGGTCGAGCCCGACCTCCTTGAAGATATCCTTGTTCCAGTAGAAGCCAAAATTCGCGTCGGAGCTGCGTGTCAGCGCCCAGACCTTGCCGTTGTAGACCGTCTGATTCCACGAAGGCGTCCAGAAGTCTTCCGGTTTGATGCCGGCCGCGCCGATCACGTCGTCCAGCGGTTCGAGCACGCCGCGCGCGGCCCACTCGGCCACCTGCGGCCCGTCGACCCAGACGACATCCGGCGGCGTGCCACTGGCCACCGCGGTGAAGAACTTGGCGTTGCCGGTGGTGTCGTTGGCGGCGAACACGGCCTTGATACCAGTATTCTGCTGGCTATCCTCGTACGCCTTCCAGACTTTTTCCCAGTTCGTGTCGGGGTAAGGATACCAGATCGTAAGCGTATTGGCGCGCCCAGAAGCGGCAGCACGTTCGGGCACTGGAGTTGGGACGGGAGTGGGCGGGATCGCGGCGGTGGGCGCTTCGGCGGCTGTGCCACCCGCCGCTGCGGTGGGGGCGGTAGCGCCGCCAGGCGGTGGGGTGTTGCCGCAGGCGGCCAGCAGGGCGGCGGCCCCGCTCATTCCGCCAATGGTGTGCAGAAAAGCGCGGCGGGAGAGTTTGTTCCGTTTGGTCATCTGGAACCTCCATCTGATAACTGGTGTGTCGTTCGATCGATCACGGAATCGCCGCGATGCGGGTGTGATTGGATCATCACCTGAGGGATCTCACCTCCTTTCCGCTCAGTTGCTTGTTACTAACGCGCGCTACTAACACGCGTTACTAATGGATGATCCATAGAATCTGAGTGAGGAGAGCACTCTGGCCTGCCACAGCTGCCCAATGCGATATCATGGAAGCGCCAGCCGCCTATGGCGTTTCAGTTTCTGCGGTGTGAGGCCGGGATGAAGGATGGTTGCTTCTCACCGAAGATGCTCGAACGATCAGCTCGGCATCCAAGAGCACCTGGCGGACTGGCTCGACATTGTGAATAATCCGATCGAGTAGCATCTTGCCGGCCTGGTGACCCATATTTTCAAACGATATTCGAACCGTCGTCAGCGGCGGACGCATAAACCGTGCCAGTGGATTATCGTCGAACCCGACGACGGCGATCTCATCGGGAATGGCCTGGCCACGCTGGTGGATCGCCGCGAGCGCGCCGAACGCGACCACATCGCTTGTGATGAACACGGCCGTCGGGGCACCCCGCAGATCGAACAAGATCAGCCCGTCGATGCTTTTGGTACGCGCCAGTTTCAAGTAGGTGTCCGCCGTGTCCGATTGTCCGACCGAGTCGAGCAGCAGCCGCACCCCGAATTGTCGCGCGACCCGCATGAGCTCTTCGATAATCAGAAAATGGGTCGAGCCGGCAGTGTCGTTGGGATGATCGCGTGAGAAGACCAGCCCAATCGTTTGGGTGCGGCCCCAGCCGGCTTCGAGTATATTCGGAATACTTCCAAAACCCTTTGTTTACGATTGCGTTACTATATCATATTCATAACCAAATGTCAAGCGATTCATACTTATTTTGTTTCGATTCATATTTAGCACTTGATTCGCAGTCGTGTTTTTGATACTATAAGACAAGGTTCGAATTTACGCGCAGGGGATGGGGAAGGCTGCAGCTTCCCCATCGGCGCTCTTCGCCAGTTGTGGGCGGCGCCCAAAGAGCAGCCGGCTGCCCAAAACCGGCTGAACAGAAGATTTTGGGGGCTCGGATCCCATCTGGGTGCCCTCCAGACCTCCGCTCGCGTACGTCCTCAAGGTTCTTGACGAACTGTCTTCGGAAAACCCGATCTTACGGAAATGTTTCAGTCGTATTGAGGATACATGTCGCAAACCGATCAAACAATAGCGCCAGAACGGCGGCGCGACCAGATTCTAGCCTATTTGAGCACGCATGACCGCTCAAGCAAGTTTGGCGCGATGTCCTTCAGTGCATTTGCGCTACCGCACGAGATCGGCCAAATTGTCACTGATACCGGCGTGGTACCATCGATCGTGGCCGAGCTACGCGAACGCGGCATCACCGTCACACTGGTCTGACCACTCGCTATTGCGTGGGACGAAGGACAAATGACGAAGGACGAACGCCAGCGCTTGCAGACCTTCGTCGTTCGTCGTTCGTCTGATCGATCAAAATAACTCGGACGGAGTATGCACGGCCTACTCGTAGCGCAGCGCCTCGATCGGGTTCAGCCTGGCGGCGCGCTGGGCCGGGTAGATCCCAAAGAACAGCCCGACCGCCAGCGAGAAGCCGACTGCCAACAGCACCGAGCTCAGTGTGACCGAGGTGGTGAGCAGGCCCGTGAGCGTCACAATCAGGGCGATGCCGCCGCCGATCGCCAGCCCGATCAGGCCGCCGGCCAGGCTGATCACCAGCGCCTCGACCACGAACTGCAGCAGAATGTCGCGCGGTCGTGCCCCCACGGCTTTGCGCAGGCCGATCTCGCGCGTCCGCTCGGTCACACTCACCAGCATGATGTTCATAATCCCAATGCCGCCCACCAGCAGCGAGATGCCGGCCACCGATGCCAGGAAATAGGTCAGCAGCGTCGTCACCGTCGAGAGCGAGCTTAGAAGTGACGCCTGGTTCATCACCTGAAAATCGTCCTTGGTTCCGTCGGCGCTCAGGTTGTGCCGCTCGCGCAGCAGCGATTGAATGCGCGATTGCACCGCGTTGATATCCGCGCTGTTGGTCACCGAGATCTGGATCGACGAGACCTTCCAGCCATTGCCATCGGGCGTGCGCGCGCCAAATAGCTGTTGCTGCGCCACCGTGATCGGCACCAGCGCCTGGTCGTCCACCGATCCGAAGCCGCCGCTGCCTTTCAGCTCAAGCACGCCAATCACCCGCAGCGTATGCCCGGCCACGCGCACATTCTGCCCGACTGCGGTGCCGCTGCCGAAGAGCGTCTTGGCGATTGTGTTGCCGAGCACCACCACGCCATCCGCGCCGCTGACCTGGTCGTCGGTGATAAATGTGCCGCTACTCAGCTTCAGGTTACTGATCGCCTGGTACGCGGCGGTGACGCCGGTGATCGTGGCGTTGGTATCGGCGGCCGGCGCGACAATCTGCCCGCTGCCGCCATATTCGGGTGATGGCCCGGTGATCGGCAGCTTGAGCGCCGCCAGCGCTGCCACATCGGCCATGGTCATGGTCTGGGCCTGGTTCTGCTCGCCCGGCCCACGACGGTTTGGTGAGCCGGGGCGAATGGTCAGTAAATTCGTGCCGTTCGATTGGATCTGGCTGGTGATCGAAGCGGTCGCGCCGTTGCCGATCGCCAGCAGCGCCACTACCGACGCGACGCCGATGATCACGCCCAGCATCGTCAGCAGCGCGCGCACCTTGTTGGCCAGCAGGCTTTCGAAGGCCAGCCGCCCGACCTCGATCAGGCTGACGCGGCCTTGCACTGTGTCATCCAGCGGCTCCAGCACCTCCTGCTCGGCGCTGATAGCTGGGGCGCTGGTCAATATTGTTGACAATCTATTCCTCCGTTTGCTCGCGGCTGGGATAGCCTGCGGTAGCAAGGTACTTTTTATGTGTGGTTCCGGTTTTTGGCCCCGCCGGGCCAAAAAACCGGAACCACAGAAGAGAATAGCGCTATTCACGCAGTATATGCAGCTACGCGGTGTGCGCGCGCGGCGGCCCATCGCTCACGAGCACGCCATCGCGCATCACGAGCACGCGCCGCGCGTATTCGGCAATGTCTAGCTCGTGCGTTACCAGCACCACTGTCAGCCCCTGCTCGGTGTTCAGCCGCTGCAGGATGCGCATGATCTCCTCGCTGGTCTTGGTGTCGAGCGCGCCGGTCGGCTCATCGGCCAGCAGCACCGCCGGGCTGCCCACTAGCGCGCGGGCGATCGCTACGCGCTGCTGCTGGCCGCCCGACAGCTCGGTCGGCTTGTGGTGCATGCGCTGGGTCATCCCCACGATCCGTAGCGCCACCTCGGCGCGCCGATGGCGCTCGCCGGATTTGACGCCGCGATAGATCAGCGGCATCTCGACCTGGCGCAGCGCGTTCTGGCGTGGCAGCAGCATGTACTGCTGGAACACAAAGCCCAGCTTGCGCGCCCGTACCCCCGAAAGATCAGCGCTGCGCAGATCGGCGACCTCCTCGCCGTCGAGCTGGTAGCTGCCGCTGGTCGGCGTATCCAGGCAGCCGATCATGTTCATGAGTGTGCTTTTGCCGCTACCGCTTGGCCCCATGATTGCCACGAACTCGCCGCGCTGGATCGTGAGCGACACGCCCTGCAGCGCCTGAACTGTGACATCGCCCATCGTATAGATCTTGCGCATATCGGTGATCGATATCATTGGTGATTGCATCTTTATACTCCTGAAGGGTGAAGGGTTAAGGGTTATCGTCAATGCATTCATTGCATGCTTTGATCCTAACTTCTAATCGCTACGGCCCGCCGAACGGCCCGCCGCCGCGACTGGTGGTGGTCGTCGTCGCCGGAGTTGTCACAACCTTGTCGCCTTCCTTCAGCCCGCTGGTGATCTCGGTGTTGGTGCCGTCGCTCAGGCCGGTCTGCACGTCCACCTCGCTGGTGGTCTTGCCGTCGGCGCTCGTTACCTGTACCGAGTGGCCGGCGCCTTTGGGCAGCAGCGCGCTGTTCGGCACCAGCAGCACACCATCCTGCTTGGCGGTGGTGATCGATAGGTTGGCGGTCATGCCGATTTTGACGCGCGTGTCGCTATCGGGGAAGCTCACCTGCACCGCGTACGTCACCACGCCATTGCTGGTCGCGGCCGATGGCGCGATATAGCTGACCGTGCCGGCGGCTTTCCAATCCTTCAGCGCGTCGATCGTCAGCGCCACCGGCTGGCCGAGCTGCACCTTGGCGACATCGTTCTCGCTCAGCTTCAGGTCGACGTGCAGCGTGCGGCGATCGATCAGACTGACGGCGGCGGCGCTGCTCGATGCGCTGCTGCCAGGCACGATGTTGACGGCTGTGACCACGCCCGTAAACGGCGCTTTCAATGTGGCCTGTTCCATCGCCAGCTGCGCCTGCTTGAGGCTTTGCTCGGCCTGCGTCACCGAGTCCTGTTGAATGGCCACGTCGGTGGTGGTGCCGGGCGCGATCAGCTTGGCCAGGTTGGCCTGCGCCTGCGTCAGGCTGGCCTGAGCTTGATCGACGCCGGCCTGTGCCTGGGCAATGTCGGTCTTGCTGGGGTTCTGGAGCGCGGCCAGCTGTGCCTGGGCGTTGGCCACCTTGGCCTGGGCCTGCTGAACGTTATTCGGCTCGGCCTGGCGCGCATTATCGTAGCTCACCTGCGCCTGCTGAACCGTGGTCTCGGCGCTGTGTAGCGCCGCCTGGGCTTGGATGTAGGTGTCGGCGTACTGCTGGCGCTGGGTATCGCTCAGCTTATTCGCGACCTTTTTGCCGGCGGAATTGGTGGTGCTCGGGTTGGTCGGATCATTGCCGGTATCCTGGACATACTGCCAGTTTTTCAGCGCGGTGGCATATTGCGATTGGGCCTGCGTCAGCGCGTCGGTCGCTTTCTGGAGATCCTGCTGGGCCCTGGTTTTGCTGGCCGAGCTGTTGTCGGTCTGGGCTTGAAGATCGAGCTCAGCCTGGTGGACCGTCGCCGCCGCGCTGCTGATCTTGTCGGGGCTGGGGTTCTTGAGCGCGGCGAGCTGGGACTGCGCCGATGTGAGCTGGGCCTGCGCGCTCGCCACCGCTGCTTTCTGCGCGGTGATATCGGCCGGCTGCACATTGCCATCCTTGGTCTGAATCAGCTTGGTATTTGCGCTGGCGAGCGCGGCCTGCGCGCTGGCGATTTGCAGCGCCAGGTCGCGTGTGTCGAGCTGCGCCAGCGTCTGCCCCGAGGTCACGCTGTCGCCCTCCTTGACCAACACCTGCGTCACGCTGCCGCTGGTCTGAAAGGCCAGGTCGAGTGTCTGTGCGGCGGCGATCGAGCCGCTGCCGGCGACTGCGGCGACGACATTGCCACGCGTCACGGTCGAGGTCGCCACCATAGCCGTGGAGGATCTGCTGCTGGTGCGATTGATCGCCAGCGCGACGATCAGGCCAATCACGATCACGGCGATACTGGCGCCTATCCAGCGCCCGCGGCGCCAGCCTGTCTGGCGCCCTGTCAACGTAGTCGTAGCCATCGATAATCCTTTCCTGATATATTTCTTCGCCGTAGGATAGCAAAATCATTTTTAGAGATTGTTAAGAAGTAATATGGAGATTGTGTGGAAGGAGTGCGAGATGTAGAGAGACTATGCTGAATAGCACCGACAACATCTACAGCTCGCAACTGCTGCTCATGACCAGTCAGACGACCGCAGGCTACGCAGCGACATTCAATATTGGGCTGAATATTGGCTAATCAGGATGTACACAAGATCGCCCTCGGAAGTTTGGCGGGCTGCGCGGCCGCCAAACCCCCACCGCGTAAGTCCGATAATGTAACCCCTGATCTGCTGGAACGCCAATACCACCACACTCATATGATATCGCCTCGAAGTGCTATACTAGCAGGCAACCAGTGTGCCCTCGAAATATGCACAGCGCACGCCAGCTTATGCGGTCTGGCTCATCCCGTGAGCAGTATGCCGTGAAGGAACCCGCGCATGGACTACGCCGAGCTTGAATTAGGCCTGAGCCGCCACGACGGCGGCAGCTATGGCCTCGATCTGCGCTTCAGCCAGCCTGGCAGCGACGCCGATATTCGCCTGGTGCGCGATGGCGCGGCCCAGATCGACATCGCGCAGCTGCGCGAGCTGGCTTTCGATGCCGAAGGCTACGGTCGCGCCCTTAGCGCGAGCCTGTTCGCCGACCCGGCTGTGCGCACGGCGTTCGCGCAGGCGCGCAGCGGCGCGGCCAGCCTGGATGCACCGCTGCGGCTGCGCCTGCTCGTTGGGCCTAGCGCGCCCGAGCTGCACGGCCTGCGCTGGGAGACTTTGCGCGACCCCGAGGATGACGCGCCGCTGCTGAATGGCGAGCAGATCCTGTTCTCGCGCTACTTCAGCAGCCGCGATTGGCGGCCGGTCAAGCTGCGCCCCAAGGGCGATCTGCGCGCCCTGGTGGCGGTAGCCAACCCTTCCGACCTGGCCAAGTACAAGCTGGCGGCGGTCGATGTGGCCGGCGAGCTGGAGCGCGCGCGCGCCGGCCTGGGCGATATACCGGTCGCGCCGCTGGGCGCCGACCCGCAAAGCGGCCCGGTCACCCTGAACAACCTTGCGGCTCGGCTGCGCGACGGCTTCGACATCCTGTACCTGGTCTGTCACGGCGCGCTGGTGCGCGGCGAGCCGCGGATCTGGCTGGAGGACGACGCGGGCGCGTCGGCAGTTGTCTCCGGCGCTGAGCTGGTGCTGCGCTTGCAGGAGCTGGCCGAGCGCCCGCGCCTGATCGTGCTGGCATCGTGCCAGAGCGCCGGGGCCAGCGAGGATGCGCCCGGCGCCGATGGCGAGGCGCTGGCGGCGCTCGGCCCACGCCTGGCCGAGGCGGGCATCCCGGCGGTGCTGGCCATGCAGGGCCAGGTGACGATGCGCACAGTGGCGCAGTTCATGCCGGTGTTCTTCCGCGAGCTCCAGCGCGATGGCCAGATCGACCGGGCGATGGCGGTGGCGCGTGGGGCCATCCGCGCGCGCGACGACGCCTGGATGCCGGTGCTGATCATGCGGCTGAAGAGCGGGCGGATCTGGTACATCCCCGGCTTCGGCGACGACCGGCAGGCCTTCGAGAAATGGCCGGCGCTGCTGCGCAGCATCCGCCGCAGCCAGTGTACGCCGATCATTGGATCGTACATGGGCGCGGCATTGCTCGGCACTTCGAATGAGATCGCGCAAAGCTGGGCCGAGACCTATCACTTCCCGATGGCGCCGCACCAGCGCGAAGATCTGCCGCAAGTGGCGCAGTACCTGGCCGTCAACCAGGATGCGCGCTTCCCGCTCGATGAGCTGCTGGAGTACCTACGCCAGGAGTTGCTGCGCCGCTACGCCAGCCAGCTGCCCGATACGCCGGCGGATGCCTCGCTGAGTGAGCTGTTCGCGGCCGTCGGCGCGCAGCGGCGCGCGCGCGACCCAGCCGACCCGTACAAAGTGCTGGCCGAGCTATCCTGCCCGCTCTATATCACCACCGACTCCAGCAACCTGCTGGAGGAGGCGCTCAAGGCCGCCGGCAAGGATGCTCAGACTGAGCTGTGCCGCTGGAACGAGGCGGTCGAGCAGCTGCCCTCGATCTACGACGACGCCCCCGACTATCGGCCCAGCGTCGAGCGCCCGCTGGTCTTTCATCTGTTCGGCATCAACGATGAGCCCGACTCGCTGGTGCTGACCGAGGACGATTACTTTGATTATCTGATCGGCGTGACCACCAACAAGGACTTGATTCCGATCGCCGTGCGTCAGGCGCTGGCCGATACCGCGCTGCTGTTCCTGGGCTTCCGGATCGACGACTGGAACTTCCGCGTGCTGTTCCGCAGCATTATGAGCCAGGAAGGGCGCAGCCGGCGCCGGAAGTATGCCCATATCGCCGGCCAGATCTTGCCGGAAGAGGGCCGATTCTTGGAGCCCGAGCGCGCGCGCAGCTACCTTGAGTCATACTTCCAGGATGCTGATATCAGCATCTACTGGGGCAGCGTTGAGGATTTCACCAAGGATCTGCTGGCCCAATGGAACGCCGAACCGGATAAGCGAAGCCTGCGGCGCTAAATCACATAACTTTCGCACTGGTGGGGTTCGGGGAGGTTTCACCTCCCCGAAATATCCCTTTTTGGTGTCGCGCAGGCCACCGATTTTAACCCTTTGTGGGTTCTTTTTCGCCCCGCCGGGCGAAAAAGAACCCACCATAAACATAAAGTACCATGCTGCCGCAGGCAAAAGCTGCCTTTTGTGTAAGTTATAAAGTATTCTTGGAGGGACGAAGTCCCTCCAAACCTCCCTATGGAAACCGGAGAGAATCGCTATGACCCTCGCGCCAGCCGCGCGGCCCAACCCCTACATTGGCCCGCGCTCATTTCAGACCGGCGAGGTGCTCTATGGCCGCGACCGCGAGACGCAGGATCTGCTCGGCCTGCTGATCGCCGAGCGGATCGTGCTGCTGCACTCGCCTTCCGGCGCGGGCAAAACCTCGCTGGTGCAGGCCGCGTTGATCCCACGATTGATCGAGCGCGAGTTCACCGTTCTGCGGGTGATACGCGTTAGCCAAGAGCCGCCCGCCCTGGCGAACGACCCTTCGACGCGGCTCAGGGCAGGCGAACGGCGAATGACAGATGGAACGCCGAACGACGAATCCATCCTTCGTCCTTCGTCCTCGGTCGTCAATCGCTATGTCCTGAGCGCGCTGCTGGCCTTGGAGGAGGGCCTTCCGCCCGAGCAACAGACGCCCCTGGCCGAGCTGGCCGGCATGTCGCTGAACGAGTATCTCGATCGGCGCCTGAGCGGCGAGGCGGCCGAGAGTGTCGTGCTCATCTTCGACCAGTTCGAGGAGATCCTGACGGTCGACCCGACCAACCTGGAGGCCAAGCATGCCTTCTTCGCCCAGGTCGGCGCGGCGCTGCGCAATCGTCGCCGCTGGGCGTTGTTCTCGATGCGCGAGGATTATGTGGCCGCACTCGACCCCTACGTGCGGCCCGTGCCGACCCGGCTCAACAACACCTGCCGGCTGGATATGCTGGGCGCCGACGCTGCGCGCGCGGCCATCCAGGAGCCGGCGCGCGGCTCCGGCGCTGAGTTCGAGACGGCCGCCGCGCGCCAGCTGATCGAGGATCTGAGCCGGGTGCAGGTGCAGCGCGCCGACGGCGAGGTCGAGGAGCACCCCGGCCCGTGGGTCGAGCCCGTACAGCTTCAGGTGGTCTGCTATCGTCTCTGGAGCAGGCTGCCCGAGGGCGCGCGGCATATCGGGATGGGTGAGATCGAGACGCTGGGCAACGTCGACACCGCGCTGTCCGATTACTACGCCGAGCACGTGGCCGAGGTCGCTGCCAAAACCGGAGCTGGCGAGCGGGCCATCCGCGAGTGGTTCGACCGGGCGCTGATTACCCCCGAGCGCCGTCGTGGCCAGGTACTCCAGACCCACGAGCAGAGCCAGGGGCTGGCCAATAGCGCGATCTGGCCGCTGATCGACGCCTACCTGGTGCGGGCCGAGAAGCGCCGTGGCGCGACCTGGTTCGAGCTGGCGCACGACCGGCTGATCACGCCGGTGCGCGCGAACAACGCCGCCTGGCGCGAGGCCCACCTGAGCTTGATTCAGCGCCAGGCCGATCTGTGGAACAGCCAGGCCCGGCCCGACGGCTTGCTGCTGCGCGATGCCGATCTGGTTGAGGCCGAGGCATGGGCTGCCGAGCAGGCCACGCTGACCGATATCGAGCGCGCGTTTCTGGCGCGCTGCCAGGAGGTTCGCGAGATCGTCCGGCGGGCGCGCCGCAACAAGCGCCTGATCACGATCCTGGCGATCGTGGCCAGCGTTATCGGCCTGGCGGCGGCAGCGCTGGCGGTCTACGCCTGGTTTCAGCGCGACGAGGCGGTGCGCGCGCGCGGCGACGCCAGCTCGCGGCAGCTCGCCGCGCAATCGTCCGAGAGCCGCGCGGCGTATCCGCAGCGCGCGCTGCTCCTGGCGGCCGAGGCCGTCGCGCGGCCGGAGGAGGCGATTCCGCCTGCCGCAAAGTCAGCGCTGTACGCCGCGCTGGCGTCCGGCGGCGGGGTTCCATTGCGCGGCCACGCCGAAGCGATCACCGCGCTGGCGTTTAGCCCCGATGGGCGCTACCTCGCCACCGGCAGCGCCGACAATTCCACGCGATTATGGAACCTGAGCACCCCCGGCGCCCCGCCCGCCCTGCTCCAAGGGCATCGCGCGCGCATCGTCGCCGTCGTGTTTAGCCCGGATGGGCGCTACCTCGCCACCGGCAGCGCCGACAACACTGCGCGGCTATGGAGCGTGGCGAGCCCGGCCGCCGACCCGATCGTGTTGCGCGGCCACGCGAGAGTGATCACTGCGCTGGCGTTTAGCCCCGATGGCCGTATACTGGCGACCGGCAGCGGCGATACGACCGCGCGGCTGTGGGATCTGAGCCAGTCGCCACCCCGCTCCGTCGCGCTGGAGGGCCACCAGGAGCCGATTACCACGCTGGCGTTCAGCCCCAATGGGCGCATGCTGGCGACCGGCAGCGCCGATACGACTGTGCGGCTCTGGGATCTCGCCAAGCCCGACACCGAGCCACCCGTACTCAAAGGTCACGAGGGCGGCATTACAGCCCTGGCGTTCAGCCCCAATGGGCGTACGCTGGCGACCGGCAGCGCCGATACGACTGTGCGGCTCTGGGATCTCGCCAAGCCCGACGCAGAGCCACCTGTACTCAAAGGTCACGAGGGCGGCATTACAGCGCTGGCATTCAGCCCGGATGGGCGCACGCTGGCGACTGGCGGCGACGATACCACCGCGCGGCTCTGGGATCTGACTCAGACCCCGCCCGCTGCGATGACGCTCAGCGGCCATACGGCGAAAATCAACGGGCTGGCGTTCAGTCCCGACGGGCGCACGCTGGCGACCGGCAGCGACGACGCGACCGCGCGGCTCTGGGATCTCGCCAAGCCCGACGCCGCGCCCGTGGTGCTGCGCGGCCACGAGGGTGGCATTACAGCGCTGGCGTTCAGCCCGGATGGGCGCACGCTGGCGACTGGCGGCGACGATACCACCGCGCGATTGTGGAGCACGATCTGGCTCGACGCCGCCCCGCTGCTACGCGGCTATACGAGCGGAGTTCGGGCGCTGGCGTTCAGCCCCGACGGGCGCACGCTGGCGACCGGCAGCGACGACATGCTGCTGCGGCTGTGGGACCTGAACAGGCCCGACGCCGATCCGATCGTCCTCAAGGGCCACGAAGGCCTGATCTACGCGGTCGCGTTTAGCCCGGACGGGCAGCGGCTGGCGAGCGGCAGCGACGATACGACCGTGCGCGTCTGGGACTTGACCACACCCAACGCCGCACCAGTGGTGCTGCGCGGCCATCGGGCACCAGTCGCGGCGCTGACATTCAGCGCCGATGGGCGCTCGCTGATCAGTGCCAGCTTCGACGCGACGGCCAATCGTTGGGATCTGACCAATCCCGGCGCGGCCCCCGTCGCGCTGCGGAGCGGCGACGAAGCCCTCGTCGCGGTCGCGCTCAGTCCGGATGGGCGCTTCCTGGCCGCCGACAGCCTCGACAAGAGCGCGCGGCTGTGGGATCTGACCAACCCCGCCGCCGCGCCGGCCATCCTGCGCGGCCACGCCGACAGGGTCAGCGCTGTGGCGTTCAGCCCCGACGGCCGCCGCCTGGCGACCGGCAGCTACGACAGCACGACACGGATCTGGGATCTCGCCAACCCGGCGGCTCCCACGTCCCTGGTCGTATTGCGCGGCCCCACCGCCGCGATCAACACGCTGGCTTTCAGCGCGGATGGGGGCGCTGTCGTCGCCGGCAGCGTCGATTATACAGCGCGGCTCTGGAGCGTCGCCGGCGGCGATCCGGTCGCACTCCAGGGCCACATGGAGCAGGTGCTCGCGGTCGCGTTCAGCCCCGACGGGCGCATGATCGCCACCGGCGGCGCGGATGCGGCGGCGCGGCTGTGGAGCAGGCGGCAGGACGAACTGGTCGCCGCCGCCTGCGCGACGGCCGGCCGCAACCTAGCCTGGGGCGAGTGGCAGCAGCTCCTCGGCGCCGACACACCTTACCACAAGACCTGTCCGAACCTGCCGATATCGCCCAGCTTGATCGACTCGGCCGCCCAAATGGCCGCGTCCGGCGACATCCAGGGGGCGCTGGCGCTCGCGCGGCGCGTGCATGAGCTGGGCGCGGACTCCGAGATTCCCGCCCGCTCCTGGAGCACGCTCTGCTGGCGCGGCAGCCTGGCGGGCAACGCAGCCGATCTGCGCGATGCCTGCGAGCGGGCGGTGGCCCTGGCGCCTGACGACGGCAGTGTTCGCGAGAGCCGCGGCCTATCTCGCGCGCTGATAGGCGATCTCACCGGTGCGGTCGACGACTTTCGGGCCTACGTCGCGTGGGGGCGGCAGCATGGTGAAGATGAGCAGCGCATCGCGCAGCGCGACGCCTGGGCCGGCGCGCTCGCGTCGGGCCGCAACCCTTTCGACACGGCGACGCTGGTGGAGCTGCGGAATGAGTAGAGCAAGTATACGTAGTCTTACGTAACCTTCTCGTATTTGCGTGGCGATCGTGCGACGCTCGGATATGTAGAGCAGTAACGTACTTCTACCGATGCGCGAGCGAGCGAGCGCTGCTATACTCAACCCGGCTAAGTATAGTTTCGCCCGTATCGCGCCCCGTGTGAACGCGGTGGCAGAGAAATCACGTTGTAGTCTCAGCCTGTGAGGAGTGTCTCTTACCGTAAGGAGGGATGTCCCATGCGAGTACGTCTGCTTTCGCGTATGCGGCCAATCGCCGGTCTGATCGTCGCGCTGCTGTTTCTCTCAGCGATTCCGCACTCACGCGCGGCGACCTCGTTGCAGGCCGTGCGCCCGGCCGGGATCGCCACTGTGACCGGCAGAGTCCTCGCCAACTCCATGCCCGTCCTCGATACCTACGTGCTGGTCGCGCCGCAGGACGCGCAGGGCAATGTCGACTACAACAACGCGCGCGTCACCTTCACCGATAACCAGACTGGCACCTTCACCCTGGGCGGGCTGGATGTCGGCACCTACTTGCTGGACATCAAGCCGTACTGTGTGAGTGACGCGCTCCCATACACCCGAACCTTCGCAATCCTCAGCCCAAGCGCCTCGGTTAACCTGGGAGATATCGTGCTGCCCGGCGCGCCCAAGCACATCCAGGGCACCGTCATGCAGAGCGGCAGCCCGGTGGCCGGGGCGCCCATCGAGGCGTACAACACCGACACATGGTCATACGCGTGCGCCAAGACCGACAATAGCGGCCAGTTCAGTATCGGAGTCGAGGGTGGCGAATGGGAAGTCGCGGTCGAGCCCGTGCCGGGCGCGACGTGGATGTTCACCCAGACGGCGCCGCTCGTGCGCTTCGCGAATACTCCCGCGTCGGAGACGAAAAACCTGGCTCTGACCGTGCAGCCGACCAACGCCTACCTGACAGGCCAGGTGTTTACGCCCGACGGCGCCGGGCTGCTCCCGCCCACATACCCGTACGGCTCCACAAACTATTCGGCCTACGTCCGGGTCTGGAGCGCCGAGAACAATAGCTACACCTATGGCTATCTGAGCGCCACCGGCACATTCTCCATCCCGGTGGTCGCCGGCCAGTACAACGTTTCGGTCGGGCTGTACCAATCCGATTACCCGGACTACGCCCGCCCGCCCGATATCGTCGCCAACGTCGCTCCGGGGACGCTCGACCTCGGCAACATAGCACTACTGCGGCGCGATTCCGGGATCGCCGGCTCCGTGACGGCCACGGGCGCCGGCGGCATCGCCAACGCCTACGTGCAGGCGTATGGATCCGACGGTGGGTTCGACTACGCCAGGACCGATCAGAACGGCAACTATCAACTGCGCGTGTCCGCGGGTGACTGGCACGTCGACGTTTTCCCTCCCGACGGGAGCAACTATCTCGATCACGGCGCATCTCAGTCGGTCGTGACGACGAAGAATGTCACGACGACGCTCTCCTTCGAGCTGACTCCGGCGGCCGCCCAGATCGACGGCATCTTGCAAGATCAGAGCGGCAACGTGCTGACGGGCGTGGACGCATGGGCCTACGTGCATGCCGCCGGCTCGTCGGACTTGATCGACGAGGTTCCGGTGCGCGGCGGCGCGTTCAGCCTGAATGTGCCGAGCGGACTTATGCAGGTCGGGGTCTTCCTGCCGCCGGGAAGCGACTATTCGCTCACCAGCGAGGTGACCGCCA
>WNGB01010165.1_pt1 | contig 20017 bp, 15 predicted proteins | sample 5400681 | NCBI WGS metagenome assembly WNGB01 (sample SAMN13153367, study PRJNA577476) | soil metagenome | isolation source: 115 cm soil or saprolite under grassland replicate 2 | place: USA:California | collected 2016-06-15
CGTTCGACCCGCGCTGACGGCCGGCCGTCAGCGGACCAGCGTGCGCAGGTCGATCTCGACCGGGGCGTCCAGCCGGGTGCGGAGCGAGCCGCGGTGCTCCCCGGTGGCCCGGTAGCCCTCGGTGCGCCCGGCCAGCTCGAACGTGTGCACGGTCAGCGAGCGCGCGCCGCTCTCCGGGCTCTCGACGCGCCAGAAGTACGGGATGCCGGCCTCGGCGTAAGCCAGCGGCTTGGCGCCGCGGTCCTCACGCCGCGAGCTGCGGGACACCACCTCGACGACCAGCAGGACCGACAGGTGCGGGATCGGCCGGGTCACGAGCGGCAGCGCGCTGTCGAAGACCACGAGGTCCGGGGCCACGTAGTCCAGCGGCTCCTCGGCGAGCAGCACATCGATGTCGAGCTCGAGCTGCCAGGCGTCGGTCAGCTGCGGCTCGAGGGCCTGGGCAAGCCGGCGCGCGATCCGCTGGTGGATCGGCAGGGGGCTCGGATTCACGATGAGGGCTCCGTCGAGGACTTCCACGCGGCAGCCCTCCGGCAGCCTGTCGATGTCTGCCAGAGTCCAGCCACCAGGCGGTGGGAACAGCCAGTCGGTGGGCAGCGCCGTCATCCGAGCTCCTTCCAGCCATCAACGGTACCGGCTCGGACCGGCGGACGCCGCCGGTGTCGGGGACACGCTACGGTGCCCTCCGGCGGATCAGAAGCCGCTGCCGAACTGCCTGTGGACGACCAGCATGGCGATCGCGCCGTAGGCCAGTCCGGTCGCGATGAGCGCCGCGCCGCGGATCCGTCCGGGCCTGATTGCCTTTGGCAACGATCCTGAGTTGAGGCGCCACAGCAGAAGGGCGGTGACGCAGCGCGTCGCGGCGGCGATGCCTGCCGAGATCGACAACAGCACCCGCGGCTGGTCGAGGCCGAGCGCGATGATCACGAGGCCCGCGGCGACCAGCGCCCAGATTGACCCGACGTAGGCGACCGGCTCCCCGGCCGTGCCGCGGCCGCGCCGGCTCGTGAGCAGCCCGGCGCCGAGCCGGGACGTGTAGTCCACGATGCCGGTCGCCGCGACGAACAGCGCGAGCGCGACCACCGCCCAGAACAGGTACCCGAGCCAGCCGCCGGCGACCGTCTGCAGCGTCAGGCCCTCGATCTTCAGGAACCCGGCCGCGTTCTCCACGGCCGGGTTCCCGGTCAGCGTGACGCGCGCGAGCACGGTGGTGAGCACGACCGAGACGAGCGCGATGCCGCCGAACCCCAGCACCTGCTCCGTGGTGGCGGATCGCCACCACAGCCGCCAGCGCGCCAGGTTCGCCTCGTCGTCCGCCGGCATGACGTCGACGGCGGGAACCGAGCCGTCGCCGGCCGGAGGTCGCGCGCCCGTGATCGGCGAGACCAGCCGCGGCATCCGCAGCCCCATCCCGAAGCCCTTGTCGCGGATCCAGTCGCTCTGCACCAGGTTCTGGCCCGCGCCCGTCCCGGCGTACGCGATCGCGCCGAGCAGCACAGTCCAGCCGACCTGCCCGGGTGGCGTTTCGTGCACGCCGGGCCAGCTGTGCCCCCGGACCGCGAGGACCGCGACCACGACGGCGAGGAAGCCGGCGGCCGCGAGCTTCGCGAGCACCAGCCGCTCAACCAGCACGTAGACGACCGGCGCGAAGGTCAGCACGACCCCGGCGGTGACCAGCACCCCGGCCGCGAGCCAGCGGCGGTCGCCGCCGCCGAACAGGTATGTCAGCACCGACGCCGTGCTCGCCGCCCAGCCGGGCCACAGGTTCCCGGCGTACGCGCACCCGGCGAGCAGCGCGCCCCAGCCCCGGCCGAGCCGCGCCACACCGGACAGCGCGGTCGCGCCCGTGGCCAGCGTGTACCGCTCGGCCTCGAGGTTCAGCAGGCACTGCGCGGCGATCCCCGCGGCTGCCGCCCACAGCACGACCAGCCCGGCCTGGGTCGCGAGATACGGCCACACGATCAGCTCGGCCGCGACCATCCCCGCCCCCGTGCCGACCAGCCCCGGCCCGGGCCTCCACCGCCGCGCCGGCGGCTCGGGCAGCTCCGCCGGCACCGGTACGGCAGGGTACCGGGCCGGCAGACCCGGCCCGCCGCGGTCCGTCGTACCTGACATGAGCCGATCCTCCCCGGCCGCCGGACATCGTCGTACGACGGGTCCCGCCGGCGTGCGCGCGCAGGCCGGGATGGCCGATCCGTGGTGGCAGACTGGCCCGGCGATGACCATCGACGACTCCCGGTCCGGCGCCGAGCAGGCGGCCTGCCTGGTCGCGTCGTACGCACCTGGCACGGGCCTGCCGGCTGCTATGTCCTACGAGCTGCTCGGCCGGCTCGCCGGCGAGATCGCGGCTGCCCACGGAGGGCAACAGGTCGTACGACGGACCGCCGGGGAAGTGGCACTGGTGCTGCCGGCGGTGGCCGGCGCGGTCGCCGCCGCGCGGGCGTTGCGCGCGGGCGGACCGGGCGGCTCCGCGCTCGGCGCGATGCTGCGGATCGCGGTGCACGTCGGTGCGCCGGTGCGGCCCGGATCACCGGCCACGTCCTACGACGCACCCGCCCTGCGGCGGTGCGCGCATCTGAGCGAGATCGCGAACCCGGGCCAGACCGTGCTGTCCGCGGCCGCCGCGGCGGCGTACTCGGCTGCCACCGTCGCCGCCGGGCTGCCCGGTGAGCTGCGCGATCTCGGCATGCACCGGCTGCGCGACCTCGGGACCGCCGAGCGCGTCTACGCGCTGCTGTCCGGGCCGGCGGCGCGGGCGCCGCTGCGGTCGCTGGACACGGTCCCGAACAACCTCCCGCTGCAGCTGACCAGCTTCGTCGGCCGGTACGACGAGCGGGCGGCGGTGCGCGGCCTGCTGACCGGGAACCGGCTGGTGACGATCGCGGGTCCGGGCGGCGGCGGCAAGACCCGGCTCGCCGCCCAGGTCGCCGCCGAGCTGGCCGACCGCTGGCCGGACGGGGTCTGGTGGGCCGAGCTGGCCGCGGTGACCGACCCCGCGCAGGTCTCCGACGCGGTCGCGGAGGCCGCCGGGGTGCTGGCCGAGCTCGCCGGCGGGCAGCTGCGGTCGCTGACCGCGCAGCTGCGTGACAAGCGGGCGCTGGTCTGCCTGGACAACTGCGAACACGTGCTCGACGGCGCCGCCGACGTCGCCGACGCGCTGCTGCGGTCGTGCCCGGAGGTGACCGTGCTGGCCACCAGCCGGGAGCCGCTGGACCTGCCGGGCGAGGTGGTGTGGCGGGTGCCCGGGCTGGCCGAGGACGACGCGGTGGCGCTGTTCGCCGAGCGGGCCGGCGCGGTGCGGGCGGGGTTCGCGGTGGACGAGGCCACCGAGCCGGTGGTGCGGTCGCTGTGTGGCCGGCTGGACGGCGTACCGCTGGCGCTGGAGCTCGCGGCCGCCTGGCTGCGCACACTGACGCCGGCGCAGATCGAGGCCGGCTTGGACGACCGGTTCGGGTTGCTGGTGCGCGGACCGCGCGGGGCGGCGGAACGGCAGCGGTCGCTGGCGGCGTCGATCGACTGGAGCCACGAGCTGCTGGACGAGCCGGACCGGCGGGTGTTCGCCCGCCTCGCGGTGTTCGCGGGCGGGTTCTCACTGGACGCGGCGCGGGCGGTGTGCGCGGACGGCGCGCGGCGCGGTACCGGCTGCTGGAGACGATCCGGGAGTACGCCGCCGCGCGGCTGGCCGCCGAGGGCGCGACGGCGGCGGTCCGGGACCGGCACCTGGCGTACTTCGCCGGACTGGCGGAGGCGGCGGAGGTGGAGCTCGAGGAGGACAAGGACACCTGGTCGGCGCGGTTCGAGCCGGAGCGGGAGAACCTGCGGGCCGCGCTCGACTGGGGGCTCGCCGCCGAGGACCCGGAGCCCGCGCGGCGGCTCGCGGCTTCGCTGACGTGGCTGTGGAACCTGCGCGCCACGGGGCAGGAGGGCCTGGCCTACCTGCGCCGCGCGATCGACCGCGCCGCGGACGACAGGTCGTTGCTCCAGGCACGGTTGTTCACGTCGTACGGGCTGGTGGCCGACACTGCCGCGCCGTTCGACCGGACGGGCGCTGAGCGCGGGCTGGAGCTGGCCACCGAGCTGGGCGACGACCGGCTGCGGGCGCGCTGCCTGGTGCTGTCCGCGGTCTGGCGGCTGTACGGCGACTTCGACGCGGCGTGGGACCTGTGCGTGGAGGCGGAGGGGGCGTCGAACGACCGTTTCGCGATCGACGGGACGCTGGCGCTTCGCGGGGTGATCCTGGCGGTCCGGGACCGGCACGACGAGGCGCGGCCGCTGCTGGCCGAGGCCGCCGAGGGTTTCGTACGACGTGGCGACCGCGGCATCGCGGCCACCGTGCTGGCCGCCCGTTCGAGCAGTGCGTTGTCGACCGGTCACCTGGTCGCGGCGCGGGCGCTGGCCGAGCAGGCGGTGGAGCAGGCGGAGCCGCTGGGCGACTATCACCGGGTGGGCAGTGCGCGCGGTCAGCTCGCGGTAGTGCTCGGGCGGCTCGGCGACCTCGAGACGGGGTTCGACGTGATGGCGCCGCTCCTGCGGCTGGTCGGCGGGCCGGAGTCGGACGTGTCCGTACCGGGGCTCGGGCGGGTGATGGGCGACCTCTACCGGTGGCGCGGCGACGCGGACGAGGCGGTGCGTTGGCTGGCGAAGGACACGCCGGTGAGCGGGCCGGCGGCGGAGACGTATCTCGCCGCCTTGTGCCTGCCGGCGTACGGTGCGGCACTGCGCGCGGCCGGGCGGGACGAGGAAGCGGCGGCGGCGCTGGAGCGGGCGATCGCGCTGTCGCGGACCTTCGACCTGCCCGGGGTCCGCGCGGACGCGCTGCACCAGCTCGGGCTGCTCGCGCTGGGGTCGCCGTGGGAAGAGGCGGCTGATCCGGAGCAGGCGGCCGACCTGCTGCAGGAGGCGCTCGGGTTGCGGCTGGAACTCGGGTTGCGGCTGTCCGTGCTCGACAGCCTGGACGCGCTCTCCGTGCTGGCGTCGGCGTCCGGCCGTACGGTCGAGGCGGCCCGGCTGGTCGCCGCGGCGGACCGAGGGCGCGAGGAACTCGGCTGCCCGCGGTTCCCGGCCGATCGTGTCATGTACGACGCGTTGACCGCCCGGCTGGCGGATGTGCCCGCGGAGGCCGCGGTACTCACGCCCGAGGAGGCGGCGGCCTATATCCGTCGTACCCGGGGAACACGCGGGCGGCCCGCCACCGGGTGGGCCAGCCTGACGCCGACCGAGCTGGACGTCGTACGGCTTGCCGTCGAGGGCCTCAACAACCCCGAGATCGGGGCCCGGCTGTACATCAGCCGCAGCACGGTCAAGACGCACCTGGCGCACGTGTACGCCAAGCTCGGGGTGGCGAACCGCACCGAGCTCGCGACCGTGGCCGGCCGCCGGCTGACGGCGGGCTGACCGTCCGGATCAGCGCGCCCGGCTCAGCGCGCCCGGCCACCAGGTGCGCGGGCCGGCGTCGTACGCGATCGCGGCAGCCGCGACATGCGGCTGCGGACATCGTCACTTCCGCCGTTGCCGCGGTCATTGCTATCGGCAACCTGTGGCTCCTGGTCGCGCTCGACGGTGCCCCGGCTGTTCGTCGCCACCGCTTGCCCTTCTTCCTCGCCCTGCCGACCTTGCGGCAACCCTATCGACTGTCCGCCGGCCGGCCGCGGGATGTCGCAGGCATCTGATCCCATTGCTGCCGTGCCCTTCCCGCGATGTCCTGTACGACGCTTCGCCGCGCTTCCTTGTTCGCGGCCTGATTCTCCACAGGGAGGGATGCGGCGGCCTTGTAGGATCCGAACGTATATGCGATTATAGATACATGCATCGTGCGTCGCCCACCCGAGCGTCCGGACCACTGGCCGTCCGGACGGCGGATGCTGTGTGGGACCGGCGAGCAACGGCTTCGGGATCGACGACGACGATCGCGCGCGCGTGCGGTGGGCCGGGGGAGGGACGGCAGCTCGGAACGGATTCCGGATGGCTGGAGGATCCACAGCCCCGGGATCCGGAGTTCGGGGATGGCGACGCGTTCGCCGCCCATCTGGACGCGCTGGCCTCGGCGGGTCAGCTCGAGCCGCCGGACGAGGACGAGATCTCGTGGCGGGACTGGCTGACCGCGCCGGATCCGGAGGAGACCGCCGGACCGCTGTCGCGGGTCGACGAGCTGGACTGGGAGATGTGGGCGACGATCGACCGCGACGAGGTCGAGTCGCTGATCCTCGAGGAGCGCGCACCGGCGTGGATGCGGCTGCCGCCCGGTGCTGCGCTGGCGGCCGCTCTGGAGGGTGTCCGCTGTGCCGACGAGGACCCCGTGGGACTGATCGAGGTGATGAAAGCCGCGTCCCGGATGGTGGCGTGGGCGGAGTCGGTCAAGGTCGCCGCGGTCGCCGAGTTCTACCGGCGCCGCCGGCGCGAGGCGGCTGAGGCGCGGGCGATGAGCGTCGATCGGTACGTCGACAACGCCACCGGCCGGCCCGTGGATCCGATGCGCGGGACCGCGGCCGAGATCGCGGCGGCCCTGCGGCTGGCGCCGGCGACGGTCGTGAACCACATCGACAACGCGCTGCGCCTCACGCGGGACCTGCCGGACACGTACCGGGCGCTGCGTTGTGGTGCGGTCAGCCTGTCGAAAACGCTGTGCGTCCTGGACGCCACGGCGCACCTACCGGTCGACAAGCAGCAGATCGTCGAGGAGCGGGTGCTGCCCCGCGCACCGAAGCAGACCCAGACCCAGCTGCGCGCGAGCCTGCGCCGAGCCGTCGCCCGCGTCGACACCCGGGAGCTGGAGCGGCGGCACCGTGACGCGGTGGCCGAGCGGGTCTGCTACAAGCAGCAGCTGCCGGACGGGACCGCCGGGATCTGGTTCACGCACTCGGCCGACAAGGTCGAAGCGGCCTGGGCCGCTATCCAGGGCATGAGCGAGCTCGCTAAGTTTCCCGGCGATCAACGGACGGCGGACCAGCGGCGTGCGGACGTCGTCGCCGACGTGTTCGGCCAGATCCTGAGCAACGGCACCGACTGGCTCGACCGCAAGCTCCCGGACCAGCACCGACGCCGGCCGCACATCGAGGTCGTGGTGCCGGCATCCACGCTGCTGTGCCTCGACGACGAGCCGGCCGAGCTCAGCGGCTACGGGCCGATTCCCGCCGACGTGGCCCGCCGCATCGCCGCTGACGGGACGTGGCGTCGCCTGCTCACCGACCCCGCGACGGGCGTCGTGCTGGAGGCGTCCACCCGCAGGCACGACCCGGCGGCGAACGTCTCGGAGACACTGCTCGCGCGGAACCCCGTGTGCAACTGGATCGGCTGCACCAAGCCGGCGCGCGAGTGCGATCGCGACCACGGCGAGAAATTCCGCCGGACCGGCGAGACCAAGCTCGAGGACCTCCGGCCGTATTGCGAGTACCACCACAAGATCAAGGACGACGAGACATCCGGCTGGCAGGTGGAGAACCTCGCGGACGGCAGCACACGCTTCACCGCGCCGACCGGCCACGTGTACCGCAGCGTGCCGCCACCACGCGGACCGGTCACGGTGCCTCGCGGTCCGAGCACTCTGCCGCGCAGTGCCACTGCGGACCCGGTCGACGCTTCCGATCCGCCCACGAGCCCGGACCTCGATCATCCGCCGTTCTAATGTCCTGCACCAGGACGCGGTATCGGTGCTGGTGTCTCCAGGTTGACCAGTGCAGTCGGTGTCGCAGGTCGCGTATCGGTCGCCCGCATACGACGTGCCGGGCGGCGCACGAGACCGCCGGAGTCCCGAGATCTCGCGGCGTCGATATCGCGCGGCGGGGGCGTACGGTTGCAAAGAGGCCGTGGCCTACTTCCTCGGCTGATTCGGTAGGGGGACTCCATGAACCGAACCAGTCGTCGAGCCGCGGTCCTTGCCACCGTGGTCCTCACGACCCTCGCGGCCGTTGCGCCCGACGCGGCGGCCACCTTCCCAGGCCGGAACGACCTGATCGCTTTCCAGGCCGACATCGGTGATAACGGGCCACAGATCTTCACCGTCCGATCGAACGGGCACGAGCTGCGCCAGATCCAGCGGTTCATCACCGACCGTGCGGGCCCGATCCGAACGTCTCGCCCGATGGTCGGAAGATCAGTTTCAAGGGCCCGCCCGACGGCGCCTTGTTCGTCGCGAACATCGACGGCAGCGGCATCGTCCAGGTCTCGCCGTCGATCTCGGTCACCTACAAGCACGACTGGTCGCCGGATGGCCAGCACCTGGTCGTCAGTGACAACTCCGACCCGGCCCCGGATGAAGCCGTCAACATCGTGACGGTCCGGCCCGACGGCAGCGACTGGACGTACCTGACGCACTTCCAGGCTGGGTTCCGCGCCAACGTGGGCGGCTACTCGCCGGATGGTCAGTGATCGTCTTCAGGCTCCAAGGCCCCGGCCTGGTGCCCACGATGTACCGCATCCGCCCCGACGGGACCGACCTGCACGCGCTCTATGCGTCGTCGACGATCGTTCCCCGATTCATCGACTGGGGGCCGGCAGTGCGGCACTGAGGCCGAGAATCGAGGACCGCGCCGCCACACCGCCAGATCACGAACTATGGCTGCAGTACTGGGGCGGTGCTTCATGACGCGGTGCTGAACGACACCGTGCTGAACGACACCGTGCTGAACGAACACCGTGCGGCGTCCGACGCATCGCATCCCGCCTGGCGGCGATGTCGTCGTCGGCCCCACGCCGACGGGTAGCCGCGGACCGGGTCGTGTCCGGCTCAGAGCCCGAACGCCCGCGTCACCTGCCTGGCCAACTCGTCCTCGCTGATCATGGTGTCGATCCCGATGGAGGGCAGCCCGAGGAGTTTCGTCTCCTCGACCAGGCGGTCGGTGAACATGCGGTCGCGCTCGAGCAGGTTGTGCCGCGCCCGTTCCGGATCGCCGGTCTTGCGCGGGATGTCCCACGTCGTGCCGCGACTGTCGAACGCGGCCCGGCGGAACTCAGGCGTCGGCAGCAGCCAGACGGCGTGGCCGGGTTGGGCGAGCAGTGGCTTGACGCGGTGCGGCAGCAGCCGGAAGCCCGGAGACCGGTTCGCCCAGCGCTCGTCCATGTCCATGGCCTTGAACCTGCTCAGGTTCGGGGCGTCGACCGGCGTGCTGCGACCGGCATGGTCCGGCATCACGTCGTCGGTGGAGTACACGTCCAGGCCGTGCTGGGCAGCGATACGCCGGGCGATGGTCGACTTGCCGGCATTCACGGTCCGATCGTCGGCGCATCAGTTGGCAGGAGTCGCATCTATACCCCCGCCCGCGAGCTGTGGTCTCTCAGGCCAGTCCCCGGCAGCCGTTTCGTCCGCGTAACAACGGGATGACCGGGCCGAAACACCAGCGCCATAGCGTCATGGGCCGGGCACCGGTTGTACCCGGACGTGGCGGGACCGCCGGTGTGATCAGGAGGTTGGTGCTGATGGCGACGGTGCCGGATCAGATCCGGAACGGCGACGCGGACGGTGTCGTGGGTGGGGAGCTTCCGTGGCCGGTCCGGGGCCGTTGAGCGGGTGCACCGTGGTGGTGACGGCTCACCGCGGTGGTACCGATCTCGTGAACACGCTCTGCTGGCGCGGGGCGACCGTGCTGCACGCGCCGACGGCCGAGTTGCTGGGAGTCGCCGACGAGGCCGCGCTGGTCGAGACGACGAAGCGGATGGTGGCCAATCCACCGGACGACGTCGTGCTCACCACGCCGACCGGTTTCCGCAGCTGGCTCGAGGTGGCGGCTTCGGCAGGACTGGCGGCCGACCTGCTGGCCGTGCTCGACCAGGCGCGACTGGTCGCGCGCGGCCCGAAGACGCGTGCCACCGTGCGGGCGGCGGGACTGCTACCGGCGCCGGGGGCCTCGTCGGACACCACGGCTGGTCTGGTCCGCTGGATGACAGCGCGGGGAGTAGCGGGCCGCAAGATCGTCGTACAGCTTCCGGCGCGGCCGGACCACACGGCATTGGACGAGCTGCGGGCGGCCGGGGCGTCGGTGCGCGGGGTCGAGGTGAACCGGCTCGGGCCGGCGCCGGATCCCGTACTCGTCGACCGGGCGCTCGGCCAGATCTGCGCGGGCGTCGTGGATGCCGTCGTACACACGTCGGCGGGGGCGGCGCAGGCGCTGCTGGACGCCGCGGCGCTGTCGGACCGGCTGCCGAGGTTGCTGGTGGCGCTGCGCAGCCCGCGGGTGGTCAACGCGTGCGTCGGGCCGTCGGCGGCGGCGCCGCTGCGGGCGGTCGGGCTGAACCCGCTGGTGCCGGACCGGCCGCGGCTCGGGGTCCTGGTCCGGATGGTGGTGGAGCGACTCGCGGCCGACCGGGCGCCGTCACTGGACACCCAGTTCGGGCCGCTGGTGCTGCGCCGTGGCGGGGTCACGCTGGACGGGGTCGCGGTACCGCTCGGACCCGGGCCGCGTGCCGTGCTCGCGTCGCTGATGGCGGCGCGCGGGGAGGTCGTGTCGCGACCGGAGCTGCTCGCCGTACTGCCGGGCGCCGAGGACGCGCACACCGTCGAGGTCACCGTGAACCGGCTGCGCCGGGCGCTCGGACGGCCCGAGCTGGTCCGCACCGTGGTCCGCCGCGGCTACCGCCTCGCCGTACCCGAGAGCGCCCGCCGCGCCTGAATCCGTGTGATCCACGCGACCCTCTCAGGGCCCCGGAACCCCTGTGCGGAGGCCGTTTCGGCCGCGTAACAGCAGGATGACTGCTCGGAAACACCGCCGTCATAGCGTCCTGGCCTACTGGAGGGACCGTCCCCGACGAAGTGGGCGGGCCCGCTCACCCTCGGGCCCATCCGACGAAACGGAGACGCCATGACACTCGACGCACTGGGACCGGACAGCTCGGTCGAACTGCGTGAACCACACGGCGCGGTAGGCACCGTCGACGCCCCACGCCGCGGCCGCTGGATCGACGTCTGGGACCCCGAGAACGAGCAGTTCTGGGCCACCACCGGCGCGAAGGTTGCCCGCCGCAACCTGTGGCCGTCGATCTTCGCCGAGTTCCTCGGCTTCTCGGTCTGGCAGCTGTGGAGCATCGTCGTCGTCTCGCTCCCCGCGGCCGGTTTCCACCTCACCACCGACCAGCTGTTCTGGCTGGTCGCGGTACCGAGCCTGGTCGGCGCGACGCTGCGGCTGCCCTACACGTTCGCGGTGCCGAAGTTCGGCGGACGGAACTGGACGCTGGTCTCCGCGCTGCTGCTGCTGATCCCGACCTGCGGCCTGGCGTACGTCGTGAGCCGGCCGGAGACGCCGTTCTGGGCGATGCTGCTGGTCGCGGCCACCGCCGGCTTCGGCGGCGGCAACTTCGCCAGCTCCATGACGAACATCTCGTTCTTCTACCCCGAGAAGAGCAAGGGCTGGGCGCTCGGCATCAACGCCGCCGGCGGCAACCTGGGTGTCGCGGTCGTCCAGCTGCTCGTGCCGATCGTGATCGTCGCCGGCGCCGGCCTGACGCTGAACCGGGCCGGCCTGATGTGGCTGCCGCTGATCGTGCTGGCGGCCGTGCTGGCCTGGCGGCTGATGGCGAACCTGTCCGCGGCGACCTCGTCGTTCCGGGCCTCGATCGCGGCGGCGAAGCGCGCGCACACCTGGGTGATCTCGTTCCTCTACATCGGCACGTTCGGGTCGTTCATCGGCTTCTCGGCGGCGTTCCCGCTGCTGATCAAGACGAGCTTCCCGGAGATCGCCGCGGTGAAGATCGCCTTCCTCGGCGCGCTGGTCGGCTCGGTCGCCCGCCCGCTCGGCGGCAAGCTGTCCGACAAGTTCGGCGGCGCCCGGGTCACCGTGGCCGCGTTCGTGGTGATGGGCGCGGGCGTGCTGGCCGCGATCTCGTCGCTCGAGGCGGGCAGCTTCCCGGCGTTCCTGGCGAGCTTCCTGGTGCTGTTCGTGGCCAGCGGTGCCGGCAACGGGTCGACGTACCGGATGATCCCGGCGGTCTTCCGCACCACCACGAAGGACATCGACGGCAGCACTGACCTGGCGCGGGCACGGCGCGAGGCCGCGGCGTGCATCGGGATCGCCTCCGCGATCGGCGCGTACGGCGGCTTCGGCGTGCCACGCGGGTTCGCGATGTCGACGGCGCACTTCGGTTCGCTGGTGCCGGCGCTGTACACGTTCTGCGGGTTCTACGTGGTCTGCCTGCTGGTCACGTGGTTCTGCTACCTGCGCCCGGGCGGTCCGCTGACCAAGGAACACGTATGACGGTTGCCCCGGTCGCGACGCACTGCCCCTACTGCGCTCTGCAGTGCGCCACCTGGCTGCACCCGGCCCCTTCCGGGCCGGGTGCGGCCCCGGCACGATCCGCTACGACGCCCGCCGGCGACGCTGGCGGTACGACGACGCCCGTGCGCGTCGAGCCACGGGCCCTGTCGAATGAGCACGGCCCCACCAACCGCGGCGGGCTGTGCCAGAAGGGCTGGACGGCCGCCGAGGTCCTGACCGCGAGCGACCGCCTCACGCGCCCGCTGGTCCGGGACGCCGGCGGTGAGCTGCGCGAGACGACCTGGGACGTCGCTCTCGATCTCGTGGCAGACCGCCTCCGCGCCCTGCAGGTTGCCCACGGCAACGAGTCCGTCGCGGTGTTCGGCGGCGGCGGGCTGACGAACGAGAAGGCGTACGCGCTCGGCAAGTTCGCCCGCGTCGCACTCCGCACCCCGAACGTCGACTACAACGGCCGGTTCTGCATGTCCTCGGCCGCCGCCGCGACCAACCGCGCCTTCGGCGTCGACCGCGGCCTGCCGTTCCCGCTCGCCGACCTCGGTGGCGCAGACGCGATCCTGCTGGTCGGCAGCAACCTCGCCGAGACCATGCCCCCCGCCGTCCAGCACCTGGCCGGCGCCCGCGCCGCCGGAGCGCGCGGCACCGGCGGCCTGCTGGTCGTCGACCCCCGCCGTACGCCGACCGCCGAGCTCACCGACGGTGCCGGCATCCACCTGCAGGCGACCCCCGGAACCGATCTCGCCCTGGTGCTCGCGCTGACCCACGTCGTACTGCACGAAGGCCTCGCCGACACCGCCTACCTCGCCGGGCGGACCGACGACCCGGAGAGCCTGTACCGGTCTACCGCCGCCTGGTGGCCGGAGCGGGCCGAGCGGGTCACCGGCGTACCGGCCGCCACCATCCGCACCGCCGCCCGCACCCTGGCCGCCGCCTCACCGGCCCGGGGCGGCGCGGGCTGCTACGTCCTCACCGGCCGCGGCGCCGAGCAGCACAGCAAGGGCACCGACACCGTGACCGCGTGCATCAACCTGGCGCTCGCGCTGGGCCTGCCGGGCCGCGCCGGCAGCGGCTACGGCTGTATCACCGGGCAGGGCAACGGCCAGGGCGGCCGCGAGCACGGCCAGAAGGCCGACCAGCTGCCGGGGTACCGCCGCATCGACGACCCCGCCGCACGCGCGGCGGTAGCGGCCGTCTGGGGCGTCGACCCGGCCGCCCTTCCAGGCCCGGGCCGCAGCGCGGTTGAGCTGATCGGCTCCCTCGGCACGCCGGACGGCCCCCGCGCCCTGCTCGTGCACGGCAGCAACCTGGTGGTCTCCGCACCCAACCTGAGCCGGGTCCGCGACCGCCTGGCCGCACTCGACCTGCTCGTCGTGGCCGACGTCGTACCGTCCGAGACCGCGCTGCTCGCCGACGTCGTCCTGCCGGTCACCCAGTGGGCCGAGGAGGACGGCACGATGACCACCCTCGAGGGCCGCGTCGTGCGCCGCCGCACCGCCGCCGTCCCGCCCGGCGAGGCGCGCAGCGACCTGCACGTCTTCGCCGGCCTGGCCGCGCGGCTGCGCCCCGACCTCCCGCCGGAGGCGTTCCCCGCCGACCCGAAGACCGTGTACGACGAGTTGCGCCGCGCCAGCGCCGGCGGCCCGGCCGACTACTCCGGTATCAGCTGGGAACGTCTCGACGCCGGCGAAGCCCTCTTCTGGCCCTGCCCGGCCGACGAGCATCCCGGCACGCCGCGGTTGTTCGCGGACGCGTTCGCGACTCCTGACGGGCGTGCGCGGGTGGTCGCGGTGGACCACCGGCCGGTGGCCGACGACGTGCGCGGGGACGCGCCGCTGTACCTGGTGACCGGACGGCTGCTGCAGCACTACCAGAGCGGCGCGCAGACGCGGCGGGTCACCGAGCTCATGGCCGCGGAGCCGGAGGTGTTCGCCGAGCTGCACCCGCGGGTGGCGGCCGGTCTGGGCGTGGGCGACGGCGACCTGGTCCGGTTGCGTACGGCTCGCGGCTCGCTCGACGTCGCGGCGCGGGTGACGACGGCCGTCCGGCCGGACACCGTGTTCGTGCCGTTCCACTACGCGGAGGTGAACGCGCTCACCAACGACGCGCTCGACCCGGTCTCGCGGATGCCCGAGTTCAAGGCCTGCGCGGTCGAGGTGAGCCCGGTCGCCGTGCCGTCGGCCGCCGGGCGCATGGGTGCCGGGTCCTCGGGCGCCGGTGCGGAGGGGCGGGTCGCATGAGGGTCGTCGTGGTCGGTTACGGGATGGCGGGCGCGCGGTTCACCGACGAGCTGCTCGCCACCGGTGCCGCGTGCGAGGTGACGGTGCTGGCCGCCGAGCCGCCGTACAACCGCGCGCTGCTCACCGAGGTCATCGCCGGCCGCGCGACCACCGCCGACCTGCGTGCCCGGCCGCGCCCGGGTGTCGCCGTGTGCGACGCGGCCGCCGAGCGGCTCGACCTGCGCCGCGGAGTCGTAGCCGACAGCAACGGCGACGAGCACCCGTTCGACCACCTCGTGCTGGCGACCGGCGCCACCCCGGTCGTGCCCCCGGTGCCCGGGCTGGCCGGCGGGCTGCCGGGCGGGTGCCACACGATCCGGACCGAGGCCGACGCGGAGGCGGTCACCGCGGGCGCGGCCGGAGCGCGACGGGCCGTCGTCCTGGGCGGCGGCGTGCTCGGCGTCGAGACCGCCGCCGCGCTGGCCGGACAGGGCACCGCGGTGACCCTGGTCCACGACGGCGAGGTACTGCTGGACCGGCATCTGGGGCTCGCCGCCGGCCGCCGCCTCAACCGCGCCGTCCGCAACCTCGGCATCGAGGTCGTCCTCAACGCCGGGACCGCCCGCGTCGACACCGTCCGGCACGAGCCGGAGCCCCGTGGGACGGCACACTTCGACGGGGCTGTCCGCCGCCCTTCCAGGTCCGCACGCGATCGCGGCGGTGAGCGCTTCCGCGCCCTGCGGCTGGCCGGCGGGGCGGCCGTGTACGGCGACCTGCTGGTCGTGACGTGCGGCGTACAACCCGACACCGGACTCGCCGCGCGCGCCGGCCTTGTCCTCGGCCGCAACGGCGGCATCGTCGTGGACGGCACGCTGACCTGTCCGGACGACCCGCGCGTGCACGCGATCGGCGACTGCGCCGAGATCGACGGCCGGTGCACCGGACTGGTCGAGCCGGCCTGGGACCAGGCGGCCGTCCTCGCCCGGCGTCTGGCCGGCGGTACCGACCACTACGCCCCGGGCCCGGAAGTGCTCCGCGTCAAGGCCCCCGGCCTGGAGGTCATGGTCCTCGGCGAGAGTCGGGGGATCGCATCGCGGGACGGGGTTCCCACCCCGTCACGGCAGGGTGCGAACCCTGACAGCCGGAGCGAACCCGCGACTACGCCCGGGTCTGTGGCCACGGTGGAGCCGGCCGCCGGGGTCGACGTGGTGACGCTGGCGGACCCCGCCGGGATCCGGTACGTGCGCGCGGTCCTGCGGGACGGGTTCGTGGAGGCCGCCGTGGCGATCGACGCACCGGACGTGGCCGCCGAGCTGGTGCTGCTGGCGGATCGTCGTACACCGGTGTGCGGCGACCCCGCGGCGATCCTCAGCGCCCCCGCCGAGGCGACCTCCGGGGGCACCCCAGCCGACGCCGGTGGCGCAGTCGCCGGTGTGGCGGCCGGGAAGCGGACGCTTTGCCGGTGCAACGGGGTGACGCGGGCGGCGATCACGCAGGCGTGGGAAGGCGGCGCGACGAGTGTCGCGGAGGTGGCCCGGCGGACCCGGGCGACGACGGGATGTGGCGGCTGCAGCGGCGCGGTCGGCGATCTGCTCGAGCGGCTGAGCTCCGGTGAGCCCAGCGCGGTCGAGGACGAGACGGCTGCGGCCAGGAGGATGACCATGAGTGAGCTCGCGAAGGCGAAGCACGTGGTGGTGGTCGGTGGCGGCATGGTCGCGCACCGGCTGGTCGAGGCGCTGCGGTCCCGCGACACCCATAACACATGGCGGATCACCGTGCTGGCCGAGGAGCCGCGGCTGCCGTACGACCGTGTCGCCCTGACGACGTACTTCTCCGGCCGCGAGCCGCAGGACCTCGCCCTCGGCGAGCCGGAGCTGTGGGACGACCCCGGGGTGACCCTGCGGAAGGGGGTCGTTGCCACCGGCATCGATCCGGTACGGCGCACCGTCAGCACCAGCCGCGGCGAGACGATCGGGTACGACGAGCTGGTGCTCGCCACCGGGTCGTACCCGTTCGTCCCGCCGGTCAAGGGCAGCGACCTCACCGGGTGCTTCGTGTACCGCACCGTGGACGACGTCGCGGCGCTGCGCACGTACGTCGAGGAGCTGCGCACGCGCAAGAGCGAGGTGCGCGGCGTCGTCGTCGGTGGCGGCCTGCTCGGCCTGGAGGCGGCGGGTGCGCTGCGGGCGCTGGGCGCCGCGTCCGCAACCTCGGCGACGGAGCGGACGCGGGGCTGCGGCTCGGCGAGCGCGGCGGCGTGGTCGTGGACGAGGCCTGCCGCACCGGCGCGGACGGCATCTGGGCGATCGGTGAGGTGGCCTGTATCGAAGGCCGGGTCTGGGGCCTGGTCGCTCCCGGGTACGCGATGGCCGAGGTGGTCGCGGACCGGCTGCTCGGCGGCGCGGCGACGTTCCCCGGCGCGGACTCGTCGACCAAGCTCAAGCTGCTCGGTGTCGACGTGGCCAGCTTCGGCGACGCGTTCGGCGCGACCGAGGGTGCCCTGGACATCGTGTACGCGGACCCGGTTGCGGGTGTCTACAAGAAGCTCGTGCTGTCCGACGACGCGCGCACGCTGCTCGGCGGGATTCTGGTCGGTGACGCGTCGGCGTACGCGGCGCTCCGGCCGATGACGGGACGACCGCTCGGCGCCGACCCCGCGTCGTACCTGCTGCCCGAGGGCGCGCAGCCCGCGGCGAGCGGCGACCTGCCGGACGACGCCCCGGTCTGTTCCTGCAACAACGTCTCGGCCGGCCGGCTGCGCTGCGCGGTCCGCGACGAGGGCTGCCAGGACGTCAAGTCGTTGTGCGCGGCAACGAAGGCCGGGACCAGCTGCGGGTCCTGCCTGCCGATCGTGAAGAACGTCCTGAACGCCGAGCTGACCGCGGCCGGCGTCACCGTCAGCAAGGCGCTCTGCGAACACTTCGCGCTGTCCCGCGCCGAGCTGTTCGACGTGGTCCGGGTGACCGGGCTGCGGACGTTCACCGAGATCGTCGGCCGCCACGGCACGGGCCGCGGCTGTGACATCTGCAAGCCGGTGGTGGCGTCGATCCTGGCCAGCCTGGACCCGGCCGGGCACGTGCTCGAGGGCGAGCGCGCGACCCTGCAGGACACCAACGACCACGTGATGGCCAATATGCAGAAGGACGGCACCTACTCGGTGGTGCCGCGGATCCCGGGCGGCGAGATCACCCCGGAGAAGCTGATCGTGATCGGCGAGGTGGCCCGCGACTTCGGGCTGTACACCAAGATCACCGGCGGCCAGCGGATCGACCTGTTCGGTGCCCGGATCGAGCAGCTGCCGGCGATCTGGAAGCGGCTCGTGGACGCCGGGTTCGAGTCCGGCCACGCCTACGGCAAGGCGGTCCGGACGGTGAAGTCGTGCGTCGGCTCGACCTGGTGCCGGTACGGCGTGCAGGACTCGGTCGGGATGGCGATCGCGCTGGAGCTGCGGTACCGCGGCCTGCGCTCGCCGCACAAGCTCAAGCTCGGCGTCTCCGGCTGCGCCCGCGAGTGCGCCGAGGCCCGCGGCAAGGACGTCGGCGTGATCGCCACCGAGAACGGCTGGAACCTGTACGTCGGCGGCAACGGCGGCATGACCCCGCGGCACGCCGAGCCGCTCGCCTCCGACCTCACCGACGACGAGCTGTTCACCGCGATCGACCGGTTCCTGATGTACTACGTGCGCACCGGCGACCGGCTGCAGCGCACCTCGGTGTGGATCCGCGAGATCGAGGGCGGCCTGGACCACGTCCGCGACGTGGTGATGAACGACAGCCTCGGCATCGCCGCCGACCTGGACGCCGCGATGGCCGCGCACATCGGTTCGTACGCCGACGAGTGGAAGGCCACCCTCGACGACCCCGGCAAGCTGGCCCGGTTCGTGTCGTTCGTGAACGCGCCGGACCAGCCCGACGCCGACCTGCGGTACGTGGTCGAGCGCGACCAGCCCCGCCCCGCCACGGAGCGGGACCTGTCCGGCCCGGTGATGCTCGCCGGCCCCCGCCTGGAGGTGCACCCATGACGCTCATCAGCACAGCAGCCGGAGTGGTGGTCTGCCGGTACGACGACCTGCTGCCGGAGCGTGGCGTCGCCGCCCTGCTCGGCGAGCGCCAGATCGCGCTGTTCCGGACGTACGACGGAGACGTGTTCGCGCTGGACAACAAGGACCCGTTCAGCGGCGCGAACGTACTGTCCCGCGGCATCGTCGGCAACCGCGGCGACGTCCCCACGGTGGCCTCGCCGATGTACAAGCAGGTGTTCGACCTGCGCACCGGCCGCTGCCTCGACGACCCGGAGGTGGCCGTCGCGTCGTACGAGGTGACCGTGGTCGACGGCATGGTGATGGTCGGTGGGTAGCAAGGCGCCCCGGCGGCCCACCCCGGGCCCGCTGAACGGCTGCACCCTGGTCGTCACCGCGCACCGCCGCGCGGACGACCTCATCATGGCGTTCGAGCGGCGCGGGGCGAAGGTGCTGCACGCGCCGACCCTGGAGATCGTGCCGATCGCCGAGGACACGGTGCTGATCCAGGCGGTCCGCGACGTGATCGCCGACCCGCCGGACGACGTGGTGGTGACCACCGCGGAGGGCTTCCGGGGCTGGATCGAGGCGGCCGACACCGCGGGCCTGGCCGGCGACCTGCTCAGCACGCTGGAGCGCACCCGGATCCTGGCCCGCGGCCCGAAGGCGCGCGGCGCGATCCGGGCCGCCGGCCTGGTCGAGGCCTGGTCCGCGCACTCCGAGACGACCGCCGAGGTGGTCGAGTGGCTGCGGCACCACGGAGTCGCCGGGCGGAAGATCGTCGTACAGCTCCATGGTCTGTCGGACCCGGCGCAGCAGGACGCGTTGCGTTCCGCCGGCGCGGTGGTGCGTGAGATCGAGGTGTACCGCTGGGGGCCGGCGCCGGACCCGGCCGCCGTGGACCGGGCCGTGGCGCAGATCTGCGCCGGCGCGGTGGACGCCGTCGTCCACACGTCCGCGCCGGGGGCGCAGGCCCTGTTGGACGCCGCCGCGGCCGCGGACCAGCTGGAGGCGCTGCTGCGGGTGCTGCGGTGCGGCCGGGTGCTGAACGCGTGCGTCGGCCCGGTCACCGCGGCGCCGTTCCGGGCGGTCGGGCTGGCGCCGGTGGTGCCGGACCGGTACCGGCTCGGCGCGCTGATCCGGACCGTCACCGACCTGCTGGCGCACGAGCACGCGCCCAGCCTGGAGACCGCGTTCGGCCCGCTGGTGCTGCGCGGGGGAGGAGCCACGCTCGACGGTGTCGCGGTGCCGCTCGGACCCGGCCCGCGCGCGGTGCTCGGGTCGCTGGTCGAGGCCCGCGGCCAGGTGGTGTCGCGACCGAAGCTGCTCGCCGCGCTGCCCGGTGCGGCCGACGAGCACTCCGTCGAGGTGACCGTGAACAGACTGCGCACCGCGCTCGGCTGCCCGGAGCTGGTGCGGACCGTCGTACGACGTGGCTACCGGCTCGAGCTCGCGGACGACGACGTCGTGGCGGGGGCCGGATGAGGCCGGACCTGATCGCCTGCGCGCACGGTACGGCGGACCCGCGCGGCCGCCGGGTCGTACACGAGCTGGTGCGCGAGATCGCCCGGCAGCGGCCGGAGCTG
>WNGB01006260.1_pt1 | contig 20015 bp, 15 predicted proteins | sample 5400681 | NCBI WGS metagenome assembly WNGB01 (sample SAMN13153367, study PRJNA577476) | soil metagenome | isolation source: 115 cm soil or saprolite under grassland replicate 2 | place: USA:California | collected 2016-06-15
CTCGGCGATGATCGAGCGGGCCTCTTCCTCGTAGACCTCGAGCTCCGCGTCGGGCGGCTCGCCCAGCCACTCCGCGTGGATCGAATGCCAGGGGTTGGGAGGGTTGGAAATGCGGCGCGCCATAGAGGCGTAAATATAGCGTAAGTTGACGGATCTCCGCTGCCGACGAAGTAGAGTCTGGGGCAGATCTTGTTGACGAAAGGCCGGGGCAGGATTCTGGGGGCGGTGGCGCTCGCCGGCTTCGGCGTTCTCACGTTCTTTGCCCTGGGAATGCACCGGGGACTTCTGCTCTCCAGCGACGTCAAGTCCTCGACCTGGCCCTGGGCTCCTTTGTTCCCGGCCAGGCACATCCAGACTCCGGCGCTCTCGGATCCGGTCTGGCAGTTCGTCCCGTGGCTTCGGCTCGCGAGGCGGGAAATCGCCGCCGGCCACGTCCCTCTCTGGAACCCGCATCAGGACGGAGGGGTGCCTCTGCTGGGCAACGCCCAGTCGGCGCTGGGCTCTCCCCTCAACGGGCCCAATCTGGCGGCGGGAGTCGAGGGCGGCTGGAACCTGTCGCTCCTGGCGCGGCTGCTCCTGGCCGCGGCCGGCGCGTTCGCGCTCCTGCGTGATCTCGGCCGATCGAGGCTCGCGGCCGGCTTGGGGGCGGTCGTTTTCGCGCTCTCGGGCGCCTTCATCGCCTGGCTCGAGCATCCGCAAACCCTCTCGGTCGCGCCCGCCCCTCTGCTCTTTCTCTTCGCCCGCCGCGCGGCGCGGCAGCCGCGGCCCGGCAGCGTCGCCGGGGTCGCGCTCGCGACGTACCTCGTGCTTTCGGGAGGCCACCCGGAAATGCAGCTCCTTGTCGCGATCCTTGCGGCGGCCGTCGCCTGGGTGTCCAGAAGAGACGTCCGCGCCCTCTGGGGGCCCATGGCCGGTGCGGCCCTCGGAGCGGGTCTGGCCGCTCCCTTTCTTCTCCCGTTTGCGGAGTACTTCGGTCTCTCGGCGGCGCGTCTGGGAGAGGCTCGCCGTCCTTTCGTTTTGGGGTCGCGGGACCTGCTGCGTTTCCTCCAGCCGCGGCTGGCCGGATCCAACGTGATCGAGGCGGCTGCGACGGTGTCGATCGTTCTCTTGCTTCTGCTGCCGCTCGGGATCGTCAGCTGCCGGCGCGACCGCGAGACGCGCTTCTGGGCGCTCGCGTCGGCCGCGATGCTCCTGGTCATCTACGACAACCCCCTCTGTCGGGCGCTCGCGGCTTGGACGCCCGTCTACTGGACGCGCTCTCTTCTCCTCCTGCCTCTGGCGCTCGCCGTCGTGGGCACGGCCGGACTCGACGCGCTGCGCGGGCTTCTGGCGCGGTTCGGGCGCGCGCTTCCTGTCGCGGCGGGCTGCAGCGCGGTCGCCGTCTGCCTGGCCGAGCTGCTTTCGGCGGCGCAGGGAGTCCACGGCGTCAACCCGGCCGCTCGTCTGGCGCCGGCGACGCCGCTGCTCGACAGGCTGGCGGCCGATCGCGACGTTTTCCGCGTGCTGCCTCTGCACACGTTTCTGTCTCCCAACAGCGCCACGGACTACGGGCTCGACGACGTGCGCGGCTACGACGCCCTGTCGCCGGCGGGCTGGCGCCGGAATCGGGCTCGGATGGGAAAGTTCTTCGACGCGCCGACCCAGAAAGACGTGCTTGAGCCGTGGGACCTCGAACAGGGCGGAGCGGCTCTGGACGACTGGAACGTCAAATACCTTTTGCAGCCGCCGCAGTTCTCTTTTGGGACCGAGACGCTCAATGCCCGAAAAGGGCTCGACCTCGAAGAGGTGTACTCCGGCCCGGACGGCCGCATCTTTCGAAACCGCCGCGCAAAGCCCCGTGTGCGATTCGGGGGTCCCGGCGCGGTGGCGGTTCTCGAGCGGCGCCCCGGACGATGGCGGATCGAGGTACGGGCCGAGGCGGCCGGGTCGCTGCTCGTGGCCGATCCGTTCTTCCCGGGATGGACAGCTCGAGTGGACGGGGTCCCGGCGCCGCTCGCCGCCCGGCCCGGTGAGCCGATGGCGGTGACTGTTACGGCCGGCCGGCACGGCGTGGAGCTCGCTTACCGGCCTGGCTCGTTCGGGCTCGGCGTGGCGTTGAGCCTCGGCTCTGCCCTCGCGATCGCGGCGCTTCTCCTCCGTGCGCGGCGTGGACGACCCGGTGCGTTGCCTGCCGGGCGAGTGTAGAGTTTCGGCAAGAGAGGGGACTTGCATGAGGAAGCTCTTTTCCGTTCTGGGGCTCGCTCTATCTTCGGCTCTGGCTCTCGGCCAGACTCCCACGGCCACGCCCACGCCGGGCCATCACGATCGAAAGTCCGACGACGTCTTCCGGGTCAAGCCGCTCTCGGGCGGGGTGTACGCGCTTCACGGGCGCGGCGGCAACGTCGGCTTTTTCGTCGGGCCGGACGCCGTTCTCGTCGTGGACTCGCAGTTCAAGGAAATCGCGCCGGGCATCGTCGGTGAGATCACGAAGGTGTCGGAGAAGCCGATCAAGTGGCATCGTCGGTGAGATCAGGAAGGTGTCCGACAAGCCGATCAAGTTCCTGCTGAACACTCACCACCACGGCGACCACGTCGGCGGCAACGAAGTCTTCCGACCATTCGCGATGATCGTGGCGCACGACAACGTGCGCAAACACATGCTGGCCGCGCCCGCCGACATCCTGCGCGAGTATCCGGCGCGCCTCGAGGCCGCGAAGAAGGCGGACAACGCGCAGACGACAAAGTTCCTCTCCGAACAGATCGAGTGGGCGAAGAAGGCGAAGGTCGAGGAGATCGCGGCCCCGATCATGACCTTCGACTCGGAGCTCAAGATCTTTCTGGGCGGCGAGACCGTCAACGTCTGGCACCTGCCTCCGGCCCACACCGACGGCGACAGCGTCGTTTACTTCGAGAAGGCCAGGGTCCTCCACATGGGCGACGATTTCTTCAACAAGGTCGTTCCTTTTATCGACGTGACGCACGGAGGTTCCGCGAAGGGCTACATCACGGCGATCGACAGGGTCATCGCCCGCGTTCCTCCGGACGCGGCGGTCATCCCGGGCCACGGGGAGGTGTCGGACGTCGCCGGCCTCAAGGTTCTCCGGCAGTACATCGCCGACATCGTGGCCGCGGCGCAGAAGGCGAAAGCGTCGGGCCAGTCGAAAGACGACTTCCTAAAAGCGGTCGATCTTCCGGCCTACAAGGACTGGTCGGGCTACACGGACCGCTTCAAGAGCAACTGCGGCGCGGCGTACGACGAAGCCAAGTAAACGCAGCGTGAACGCCGTGAACGCAACGGGAACGCCGTGAAGTGAGCTCGCCATCTGCCCTCGTCGTTCGCGCTGCGTTCCCGCTGCGATCCCGTTGCGTTCTCGTTGCGTTCGGCTCAAAATGTCCGGAGTTTGAGCGAAGGATCGTTCTGGCGTAGCCGGCTGGCCGGCGAGGCGCTTGGCATATTGCTGTTTTTAGCGGGCGTCTTGACGGCGCTGTCGCTTCTGTCCTACGACCCGAAGGACCCCAACCTCTTCTCCTTGACGCGCGGCGGCGAGGCAGCCGCGCCGGGCAACTGGATTGGCGGGTTCGGAGCCTCGCTGGCGACCGGCCTTTACGCCGCCATCGGGCTGGCGGCCTGGGTGGTCCCGGTTCTGTTGCTCCTCTGGGGCTGGCGTCGCTTCTGGCAGCGTTCTTTCGCCAACCCGGGCTCGAAGGTGGCCGGTCTGGTGATGCTCTTCCTGTCGGTTCCCGCGCTTTTAGGACTGCTTCTGGGCCGGCGGAGCTATTACGGCGAAGAGACGGAGCTGGGCGGCGCGGTCGGCAAGGGGCTGGCCGCAGCGGGCCGCGGCTCGCTCGGCGCGACCGGCGCCATCCTGCTCTTTTCCACGCTCGTGTTGCTCGCCATTCCGCTCGCCACGCAGGTCTCGCTGGCCGACGTGATGCTCGCGCTGCGGGTTCGCTTTTCGGGAATCTACTCGCGCCTGACCGTCGGCTGGGCGCGCCAGCGCGACCGGCGCACAAAAGAGCGGCTGCGGCGGACGGTCGTCGCCAAGCACCTGGAGAAGGCGAGGAAGGAGGAGATCTCCCTCGACGAGATCCCTTTCGCGAAAGACGAAGGGCCGCCGGTGCTCCGCGAGATGCCGGGGCCCGGCAGGTTCTCGATCACGAAGACGACCGTGCTGGCTCCTCGGGAGTCAGCACCTCCCGGGAGGGCCGCCGCGCCGTCGGCTCCGCGCCGCAAGGTCGATCCGCAGAGGAGTCTTCCGCTCACGATCGAGGGCTACACGTACCCGCCGATCTCGCTTCTCGAGAAGCGCGAAGGCGCCGGAGCGGTGGACCGCAAGCTCCTGGCCGAAACCGGCAGGCAGATCGCCGCCAAGTGCCTGGAGTTCGGAGTGGAAGGAGAGATCACCGAGTATCACCCGGGTCCCGTCGTCACGACTTACGAGTTCAAGCCGGCCGCCGGAATCAAGGTCCAGCAGGTCATGGGCCTCTCGGAGGACCTGGCGCTCGCCCTCTCGGCCGAGGCGATCCGCATCGAGCGGCTGCCGGGCCGCGCCTCGGTCGGCATCGAAGTCCCAAACCCCGGCGGCGGCGAGATCATCGGCCTGCGCGACGTCGTCGAGTCGGAGAAATTCGGCCGGTCGCCTTCGCTCTTGACGCTCGCTCTCGGCAAGGACATCCACGGCGAGCCGATCGTGGACGACCTGCGGGCGATGCCCCATCTCTTGATCGCCGGCACGACGGGCTCGGGCAAGAGCGTGGGCATCAACGCGCTTCTGACCTCGGTCCTCTTCAAGGCGAGGCCCGACCAGGTCAAGCTCATCCTGATCGACCCGAAGATGGTCGAGCTCGAGATGTACGAGAACCTGCCGCACCTGTTGACGCCCATCATCACGGAGCCCAAGAAGGCGGCGAACGCCCTGAAATGGGCGGTGGGCGTCATGGACGAGCGCTTCCAGACGCTCTCGGACTTCGGCCAGGTGCGCAACGCGGAGCAGTACAACGCCGCGATCAAGGACCCCGAGGCGGTCGCGCGCGTCCGGGCGCAGCACCCGGAAGATCCGGATCTGAAGCTGGAGCCGATGCCGCTCATCGTGATCGTGATCGACGAGCTCGCCGACCTCATGATGACGGCGCCCAAGGAAGTCGAGGAGGCGATCGTCCGCATCGCGCAAAAGGCGCGAGCGGTGGGCATCCACCTCGTCGTGGCCACGCAGCGGCCTTCGGCCGACGTGCTCACCGGCCTGATCAAGGCGAACCTGCCGTCGCGCATCGCCTTCAAGGTGTCTTCCAAGATGGAGTCGCGGATCATCCTGGACGGCAACGGCGCCGAACGCCTGCTCGGGCGCGGCGATATGTTGTTTCTTCCGCCGGGAACTTCGCGCCTGCGCCGCGTTCACGGCTCCTACGTGTCCGTGCAGGAGACGGCCGGCCTCGCCCGGTTCCTGCGCAAGCAGGCCAAGCCGCAGTTCAACGAAGAGGTCACAAAGGAGCGCGAGGAGCTCGTGCGGCGCGACGACGCCGGCGATGAGGCCGACCCGCTCTTCGATGAAGCCTCGCGTCTGGTGGTCAAGGAGCGCATGGCCTCGATCTCGTTCCTGCAGCGCCGGATGGGAGTCGGCTTTTCGCGCGCCGGCAAGCTGATCGACATGATGACGCGCGACGGACTTCTCGGACCGGCGCGTGGCTCGAAACCGCGCGAAGTGCTCGTCTCGGAGGACTACTTCGAAGAGGTGGACCGGCAGCCGCGATGAACCGCTCCATGGCGCTCTTCCTCCTGGCGATCCTAGCCGCGCCGGCTATGGCCTATCTCGTCTTCCGCATTGCCCGCGACCTCGGATTTCTCGATGCTCCGATCAACGCCGAGCACGAACAGCGGCGCACCATCGTGCTCGCGCTTTACGCGCTGCTGCTCTTCCTGTCGATCTTTCTCTTCGGATGGGGCAAGGGGTGGCCGCGAGCCTGGATCATTTTTGGCGTCGTCAACGGCCTTGCGCTGATCGCGTTCGCAGCCATCGGAATCGTCGCGGGAATCCGGCTCTGGAAACTGCGGCATCCGCTGCCCGGGGTGCCCATCGAGCCGACAGCGGCAGACGAGGAGGCTGCTGCGCTGCTGCCGCCGCAGGAGCCCCACTGATACTTTGTGCGTAGTCCTTGTCCCTGGTCCATAGTCCGCGGTCTCGACCAAGGACTAAGGACTAAGCACTAAGGACTTTTTGTGAGAGTTATTTTCTTCGGCACGCCCGAGTTCGCCGTTCCATCGCTCGCGGCGCTCCTGGATGGCGGCCTCGAGGTGCCCCTCGTCGTGACGCAGCCGGACAAGCCCATGGGACGGCACGCGGAGGTTCACGCGTCCCCCGTGGCGCGGCTTGCGGCGCTGCGGGGCATTCGGACGGCCAGGCCCGAGAGGCTCCGCGGCAACGCCAACTTCCTCGGCGAGCTCAAGACGGCGCGGCCCGACGCCGCCGCCGTCGTGGCGTACGGCCGCATCCTTCCGGCCGAGGTCATCGAGCTGCCGCGGTGGGGCTGCGTCAACGTCCACGCGTCGCTGCTGCCGAAGTACCGCGGCGCCTCGCCGATCCAGGCTGCGCTCCTCGCCGGGGACCGGGTGACCGGCGTCGTGACGATGCGCATCGAGGAAGAGCTCGACGCCGGCCCGATCTACCTCGAGAAGCGCGTGGCGATCGAGCCGGGCGAGAACGCGGGTGCGCTCTCCGAGCGGCTGGCGCGCGAGGGAGCGGCCTTGCTGGTCGAGACGCTGCGACGGCTCAACGCCGGCGACGTGAAGCCTCGACCGCAGGTTGGCGAGCCGACCTATTGCCGGCCCATCCGACGCGAAGACGGGCGGATCGATTGGACGCTTTCGGCCGAGGAGATCGAACGGCGCCTGGCCGCTTACACGCCCTGGCCCGGGGTCTTCGCGTTTCTCGGCCGCGAGCGGATCAAGATCCTGGAAGCGCAGCGCGCTCCGGGGGCCGAAGGCCGCCCGCCCGGAACTCTCTTTTCAGGCGGCGGGTCGGCCCTGGTCGCGGCGGGGGAGGGCACTGCCCTGCGCCTCGTGAGGGTCCAGCGCGCCGGCAAGAAGCCGGTCTCGGGCGACGAGTTCCTGCGGGGCCTTCCGACCCTCCCGGCACAGCTCGCATGAGCCGTCCGGGCGGCGCGGGGACGGCGCGCGTGCGCGCGGTGGCTGTGTTGCGCGAAGTCCTCGAGCGGGGCGCGCGGGCCGCACCGCTCCTCGGCGAGCGCGGGCAGGGCCTCCTCGAGGCGGATCGCCACCTGCTGCGCGAGCTCGTGCTCGGCGTGCTGCGCTGGAAGACGGCGCTCGACGCGGAGATCGCGGGCGTCAGCCGCGTGCCGCTGCAGCGCCTCGCTCCCAATCTGCGCGAGATCCTGGAGGTCGCGCTCTACCAGATTCGCCATCTCGATCGCGTCCCGGACTATGCGGCCGTATCGGAGGGGGTCCGCCATGCGCGGGCGAGCGGCGGGGAAGGGGCAGCGCGCCTGATCAACGGCGTTCTGCGCAACATCCTGCTCCTGCCGCCTCCCGACGAGGCCGACCTCGCCCTGCGCTACTCCCATCCTCCCTTCCTCGTCGAGCGCTGGCGCGCCCGCTTCGGAGAAGAAGCCACGCGACGCATCCTCCAAGCGGACAACAGGGCGTCCGGCCTCGACCTCCTGGCGAATCCGCGACAAGGCGATCGGGCCCGGCTGGCGGCGGCGCTGGCGGCCGAGGGAATCCGGACAATGCCTTCCGCCTTCGCTCCGCTCGCGCTCACGGTCGTCTCCGGCAATCCCTTCTCGTCGCCTCTGTTTGCCCGCGGCCACTTTTCCGTGCAGGACGTCGGCTCGCAGGCGCTGCCGCAGCTTCTGCCGCCCGGGGAGACCCTCGTGGATCTGGCCGCGGCGCCGGGCGGCAAGTCTTTCGCCGCAGTCGCCCTCGCACGGTGCCGGCGTTCGGTCGCCGTGGACGTCTCGCTGGCGCGTCTTCGCCTGCTCGGGGAGAACCGCCGGCGGCTTCTGGTCCCCGAGGTCCGGGCCGTTGCGGGCGACCTCGCCGCCCTGCCGCTGGCTCCCGGCCGCTGCGAGCGCGTGCTCCTCGATGCGCCCTGCAGCGGCACGGGGACCCTTCGCAAGAACCCGGAGATCCGATACCGCGTGACGCCCCAGGCGATCGAACGTCTCGCCCGCGCGCAGGAAGGATTCTTGAATGCCGCGGCGCAGCTTCTCGCGTCCGGCGGCCTCCTCTTGTACTCGACGTGCAGCCTCGAGGAGGAGGAAAACGAGCGCGTCGTCGAACGCGCTCTGGAGCGGAATCGCGAACTGGAGCTCGTCCCGATCGATGCGCCCGAAGGCCTCGCCCCCTTCGTGAGCGGCGCCCGCCTGCGCATCCTGCCCGACGAGCACACCGACGGCTTCACGGCGCACTTGCTGCGCCGGAACCGGTAGTTCCCCATGAGATTCCGCCTTCATGCCCGAAGACAAACCGATTCCCCTCCTCGATCTGACGCGTTACGACGAGGCGCTGAAGAGCGACATCGCAAAGGCCGTCGACGAAGTGTTCGCGAGCGGGCGGTTCGTCCTCGGTCCGGCCAACGAGGCCTTCGAGAAGGCCTTCGCGGCGATGCTGGGCGTCCGGCATGCGCTCGGCGGCAGGGCCAATGTCCCGTCGCGCTTCAGGCCTCCCGGGAAGTCTTCGCGCTCCCGATTTCTCCGGAGCTGACCGAAGCTGAAGTGGGCCGAATTGCGGAGGTCTTTCTGTGGGTCACTGGCAGCTCTGATCTCTTCCAAGTAATTGATTCCGATAGGCTTCCAAGACAAGCAGAAATACTGTGTTTTCTCTACTAGCACTCCTCGTCGAGGAGTGCTAGTATCCTGGCCCGCCCGATAACTCGGAGGAGGCCTCGGGCAATCAAAAAGTTTTGTGACAGGAGGAACGACATGAAGATTCGTCCGCTCTATGACCGGATCCTGGTGAAGCGGCTGGAGCCGCAGGAGATGAAGAAGGGGGGCATCATCATCCCCGACACCGCGAAAGAGAAGCCCATGGAGGCCGAGGTCGTGGCCGTCGGCAAGGGCAAGGTGAACGAGGAGGGCAAGCAGTTCCCGCTCGACGTAAAGAAAGGGGATCGCATCCTCATCGGCAAGTACGCCGGCACCGAGATCAAGATCGACGACGAGGAGCACCTCATCCTGCGCGAAGAGGAAGTGCTCGCGGTCGTCGAGAAGTAAAGGAGTAAGGGAACATGGCTGCGAAAACCATCATTTACGGCGAGGAGGCGCGGCAGCGCGTCCTCCATGGCGTCAACAAGCTCGCTGACGCCGTCAAGGTGACGCTCGGCCCCAAGGGCCGCAACGTCGTCATCGAAAAGAAGTTCGGCGCCCCGACGGTGACCAAGGACGGCGTCACGGTCGCCAAGGAGATCGAGCTGCAGGATTCCCTGGAGAACATGGGAGCCCAGATGTTGCGCGAGGTCGCTTCGAAGACCTCCGACGTCGCGGGCGACGGCACGACGACCGCGACCGTTCTGGCTCAGGCGATCTACCGCGAGGGCATCAAGAACGTCACGGCCGGCGGAAACCCGATGGAGTTGAAGCGCGGCATCGACGCGGCCGTCAAGACGGCCGTCGACGCGCTCGACAAGCTGTCCAAGCCCGTCGAGGGCAAGGACATCGCCCACGTGGGAACGATCTCGGCCAACAACGACTCGGAGATCGGCAAGATCATCGCCGAGGCGATGGACAAGGTCGGCAAGGATGGCGTGATCACGGTCGAAGAGGCGAAAGGGCTCGAGACGACTCTCGAGGTCGTCGAGGGCATGCAGTTCGACCGCGGCTACCTGTCGCCGTACTTCATCACGGATAGCGAGCGGATGGAGTGCATCCTCGAGAACGCCAAGGTCCTGCTCTTCGAGAAGAAAATCTCGAACATGAAGGACCTGCTCCCGATCCTCGAGCAGATCGCCAAGCAGGGCAAGCCCCTTCTGATCGTGGCCGAAGAGGTCGAGGGTGAGGCGCTGGCGACGCTCGTCGTCAACAAGCTGCGCGGCACGTTACAGGTCTGCGCCGTCAAGGCTCCGGGCTTCGGCGACCGCCGCAAGGCCATGCTCGAGGACATCGGGATCCTGACGGGCGGCAAGCTCATCTCCGAAGACCTCGGCATCAAGCTCGAGAACGTCAAGTGGGAAGACCTGGGCGATGCCAAGAAGGTGACGGTCGACAAGGACAACACGACCCTTGTCGTGGATGACCGCTCGAAGAAGAAGCAGGAGGCGATCTCCGGCCGCGTCAAGCAGATTCGGACGCAGATCGAAGAGACGACTTCCGACTACGACCGCGAGAAGCTGCAGGAGCGCCTGGCCAAGCTCGTGGGCGGCGTCGCTCTCATCAAAGTCGGTGCCGCGACCGAGACCGAGATGAAAGAGAAGAAGGCCCGCGTCGAGGACGCGATGCACGCGACCAAGGCGGCTGTCGAAGAGGGCATCGTGCCCGGCGGCGGCGTGGCCCTGCTGCGCTGCATCGATGCCGTCGAAAAGAAGGCCAGCGACCTGACCGGTGACGAGAAGATCGGGGCGCGGATCGTCGTCCGCGCGCTCGAGGAGCCGACCCGACAGATCGTGAACAACGCCGGCGCCGAGGGCTCGGTCGTCATCAACGAGCTCCGGCAGAAGGGCGGCAACTTCGGGTTCAACGCCAACAGCGAGAAGGTTGAGGACATGTTGAAGTCGGGCATCATCGATCCCACGAAGGTCACGAAGAACGCGCTGCAGAACGCGGCTTCGGTGGCCGGCCTGATGCTCACGACCGAGGCGCTCGTCTCCGAGATCAAGGAGAAGGAGAAAGCCCCGGCCATGCCGGGCGGCGGCGGCATGGGCGGCATGTACTGATCTCGAAACCGATTCGATTCAGAGCCCCGGCGAGAGCCGGGGCTTTTTTTTGGTCCCCTCTCCCGGCGGGGTGGGCCGGGGTGAGGGGCCCCCTATACTGGCTTCGCCGTCCATGAAGCCGCTCGTCTACTCGGTGCTGCCTCGCCCACCGCATCCGACGCGCGACGGACTGGCGATCCGCAACTTCCATCTTCTGCGCGGGCTGGCGCGATCGTTCCGGCTGCGCTGCTTCACGCTCGTGCCGCCGCACCTCGCCCAGGAGCCGGGGGAGTACCCGGAGGCGGCAGCGGTTGAGGCCATTCCGCAGGCGGACCGCCGTGTGCGGGCGGCCCGCGCGCTGGCTCAGACGGCGGTGTCGCGCCGGCCCTATCCGGAGCTCCTGTACCGCTCCGCGGACCTCGCCCGGCGCGTCCTTGCCCGGTCGGCGGGCGAGAGCCCGATCTGGGTGATCGCCCACTCTTACCACGTCGGCCCTCTCGCTCTGGACGCCCACGCGCAGGCCTGGGTGGACTTCCACAACGTCGAGTCGGAGATCTGGGCCCGGTTGGCGAGCACGGCTTCCACCGCCGGGCGCCGCCTCTTTGCGCGCTGGCAGGCGCCGCGCGTGCGCGCGCTGGAAGTCTCGCTGCTCGAGAGGGCGGCGGGAGCCTCTTGCGTCTCGGAACGGGATGCGGCCGCGTTCTCGCTGCTGGTGCCCGGCGCGATGCCGGTCATCGTGCCCAATGGCGTCGACCTCGACCGGTACGCCTTTCGCGCCGAGCCGGCGGCTTCGGAGCGCGTCTTCTTCGTGGGCGATCTCTCGTGGGTGCCCAACGCCGAAGGGGTTCGCTGGCTGGCCCGGCAGGTCTGGCCGGTTCTCTCGCGGCAGCGCCCGCGGGCCGCTGTCGAGGTGCTGGGACGTCGGGCTCCGGCAGACCTGCTCGCGCTCGAGAGCTCACGCTTCCAGTTCGCAGGCGAGGGCGGCGACACGCGTCCGCATTGGCGGGAGGCCGCCGTCGCGGTCGTGCCGCTGCTCGCCGCCGGCGGCACGCGTCTGAAGATCCTCGAAGCGGCGGCCAGCGGTGTACCGGTCGTCTCGACCTCGGTCGGCGCGGAGGGGCTCGACTTCGTCCCCGGCGAGGAGATTCTCCTGCGCGACAACCCGGCGGAGTTCGCCGAGGCGGTGGCCGGCCTGCTCGCCGATGCCGGCGCGCGGCGCCGGCAGGCGGCCGCGGCGCGAGCTCGCGTCGAGAGGGAATACGACTGGAACACCATCGGGGAGCGCTTCGCTGCGGAGCTTGGCCGAAGGACGCCTGGACGATGACCGCATTGGCGCTCCTGCTCGCAGCGGTCGCGTTCGCGCTCGCGGCCTGGTCGTATCTGATCTATCCGCCGCTCGTCCGGCGGCTGGCCGAGCGATCCGCTCCGGAGTTGCCTCCGCCGGTCGCGGAGGGATCCGTGGAGGTGATCGTTTCGGCGGCCGACGAAGAGGCGATCATCGCGGACCGAGTGCGCGATCTGCTCGCCCAACAGGTCACGGGTCGGTACGCGGTCGCGATCGGCTGCGACGGCTCGGAAGACCGGACGGCGGAGCTGGCTCGCCGGAGCCTTGGCGCCGTTGGGCGTGTGGTGGAGTTTCCCAACCGTCGCGGCAAAGCCTCGGTCTTGAACGATCTCGTCGCGAGCTCCGCGGCCGACCTGCTCGTCTTCACCGACGCCAACACGCGCTTCGACCCGGGCGCCGTGGCCTCTCTCGCGCAGGCGCTGGCCGCCCCTTCCGTCGGCGCGGCGTGCGGACGGCTGCTCTTCGAGCCCGCGTCGGGCGCCGGAACTCCCGAGAGCGCCTTCTGGGACCGCGAGACGTCGCTCAAGGAAGCCGAGGGCAGGCTCGGCGTCTGTCTCGGAGCCAACGGCGCGATCTACGCGGCGCGTCGGCTCGCGGTTGAGCCTCTGCCTCTCGACACGACGTCGATGGACGACTTCCTGATCCCCGCGCGCATCGCACGGCGGGGGCTTCGTGTGGTCTTCGCGGGCGACGCGGTGGCGCGCGAGCAAACGGCCCGCGACGTTTTTGCGGAGATCCCGCGACGCTTCCGCATCGGCGTCGGGGCCGGCCAGGTCCTGCGCCGCGAGACGTGGCTTTACGCGGCATGGCGTCGGCCCGCTCTTTCTCTGGCCTTTCTCTCCCGCAAGCTCGCCCGGTGGCTGGCGCCTGTCTTCGCGCTCACCGCCGCCGCCGCCGGCCTCGCTTCGCCGGTGCTGGCGCCGTGGTGCGCGTTCGCGCTCGCGCTCGCCGCTCTCTGTCTGGCGGTCGCACGGCTGCGCCCCCAGCTCGGCGGCATGCCGGGAAGGCTCTATTATTTCGTGGTGATGAACCTGGCGCTTTCAGCCGGCGTGATCGCAGGGCTCTTGGGTTACAGCCGCCCGGCCTGGAAGCCGACGGCGAGGTAGCGTCCTGGCCCGGGCAGCCCACTCCGCTTTCCGGATCACGGCTCTCGCCGGGGACGTGCTCCTGGCGGCGGGCGCGCTGTGGCTCGCTTTCTTCCTGCGCACGCGCGTCTCCCTGCCGGGCACCGAAGGCCTCCTGCCGCCCGAGCGGGTTCGCTTCACCATTTCGAACATCCTGCTCGTGGCGGCGGCGCAGGCCCTGGCGCTCGCGCTCTTCGGCCTCTACCGCTCGCGCGAGCGCTTTCGGGAGCCCCTCGCAAGGCTTCTCGTCCCGGCCCTCTTCTTCGAGCTGCTGGCCCTCTCTTCGATCTACTTTCTGGCCTTGAGCCAGGAGTCGGCGTTCCCGCGCTCGGTGCTCCTGCTGTACATCCTCCTGGACACGCCGCTGGTTGGCGCCTGGCGGATGCTGCTCGATCGCCTCTTCCCCCAGCCGCGGCGCCGCGCCGTCATCGTGGGAACCGGTCCGGCGTCGGGGCTGATTGCGGAGGCGATCCGGCGCCACCCGTGGACGGGAGTCGAGATCTTGGGCGTCGTCGGGGAAGGCCCGAGCGCGCGCGAGGATCTGGAAGTGCTCGGGCCGGTCGAGCGTCTGGCCGAGGTCGTGGAGCGCGAGAGAGTGGATGAAGTGATCCTGACGCCGGAGGCTTCTGCCTGGCGCGACAGAATCTCGCAGTCCATCCCCCGCGACGGCTCGGTCGACCTGCTCGTCTGGCCTTCGCCGTTCGAGACGATGATCGGGCGACTGCGATTCCGCATCGTGGGCGACGTGCCGCTGCTCGAGGCAAAGGTGCGTCCCTTCGAGGGCGTGGCGGCGCTCGTCAAGCGGGCCTTCGACGTCATCGTTTCGCTCGTCCTGATCGTGCTCTCGCTTCCGTTCTTCCTGCTCGCGGCACTCGCGGTCGCGGTCTCCTCGCGCGGCGGCGTCTTTTACCGTCAGACGCGCGTGGGCAAGGACGGCCGGCATTTCCGCGTCTGGAAGATCCGCACGATGGTCGCCGGCGCCGAGTCGGACACCGGGGCGATCCTCTCGTCGCGCAACGACCCGCGCGTGACTCCCGTGGGCCGCTGGCTGCGGGCTGGACGGCTGGACGAGATTCCCCAGCTCTGGAACGTGCTCGCGGGCGACATGAGCCTCGTGGGCCCGCGGCCCGAACGGCCCGAGTTCACCGAACGTCTGGCCGACAGTGTGACGGGCTACGCGCTGCGGCAGGCCGTGCGGCCGGGGCTGACGGGCCTCGCGCAGGTCTCGGGCGACTACTCCACGCAGCCGGAGATCAAGCTGCGCTACGACCTCGCCTACTTGAACAACTGGTCGATCGGGCTCGACGTGGCGATCCTGCTGCGCACGCTGCCGGTCATCCTGACGAGGCGAGGCGTGTAGCCCTGCCCCAGCGAGGGTCTAAAGTCCAAAGTCCAAGGTCCAAAGGAGTTCAAGGGCACGGCCACTTTGGACTTCGGACTTTGGACCTTGGACTCCCCGGCTATCATTCGGACCAACGTGCAAACGGAACATCCGTCGATCGAAGCTGAGCGTCCGCGCATCGCGATCGTGATGCCGGCGTACAACGCGGAGAAGACGCTCGAGCGCACGTTTCACGACATTCCCCCGGGGATAGCGAGCGATGTCATCCTGGTCGACGACGCCTCGCGAGATCTGACGGTCGACGTGGCGCGCCGCCTCGGATTGCACGTCGTGGTCCATCCAGCGAACCGTGGCTACGGCGGCAACCAGAAGACCTGCTACCGCACGGCGCTCGAACGCGGCGCCGATATCGTCGTCATGGTCCATCCGGACCACCAGTACGATCCCAAAGTCATCCCGGACCTCGTGGCGCCGCTCTTGGCCGGCCGGTGCGACGCGGTCTTCGGAAGCCGCATGCTGGGCGGGCGGCCGATCCAGGGAGGCATGCCCAAGTGGAAATACCTCGGCAACATCCTGCTGACCGCGATCGAGAACGCCACTTTCATGATCTACCTCACCGAGTACCACAGCGGTTTTCGCGCCTACACGCGGCGTTATCTGACGGGGGTGAACCTGGAGGCCGACTCCGACAACTTCGTGTTCGACACGGAGATCATCGCGCAGGGGATGGCGAAAGGCTTGACGTTCCAGGAGATCCCGATCGAGACGCGTTACTTCGACGAAGCCTCGCAGATCTCCTTCTGGCCGTCGGTGCGCTATGGCCTGTCGATCTTGAAGACGATGCTGCTTTACAAGCTGCACATGTGGGGCGCCTATTCCGCGCGGATCTTCCGCGACCAGAGTCCTTAGTCCTTGGTCCCTGGTTCGTAGTTGGATGGACGAGGGACAAAGCACAAGGGACTAGGGACTTGGAGCCGGCAGGGGCGGCGGTGCCTTCAGGCGGCCGGCCTTGAGGTCCGCCTCGAGGCCAGCGACCCTGGCCGCGACCGGGCCGGCCACGTCGGGAAGCAGCGTGGCGAGCAGCGGTGGGCTGACCCAGCCCCCGCGAAGAAACCAGGCGTCGGCCTCCTCGCGATGGCCCACGGCGTCGCAGGCGCGTCCGAGGTTCAGATCGATCTCCGCGCGCTCGCCGCTCGCCAGGGCGGAGCGGTAGAGCCCGATCGCCCGGTCGCCCTGGCCGGCGGCGAGCCGCATTCCGCCTGCCAGCACGATCGGGCGGGGGTCGCCCGGCAGCGCCCGCATCGCATCGAGAGCGACCTCCGTGATGCGGCCGAGCGCAGCGGGTGGATCGGCGACCTCGGATGTCCGAGTCAGGATGAATCGGAATGCTCCCTGCGCGGCTCGCAACTTCCGTTCCGCTCGGTAACGCGGGAATTCCGGCCATGCGGCCGCGCCGAGCGCGACGAGGAGCACGGCACCCGCGACGAGCCGCAGGCTCCTCCGCTTCGGATTTCGGTCCGTGCGTGAGGAGTCTCTTTCGCCCTCGGCAGAGTCCTGGTCGCCCGAGATGGCCCACGATCTTCCCGCCACCAGCAGAAGCGGAACGGCCGAGATCGGGCGCTGCAGGGGAAACCAGGTCAACGCCGCGACGGCTCCGGCGGCGAGAAGCGCGACCAGCAGAACCGCCTCGCCACGGTCCGACTCCGGCGCGCCACGAGCTCGACGGGCGGCACCGAGCAGCAGCAGCGCCCCGGCGGCCACCGCGGCCAGCGCACCGGGCGCGCCGATCTCGGCGAATGGCTGGAGATAGTCGCAATGGGCTTCTCCGTACGAGCTGGTGACGAGCGGATTGACGAAGCGTCGGCGGAATCGGATCTCGGCCGCGAGTCGTTGGGGCACGAACTCGGCACCGAACGTCCCCGGGCCAAAGCCGAGCCAGGGGCGCTCTCTGAACATCTCGAGAGCCGCGCTCCACGGTCCGCCACGGTAGGTCGTCAGGCGGTCCCAGTCGCCCTCGCGCGCGGCTGCGGCCGCTTGGAAGACGCGCGCCCGGAGGGGACCGTACAGGGCCGCGGCGAGGGTCAGGACCGCGATCGCCGCGACGATCGGGGCGAGAGCCCGGCGCCCGAATCGTGCCAGGAGCAGGACCGTGAAGCCGGCGGCGGCTGCCGTGATCGCCGTCAGGTTGAGGTTCACGCCGATGCCCGCCAGGAAGAGGGCCACGAGCGCCGCAGCCGCGATCCGGCGTGCCGGAGAAGACGCGTAGAGCGCGATGCCCAGGGCGGCGACGGCCGAGAGGGCGAGGGCCATGGCGAGGTAGCCGACGTTACCGACGAAGGCCCCCGTCGCGTCGCGCAGTCCTACAGTCGAGAGCGCGAAAGGTTGGAACCGACCCCGGCTCTGTGCGTAAGAGACGGCGGCGTTGACGGCGCAGGCGGCCAGGAACGCGCCGAGAAGCATCGAGCCCCGCCGCGCGACGACTCGCGAGGCGCCCAGGGGCAGCGCGAGCGCAGCGAGCAGGACGGCACGCCCGGCATCGAGGGCCGCCTCGCGGCGCGGGGAGGCCAGCGCGGCGAGAAGGGCCCAGCCCAGAGCGGCGGACAGGAGCGATGCGGCGATCCTGGCCAGAGCCGGCCGTTCCCGCCAGGCGGCCGAGAGCGTGGTCCGCGGTGGCCACACAAACGCGAGAGAGGCGGCCAGCGCCAGGCCGACGAGCGCGACCAGACGCTTGGGCGCGTCGAAGGAAGAATCCGCGCCCGAGTCGACGAAGAGCGGCACGCCGGCGAGCACGAGGACGAGCGCCGCGGCGGCGGCGGTCGCGCCGGGGTCGGAAGAGACCGAGGCGGCCGCGCGTTTGGGTTTCGTACGAGCATGACGCTTCTTCGACATTCGGGGCGATTATCACTTGAGACGTCCATTCGCCTCGGGGCAGCTCGGTTGGTTCGACCCGTGGCGCGCCGGTCTGTAGACTCTCCGCCGTGACGAGCTCTTACACCCGCATCCGGCGCGTCCCGCTCACCTCGTGGGTCCGCCGCAACCGCGCAACGCTCGGGTTGGCGGCGGCAGTCGTGGCGCTGGCCGCTCTGGGCATCGTTCTCTACTTCGCTTCGGTCGTCGTCAACCGCTTCGACGGGCGGCGGTGGACGCTGCCCTCACGCATCTACTCGGACGTCTTCGTGCTGCGCCCCGGAGACCAGAGCTCGCCGGAAGCCTTGTCGGCGAAGCTCGCGCGCCTCCTCTATCAGAAGGAGCCGACCGCCCCTGAGCGCGCCGGTCGTTTCCGCCGCGAGGGCAACGTCGTAGAGGTTTTCACGCGCGACTTCCGGTACCCGGGGCGGCTCGTGCGCGGCTTCCGCACGCGCATCGAGTTCGCCGCGGGCCACGTCCGTTCGATCCGCGACGCGGCCGGGTCCAGCGCTTCCGCTCTCGTGCTCGAACCGGAGCTTCTGGGTTCGGTCTTCGGAGAGGAGCTCGAAGACCGCCGCATCGTGCGCCTCCCCGACGTGCCTGCGGCGCTCAAGGACGCGATCCTCGCCACCGAAGACCGAGACTTCTACCGGCATTCCGGCGTTTCCGTCAAGCGAAGCTTCGGCGCGCTCATAGCGACCTTGAAGGGCAGGCCTGTCCAGGGCGGCTCCACGCTCACGCAGCAGCTCGTCAAGAACCTGTACCTCTCGCCCGAGCGCACGCTGCGGCGAAAGGTCACCGAAGGCATCATGGCGATGATCCTCGATGCCCGCTACTCGAAGGACGAGATCCTCGAGGCCTACTTGAACGAGATCTATCTCGGCCAGGACGGCGCGATCGCCATCACGGGCGTCGGGGCCGCGGCGCGGCACTACTTCGGCAAGGACGTCGCCGACATCGATCTGGCCGAGTCGGCGACGCTCGCGGCGATGATCAAGGCGCCCAACGTCTACGCGCCCACCAAGAACCCGGCGAAGGCGAAACAGCGGCGAGACCTCGTCCTGCGCGTCATGCGCGAGGAAGGCAAGATCGACGAGGCGAAGGTCAAGCAGGCGGCCGAAGAGCCGCTCGTGTCGGAGGCCCGCGGGGCGGGTCGCACCAATGCGCCCCATTTCGTCGACTTCGTCAAGGGCGAGCTGACCCGGCGCTATGGCGACAAGCTCAAGACCGAGGGGCTGCAAATCTACACCACGCTCGACGTGGACCTGCAGCAGTCCGGCCAATCGGCCGTCACGAGTGGTCTGGCCCGGCTCGAGAAGCAGTACCGTCGGCTCGCGGCGGCGGCGAAGGAGGCACCCCTCCAGGGCGCGCTCATCTTCCTCGAGCCGCGCACGGGAGCCGTCAAGGCGCTCGTGGGCGGGCGCGACTACCGCGTGTCCCAATTCAACCGGGTCACGCAGGCGCATCGGCAGCCGGGCTCCCTCTTCAAGCCGTTCGTCTTCCTCGCCGCCTTCACGCGGCGCAATGTGCCGAATCCCGTCACGCCGGCGACGATCTTCGTGGACGCGCCGATCACCGTGGAGTGGGACAAGCGCCAGGAGGACCAGCGCTGGACGCCCCGCAACTACGACGGCCAATACCGTGGGCCGATGTCGGCCCGGCGGGCGGTGGAGCTTTCGATCAACATTCCGACTGTGCGGGCCGCGCTGGCGGCCGAGCTGCCACAGGTGATTGCCGCTGCGCGTGCGGCGGGCATCGCCTCGAGCCTCAAGCCCTACCCTTCGCTGGCGCTGGGGGCCTTCGAGATCTCGCCGATGGAGATCGCCGCGGCGTATTCCGTCTTCGCCAACAGCGGAGTGCGCGTCGAACCGTACGCGATCGCGGGCGTCGAAACCTCCGACGGTCAGCTCCTCGAGCGCAAGGAGACCCCGCTGGCCCAGACCCTTCCGGCCGATGCCGTTTTCCTCGTCGACTCGCTGCTACGCGGCGCCGTGGACCGCGGCACGGGAGCCGGGGCGCGCGCGGGAGGTCTGGGAGGGGTGCTGGCCGGGAAGACCGGCACGACCAACGACGGCCGCGACGCCTGGTTCGTGGGCTTCTCGCCGCGGATGTTGACGGCGATCTGGGTGGGTTACGACGACAACCGGGGCTTGAACCTTTCGGGCTCGCAGGCGGCCGTGCCGATCTTCGCGGAGTTCTCGCGCTCGGTGCCGTCCCAGTACTTCGCCGAGAACTTTCCTGTGCCTTCGGACATCGTGACGGCGGACATCGACCCGGAGACCGGGTATCTGGTGACCGCCGCTTGTCCACAGAGGATGACGGAGGTCTTCATCGCCAGCACCGCGCCGCGGCTCTCCTGCCCGGTGCACGGAAAATGAAAGGAACGCAGCGTGATCGCAGCGTGATCGCAACGTGAACGCCGGGAAGTGAAGTGTGAAGGAGCGAAGTGACCGGAGCCT
>WNGB01015657.1_pt1 | contig 20015 bp, 18 predicted proteins | sample 5400681 | NCBI WGS metagenome assembly WNGB01 (sample SAMN13153367, study PRJNA577476) | soil metagenome | isolation source: 115 cm soil or saprolite under grassland replicate 2 | place: USA:California | collected 2016-06-15
TGCAGATCGATACCAACGATCTGCCGACCGTCGTACTCTGCGTTCACAGGGGCCTCCTTCGTCGTGAACGGTGTGAGTACTCCGAGAATCGCTCGGTGACCCACGAGGAGCGGAGGCCCCGCTCCTTCATCGCATCAGGCAGGCGTTGGCGTGTGGGCAGCTGGTCTGGATCGGTAGGCCGCAGTAGCCGTTGGGCAGCGCCTGGGTCGCTCTACCGAGCCGCTGTTTGGCCCAGGCGGCCTCGGCGAGGGGGCCGGCGGGGTCGAGGGTGACGGTGGCGCCGTCGATGTTGACCTTCCGCGCCTGCTCCCAGTGGCGACGCACAGTGGTGTCGTGCAGCCGGGCGTAGTGGGCGGTCATGGCGTGTGAGTCGTGGTCGAGGATGCGTCGCACGACCTCTTGAGGGACGTCACGGTTGATCAGCCGGGTGCCCAGGGTGTGTCGCCACTGGTGTGGGGTGAGACGGACGGATCGGCCGTGCTCGTCGCGGATGTCGCAGTGGTGCAGCCAGCGGTAGAGGCCGTCACGGTAGGTACCGCTGCCGATCGGCAGCTGGCCGTCCGGGTTGGCGAACGGGCGGGGAAACAGCACCGGCGTGCCGGCGGGCCATTGGTGCAGGACATGGCGTTGCTGGTCGGCGATCAGCTGCTGAAGTTGCTCGTCGATGGGTACCAGCGCTTCGCGTCTCATTTTGTGGTTGCGGTAGCGCAGGTAGGGTGCGGCGTCGGCGTCGAAGGTGAGGCAGTCGAAGGTGAGCTTGAGCGCGTCGGAGACCCGTAGGCCGCAGCGCATGAGGATGACGGTGACCAGCCGGTAGGCCGGGTTGTTCCAGCGGTCGAGGTTGGTGGGCTCTTCGAGTTGGGCCATCACGTGCTCGCCCAGCGCCCGGGGTGGCTGCTGGCCGTCCTTGGGATAGTCCTCGGGGTGGAAAAGCGCGTTGGTTGGCAGCGTCGGATCCCAGCCGTGCTGGCGGATCGCTTGGAAGAATGCGTTGAGCAGCCCTACGTGGGCTCGATGGGTGGGTCTGCCGGCCAGTTCGGAGTGAAGGTCGGCGAGGTAGCGTTCCAGCACGCCACGATCCAGATCAGACAACCGGGCTACGGTCATCCGTGGGGTGGCCAGGAACTGGGCGAAGCGGGTGACGACAGTGACGCAGCGGGCAGCGGTGGTGGCACCCACGCCGGTGGTCAGCCGCCATCGCACCCAACGCTTGGCCAAGTCCTTGAGCCACTCCTGTGGGATGTGGTTGAAGCGTAGGTGGGACGGGGCACCGGAACCGGTGGGTAGGCCGAGGTTGCGTAGCCGCCAGTCGTCGCGTGGGTACTCCACGGCCCATCCGGTGCCGTCGGCGAGGTCCTCGACCTGCTGGCGGGCGTGGATGAGCAGTGAACGCGGTCCGCGGTCCTTGGGTGCGGGCCGGCCGAACTGTCGCCGCCAGGTTTGCTCGTCGAGGTCCAGCAATGAGAGCACGGGCAGCTCGGTCAGCAGGCGCACCATCCGGGCTACCGTGGCTGGTGGGGTCTTGACCCGGCCCTCGTCGCGGCGTCGTTGCAGCCCGTACTGGACTTCCAGCCTCAGTTGCGGCGCGAGATCGGTCAAGCGGACTCGGCATTCGAAGGTGGGCACCGCGTCGTTGACCGGCCCCTTGCCGAACTGCGACCGGCACTGAGCGTCTGTGGTGGCGGCGAAATGGTCCAGGTCAGGCTTGCCTGCCGTGCGCCACCGCATGTGGTGGGCGTTGCACAGCCCTCGGCCGCGGTCGACGCGCGCACAGTCAGGCACCCGGCATGGTGGTCCGCCGAACACCGGATCGCGGGGGTCGAAGACCAGTTCATCGCCACGGAACTCAGGCCGCACCGCGGCGAACAGTTTCTGCAGAAGACCACGACCATCCGTTGAGTCTGCAGGGATTGCCGGATCGGGCCGACTCATCGCCGGTCCTCCCCGTCGTCGTCCACGACCGTGGCGGTGATCGTGATCCGGACCGCGCCACGCATGGCGCTGGCTCGCAAGAACATGCGCCCGGCCCCGCCAGGTGTCTCGGTGCGTTCGCCGAGTGCCAACGCTTGCTGCCACGTGTTGAACACGGCCGTCGCCTGCACTGCCGTGGCCTGGGCGTTGATCCGCCCGACCAACGTGCTGCCCGCGTTGCCGACAGTCCAGGCGAGTAGCGGCAGGTCGCCGTTGGCGTCCAGAATCTGCACGAGCACCGTGGCGGCGCGCCGTTGCCACGCTGCCCGTTGCCCATTGGTGATCGACAGTTTCGTGGTCACAGCTGCACCTCCCGCCCGGAAAACCAGCCCGCGGCCTCCAACACCCGGCGGGCGTCCTCGGCGGTCAGGTGCCCGTAGACATCCAGCGTGGTGGCGATGTCGGCGTGACCGAGCAGCGTGGAGACGACCTCGATCGGGACACCGTCGCGCAGTAGCCGGGTCGCCGCCGTGTGCCGCCACCAGTGCGGGTCGAAGTCGATGCCGGTGCGCCGACGCAGCCGCTGCACCAGGTCGTAGACCGCTGGGTAGGCCAACGGGTGGCCGTGCGGGCGTCCCCACAGGTTAATGAATACGTAGTCGGAGTCGAGGTCCCCGTACTCGCCGTGCAGGTAGTCGGCATACAGCCGCACCAGCTCGGCGCTGACCGGGATCGTCCGCGACGTACGGGACTTGCTGCGGGCACCGTTGTCGTTACGGCGCGGCAGCACCGTGACTTCCCGCTGAGCCGCGCTGATGTCCTCATGGCGCAAGCCGAGGGCTTCCCCAATGCGGATGCCACTGTCATAGAGAAGGGCGAACAGGAACCGGTCCCGCAGTCGCTGGCAGGCGTCCAGGATCGTCTGCACCTCGGTGACTGTCAGCACCCGCGGATGCTTACGCGCAGTTGTCAGCCCGATCGTCCGGCGCGGCTGCGGCTTTCCCTTGCTGATGTGGTGCAGGAACGGCTTCCACGAGGTGCTGCGGCGTCCCGCCGGCTGCCACGTCGTCAGCAGTTCGCCCAGATCCACACCATGGCGGACGGCGTGCTGGTAGAAGGCGCTCAACGCCGACAGTTTGCGGTTAACCGTCGACTCGGTGCAGTGATGCTCCACCGAGGGCAGCACCGCGATGCCTGCGTCGCGAACCACCGGCGGTCGCCGCAGCCAGGCAACAAACTCCCCGACGTCCTCCAGCCGCACCTCGCGCCAGTCCAGAGTCCGCCCGGCCAAGAAGGTGCACCAGTCCTTCAGATCATGCGCGTACGCCTTGACCGTGTTCGGGGACCGCTCGATGTCGGTCAGATACGCCAGATACCGCTCGACCGGCGCCACCGGCACATCGTCGTCGCCCAGAACGGTCCACCACTCCAGCCCCGAGACCGGCATCGCCACCCGCGTAACAAGCATCTCTCCTCCTCCACAAGATCTACGTGATGGACGGGCAGGAGATAACCACGTCCATCAGGCAGATCCCAGGCCCTCACACGTTCCTGCTGAACGTGATGGACACCGGGTGGAGGGCTCCAGATAACGATCGGGTTGGTGGAGCGCAGAGTACGGGCCAGGGTGGGCGGCACGCCCAGCCGCAGCACGGTGAGTGTCTCTTGTAGACCTTCGCGTAGCGACGCGGCGGCGCCGGGGTGGGTCTTGTCCAGTTCCTTGGCCAACCCGGTCAGCTTGGCCTCGGCGGCCAACGCGCTCTCGGCGTGGTAGGCCTCGCGCATGCGTCGCTGCACCAACGAGCGCAGCTTCTCCGGGAGCCGGTCCCGGACGTTTCTGATCTTGTGGAACTTATGCCGACGTCGGCATAAGTTCCATTATGCCGACCTCTGGATTATGCCGATGTTGACGCGGGTTCCGTTGCTGGGAAGGGGTTTTGGGTTGGCGAGGTCGGCATAATCAGAGGGCTTCGAGCCAGGCGAGCAGGCTGTCGTGCGGCCGGTAGCGGCCGGTGCGTCCGTTGGGCGGTCGGGTTCGGGCTAGCGCTTTCTCCTTCAGTTGCAGGTCGGCGTGCAGGTAGATCTGGGTGGTGTCGACGCTGACGTGCCCGAGCCATAGGGCGATGACGCTGGAGTCCACGCCGGCGTGGAGCAGGCGCATTGCGGTGGTGTGCCGCAGGACGTGTGCAGTGATCGTTTTTCCGTGCAGTGACGGGCAGCCGGCTGCGGCTTTGGCGGCATAGTGAGCGATGCGGTGCTCGATCGCGTCGCGGCTGAGCGTGTTGCCGCGGCGGGTCGGGAACAGCGGCGCGCCCGGAATGCCGTCGTGTTCGCTGAGCCAGTTCCGCAGCACGGCGACCGTGCCGCTGGTGAGCGGGGTGATCCGGTCGTTGCGGCCCTTGCCGTGGCAGGCGACGTGCGCGCCCACGCCGAGATGCACGTCGGCGCGGGTGAGCCCGGTCAGCTCGGAGATCCGCAGCCCGGTCTGCACGGCGATCAGCAGCAGCGCGTGGTCGCGCCGCCCGGTCCACGTCGTCTGGTCGCAGCAGGCGAGCAGCGCGTCGACCTCGGGCTCGGTCAGGAAGGTGATCAGGGCATGGTCGAAGCGTTTGGGTGGGATCGCCAAGACTCGACTGATGCTGTCGGCGTGTTCGGGATGGACCAGTGCGGCGAAGCGGAACAGGGAGTGAAGGTCAGCAGCAGCCGCAGCGTGTCGCGGTAGGCGGCGATGGTGTTCGCGCTGACCTGCCGCTGCCGGACGAGCCGGTCGGTGAAGAACGCTTGCAGGGTCGGGGCGAGCGCGCTCACGGTCGGCCTGCCGGTCGGGCCGCGAGGTGTGCTTCGAGCCGCTGTCCAGCAACGGCCAACAGCTCCGGCGAGGCCGACAGATACCAGTAGGTACTGGCCGGGTGCACGTGTCCGAGCCAGGTGGACAGCAGAGTCAGCCGGGTCTGCCCGTCCTGTCCGGCGGCGTAGGCCTCGAGCATCGCGGTGACCGCGAAGGAGTGCCGCTTATGGGGAATTCCCCATAAGCGGCATTAGGCGGACGGCTGGGTTATGCGCCGCGCCGCGGCGTAGCCGCTGGTAAGGGCGGCGGAGCTCGTGTTGTTGTCCGCATAATCTCGGTGCGCCGCCGCGGGCCGTGTCCTGGCGTTATTACGCGAGGCTGGGAGGGCAGAGCACACTATCCGGCGCCACCAGGTCGTGTTGGACCGGTTCGCGGCCTTCTTGGCCGGACGCGGCCTGGACACGGCGAGCGACCAGGTGTGCGTGGATTTCGTCGCGAACCAGACCGGGACCAGGCTGGGGGCGCTGCGGGAGTCGGTCAGGGACAGGGATGTCCAGGCGGTCCGCCGGCCGGTGGTGTTGTTGGCGGACGCGCTGGCAGGCCGGGCGCTCGTCGTCGACCGGTCGGTGATCCTGGCCAAGGACGGCTGTCCCGCCAGGTTCCATCCGCTCAGAGACGACTACGTTGCCTCGTGCCGCGTGCGCGGCAACGCCGAGGCGACCGTGGCCGCGAAGGACAAGGCGGTCAGCCGGTTCCTGGGCTACCTGGACGACATGGGCGTCGATGATCTGGGCGCCCTCGGCGTGCGGGACGTGTCGGGTTTCCTTCTGCGGCAACGCGGGCAGCGCCGTAAGACCATCGCGGCTTTGAGGTCGTGCCTGGCGGATTTCCTGGTCTTCCTGGCCGCGGCGGGCCGGGCACCGCAGAGTCTGGCCGACCGGCTGCCGCCGCACCGGCACGTCCGCCACGAGTCCGAGCCGCACCTGTGGACCGCAGACGAGATCCGGCGGGTGCTGGCCGTGATCGACCGGCAGTCCGCCACGGGCAAACGCGACTACGCGATGATCCTGATGACTGCCCGGCTCGGCTTGCGGATCTCCGATCTGCGTCAGCTCGAACTCGGCGACCTGGACTGGCGGGCGAAGACCATCACGATCGTCCAGAAGAAGACGGGCCGGCCGTTGAGCCTGCCGCTGCTGGACGACGTCGGCTGGGCGATCATCGACTACGTCCGGCATGGCCGCCCCGAAACCGCCTGCCCGAAGGTGTTCGTCAAGCACCGCCATCCCTTCGACGCGTTCGGGTGCTCCTCGTCGGTTGCCTGCCGGCTGTCGCGCCACGCTACGCGCGCAGGGATCGACTTCCCGCCGGACCAGGTGTGCGGGATGCATTCCCTGCGTGGCGCGCTGGCCGTCGCCATGATCGGCAACGGTGCGCCGATGCCGGTGATATCGGCCGTGCTAGGACACGCCTCTAGCGACACGGCCCAGGCCTATTACCTGCGCTTCGACGTTGAACGGCTGCGATGTTGCGCGCTGGACGTCGAAGACGTCATCGACCAGGCGAGGGCGGGTGAGCGCGGTGCCTGACACGACGCTGCCGGGCCTGGTCGCTGACCTGGTTGCTTCGCGCCGCGCTGGCGGATACAGGTTCAAGGTCCAGGAACGGGTGCTGCGCCAGTTCGCCGGCCACTGCCAGCGGGAGGGCTACCCGGACGGGTCAATCACCAAAGAAGCGGTCGACGGGTTCCTTTACGGCGGTCACCTGCGCTCCTCCACGGTCCGGCGTAACGAGCTGGCGCTGCGTCAGCTGGCCGAGTACGCCCAGGCAGCCGGCTGGAAAGCCTGCACCCCGGCCGCGACAGTTCAAGTCCGTGTCCGCCACCAGCCCCCGTATGTGTTCACCGACGACGAGGTGCGCCGCCTGTTCGCCGCGATCGACTCCCAGGCCATGTCCAGCTACTCGAACAAGGCAATGGTCGACCCGGTCCTGTTCAGGGTGCTGTATGGCGCCGGGCTGAGAGTTTCCGAGGCGCTCCACCTGAGCCTGGCCGATGTGGACACGCGCGGTGGGACGCTGCGGATCCGCGACTCGAAGAACGGCGAGAGCCGGACCGTGCCCGTCACCGGTCGGCTCACCGCGATCGTGGAGGGCAACATCGCGGCCGCGCACCCCGCTCCCGAAAGCAGCGACTACGTCTTCTACAGCGTCGCCGCCGGCAGGCCGATCAGCCAGTCGACCGTATACGTGCGGTTCCGCGGCTACCTGGCCGACGCCGGCATCCCCCACTTTACGGGCGGCCCGCACCCGCACTCGCTGCGCCACGGCTTCGCGGTCGCCAACCTGCGGCGCTGGGCCGCGCAAGGCGCGGACCTGGCCGTGATGCTGCCCTACCTGGCGTGCTACATGGGCCACGCCGACCTTCGCGGCACCCAGTACTACCTGAGGCTGACCGCGGACGCTTACCCCGACGTGACGGCCAGAGCCCAGATCCGGTTCGGCTACGTCATCCCCGCACCACCTGGGGACGAGCCGTGAGACCGCGCCCCGCGCCGCCACCGGAGCTTGCAGGGCGCTGGCTGTCGAAGTTCTTCATCGACCACCTGGCCGGGGAGCGCGCAGCCTCACAAAAGACCATCGCCTCCTACCGGGACGCGATGAAACTGCTGCTCACCTGGTTCAGGGACGCTGAGCGCGTACCGCCCGAGAAGCTGCGCCTGGCCGATATCGACCGGCCCCGGGTCCTGCGGTTCCTGGACTGGCTGGAAGCCGAGCGGAACTGCTCGGCAGCCACGCGCAACCAGCGCCTCGCGGTGATCAAGTCGTTTTGCCGCTACACCGCCGTCGAGCTGCCCGACCATCTCGACCAGGTCACCCAGGTCCTCGCGATCCGGCAGAAGAAGACCCCGGCCCCGCAGCTGGGACACCTGACGGGCGACGAGGTCAAGACGCTGCTCGCCGCACCCGGCACGGCAAGCGCACGCGCTGCCAGAGACACCGTCTTGCTCGCCCTGGCCTACGACAGCGCCGCCCGCGTCCAGGAGCTCTGCGACCTCGACGCCGCGGACATCCGCCGCGCCAGCCCGATGACTGTGGCGATCCATGGGAAGGGCTCCAAGATCCGGTACGTGCCAGTGATGGACCCGACCGCCCAACTCGTCGCCGACTACCTCGAACACCGCGATCCGCATCCCGGCCTCGGCGCCGACGCGGACCCGCTGTTCCCCGGACCGAACCACTCCAGACTGACCCGGTCCGGAGTCGCCAAGCTCCTGGCCCGCCACGTGCGGGCCGTCCGGGTACGCGACCCCGGTTGGGCTCCCGGCCTGCCGATCACGCCCCACACACTCCGGCGCACACGGGCCATGCACCTGATCCAGGCAGGAGTCAACCTGATCTACATCCGTGATCTGCTCGGCCACGCCGACGTGTCCACCACCGAGATCTACGCCCGTGCAGACGCGGAAACCAAACGCAAGGCGATCGAAAATGCCTACGAGCCACTCACCCCAGACGCCTTGCCGGACTGGACCTTCGACTCGTCCCTGATCGGCTGGCTCGACTCGCTGGGGCGATGACGGCGGCGCACCGAGATTATGCGGACAACAACACGAGCTCCGCCGCCCTTACCAGCGGCTACGCCGCGGCGCGGCGCATAACCCAGCCGTCCGCCTAATGCCGCTTATGGGGAATTCCCCATAAGCGGCACTCCTTCGCGGTCCGGACCAGGCGATGGAAGGCGTGATGGACGTTGCAGTAGAGCAGCCGAGTCCCGGCCGTGGACACCAGCAGCGCCGATGTTGCGGTGACCGGCGCGAGCCGGTCGCGTAGCCGCTGGTAGCGGCGCAATGCGTCGACGGTGCTTGGGTGCAGGACCAGTTCTCGGGATTTGCCGAACTTGCCGTAACGGATCAGCAGCCGCCCCGCGGTCGGATCGAGGTCGCCGCGGTCGAGCGCGATTGCTCACCGACCCGAATCCCGGTCACCGCCAGCAGCCCGATCAGCGTGGCGAACGTCGCCTGCCGCAGCGGAGTGCGCAGCGTGCTGGTGGCGGTGATCAGCGCGGCGATGTCGGCATCGGAGTACAAGTACGGACTGGCCCGCTGCGGTCGATGCGGCAACAGATCCGCGGCCGGAACCTCATGCGCCGGGTCGAGCCCGTGCAGGTAGATCGCGAAGCCACGCACCGCCGCGAGCCGGTAGGCCCACCAGTTCAAACTGCCAACGGGCAGCCGGGCCCAGTCCAGCGCTGTCTTCACGGTGATACGTGCTTCGCCGAGGAGGTTGAGGTGATCGAGGAACTGGCCGAGCAGCTTCTCCGGGCGTGCCAGCCGGTAACCCAGCGCGCGGCGCAGCGCCAGGTAGTCGGCCAATTCGTCGCGCAGCGGCCCGGTCACGACGCACCATCCGTGGCCCGCACCGGCCACGGCCTGGCCAGCACCGCGAGCGCGTCGCGGTCGACCTTGGCGTAGATCGCAGTCGACAGCGGCGAGCGGTGTCGCAGCACCTGCCCGACCTCGGCCAGCGGGCTGCCCGCGCGCAACATCGCAGTCGCGGCCGTATGCCGCAGTCGGTGCGCGTGCATCCGGCCCAGGCCGGCGCGCTGCGCGGCGTCGAAGACGACCATGGTCACCCCGCTAGTCGTCAACGCCCGGTGCGGTGCGTGCACGCGCACGAACACGGTCCGGCCCTCGGCGGTGTCTGGGCGGCCTCGACGCAGGTATGACGAGATCGCGGCACCCAGGTCGGCGGGCAGCGGGAGTCGTTCGGCACGACTGCCCTTTCCCACAACGGCGATCTCGCCGCGGCGCCAGTCGATGTCGTCCAGCCCGAGGCAGGCGACCTCTCCGGCGCGCAGCCCCAACCGGGACAGCAGCAGCATGATCGCGTAGTCCCGGCGTCCGGTCGGCGTGCGCCGGTCACAGGCGGCCAGCAGCCTGCGCAGCTGGCCCGCCTCCAGGGCCTTCGGCAGGCCGCTCAGCCGCCAGCCCGCCACCGATGGGACCATGGCCGCAAGGGGCGTCGCGATGACACCGGTCAGATGCAGCCACCGCAGCAGCGACCGCAACGCGCAGACGATCAGCTTCGCCGACCCGACAGCGCGGCCGGGGCAGGTGGCCAGCACGAACCCGGTGACATCGGCCGTCCTCATCCCTGCCAGATGGAGGACGTCACCACGCAGCCGGGTCGCGACGAACGGCCGCACGAAGTCCACGTAACCGCGCACCGTTCCGGCGGTCAGGCCACGCTCGACGAGTAGGTAATCGCGGTAGCGACCCAACAGTTCCTCGACCGCGTCGGGCCGAACCTCCGCCGGGACGGGTAGCACGCCCAGCGGCGCGAGGTAGTCCAACAGCGGCCGCAGCGCCTTCATCGACCGGTACTCCGCATACCTCGCCGCGCGCCGCTGAGCCAGATAGTCCTCGATCACCGGCCCGCTCAGGCCGTCCAGCCCGACACCCTCGGCGCTCATCCAACGGTCCAGATGCGCGAGGAAGCACACGTGCTGCGCGGCCGACGTCCGCGAGTACCCCTGCCGCAGCAACCCCTCGGCGAACCCGGCGATATACGGCTCCAGCGGTCCCCGCACGAAAGATCGCAACACCTTGACCATGACGCTCTCCTCTCCATGACGAAGAGACAAAGCGTCGAACATGTCTTCGGATTATGCCGACCTCGCCAACCCAAAACCTTCCCAGCAACGGAACCCGCGTCAACATCGGCATAATCCAGAGGTCGGCATAATGTTCCTGGCAGCGTTGGATGATCGGCTTGTCGAACACGTCGCGTACCGCGCGCGCCAGCGCCTTGGACCCGTCCAGCACGGCCAGGATCGGGTGGGTGACGTCCAGGTTCCGCTCGCGCAGCCCGACCAGCAGGTCCCGTACCAGGGTCGCGTTCTCCGTGCTGCCTTCGACCAGGGCCAGTGGGTGCTTGGTGCCGTCGATGCCGATGCCCAACGCCACCACACACAGGTGCTCGGCGAAGCCAACCCCGTCGACCATCACCGCGACCAGGTCAAGGCCGGCCAGGTCGGCGGCCATCAGCTGCGCCAACGCTCGTTCCGTGGCGGCCACGAAGCGGCGGGAGACCGCCGAGCGGCTGGTCGAGGCCGCCGCCGCATCGACCTGGTCCCCGACCGGCTCAAGCCCGTGCCCGTAGCGGCGGGTGGACAGCCCGGCCAGCATGCGTTCCAGCGCCATGCGGCCCAGCACCTCGGTCGAGGAGAACAGCTCGTAGGACGGCAGGCGCACCTCACCGTCGCCGTCGGCGGCGCGTACCCGTGGTCGGCGTACCGGCACCCGCCGGCCGCCCAACGTCACAGAGCCGTCCTCGTGACCGTGGCGCACCGCGGCCCGGTCGGGCACGTGCTTGCCCTTCGGCCCGACCAGCGCCGCGACGTCGGCGTCCATCATCGCGTGCATCACCTGCATGCCGCGCCGACCGCGAGGGCCAGCAAGCCTTCCTTCGCCGACTCGGCGATCTGGCCCAACGAGATCAGTACCTCGTCCGGTACGGCCGGCGTGGGGCTCGTGTCCCCGGCCTTGTTCTGGTAGATGTTGCTCACGGCGGTCCCCTTTCCTGGTCGACGGTGCGACTTGGCAGTTGCCCGACACCTACCACTCGGCAGGCTCCGGGCGGGGGACCGCCACTCTCAAACTTCTACGGAGATCGAGACATCCTCCGGCCGATGCGGCGCCGCAGCTGGTGGTCCGGCTGGCTACTACTCTCGCGTTGTGGCCGACCGCCCGTCTCCGCGTGCTTAAGCGGGAGGTCACCGATGCAGTTATCCGGACGCTGCGGGAGTCGGCGCTGCATAGCGACATGGATTTCCACCGCTTCATGGAGGCGGCCCACCTCGGCGCCCATCAGGTGGGTGAGGTCATCCCGGCTGTGATCGAGTGGGACATCGACCGCCGCTACGCCACCTCGGTCCAGCAGTGCATCACCTTCGGCGCCGGTACCGCCGAGCAACCGGCCCGGCCGGGCATCCGCGCCAACTGCACCCTCATTCACCACGGTGACCGTCTCGACATTGTGCTCGACGTGCTGTTCTGGCTGCGGCCCGAGCTGGTCCCCGCCACCTCCGAGGACCACCCCGAACGAGATACCGGCCCCGCCGCCAGATCGGTCGCGTTGACGCCGCTGCTGATCGCCGGAGCACTGACCGGCCAGATCAAGGTCATGTACCAGGGACTCCTCCCGACCCTCGCCCGCCATTTGGTCGGCCAAGGTGCCGGCTACCCGCCGCCGGCTGTCGAGTATCACCTGTCCGCCGGCACCGCCAGCGACGGCATGTCGCCGTTGACCATCGACCGGGTCATGGACTTCACCGACGTGGGCGAGCGGATCGGGCGGCAACCCTATCTTCAGTACTACAGCGGCTTCCTCGACCCCGACGAGATCCCTGAGATCACGGCGATCGAGGCCGTCCAAAAGATCATGATGGACTGCGGGTACCTCGGACCCTTCACCTTTCACGACCTTGCGTCGGCGACCTGACCCTGGCGACAGGGCAACAGGGCATCAGCGCCAACAAACCGTTTGTGGACAATTGCCTCGCCATTTCGAGACAACAAGATCGACCAGCGGTTGGTGGCAACACCGACGCCACCGACCACACCAGCCAGCTGCGACGCCCACGCTCCGACACCGACCCTCGACGACGCGGCGTCGCCGAGGTCCGTCGGGACATCGGCGAAATAGTGCGTCGGGTGTTGGTGCGGAGGCCACATCGTCGATCTGTGCCGGAACCGCGCGGTTACGCTGGGGGCAAACAATGCCAGATCAGCGACGCGGACCGACCGCGGGACAGGCGTAGTGGTAGAGGCCCCCGACCCGAGGCATCGGACGCGCTCATCGCCCCAGATGAACGCGAGACATTCCGCTGAAAGTCAGGGCTAATGCTGTCCGGCTATTCGATTGAAACGGATGGTCCACCGTCATCGTCGAGACCGAATCGCCGCAGCCGCTGGCTGACGGTCGCATCGCTGTTGGTTTCTCGTAGCCGGGCGATATGGCGCAGCGCCCGGGTGTCGCCGCGGTTGAGAGCTTCGAGGTAGAGCGCGGCTGCGGCGTCCGTGTCACCGGCTTCTTCCCGCGCCCTTGCCAGCATTCGCAGTGCGATGTGATCGCCGGCGTCGGCGGCTTGCCGGTACATCACCTCGGCGGTGTGCCGGTCACCCGCGTGTGCTCGAAGCTCGGCCCGGTACCGCAATGAACTTGTCCGAACTTCGTTCTTGCAGGTGGATGGGCCTTGACGAGATCGTGATTGCGGTCGCGTCGTTGTGGCACAAGGCGGTCATTTAGGAGGCCAGGGAAACGATCTTTACGGGTGAACCGGGTCACGATGTGGTCACGGGTCGGGCCGGGCCGAACGGGTGCATGGCAATCTGAGTGATCCCAGCTCAGACTCCCGTGACCGGGCATTGGCACCCTGGACGCCGCTCCCTGCGGTACGACGGCGGCTGCGTGACTGGGTCTCCCGTCAGCGATCTTGATCGCGTTCGCGGCGGGCCGTGGGTAGGCCCGCGCGCGGGTGGTGCAGACTGGGCCGGTGAGTCCTGGCAGCCGTGCCCCTCGAGGCAAGCCGAACACGAAATCCGGTCGCCGCTCCGACCTCGTCGTGGTACGCGGAACGGAGGAGACGTGCGACTGTCCCGCGTGTTCGGGCGGGGAGTTGGATCCCGAGCAGATGCTCGCCGAGCTGGTGGACGGTGCCGCCGACCTGGCCGGCTGCGAGGATCCGCTGGAGGCGGAGCTGGCCGGCGCGCTGTTCGTGGCGATGGCGGTGGCCGGCGGTGACGACACGGTACCCGCTTTCGCCCAGGTCTTCATCCCGGCGATCGAGGCGCGTGGTAACGACGCGGCCCTGATGATGCTGACCGCGATCGGTGCCGCGGCCTGCGGCGGTCCCGAGCAGGTGGCCCAGGCCGCGGTGGCGGCCGCTGGCCGGCTGGCCGCCAGCGGCGTCCCCGCGCCGGCCTGGGCCCGGGAGCTGGAGCAGCCGCTGCGCGCCGGTCACTTTACGCGGCTGTACGACACCGAGGGGACCATGTCGGTGTTGGTCGGCTCGTTCCAGCGGGCCGGACGCGAGCACGCGGTCATGGTGGTGGTGGATCACGACGACTGTGGCGCCGCCGAGGACATCTTCATTCTGGACGCGGCTGACCTGCCGGTGGCGCTGAAGGACATCCGCGACGGCGGCCGGCGCGACGGCCTGACCATCAAGACGCAGACGCTGGGCGCGCCCGAGTTCCGCTGGTACGCCGAGCAGGCAATGCAGGCGCGTGCCGTGCACGACGCCGAGAACGGCGACGATGGCGGGCAGGGCCCGCCGGAGCTGATCGACGAGGAGGAGGGGCCCGGGTACCCCGTGCTGGCGGTGCTGGTCCGGGTGCGGTTGGCTGCTGTGCCGCAGCCGCGCAAGCCCAAGGGCGCGGTCGTGTCCGGGCACGGCGCCGGTGGCCAGGATGCGATGGAGGTACTGCAGCAGCTCGCCCAGATGGTCGCCGGTTCGGGCGGCCCATCCGGTCTCGGTCTCGACGTCCTGGCCGCCGGGCGGGCGCAGCCGGCGAAGCTTGCGGCGAAGCGGAAGAAGGCCGCCGGCCCGGCACCGGTGTACCAGCTGAAGGTGAGTCTGCGGGGCGCGAAACCACCCATCTGGCGGCGGCTGTTGGTGCCCGCGGACATCAGCCTGGCCCGGCTGCACGCCACCATCCTGGCGGCCTTCGGTTGGCACGGCGGGCACATGCACGTGTTCGAGACGGCGTATGGCGACTTCGGGCGCGCCGACCGCGAGTTGGGGCACCGGGCCGACGGGTCGGTGACGTTGGAGCAGGTCGCGCCGGAGCTGAGAGACAAGATCCGGTACACGTACGACTTCGGCGACGACTGGGTGCACGACATCGTGGTCGAGAAGGTGCTCGAACCGGACCCGTCGACAGCCTGTCCCCGGTGTACCGGCGGGAAGCGGGCCGCCCCGCCCGACGACTGCGGTGGGATCTGGGGCTATGAGGAGCTGGTCGAGGTGCTGGCCGACCCGGCGCACCCCGAGCACAGGGAGCGGCTGGAGTGGCTGGGGCTGGCCGATGCGGGCCAGTTCGCGCCGGACGCCTTCGACGTGGAGGCGGTGAACTGCCGGCTGGGCGCCCTGCGCTGAACGGCCGGCCCTTCGCCGACCCGGCAGGCATGCGGCTGCTCGCGCCGGGTCACGATCGGCCGAGGAGTCCGGGAAGCTGGGCCCGCTGATAGCTGAGCTCGTCCGGGCTTCGTTTCCGCCCGTCGGTATGGGTTGACAGGGCAGCGGTTGGTGGTCAATCCCCGGCCAATGGCGGTGATCAACTTTGGCTGACGGGGGCCTATCATGATCGACGCAGCGGGTAACGGTGTGATCTCGGGCCGGGCGGGACCGGCGTGGAAGATCGCAAATAGAGGCAAGCCCCCGTAGATCCGTTCTGTGACAAACGACCAACCAGGGGCCTGCGGGCCGATCATCTACGGGGTACCTCTCAAGACGCCGCCCGGGGTCGTGGCTGACTTCGCCGCGGCGCTGGGCCGCTACCACCGGCGGATCGGGTCACGCTGGCGGGCCCACGAACTGATGACCCAGGCGGTGCTGACGTTGGCGTATCTGGAGGGTGGGCACACCTACCGCAGCCTGGCCGCGGGCAACGGCATCCCGCGCAGCACCTGTCACACCTACGTCCAGGAGGGCATCAAGGTCCTGGCGCGGCGGGCGTTGCCGCTGACCGAGGTGGTGCGCCTAGCGGTGAAGGCTGGATGGGACTACCTGATCGTGGACGGGGTGAACATCCCGACCGAGCGCATCGCCGCGGCGTTCACCCGCAAACAGCACTGGTTCAGCGGGAAACACCACCGCCACGGTGCGGCGGTGCAGACCGTGGCCGCCCCGGACGGGGAACTGCTGTGGGTCTCCGGCGTCCTGCCCGGCAAGACCGTGGACATCACCGCGGCCCGCCGGTTCGGCATCGCTGAGAAGGTGCTGGCGTTTCTGGGCTTGCTGGCCGATCTGGGCTACATCGGCCTGCACCCCGACGCCATCGTCGGGTACAAGCGCACCCGCAGGGACAAGACCCTTCCGGCGGGTAAGAAGGCCGCCAACGTCGCCCTGGCCGGGCTGCGGGCGATCGGCGAACGCGGCAACGCCCAACTCAAACAGTGGAAGGTGCTGGCCAACGATTTCCGGGGCAACCCGCGGCGTATCACCAGGATCGTCAAGGCGGTGCAGGCCCTGCAGTACCTCATCCGCGACCCGTTCGGCCCGGCCCGACCCGTGACCACATCGTGACCCGACTCACCCGCAAAGATCGTTTCCCTGGCCTCCTAAATGATCGCCTTGTGCCACAACGACCCGACCGCAATCACGATCTCGTCAAGGCCCGCCCACCTGCAAGAACGAAGTTTGGACAAGTTCAATACCGTGGGAACGTGGTGGCCGGTCGCATTGAGGACGAGTAGTTCCGCAGCGGACAGGTCGCCGGCGTGTTGCCTGATCCGGATCAATGACCGCAGCGCCACCATGTCTCCCAGCGTCATCGCGCGGCGGTAGACTGCTTCGGCTCCGTGAAGGTCGCCACGCCGTTCGCGGAAGCGTCCAACGTGCCGCAGGCCGACCGCGTCGCCGCGGTCGGCGGCCCGCTGCGCCCACGCTTCCGCGGCTTGTCGGTCGCCGGCCCGCTCGCGCAGTTCAGCTTAAGTAGCGCATGGCCACGGTGTCGCCCAGGTCGGCGGCCTGCCGGTAGAGGGTGTCGGCCGCGGCTAGATCACCGGCGCGTTCGCGGAGTTGAGCCAGGCCCCGCACGGCAACCGCGTCGCCGAGATCGGCAGCCTGCTGGTAGAGGGCTTCCGCCTCACTCCGGTCACCGCGACGCTGACGCAGCTCGGCCAGGCTGCGCAGGGCTACCGTGACGCCCCGCTCGGCGGCCTGGCGGGCCAGCGCGTCGGCGCCGGTCGAGTCGCCGGCCTGTTCCCGCCACCGCGACAGCGACCACAGCGCACCGGGATCTCCGCGGTCGGCGGCCTCGATGATGAGCTGCTCAGCGCGGTGAGTGTTGCCTGCACGGCGGTACACGTAGGCCAGGGCGATCAGGGCCAGTGTGCTGCCGGTCTGGGCAGCCATGCGGTAGAGCTGCGCCGCGCGGCGGTGGCGACCACGGCGGCTGGCGTGATCGGCGATGATGCGCAGCACGTCGGGGTCACTGACCGTCGTGGCGACGGCGTCCCAGAACGAGTCGGGCGGATAGCTGCCGGCGCGGTCGTGGCGGCCGGTCTGCTCCAGGTAGTCCGAGAGCCGGTAGCAGGGCTGTGCCGGCGAGGACGGGGTGCCGGGGCGGGGACGGATCCGAACGAGCGGTCCCGGCGTGCCGTGACACGGCTTCGCGGTGTAGGCCAGCGCCTCCTCCAACCAGTCCTCGCCAGCCTGCTCCCATTCGTGATCGGTGAGGTACCCGGGTGCGGCACATTCCAGCAGCATGTGGGGAATGGCGATGGGGTGACCCATCCGGCGCGCATCGATAGCGGCGTCGATCACGGCGCGTGCGGCCGGTGGCGCGTTGCGGTACCGCTGCAGAAGTTCTGGAACTCCGGCCAAGTGCTGGGTAATCCGGCCGGACTCGGCGTGCCGGAGGGCGTGGCGCAGCCGCGGGTCCGCAGCGGCGGCGCCCATGACCGATTCGAGATCCTTGCCGGTGAACGCGTCGGGCACCCGGATGTCGCTACCGGCCAGCAGTTCTCGTGCGTGGGCGAACCGGTCCGGTGCGCTGGGCGCCGGGGGTGAGGTGAGCGTAGACCAGTACTGCGGCCACAGAGTGGCCATGATCAGCACGGGTGCGCGACGCGCGCTCGCCAACACCGTTCGCAGCCCGGCGGCGATACGTTCGCCCAGTTCAGGATCTGCCGTCAGCAGGTAGTGCTGAACTTCGTTCAGCCAGACCACAGTGTGCGGTCCGAGCTGGTCCATCACCTGGGCCGCCGCCTGCGGCCCGCCCTGGTCGATGGGATGCCACAGCCGCCACTGCACGGGTAGCCGCTGAATCGCTTCCCAGCAGGCGCGGGTCTTGCCGGTCGATGATCCTCCGACGAGCGTGACGATTGCACTCTGCCCGCCGACGGCGGCGTCAACGACTTCCCGAAGCCGGTCATCATGTTCCCGGCGCACATAGGCGGGCAGGGTCGGAAGGCCCGCACGACTCCCGTCGAGTTCGATGGCGCGGTGAACCTCCAGAGCCAGCGGTGTGTATCCGCTGATCGGGTTGCCCAGCCTCGGCCGCGGTTGCTGCGCTGTGGCGACCCGTTCCCACGCCGCCAGCCACGGTTGCTGGACGTCCTCGTCCAGCCCGCACGCGGTCAAGAACCTGACGACGGTCTCGCGTGTGGGCACGGATTTGCCGTGCAGCAGGTTGTTTAGTGTCGACGGAGGCAGCACCCGTGGACCCTGCCGTCCGCGGTTTGGTTTGAGGGCGTTGTCCAGCTCGGCGTACGACCGCCGACCGCGAAGCCGCTGGAATGCTTCGGCGAGATCGGGCAGGGTGTGGACCGTCGCGGGATCGACACCGCTGGCGTTGCCGGCGTCGCCGACCGCCGGGGCGCCGCTCACCGCGACTTCCATCCTGTTCGGCGGGCCGTCGCCGAACACCACCGAACCAGCGTAGAGCGCCCACGAATCTGTACCAGGCGCTCGCGTTCGGCTTGTTCCCAACCCGATGCCGAACCCGCCGACCAGGGACTTTCCTCGAAGGCGTCCTCAAGGGAGAACCGGCCGGCTCCTCCCGCCTTAACTCGCGACGGGAGTACACCGATGACACCGCAGCCCACCGAGAAGACCTGGCAACAGAAGATCATCCTCGCTGTCGTCACGGGCCTCATCTCCGGCACCGCCCGAGCCATCATCGCCAAGATCCTCGACCACCTGATCTTGAACTGACCAACCCGGCCACGGGCCCGGCCGATCTCGGCAGGGCCCGTGGCCCCCCTTGATCAGGGAATAGCGCAGGTTTCGAATACCTGCACTCCACCGGTTCCGCCCGGTTGCCATGGAGGATCTTGTTATCAGACCAGCCGAGTTACCTATCGTTCGGTACGCGGCAATCCAAATCGTCTTACATGGTCGGCCTGTTTGGGATCGTTTTCTTGCAGCCACGAGATCCAGCTTTCTGCAGCGCCAGGAGTGCCAGCGCCGACTTCCTTTCGCAAGTCGACAACTCGTCCTGTCGCCGCCAGCAAGTCAGTGAAACGGTGCGCCGCATCGACGTCGCCCGCCACAGCGCGAGCTCTTAACTCGTCGACGTGGCCCTGCGCGTGAAGCAAGTCGACTAGCTGCAAGCGCACGTTCCAGCTTCCTTGGTTGGCGAATGCGCGCAGGTCGTCCGTTCGTCCTTGTTGGCGTAGCAGCTCGATAAGCCGCCTCTCGGCATAGGGGTCACCGGCCTCGGCGCGTTCGCTTAGTGCGTCAACAGCGCCTTCCTGGGCCACAGATCCGCGAGGCGACGGGCGGCATCGTCGTCACCGGCATCGGCCCAGGCGGCAAGGTCCTTGACCTCGCCATGGTCGGCCAGCATATCGATCAACGCGCGTCGGGCGTCACTATCGCCGGAAGCGGCGCGAGTTCTCAGCTCGCTAACGCAACCTTGCTCAGTTAGGGCCCGCGAAGAAATAAGATCGTTCGTCTACGGCGTGTCGCGGGGTCGCATCGTGTAGTTCCACTCCGGGTGGAAGCCATGGCGGGTGATCGGGAGTGCGTCGACGTCTTTGCTGGTGTGTTTGATGCCGGTGGGTATTGGCCGGTGTCAAGGACACAGTGGACGGTTAGGCCGGTGGCGGTTGTGGTGTTGCTGATCAGGTCGACGATGACCTGGTGCGTCTTCAGCGGCCGGCCGCGCCAGTTCATGGTGATCTGGGAGAACAGTCGGTGCTCGATCCGGTTCCATTTCGAGGTTCCCGGTGGTAGGTGGCAGACCGTGACGTACAGGCCGGTTTCGGCGGCGAAGGCGGCGAGCTCGACCTTCCAGGCGCGGATGCGGTACCCGTTGGACCCGCCGCCGTCGGCGCAGATGAGAAGCCGCTCGGCGTGCGGGTAGCGGGCTTTGCCGATGGTGGCCCACCAGGATCGTAGGGTGGCCACCGCGAAGGCGGAGGTGTCGTGGTCGGTGCCCACCGACACCCAACCGGCGTTCGCGGATACGTCGTAGATGCCATACGGGATGGCCTTGCCCAGTTCCTTGTCGGGGAAGTCGTGCACGTTCACACGTTGCGGCGTCCCGGCCGGTTGGTACTCCCGTCCGCCGTTCTTGAGCTC
>WNGB01009868.1_pt1 | contig 20004 bp, 16 predicted proteins | sample 5400681 | NCBI WGS metagenome assembly WNGB01 (sample SAMN13153367, study PRJNA577476) | soil metagenome | isolation source: 115 cm soil or saprolite under grassland replicate 2 | place: USA:California | collected 2016-06-15
GACCACCGCGGTGCGCTCCATGCGGCGGCGCTCCGGATAGTAGTCGTTGGCGGCGTAATGCTGGGTCGAGCGGTTGTCCCAGAACACGATCGCGCCCGGCGTCCAGCGCAGCCGGAACTGATATTCCGGCACCTGCGCCTGCGCGTACAGCACGTTGAGGATGGCCTGGCTCTCGGCCGGCTCCATGCCCTCGATGTGGAGCGTGAATTGTGGATTAACGTAGAGCGACTTGCGCCCGCTCACCGGATGGGTGCGCACGACCGGATGCGACGGGTTCGGGAACATCTCCTCCATTTTGCGCAGCTTGGCCTGGTCCTCCTCGGACTTGCCGAACAGCACGCGGAAATTCTTGAAGTCGTGGACCGCGCGCAGGCCGGCGATCATTGTCTTGAACACGTCGCTGAGGCCCTCGTAGGCAGCCTCCATGTCGGCCCACAGGGTGTCGCCGCCGACCTTCGGCATGATCTGGCAGCGCAGGATCGTGTACTTGGTCGGGTTCTTCCGAAAGGTCGTGTCGCTGTGCCAGACGTCGGTCGACAGGACCGGGTTGTCCTTGTGATTGTCGAGCACCAAAATTTCCGGGAGCTCGCCCTGCGGGCGCATCGGGTGCACTTCGAGCGCGCCGAACGGCTTGCTGATCGCGACGTGCTGTTCGGTGGTGAGGTGCTGGTCGCGGATCACGATCACCTTGTGCTCGATCAGGGCGGCTTCGAGCGCCTGAAACGTGGCTTGGTCGAGGCCCTGTTTGAGGTCGAGCCCGTGGATTTCCGCGCCGAGCCGCGCGCCCAGGCGCTCGACCTTGAACGGAACCGCGTCGGCGGTCTTGTCGGCGGCGACGTTGACGTTCATGCGACACTCCCGGGCAATCTCCTCGCGATTATGCGGCGTTCGCGGCCACATTCCAAGGCGCTCGGGCCGCAGGCCATGCGCCTTGACAGGGCATGCCCGCGCCCGTTGAGTAGCTTTTCGACCCCGCCCGGGAACCCCAATTTCGATGGCCAAGCTCGACATCGACGACGTGTGCATGAGCTTCGGCGACGTCATGGCCGTCGACCATGTGTCGCTGGCGGTCGCCGAAGGCGAGACCGTCGTGCTGCTCGGCCCGAGCGGTTGCGGCAAGACGACGCTCTTACGCCTGATCGCGGGCTTCAACCGGCCGAAGGCGGGCGCCATTCGCGTCGCTGGCACGACGGTGGCGTCGCCGACCGTGATGGTGCCGCCGGAGAAGCGTTCGCTCTCGATGGTGTTTCAGAGCTACGCGGTGTGGCCGCACAAGAGCGTGTTCGAGAATCTCGCCTACGGGCTGCGGCTGCGTCGCCTGGATGCGGCGACGATCACCGCCAAGGTCAACGATGCGCTCGCGACCGTGCGCATGGACGGCTACGGCGCGCGCCAGCCGGGCGAGCTGTCGGGCGGCCAGCAGCAGCGCGTGGCGCTTGCCCGCGCGCTTGTGCTCGAGCCCGCAATCCTGCTGTTCGACGAGCCGCTGAGCAATCTCGACGCGACGCTGCGCGAGCACATGCGGTTCGAGATCAAGGCGCTGCTCGCCAAGCTCAAGATCACCTGCATCTACGTCACCCACGATCAGAACGAGGCGATGGTGATCGCCGACCGCGTTGCGGTGATGAACCGCGGCAGGATCGAGCAGCTCGGATCGCCTGAGGACGTCTACTATCGCTCGGAAACCGACTTCGTCGCGCAGTTCATCGGGCTCGCCAACGTGCTCGATGCGCAGATCGTGGGCGCGGCCGAGCGCGATCTCATCAAGGTGCGGGTCGATCGCGTCGGCGATCTCGTGGCCCGCGCCGGCGGGAGGAACGGCGGGACGCAGGCCGCGCGCCTGTTCCTGCGGCCCGAACACATCGAGCTCACCTCGGCGCCGCGGGAAGGCATGAACACGCTCAAGGGGCGGGTTGCGCGCAAGAGCTTCGTCGGTGCCCAGACCGACTACGTGATCGACGTGAACGGCGTGTCGCTGCGCGTCATCAGCAGGAGCCGCGACGCCGCCTACCAGATGAGCCAGGATGTGCTGATCAGCTTTGCGCCGGCCGACTGCCTGCTGCTCGCCGGCTGAACCAACAACAGGAGGAACCCCATGCGCGCCCGATCGCTTCTCAAGGTCTCGGCCGGTCTCGCTCTGTCGGCGGCGTTCGCGCAGCTCGCGGCGGCGCAGACCAACATCCCGAGCCTCGATCAGCTCTATCAGGCCGCCAAGGCGGAAGGGCAGGTCGTATTCGGCGGCGCGATCAAGGAGGAGAACCAGCAAAAGCTCGCTGCCGTGTTCCAGCAGCGCTTCCCCGGCATCGCGATCAAATACACGCGGCGCTCGACCGAGCCGATGGTGCAGCTGGTCGAGGCGGAGCGGCGCGCCAATCGGGTGAGCTTCGATCTGCTCAATCTCACCGAGCCGGGCGACGTGGTGCGCTGGGCCAAGCAGGGCTTCCTGGCGGCGGTCCCGATCCCGGACACCGACAAGATGCTGCCGGAGACGTTCGACCCCAACGGTTTCTACACCGCCATGTCGGTCACGCCGATGCTCGGCATTTCCAGCACCAAGGCGCTCAAAGCCGGCGAGGCGCCGACCTCGCTCAAGGTGCTGGTGACCGATCCAAAGTGGAAGGGCAAGGTCGTGATCTCGCGTCCGACCCGCGGCGGCACGAGCAGCGGCGCGCTGATGAACGTGATCAAGGCGGTCGGCCGCGACTTCCTCAAGACCGCCAGGGATCGCGACATCCTGCTCACGCTCGGCAACGAGGCGGCAATCGCCTCGGTGGTGTCGGCCGAACGCCCGATCAGCTGGGGCGTGAGCGGCTATCGCGCGATCGAGGCCAAGGCCGAAGGCTCGCCGCTCGAGCTGATCGTGTGGGACGAGGGGCTTGCGCTCGCGCAGTTCATCGGCGTCGTGCCGGCCAAGGCGCCGCATCCGAACGCGGCGCGGCTCTTGTTCCGGTGGATGATGACGCCCGAGGGCCAGGAGCTCCTGGTCAAGAACGTGAACCAGTATTCCGCGCGCAAGGACGTGGCGGTGACGCCGCTCAACCAGCCGCCGCTGTCGGCGCTCAAGATCAACTATTTCAGCAACGAGCAGATCGTCAACGAAGGCCATGCGCTGGCGGTCGAGTTCGACAAGGCCGTGGGGATGTAGCGAATAGCGAATAGAGAGTAGCGAATAGTAAGTCGAGCCATCCTTCACTATTCGCCATTCGCCCCTCGCTATTCGTTCCTAACATGACCGCGCTGGCCCATCCGTCCGCCATCCATCCCATCCGCGCGCGCCTCCTGCGCGTCCTCGACGATCTGCGCCAGGAGCGGCTGCGCAGCTTGATCATGATCGTGGCCGTCCTGGTGGTCGGCTGGCTCGTCCTCTATCCGCTCGGGATTCTCTTTGAGATCGGGCTGCGCGCCGAGGACGGGTCGTTCACGCTCGCCAACTATGGGCTGGTGTTCACCGAGCCGGGGCTCGTGTCGGCGCTGGTCAATTCGATCATCATCAGCGTCGCGACCACCGCGTTCTCGCTGGTGCTGGCGCTGCCAATGGCCTGGGCGGTGGCGCGCACCAACATGCCGGGTCGGCAGTTCGTGCGGGTCGCGGTGCTGGTCGCCTTCGTGATCCCGAACTTCATCTCGGTGATCGCCTGGGTCCTGCTGCTCGGCCCCAACGCCGGCCTGATCAACGTCTTCCTGCGCGACGCCTTCGGCATCGCGCGTGCGTTCAACATTTACAGCATGGGCGGGCTGATCCTGGTGCTCACGTTCAGCTTCTATCCGCTGATCTTCTTTGCGGTGGCCGCGGCGCTCGACAACATGGATCCTTCGTATGAGGAGGCGGCGCAGATGGCGGGCGCCTCGGCCTGGCGCAGCTCGCTCGGCATCACCATGCCGCTCGTGCTCCCCGCCATCGCCTCGGCCTCGGTGTTCGTGTTCCTCGAAGCGATGGGCGCGTTCGGTGCGCCGGCCGCGATCGGGCACGGCGCGCGCTTCCACACGCTGACCACCAAGATCTACGAGCTGTTCAGCTATCCGCCGCGCTTCGAGCTCGCGGCCGCGGCAGCGGCGCCGATCATCGGCTTTACGGTTCTTGGGCTTCTCCTCCAGCGCCTCGTGCTGCGCGGCCGGCGCTTCACCATGATCGGCGGCAAGCTTGGCGCGGCGCGCGCGGTTGAGGTCGGCTGGCGGCGCTGGCTCCTGTTCGGCTGGTGCATGCTGGTGATCGTCGTGAGCGTGGTGCTGCCGCTGATCATCCTGGTGCGCACCTCGCTGATGACGCGCTGGGGTCTCGCGTTCAGCTGGCAGAACCTCACGCTCAAGAACTACGCGGCGTTCGCGTCGTCCTCGACCATCGTTCCGACCGCGCTCCTCAACAGCACGCTCATCTCCGCCGTCACCGCGACCGCCTGCGTCACGCTGGCGATGGTCGTGGTCTGGATCGTCGAGCGAACCACGCTGCCCGGCCGCGGCCTGCTCACGTTCACCTCGACCGTCACCTTTGCGTTCCCGGGCGTCGCGCTCGCGGTCGGCTTCGTGCTCGGCTACAGCACCGGGCCGCTCGCGTTGTTCGGAACGATCTGGCTGTTCTTCATTGCGTTCACGGCGCACCGCTTTCCGTTCGCGTTCATGTTCATGCGCAACAGCGTCAAGCAGTTGTCTTCGGAGATGGAGGAGGCGGGGCGGATGTCGGGCGCGTCGTGGGTGCGCGCGCTCATCGATATCTCGGCGCCGCTCCTCAAGTCCGGCCTGCTGGCGGCCTGGATGGTGGTGTTCGCGGTGACGCTGCGGGAGCTCAGCATGGCGATCCTGCTCTACGTGCCGGGCACTGAGACGCTGCCGGTCGCGATCTACAGCTTCATCGACAACGGCACCTTCGAGATCGCGGCCGCGGTGTCGGTGGTGCTGATCCTGCTCAGCATTGCCGCGATGCTGATGCTGCGCACGCTGACCGGCAAGGCGCAGATGGAGTTGTAACCTCACTCGCGCGACCAGCGCGCTTCGAGCGCCTCGAGCTGCTTGAGGCCCATCAACTCGTTGAGCTCGCCGAACGGCACCAGCAGGTCGGGTCGGTGCGTCGGTTCGTTCGCCGTGATGGTCGGCGCGAAGGCTTCGAGCGCGTTGATCATGCCGCGCAGCGCCGCGCTCGTCAGCATGCGGGCGTAGGACACGGTGGCGACGCCGAGCGCCTCGAGCCGGCGCGGCGTGACCAGCGGGGTGGTGCCGCGCTCGATCAGCCCGAAGCCCATATTGACGGCGAGCGGCTTGCGCACGGTCTTCGCCACCGTCGCGATGTCCTCGAGCGAGAGCAGCGCGTCGGCGAACACGATGTCGGCGCCGGCCTCGCCATAGAGATTGAGCCGGTCGATGACCTCGCTGATGCCGTCGGTCGCGGCCGCGTCGGTGCGCGCGCGGATCATGAAATCGCCGTCGCGGCGGGCGTCGACCGCGGCCTTGACCTTGTCGGCCATCTCCTGCGCCGGAATGACCGCCTTGCCGGCGAGGTGGCCACAGCGCTTGGGCCAGACCTGATCCTCGATCGAGATGGCGGCGAGCCCGGCCTGCTCGAACGCGCGGGTGACGAAGTAGACGTTGAGCGCGTTGCCGTAGCCGGTGTCGGCGTCGGCCAGCATCGGCAGGCTCGTGCATCCGGCGAGCGCCCGGCAGGCGCGCAGGTTCTCGTCAAATGTCAGAATGCCGCGGTCGGCGAAGCCGAGCAGGCTCTCGGACAGGCCGGCACCCGAGATCGCCGCGGCCTTGTAGCCGTGGCGCTCGACCAGCCGCACGCTGAAGCCGTTGAACACGCCGGGCAGGACCAGGATCTCCTTGGCCTCGACCAGCTTTCGGAACGCGCGGCGATCGGTCATGGCGTGGGTCCATCGGTGACGAGGGCGGTGAGGGTGTGCGCCTTGGCGTCTTCGAGCGTCGCGACGGTGTCGATAGTCTGCGCGATGCGCTCCGGCGGCAACACGGCGGCGGCGAGCTTCTCGAACTTGCGCTGCAGCTGCCGTGGCGAGAGCGGGTTGCCCGGGCTGCCGGGCCGCTCCAGCACCTCGCGTTCGAGGCGGCGGCCGTCCCTGGTGACGAGCAGCACCCGCGCGCAATGCCGGGTGGAGTCGCCGCCGATGTCGTATTTCGGATCGACCTCGATCCTGATCTTCTCGATCATGGCGAGCGCGGCCTTGTCGGTGAGGCGATCCTCGCGGAACTGGTCCTGCATGGCGTTGCGCTCGACGATCATCATCGCGGAAGTGAAGAACAGGTTCATCTGCGCAGCGGTGACGCCGACCGGCTCGTAGGCCCAGGCACAATGGCGATACGCCATGGTGCTGCAATGGATCACCACCTCGGCGACGTCGCTCGCGCTCAATGCATTTTCCGCCATCAGGCCATCGATCGCGAACAGCACCGACTGCACGCTCGCGGCGGTCGCGTAGGGCTTGAAGCCGACGCTGAGGATTTCCCAGCGCTCGCCGAGGCCTTCGGTGAGGTGCTCGAGCTTCGGCTCGCCGCTGAACGTGCTGAGGAAGCCGCCGTAGGAGGCCTCGAGCACGTTCGGAATCCCGGTGAAGCCGCGCGCCGCCAGCATCGCGCCGGTGACGCCGGCCTGCGCGGCGCGCCCGCCATGCAGGCGCTTCGACATCGCGCCTTCCTGCGCGGCCATCAAGCCGGCACCGAACGAGCCGGCGATGCCGATGGCGTGGCGCGCGGCCTCGGGCGTGAGGCGCAACAAATTCGCGGCGGTGGGGCAAGCGCGACGCGCAGTCCCACCTCGTAGCCGGACGCGATCGCGGCGATCAGCCGGCGGCCGGAAACAGCGAGCCGCGCGTCCGCGATTGCCAGCGCGGTCGGTATTGCGAGCGAGCCGGCGTGCAGGTGGGCGGCGGCGTGGATGTCGTCCATCTCGAAGCCGTGGCCGGCGGTGGCGCCGATCAGCACCGCCTGCGACACGCTGGTGCGCAGCGACGTGCCGATGACGCGCGCCTGCGGGTTGCCGCCTTCCTCGGTGATGAGGTCGATCAGGATGCGGGTCCACGGCAGCGTGGCCCCGAAGATCGAGCAGCCGAGCGCGTCGAGCATGCAGTGCTTGAGCCGTTCGACGACGGGCGGGGGAAGGTCGTCGTAGCCGAGGGCGACCGCGAATTCCGCGAGCTGGCGGGTGGCGCTGGTATCGGGAACGAGCATGGGGCGGTCTCGGGGGGTGGGGGAGGGGATGATTGTCGATTTATTGGCTGCGCGGAAGCGGTCTTGCTGTCTCAATTCTGTCGTCCCCGCGAAGGCGGGGACCCATACGCCGTGAACCTTCGATGGGCTACGCTCATTGGGATAGGCCTGGGATTATGGGTCCCCGCCTTCGCGGGGACGACACCGGAGAGAGCGGAGTTCGGGATGTTCGAAAAATCAGAGATCGACACGGAACTGGATGCGCGCCTGAAGGCGGCCGGGCTGGACCCGCTCGACCCCAAGGTCAAGGCGATCACTGCGATCGTGAGCGTGTACTACGCCGAGAAGACGTCGAAAGTGCTGCAACAGGTTCAGGACGTGCTTGGCCGCCTCACGCCACAGGGCAATTCGTAGGATGGGTTGAGCGCAGCGAAACCCATCACGGCGAGCGTCTGCGGAACCAAGCGATGGGTTTCGCTTTCGCTCAACCCATCCTACGCCGGATCGTTAGGCCGCACCCGCGCGCAGCAGCCGGATCAGGCCCTTCGCGTCCGCGAGCGTCTCGATCCCGAGCATCGCGTCGACCAGCGCATCCTGCTGGCTCTTGGGCATCGCGGCGCGGGTGAGCTTGCGGAATTTCTCGACGATATCGTTCGCCGGTGCAAACGAATGCTCGCTGCCGCGCGGCGCTTCGCGCGTCTCGCTCTCCACCGAGCCGTCGCGCAGATGCACGTCGACGCTCACCATGTGACGGAAGCGGGCGCCGCGCGCGGTGATCGCCGGGTCCTCGACCACCTCCACCTTCTTCGACAGCTCCATGCGGGCGCGGTCGGCGACCATCGCCTCGGTGAACTGATCGACGAAGACGTCGCCTTCGATCAGCAGGGTCGCGACGCAATAGGGCAGGTTCAGCTGCGCCGAGGTGAGCCCCTCGGGCTTGTAGGGCCAGCCGACGTGGTCGGCCGTCACGCGCGAGCCATGCACCACGATGCGGCTGAGCTCGTCGAGCGTGAACGGGTGGCGCTTGCGGATGTCGCCGATGGCGTCGAGCGTGGTGTGGTTGCTGCCGACGCAGGAATAGAATTTGAGCGCGACCCGCATGCTCTCCCATTCGGTGCCGAGCCCGGCGCTGAGCGCGTCGAGATTGAAGCGGTCCTGCGAGCGCGAGAACGTGGTGCAGAAGCCCCCGTACGGCGCTTCGAACACGTCGCGGATGCCGGTGAAGCCGGCCTGGGCGAGGAGCGCGCCGTAGAGCCCGCTCTGCGAGGAGCGGCCGGCGTGCATGCGCTTGACCATGGCGCCGTATTGCGCCGCCATCAGCCCGGCCGCCTGGGTGCCGGCGATGCCGAGCGCGTGCACGGTCTGCTCCGGGTCGAGCTTGAGGCCGCGCGCGGCGCCGGCCGCGGCCGAGAACACGCCGAGGGTGGCGCCCGAGTGCCAGCCCTGGCCGATGTGCTCCTGGCCCATGCAGCGGCCGACGCGCGGGCCGATCTCGTAGCCGGCGACCGCGGCGGCGAGGAACTCGCGGCCGGTTAGCGTCGTATGACTCTCAGCCACCGCGATCAGCGCCGGCAGGACGACCGCGCCGCAATGCAGCACGCCGTCGCGATGCACGTCGTCGAGCTCGAAGCCCTGCACCTGGGTGCCGTTGACCAGCGCCGCGTTGGTCGAGGACAACGTCTGGGCGGTGCCCCAGATCGAGGTCGTGCGCGAGGCGTCGAGGTCGCCGAAGGTCTTCTGTAGGATCCGGCACCATTCGAGGGTGGCGCCATAGATCGCGCAGCCGAGCGAATCGAGGATCAGCAGCTTGGCGCGCTCGCGCACCTCGGCCGGGATCGCGTCGTAGCCGAGCTGCGAGACGAAGCCTGCGATCCTGCGGGTGTGGATGTTGTCGGTAGCGGAATGTTCTGCCATGCCAAATCCGGCCCACAACGCAACTAAGAGTGCGCGGAATGCCGCCCTTTCGGGGCGAAAATCTAGACAGGGCGGATTCCGCTGTCTACAGTCCGGCGCAATTCCGGCCACGAGCAGCTGGCAAGAACGGAACGCCCATGCTTCTGCGCGCGCTAGCAGATCGCATCTGCCAGGTCACATTCGAAGCCCTCCCCCGTGAGGCCGTCGCGACGGCGAAGGATGGCATTCTCGACACTCTCGGGGTGACGCTCGCGGGCGCCCGCGAGGAGACGACGGCGGTGGTCGCGCGCACGCTGCGCACGACCGCGGCGGCGGGGCCGGCGCTGATCTTCGGCAGCAGCGAACGCCTCGACGTGCTCTCGGCCGCGCTGATCAACGGCGTTGCCGCGCACGCGCTCGATTTCGACGACTGCAGCAACACGCTCGGTGGTCATCCGTCGGCACCGATCCTGCCGGCGCTGTGGACGCTCGCGGGCGGCGTCTCGGGCCGTGCCTTCATCGCCGCCTATGCGGCCGGCGTCGAATGCGAATGCAAGCTCGCGCGCGCGGTGCACTTCCATCACTACGAGAAGGGCTGGCATCCGACCGCGACGCTCGGCACTTTCGGCGGCGCGGCGGCCTGCGGCCATCTTCTGGGCCTCACGCCCGACCAGATGGCGACGGCACTCGCGCTGGCGGCCTCGATGGCGTCAGGCATCAAGGCCAATTTCGGCACGATGACCAAGCCCTTCCATGTCGGGCAGGCGGCGCGCAACGGTTTGCTCGCGGCGCTGCTGGCGAAGGAGGGCATGACCGCCAATCACGCCGCGCTCGAACACAGCCAAGGCTTCTTCGCGGTGTTCAACGGCGCCGGCACGTTCCATCCCGACCGCATCCTGGCCGAGTGGGCAAAGCCGTTCGAGCTGGCCGATCCGGGCATCGCGTTCAAGCGCCACCCTTGCTGCGGTTCCACCCATCCGGCGGCCGACGCGATGCTGCATCTGCGCGCGACGCATGCGTTGTCGCCGGAGGGTGTCGCGAAGATCGAGTCGTGGACCCATCCACGCCGGCTGCAGCACACCAACCGGCCCGATCCGCAGAGCGGCCTCGACGGCAAGTTCAGCATCCAGTACGTGCTGGCGCGCGCGCTGATGCACGGCATCGTGAGCCTCGAGCATTTCTCCGACGAGGCGGTGCGCGAGGGCGCCGCGCTGGCGCTCGCGGCGAGGGTCGACGCTCAGCCCGAAGTGATTCCGACGCGCGGGGACGACGAACACTTCTACGCCCGCCTGCGCGTGACCACGACCGCCGGCGAGGCGTTCGAGCATTTCGTCGACGCGCCGCTCGGGCGCGATCGGACCCATCCGCTGCCGGCGCGGACGCTGGAAGCCAAGTTCCGCGATTGCGCGCAGCGCGCGCTCGACCCGATCACGACCGAGTCGTTGTTGCGTCTGTGCGGGGCGCTCGAAGTGCTGGCCGACGCCGGCGACGTGCTGTCGCCGATGGTCGGCAGCGCCGCGCGCATCAAGCCGCTGGACGCGAGGCGCGCCTCCGCGTAACGCTATCGTCGCCATGAATTTTGTCGAGTTATCGCAGCAACGGCCGGACGTGCTCGTCATCGGCGCCGGCAATGCGGCGCTCTGCGCCGCCATCTCGGCGCACGAGCACGGCGCCCGCGTGCTGATGCTCGAAGCTGCCCCGTTCGAGGAGCGCGGCGGCAACTCGCACTTCACCGGCGGCGCCTTCCGCTTCGCCTATCGCGGCGTCGACGATCTCACCACCGTGCTGCCGTCGCTCGCCAACGAGGACCTCTCGAACGTCGATTTCGGTACCTACACCGAGGAGCAGTTCTTCGACGACATGTTCGCGGTGACCGAGTATCGCACCGATCCGGAGCTGTGCGAGATTCTGGTCCGCAACAGCCTCAAGACCGCCACGTGGGTCGCCCAGCAGGGCGTGAAGCTGCAGCCCGGGCTCGGCCGGCAGGCCTACAAGGTCGACGGCAAGTTCAAGTTCTGGGGCGGGCTGGCGCTGCACATCTGGGGCGGCGGGCCGGAGCTGCTCAAGGCGCTCTACGCCAACGTCGAGCGGCGCGGGATCGCAATCCTCTACGAGACCCCGGCGGTGAGCCTGATCCGCGAGCACGGCCGCGTTGTGGGCGTCATGGCCGAGCATCACGGCGAGCCGGTCGAGATCAGGGCGGGCGCGGTCGTGCTCGCCTGCGGCAGCTTCGAGTCCAATCCGGAGATGCGCGTGCGCTATCTCGGGCCCAACTGGGAGCTCGCCAAGAGCCGCGGCACGCGCTTCAACATGGGTGCTGGCCTGACCATGGCGCTCGCCGCCGGAGCGCGGCCCTACGGCAACTGGTCGGGCTGCCATTCGGTCGCCTGGGACATCAACGCGCCGCCTTATGGCGATCTCACGATCGGCGACCAGTTCCAAAAGCACAATTATCCGTTCGGGCTGCTGATCAACGCGAGGGGCGAGCGCTACGTCGACGAGGGCGCGAACTTCCACAGCCACACTTATGCGAAGTATGGCGGCGAGATCATGCGTCAGCCCGGCATGTTCGCCTGGCAGGTATTCGACGCCAAGGCGTCGCCGCTCCTGCGCGGGGAATATCGCATAAGGCGCGTAACCAAGGCGGAGGCCGAGACGCTCGATGATCTTGCGCCGAAGCTCGACGGCGTCGATGCGCAGGCGTTCCTGCGCACGGTGCGCGAATACAATGCCGCCTGCCGCAGTGATGTGCCGTTCAATCCGAACATCCTCGACGGCCGGCGCACCACCGGGCTTGCGATCGAGAAGACCAACTGGGCGGTGCCGCTCGACACGCCGCCGTTCCACGCCTACCACGTCACGACAGGGATCACCTTCACCTTCGGCGGCGTGAAGATTTCCGGCAACGGCGAGGTCGAGAATCTCTACGGCCGCGTGATCCCCGGGCTCTACGCGGCGGGGGAGATGGTGGGCGGGCTGTTCTTCCACAACTATTGCAGCGGGACCGGCCTGATGTCGGGGGCGACGTTCGGGCGGCTCGCCGGGCGCAACGCCGCGCAGTGGGCCAACAAGGGCGCCGTCGCGGCGCAGGCGTGATCATGGCGCGTTCGACGACCACCACGACGACGGCGAAACGCACGAGCGGCGACCTCGCGACCGAGCGGCTTGCCGCCTACGCCGCCGCAATGAAGTTCGAGGACCTGCCGCGCGCCGTGGTCGAGCGCGCCAAGCACTGCCTGATCGACGCGGTCGCCTGCGCGGTATTCGGCCGGCAGTTTCCCTGGTCGCAGATGGTGCTCGACGAGGCGCTGGCGACCGGGGAGGGCGGGCCGTGCCGGATTCCCGGCGTCGCCGGCAAGACCCTGCACGTGCCGCAGGCCGCACTCGTGCTCGGTGCGTTCGCGCATGCCTTCGAGTACGACAACCTGCGCAAGCCGGGCGCCGGCGTGCATGCGGGCGCGACGGTGGCGCTGCCCGCGCTCGCCATGGCGCAGGCGATGAAGGCGAGCGGGCGCGAGCTCATCGCCGCTATTGTCGCCGGCGTCGAGGTAATGTTCCGCATCGGGGCCGCCACCTTGCACACGCCGGAGCTGATCGGCTTCCATGCGCCGGGCATGACCGGGCCGTTCGGCTCGGCCGCCGCCTGCGCCTCACTCATGCACCTGTCGCCGCGCGAGACCGCCAACGCCTTCGGCATTGCCGGCTCGCTGGCGGGCGGGTTGTTGGCGTTTGCGAAGTCGAGCTCGGGCGGGATGGTCAAGCGGCTCCATCTCGGCCGGGCGGCCGAGAGCGGCGTGGTCGCGGCGCGGCTCGCGCAACGCGGCTACGAGGGGCCGCGCACCGTGCTCGAAGGCCGCTACGGCGTGCTCGATGCGTTCTGCGAGGACAACGACCCGGCGCTGCTCACGAAGGGACTCGGGCGCGAGTTCGAGACCGAGCGCATCTGCTTCAAGCGCTACCCGTGTCACGTCACCGCGCATGTTCCGGTGCAGCTCTTGCGCAGCCTGATCGACGTGCACGGCTTTCACGGCGACGACATCCGCACGATCACGATCGAGGTGTCGGGCAAGGTCGTGTCGCACCACGGCGAGCGCACCCCAGCCGACATCATGCTGGCGCAATACAGCGTGCCGTTCTGCGTTGCGATTGCGGCGCACTACGATCCGCTCGACCCCGGCGTGTTCACCGACCGCATCATCCGCGACGCGCGCGTGCGCAGCTTGGCGGAGCGCATCCGCCTGTCGGCGAGCGAAGCGGTCAGTGGCTGGGGCGCGCGCATCAGCGTGTCACTGCACGACGGGCGCACGTTCGGCGGCCAGATCGACACTTGGCTTGGCTGCCCGGAGACGCCGCTTGCAACCGAGCAACTGCGGGTCAAGTTCGATCGGCTGGTGCAGAGCGCGTCCAGCAGGCTGCGCAACTCGCTGTTCGACGATCTGATGCGACTCGAGCGGTACAGCTCGCTCGAGGCGCTGTTTCTGGCGTGATAGGACGCGGGCTATCGCCCGGCGGAAATCTCGGTGGCGCGGCGGATGATCTCTGCCGGCAGCGCGTAGCTTTCCTTGAGTAGTGCGTCGATCTCGTCGGCGGTGAACACGGTGATCTCGCGCTTGGCGCGGGTGGCGGCGGCGAGGAAGGCCGGATCCGTGGCCGTGGCGAGGAAGGCCTTGCGCAGCGCGGCCGTGCGGTCCGCCGGCATGCCGGGCGGCGCCACAAACGGCCGCGACAGTTCGAGGTTGGCGAGGATCAGCCGCATCACCTGGCGATCCTGCGGGTCGGTCACGAGGTCGAGCGCGGAGGGCACGCCCTTGGCGTCGGCGTCCGGATCGTGGCCGAACTGGACGAAGACGTTGACCAGCTTGTCGTTGAGGTATTGCGGCTTGTCGGCCTTCATGCAGGTCCAGCACCAGCCGACAAAGCCGTCGAGCTCGCCGCGCTCGATCGCGAGCGTGATGTCGTTCGAGCCGCGGTAGCCGCGGATGCCGACGAGCTTGGTGCCGAGCATGTCGTTGAGGAGCTGCGCGTATAGCTCGCCGCCGCTCGCCGCGCCGCTCGAGCCGCAGCGCAGCGGACGCTGCTTGACGTCGGCGATCGACGTGATCCCGGTGGTGTGCCAGGCGAGCCCGATCGGGGTGAACTTTTCAAGGCTGCCGAGCCAGGTGAGCTTGGCGGCGTCGAACTTCGCGGCGGCCTTCTCCTGCGGCGAGCCAATCAGCGGCGCGAAGGCGGCGCTCGAGGCCGGGATGCCGAAGGCCAGGCCGTCGGGCGGTGCCACCGACCACAGGTAGTTCATCAGCGTGAGCGAGCCGGCGCCCGGCATGTGCTTGACGATGACGGTTGGCTCGCCGGGGATGTGGCGGCGGATGTGCTGGCTCAGAAGCTGCGCATAGGCGTCATAGCCGCCGCCAGGTCCGAAGCCGACGTAAATCGACACGGTCTTGCCATGGTAGAAGTCGGCGACCGGGTCGGCGCGCACGGACTCGGCGGCGAGCCACGCGCAGAGCACGGTAAGGCAGCGCAGCCACTGGGCCATCGTCATGAGTTCCTCATCTCCGTGCGGAGGTTGACGCGGCGGAGGAGACAGCCGGATCGCCGCCGCTGTCTACGCGAAACCAAAAAGGCATAACGGCGCCGTAAACTCAAGCGCTGGTCACGCAGCGCACGCGTATTCCGTGCGCGTCGCGATCATGCTATTTTTTCCCGCCGATCCCGCCGGCATTTGAGTGCAGGCCGGACCGATTTCGAGATCAAAATGCCGGCGCAAGGCCCTTTCCCTTTCTGGATGAAAGCCGAGCCAGTCGCGGCCAATGGCCATCATTTGATTTTCGACAGCTTTGAGCGGACCCGTCCGTTCGACGACGAGCGCTATCATCACAATTTCATGGGCGCGTGCATCGCGCACGAATTTGAGCGCGACCTTATCGAGGTTGTTCCCGGCTTCGATCGGGCGTTGGCGAACGGCCTCAAGGCCAGCGGTCGAAGCGTCCTTTACGACGACGACCCGACGTTCCCGTACAAGAAGAGCGAAGATTATTTCGAATGGATCGACCTGTTGACGGCGATCGAGCGGTCCGACTCGCAATTCACCATGATCGAAGTCGGAGCCGGCTATGGGCGATGGATCTCAAATGCCGCAGCGGCTCTCAAGCGCAGAAAGAAGAAGTCAACGTCCCGCGTGAAGCTCGTCGCGCTCGAAGCCAACAAAGCGCGTTACGAGCTGATGGTGAAGAACTGTGCGCACAATGAGATCGCGAGCTCGGACGTCAAGCTCTTGCGTGCCGCCTGCACCCCCGACGGCAGCCCGGTGTTCATGATCTGCAACGACGACTATGGGGCGAGCGTCGCCAAGAACGCCGATGCGATGAAGGCGTTCGAGCTTGCGAACAGCGATGTGATTTCGGCGCGAGACGAGCGAGGACAGACCTTCCTCGTCGAAAAGGTGCCGGCGATCCGTCTCGAGGAACTGATGACGGAACGGATCGATTTCCTCGATGTCGACATTCAGGGCGCCGAGCTCGACGTCATCTTGTCCTGCATCGACGCCATGGATGCCTACGTGAAGATGGCGCACGTCGGCACCCACTCGGTGCTGGTCGACGCCAGGTTGTCCCATCTCTTTCACCTGCATGGCTGGCGGCCGCGCCGGATCTTCTCCTGCGGGACCGTCAACCAGACCCCATATGGGGCCTTTCAATTCATCGACGGCATCCAGAGCTGGGAAAATCCCAGGTTCAACTGAGCCGATTGTGGGGAGTAGCCCGGATGGAGCGAAAGCGAAATCCGGGTTCGTCGGTCCGTAAGAGCCTACATCTCCGCGAGACCTTTCCCGCATTGCGCTGCGCTCCATGCGGGCTACGGCCGTCAATTCAATCGCCCCAGACCGCGCGCGATACTTCGACAATGCGGGCGAGCTTGGCGCGCTCCATCGCTTCGTCGACGGCGACGTGGCTGGTGGCGCTGGTCGAGAAGCCGCATTGCGGGCTGAGCGCGAGCTGGTCGAGATCGATCGAGCGGCTCGCCTCCTCGATGCGGCGCACGAGGGAGTCGGCGGTCTCGAGCTCCGCGACCTTGGTGGCGACGAGCCCGAGCACGACAGTCTTTCCCGAAGGCACCGCGCGCAACGGCTCGAAGCCGCCCGAGCGGGCATTGTCGTACTCGAGGAAATAGATGCCGACCTTCATGTCGTTGAACAGCGGCTCCGCGATCGGATGGTAGCCCACATCGGCCTGCCAGCTCGGATCCTGGCTGCGGCAGATGTGCACGCCGACCGTCATGCCGGGCGGAGCGCCGGCGGCGACCGCGTTGACGGCATCGATGTAGGTCTTGAGCAGATCGCGCCAGTCGTCGCCGCGCTCCTTGAGCAGCTCGCGCACGCGCGGATCGCCGAGTTTGATCAGCGAGGTCTCGTCGATCTGCACGTATGTGCAGCCGACTTCGGCGAGCGAGCGAATTTCCTGGTGGTAGGCTGCGACCAGGTCGGCCCAGAACTTCCCAAGATCGGGATAGGCGGTGCGGCTGATATTGGCGCGGCCGGCGCGGTAGTGGATGTAACAGGGGCCGGGCAGCGTGATCTTCGCGGTGCGGCTCGTCACCGACTTGAGGAAGCGGAAGTCGTCGGCGTTCTGCGGGCCGTTCCATCGGATGCGGTCGACCACCTTGGGGATGCGCCGTGCCATCCGGTGTCCGTGCGTCGCCGACCGGGTGTAGCCCTCGTCCTCAGTCAGCTCGATCGACACGCCGGAAATGCCGGAGGAGGTGAAGGCGTCCGAATAGGTGCCGCGCCGGAATTCGCCGTCGGTCACGACCTTGAGGCCGACGTCCTCCTGCAGCTTGACCACGTTGCGGATCGCCTCGTTCTCAACCTGGGTCAAGTGCTGGCGGTCGATGCGGCCTTCGGCGAAGTCCTGGCGCGCCTTCAGCAGCGCGGACGGTCGCAACAGGCTGCCGATATGCTCGGCGCGAAACGGCGGGTTCATGCGTACGCTCTTTCATTTGTCATTCCGGGGCGCCGCGAAGCGGCGAACCCGGAATCCATAACCAAAGAAGTTATCCGCGTCGAATGATGGATTCCGGGCTCGCGCCTCCGGCGCGCCCCGGAATGACGGCTGCTGTGGTGTGGCCGCCTTGTCCAGTCCCTGCTTCCCCGATAGAGATTAGAGCGACCGACCCACGCAATAGTTGCGGGCAACGGCCCATCCGGGAGGATCGTCATGAACGTACACGCCCAAATGAAGGGACAGATGCTGATCGGCGGCGAGATGGTTGCCGGCGAAGCCAACAAGTGGATCGAGTCGGTCAATCCGGCCAACGAGGAGCGGATCGGCGAATTTGTCGCGGGCGACGCGGCCGACGTGAACAAGGCGGTGGCGGCGGCCGAGAAGGCGCAGCCGGCCTGGGCGGCGCTCGATATCAAGGAGCGCTCGAAGTACCTCTACAAGATGGCCAAGCGCATTCGCGAGCGCGGCGAGGAGCTGTTGCACACCGAGGTGATGGACACCGGCAACACCATCTCCAAGATGAAGGCCGACATCGAGGGCGCCGCCGAGCAGCTCGAATGGTACACCGGGCTCGCGATCGAGATGAAGGGCGAGACCGTTCCGGCGAGCTCGAAGCACCTCCACATCACGGTGCGCGAGCCCTACGGCGTGGTGGCGCGCATCGTGCCGTTCAACCATCCGCTGAGCTTCGCGGCGCGCGGCCTTGCCGGCCCGCTGATCGCCGGCAACACGGTGGTGGTGAAGCCGCCGGAGACGAGTTCGCTGTCGTCCCATATCCTCGGCGAGATCGCCAAGGAGATCATGCCGCCCGGCACCGTGAACATCGTCACCGGCAACGGCATGCCGGCGGGCGATGCGATCGTGCGGCATCCGCGCGTCAAGCGCATCTCGTTCACCGGCTCGATCCCGACCGGCATGGCGATCCAGCGCGCGGCGGCGGAAGGCGGCATCAAGGCGCTGACACTCGAGCTCGGCGGCAAGAACCCGTTCATCGTCTATCCGGATTCCGATCCGGACAAGGTCGCGGACGCCGCCATCGCGGGCATGAACTTCGCGTGGTCGGGTCAGTCCTGCGGTTCGACCAGCCGGCTGATGCTGCACGAGGACCTCTACAAGAAGGTGCTCGGCCGGGTGACCGAGAAGGTCGCCGAGATCAAGATGGGCGATCCGATGGATCAGAAGTCGCAGATGGGGCCGATGAACTCCAAGCGGCACATGGAACGCGTCAACATGATGATCAAGTCGGGCGTCGACGACGGCGCCAAGCTGATGATCGGCGGCAAGCGCCCGCCCGGCAAGGCTTTCGAGCGCGGCTTCTGGATCGAGCCGACGGTGTTCGGCGACGTGCACCCGCAGATGAAGATCGCGCGCGAGGAGATTTTCGGGCCGGTGCTCTCGGTGTTCTCCTGGCGCGACGAGGACGCGATCATCGAGCTCGCCAACTCGGTCGAATATGGGCTGACCGCGGCAGTCTGGACCAACGACATCAAGCGCGCGCTCAAGGCGGCGCGCCGGGTGCAGTCCGGCATGGTCTGGGTCAACGGCGTCGGCAACCACTTCAAGGGCACGCCCTACGGCGGCTACAAGAACTCGGGCGTCGGCAAGGAAAGCTGCCTGCAGGAGCTCTTGAGCTACACCGAGGAAAAGTCGATCCAGATTTTCCTGTGAGCTGAGTCGGTCGACCTACTCCGCCCTCATCCTGAGGGGCCGCACGCGCTGGCGTGCGGCCGTCTCGAAGGATGGCCGCAAGCTCCGAACTCGCCTCCATCCTTCGAGACGCATTGCGGTCGCCAAGGGGCGACCGCAATGCTCCTCAGGATGAGGTCGGAATACGCCGTAGCAGAATCCCTGGAGATCACGGGGCGATAAGCGGAACCTGCGGCGCTGAGGCACCGCAGGTCGCATTGCCTTTCCCCGGATTTTCCCGGAGACTTCGACCCAGCGACACACTAAATAAGGTCACGAACGGCGGCCATTGAGCCCGCGCCGGACGTCAGTGAGGAAACGCATGGCCGAGACGGCAACCGGGCCAGCAATCGTCGCCGAGAACGCCAGCAAGCTGTTTCTCGACGGCGCCGTCGTCGCGTTCCATCAACTGGCGCTGAAGGTCGAGCGCAACGAGATCATGTGCGTGGTCGGCCCCTCGGGCTGCGGCAAGACCACGCTGTTGCGCTGCATTGCCGGCCTCACCGACCTCAGCGACGGGCGCATCCTGGTGCATGACAAGCCGGTTGCCGGCCGCCTGCCCGACGGCGTCGCCATGGTTTTTCAGCATTTCGGCCTGCTGCCGTGGAAGACGGTCTACGACAACGCGGCGTTCGGGCTGAAGGTCGCGGGCGTGCCGCGCGCCGAAGTCAGGGACCGGGTCGGGCACTATCTCGAGCTCGTCGGCCTCGCCGGCTTCGAGAAGCATTTTCCCTATCAGCTCTCCGGCGGCATGCAGCAGCGCGTCGGGCTGGTGCGCGCGATGGCCATGAACCCGTCGGTGCTGCTCATGGACGAGCCGTTCGCCGCGCTCGACGCGCAGACCCGCGAGATCCTGCAGGAGGAACTGCTGGCACTCATGGAGCGGCCGGACGAGCGCAAGACCATGGTGTTCATCACCCATTCGATCGACGAAGCGATCCTCCTCGGAGACCGCATCGCGGTGATGACGTCGCGGCCCGGCCGCATCAAGGAAGTCCTCGACATGCCGTTCGGGCGGCCGCGCAACGTCGATGTAATGCGGGCCGATCCCCGCTTTGCGGAGCTGCGCCTGCACATCTGGCACCAGCTTCACTCGTCACGGCCGCGTAATGCGAATGCTTCGAGGGAGGTCGCGTGACTACGGTCGAGCAAACCCGTCCTCTGCCCGACGCCGAGCGCGCGTTGTCCGACGACAAGGCGCGCGCCGAACGCGCCTCCGCGACGCGCCGGATGCGGCGGAGCATCCTCAACATCGCTATCCGCGTGGTGTCGGTCGCGA
>WNGB01005706.1_pt1 | contig 20003 bp, 24 predicted proteins | sample 5400681 | NCBI WGS metagenome assembly WNGB01 (sample SAMN13153367, study PRJNA577476) | soil metagenome | isolation source: 115 cm soil or saprolite under grassland replicate 2 | place: USA:California | collected 2016-06-15
CGCCGTGGGCTTACAACGGCAAGATATTCTGCCTCAGCGAAGACGGCGACACCTTCGTCATTCAGGCCGGGTCTGAATACAAGCTGCTCGGCAAGAATTCGCTCGACGAGATGTGCATGGCCACGCCGGCGATCGCGCGGGGCAGCCTGATCATTCGCACGGCGTCGAAGCTCTATCGGATTTCAAGGGATGGAAAGAAGTGATACGTACCGTAGGTTGTCCAACCTGCGGGCGGCTCTGTTAACGAATCGTTCAATTGCCAATATGCGGCTTGATTATGAAGCCTCCGCAGGTTGGACAACCTACGGTACGTTTCTCGCCGCGGCGCCAGAACGCGTCAAGATGAGCGGAGGGCAATTGCCATGACTACTGGGCGATGGATGCGGCGATTGGAGAAGTGGCGCGGAGTCGGGCTGGTTGAAGAGAACCTCGCGCCTTACGAAGAAGCGCTGCAGGAAATAAATCGCCGTGGAGAAGATTTCGCCAGAAAAACGGACGGTCAGTTGCGGGAGGTCGCGGCCTCACTACGCGAAAGAGCGTGTGGATGCGCTACTTCCGACGAGTTGTTAGTCGAGGTCTTTACATTGGCGCGGGAGGCGGCTGGTCGCGCGTTGGGCATGCGGCCTTTCGACGTCCAGGTGATGGCCGGCGTTGCGCTGAGTCGCGGAAAGCTCGTCGAGATGCAATCTCGCCCGCCGCGACGCCGCATGGATGGGGCCTATCTACCGCTTCCTGGGTCTGAGCGTCGGCGCCGTTCAGGAAGGCATGAGCGTTGACGCTCGCCGGGCGGCCTACGCCGCCGATGTTACTTACGCTACCGCCAAAGAAGCCGGCTTCGATTTCCTGCGCGACGGACTTTGCCGAACGCCTGATGATCTGGTCCATCGCCCCTTCAACTTCGCGATCGTTGACGAAGCCGATTCGATCCTCATTGACGAGGCGCGCGTACCGCTGGTGATCGCCGGCGAACGTCCGGGGTCGCAGACCAGTCCCTACCGGATCGCCGAGGTGGTGGCCGCGCTCGCCGAAGCCGAAGACTGGGAGACCGACGAGAACCGCCGAAACGTCTCGCTCACCGAGCGCGGGGTTGACCGTGTGGAAGCGGCGTTGCGATGTGGGGACCTGTACGCCGCCGAAAACTACCTGCTGCTGATCGAGGTCAATCAGGCGCTGCACTCGCGGGCGCTGCTGCGGCGCGATGTTGATTACATCGTGCGTGATGGGCGCATAGAATTGGTGGATGAATTCACCGGGCGCGTGATGGACGACCGGCGCTGGCCCGACGGATTGCAGGCGGCGCTGGAGTCTAAAGAAGGACTGCCGATACAACCCGGCGGGCGCATCCTGGGTTCGATCACTTTGCAGCATTTCCTTGAGCATTACCCCAGGCTCAGCGGAATGACCGCCACGGCGCGGCCAGCGGCTGAAGAGCTGGAAGGTTTCTACGGCGTCAAAGTAGTTCCCATCCCGCCGAACCGTCCTTGCGTCCGCGAAGACATGCCGGACATGATCTTCACGCACAAAGACGCGAAGCGCCGGGCGCTCATCGCCGAGATCGAACGCGTGAACATGACGGGGCGTCCCGTTCTGGTCGGCACGAGCAGCGTCGAAGAGTCCGAGTCATTGGCGCGCAAGCTGGGCGAGGTCGGGGTCGCCTGTCGAGTCCTCAACGCGAAGAACGACGAGGCCGAGGCCGAGATCATCGCCGAGGCCGGCGCCATCGCCGCGGTGACTATCTCGACCAACATGGCGGGCAGGGGCACGGACATTCGTCTTGGCGGGGCCGGAGAAGGGGAGCGTGAGCGCGTAGTCGCCCTGGGCGGTCTTTACGTCATCGGAACGAACCGGCACGAGAGCAGACGCATAGACGACCAGCTCAGAGGGCGCGCGGGCCGCCAGGGAGATCCTGGAACCTCGCGCTTCTTCGTCAGCCTGGAAGACGACCTGATGGCGCGATTCGGCATAGACCATCTGATTCCGCCGAAAATTCGCCCCACTCCGCAGGACGAGCCGATCGAGCATCCGGCGGTTCGCCATGAGGTCGAAAGATTGCAGCGGATCGTAGAGGGACAGAATTACGAGATACGAAAGACGCTCTGGCGCTACTCCTCCCTGGTCGAAGGACAGCGGCGCGCGCTGCAGGATTGGCGTATGGGCGCGCTCATGGGCGAAGCGGAGTTGGGGCTGTGCGCCGAGCGGCTTCCCGAACGCTACGCCGAGCTGCGCGATCGTTTCGGAGAGGAGATCCCGCGCGAAGCCGAGCGCGCAATCACGCTGGGCCACATTGACGCGGCCTGGGCCGAACACCTGGCTTTGATCACAGAGATACGCGAGGGAATCTATCTGGCCGGTTTAGGCCGGCAAGACCCGCTTTATGAGTTCACGAAGCAGGTCGCCGGGGCGTTTATGAAACTGCATCAGAGTATCGATGAGCGGATTGTCTCGACCTTCGCGACGGCGAAGATCACGGAAAACGGGATAGATCTCGATCGGGCCGGTCTGCGCGGGCCATCCTCGACCTGGACCTATCTGATCAATGATCAGTCGATGTCAGAATTGCAGCGACTGCTTTATGGATTCGGCGGCGCCGCTTTCGCCATCGGCGCGGTGTTGACGACGTGGCCGCTTTTGATCGCCTGGGGAATCTGGCGACGATTAACGAAAGGGAAGAGATGATACGATACCACGCTTTGAATTTTAGGAGTCTAGCGATAATCATTTCCGCCATCTTATGTATGTCCACGATCGCCTCCGGCCAAAAGCGGACGCGACCGAAACCCAAATCGGCTCCGGCTCGCGCCGCCGCGCCCGTTCCTACCAAGCGCCCGGTAACCATCATTCTCAAGCGGGGCGATCAGATAGAGGGCAATTTCCTGCGCGCTGACGCTGAGACAATGGAGGTCGAAATACAGAGCGGGCGATTGACGATCAAGATGAGTGAGGTGTCCAGCCTGTACTTTATTGACGTAGGTGATAGGCCAACAGAGGAAGAGCAGAAGGACGCCGCCCCGCCCGCCCCGGACCCGAGCCTGCCGGCCGCGCGCAAGGCGTATGCGGAACTGCGCAAGCTGGCTGAGGCCGCGAAGATCAAACTGCCTTTAGGCCAGTATGGAAATCTGCTGATTGAAACCAAGACGGTGGTTGATGAGGCGTTGACGGAAATTTCGGACTATTCGCTGAAAAACGAGATCGCCCGTACGCTGGAAGCTTACTATGACGCCGGTCAGGCCTTGGGCGCCGCGCGCGCTTATGACACCGGTCGTGCTTATGACGGTCGTCCGACCTGGGGCGCCGCACGGGTTATCGAACAACGCATCCCGGTCAACAGCGAGCCTGGGGCGACCCTGATGAGAAAGTATCAGATCAAGCCGGGCGTCAACCGGGTGGGACAGGCGGATCACCTGGAACTCGACACGGCGCTGAAAGCCATATGGGCGGTGGCAGGCGAACGCCTCAATTACGTCGCGTCGTTAATCAGGCAGTGACCGATATTATGCAGAGCAACATTCAATGGATCGTTTTCGATCTCGGCGGTGTGGTGGTGAAACTCAATATTGACGGGGCGCTGGAAGCGCTCGCCCGGCGCAGTGACACGGACAAAAATCGGATCAAAAGCTTTCTGGGCGCCAGAGATGAGTCGAATTTGGCGCTTGATGAAAAGCTGCAGCTCGGCCTGCTAGAAATTGATGAGTACGTTGCCCTGCTGAATCAGGCGCTCAGCCGCAGGCTGACGCGCGAGGAGATCATTGATCTGCGGTTGCAAGTGATTCAGGGTGAGGACGAGGACGTTCTGGAAATCATTCGCGTCTTGTCTGGCCAGCGGAAAGTCGCCTGCTTTTCCAACACGCACGCCATTCACTGGGATCACATGCTGGCGAATTACCAGTCATTCAGGTTCTTTCATCGCGCCGTCGCCTCGCATCTGATTCATGCGGCCAAGCCTGATCCGAAAGCTTTTGCCATCGCCTGCCGCGAACTTGAGGCTGAGTCGGCCGAGTGCTTGCTCATTGATGACGCGCTCGCCAACGCCGAAGCCGCGCGCGCCGCCGGCTGGCAGGCGATTCACTTTAAGGGGGCCGCCGCGTTGCGTGAAGAATTGCAAGAGCATGGCTTCGTCTTTAGCCATGAGAGCGTGTTTTAAAAGCTCTTTTCTAAAGCCCGCCGCAGCGGGCGTCAGCATAAAGCCTCGTCATTACCCACATTTTTACACAAAGCGTGTATGTTGTATCTTAGCCCGCGGATGCGGGCGGCAGCATAAAGCCTGAGGTGGAGCGCAGCGGAACCTCAGGTACGTTCAGCATTTATCGCGCAAGCCCGCGGATGCGGGCGACAGCCATGGGCTCAATCTCAATGATCATGAAATGACGAATAACAAAAAGCTGCCGCCCGCTTCGCGGGCTTGATGTGTACTTACGTCATATTCCTGGGGCTCCGCTAAGGCTCCGCCCCAGGCTTTATGCTGCCGCCCGCATCCGCGGGCTAAGAACTCGTCAAAATGTGAGTAATGACAAGGGCTTACGCCCCAGGCTTTATGCTTTCGCCTGCTTCGCAGGCTCAAACCGAAGCTCTTAAAACACGCTCTGAGACCTGACTTTATTTCAGTGACACATTGCCGGCCTTCCTGATGTCGTACGCGATTGTGACGAACGTTTGCAGATACGCGATCGTCGCAAAAGACAGCGCCGCGTATATCAGCAACGGCGTTCTCGGCTCGTCGCTCAATCCTACGGCCAAAGCCACCGACGCGAGCATTACCGCCGCGATCAGCTTTCGGTAGATCACTTTCTGCCACAGGACGAAGATCGCGATGAATCCCAAAACCGCCACCAGCGTCCCCAGCCCATGCGGCAGCGCCAGCGAGATCGCCAGCGAGAAGTAATAGCTCACCACGACGCCCCGCACGAATTTCTGCACCGAGTAGTAATCCTCATAAAAGAATGGGAAGAACGCGGCGAGAGTGACCGCGACCAGCAGATCGTTTCTGTCGCCCGCCGGCAAGATCAGCGCGCCCGTCAGCGGGTAATGCCAGGCGAGGATCAACCAGATCGGCGCCGAATTGCGCAGCCATTTCGCCAGCCGGCCAGGTTTGATCAACGCCAGATCGGCCATCAAGTAAGCGTAGTAGATCGCGGGCGGCAGAACGATGTTCAACCAGCGCGCGGCTAAGGTTCCGCGGCGGACGGCCACGATGATCGCGATCATCGTCACGACCGCAGGCGCCCATTCGTAGCTGCGTACGTGCGACGGCGGTTGCCGGTACCAGTGTTCGAGCCATTCGGCCCCGTGAATGGACGGAACGAGCGAGCGGTTAATGCTCGTGGCCACGCGCTCGGTCACTCGTCGCTGGAATTCGCGGTTGTCGCGACTGGCATCGCGCTCCTCTTCGCTCAAACGGATCGGCTCATGGTAGCGCACGACGACCTTGGCCGGGCGCGGCAGCAGCTTCCATTTGGGCCAGGCGCGCATCGCGCCACCGATCGTCACGGGCACGATCGGCGCGCCGGTCTCGATGGCCAGCCTGGCCACGCCCGCGCGCAAATCGCCCATCGCCGCCTGGTCCGAACGCTGGCCTTCGGGGAAGACGCCCAGGGCCTCGCCGCTTTCGAGAACGCGCAGCGCCTCGCGGTAAGCCGCTTCGCCCCGGCCTTTGCGAATGTCGACGGGGAACGCGCCCGCGGCCTTGATGACCTGGCCGAGCAGGGGAACCTTGAAGAGCGCGTCCCAGGCCATAAATCGGATCGTACGCCTGATCGGAAGCCCGACCAGCAGCGGGTCCAGGTACGACGGGTGGTTGCCCGCGATGATCAACGCGCCCTCTTCGGGCACATTTTCGACGCCGTGGTGTTCGACCGAAAATAGGACGCGGAACAGCGGGCGCGCGATGAGCTTGATGATCGAGAAGAGCATAGGTTTCGGAGTAGGGAGTGAGGAATGGGAAGAGGAGACAAGGAGACAAGGAGACAAGGAGACAAGGGGATAAGGAATTTTTTCCCCTTGTCCCCTTGTCCCCCTGTCTCCCCTTCCTCCATTTCCCATTCCCCACTCCCACTCCCCGACGAATCTTAACATGGAGCGCCGAGAAGAATGATTGTTTCCTGATTGACAATCTACTGGTGAATATGTATGATGGCGGCGTATGGCGAAGAGAGTGAAAATTCCGCCGAGCGTCGCCGAGCAGGCGTTGATCAGACTGATGCGGGTCGGCGACCGCTTATGGCGCGCGTCGGACGAGCGCTTCGGGCGCTGGGGGCTGACCGACAACCATTACAACGTGTTGCGGATATTGAACGGGGCGGGCGAGCCGATCTCGCAGGCCGAGATCGGCCGGAAGATGCTCTCGTCGCGCGCCAACGTGACGAAGCTCCTCGACGCGCTCGAGGAGCGCAAATTCGTCAGGCGGCTGTCGTGCGCGGACCGCCGCGTTAACCTGGTCGAGCTGACCGAGGAGGGGGCGAAGTTCTTGGAAGAGACGGCGCCCGAGGTGATCGGCTTCGCCAACGAGGAGATGCGCCCGCTGACGCGCGAAGAACAGAAGACGCTCTTCAACTTGCTGGGCAGGCTTTTGGACGAATGATCTTCCGGCTTGGCCACGGGTCCGATTTTTTTTAGCCTCAATTGTTAACTGAGAAGCAATTTGGCGGTTAACAGAATTACGGTGTCTGAAACAAGGGAGGGGAAAATGCTTCGAAAATTGTTCGAGACAAACAAAGACAATATCCCGATTTTACTTCGCCTGACGCTAGGCGCGGTGATGTTTCCGCACGGCGCGCAGAAAGTGTTGGGATGGTTCGGCGGGGGCGGGTTCAAAGCCACGTTGGCAGGGATGACAGGGATGGGGTTGCCCGCGGCGATAGTAGTGATGGTGATGATCGCCGAATTTCTCGGCTCGCTCGGACTGATCTTCGGATTTCTGACGAGGCTGAGCGCGTTGGGGGTGATCAGCGTGATGCTGGGCGCGATCTTCACGGTTCACCAACAGTATGGATTCTTTATGAACTGGATGGGGAAGCAGGCCGGCGAGGGTTTTGAATACCACTTGCTGGCGATCGGTATTGCGGTCGCGCTGTTGGTGAGAGGGGGCGGCGCATTTTCGATTGATCGCGCGTTGGAGGGCCCGCAAAAATAATTTCGACGGATGTAAAAACCATAAGAGGAGGAAATATGCAGATCATCAAGGCCGAAGACAGATTTCATATAGAAAGCGACTGGTTGTCAGCCTACTGGCTGTTCAGTTTCGACCGCTACTATGACCCGAACAACGTGACTTTCGGGCCGTTGCGCGTCTTCAACCACGACACGGTCGCGGGCGGTGGGGGATTCCCGACGCATCCGCATCGCGAGATGGAGATTGTGACCTATGTGTTGGAGGGTTCGCTGCGGCACAAGGACAGCACGGGCGGCGCGGGGCTGATCCGCGCCGGAGAAGTACAGCGGATGACGGCGGGCACGGGCGTCGCGCATTCCGAATTCAATCCTTCGGAAACGGAGACCGTCAAGCTGCTTCAGATGTGGGTATTGCCCGAACGCGCAGGACTGACGCCGTCATACGAGCAGAAGCGGTTTACGCCCGAGCAGCGCGCCGGCGCGCTATTGCCGATAGCTTCCGGGCAGGACGCCCCGGGCGCGGTGAAGATTCATCAGGACGCGACGTTTTATGTCTCCCGCCTGCGCGCGGGCGACCGCGTCACTCACGAGTTGAAACCGGGGCGGCGCGCGTTCTTCTACGTGATTGACGGCGATGTCACGTTGAATGGCGAGAAGTTGAGCGCGGGCGATCAAGCTCGCGTCACTGACGTTACGGAGCTGGATATCGCAGGAGAGCGTGAGGGCGAGGTCATTCTGATCGACTTGCCGTAATTTAAGAAAGTGGGCAGTGGATAGTGGGCAGTGGGCAGTAGAGAGATCAGAACTACTCACTATCCACTATCCACTGCCCACTGCCCACTATCCTAAGAGGAGTATTTAATGGACACGATTGAATTGATCAAACAACGAATATCGACGAATAAATTCGACTCTTCGCGGACCCTATCCGAGGCCGAAGTCAAGGAGCTGGTCTCTTACGCCACCGAGGCCCCTTCGGCGTTCAACATTCAGAACTGGCGGTTTGTGGCGGTCACGAGCCCGGAGGAAAAAGCGCGGTTGAGGTCGGTGGCGTACAATCAGCAGAAAGTGGTCGACGCGGCGGTGACCTTCATTGTGCTGGGCGACCTGCGCGGTTACGAGAAGCTGCCTCAGATTTTGAAGCCGATGGTTGAGGGCGGTTTGATGGATCAGGCGACGGCGGACGGGTGGGCGCAGAGCGCGGCTTCCAGTTACGGCGCCGACGAACAGTTCGCCCGAGACGAGGCGATCCGGTCGGCCTCATTCGCCGCGATGACGCTGATGATCGCCGCCCAGGCCAAAGGGCTGGCGACCGGCCCGATGATCGGGTTCGACCCCGCGGGCGTGAAGCGCGAATTCAATATCGCGGATCGATACGTCCCAGTAATGCTGCTGACGGTCGGCTATCCGGCCTCAGGCAACTGGCCGCGCAAGCCCCGACTAGGCGTCGAGGAGGTGCTGGCCTTCAACAAAGGGCGCGAATTTTGAACCGGGCGGCGCGTTCGCTATATACTGGCGCAGACCTTGCTGAAGAAGTGAAGCGGCGTGATCGAATTGTCATTTTCCACGCGTTCGTCTTAGCGCCAGTATTCGTTGCGCGCTATAATCACCTCTCGCATTTGCTTTCTTGTGATTAAGCCACTGAATACTTAATGGAGTTATCCTTGAATCATATGCTGCCCCTTGACCCACTGAGGCGCCGCTTAACATGATGCCGGCGGCGTGGCGTAGCCCCCCACGCAGGCCCATTTTTAATGTCACATGGGAGAGTAGATACTAAGGTTTTACACGATGATGAGACTCCTACACCGATCATTCTTTTCGTTAGCGCTTGTTCTGATGCTGTTCGGGCTGACTGGCGCGCAGGACGCGACTTATACGGTGCAGTTCAAGGCCTCGCCTACCAGAGCGGAGGCCGAAGAGGAAGTCAGACAACTCAGGGCCAAGAACATCCCCGCATACATAGTCAAGACCGACGTCCCCGGCAAAGGCATATTTTATCGCGTCCGCGCCGGGGTCTTCCCGAATCGAGATGACGCGAAGAGATTCGGCGCCGACCTGCAGCAGCGCGGCGTGGTCTCGGAATTTTTTGTCACGCCTTACGAAAATCCGGCTGGTGAGGCCGCGTCCGCCGCCACTCTGAAAAGCGCGTCTCAGACGAAGGCGACAGCGAGGCCCAATCAGCCCGCCGCTACTCCCGGCAATACTTCGGGCGCCGTTCCCACCGCCCCAAATAGACCCATAGCAAAAGCGCAAACCAGTCCTCCGGTCAATTCTGCGACAAATCCTGCGGCGAGTTCACCAACCGGCGCCCTCAGGTCGGCGCCCAATCCGGCGAATAATCCCGGCTTGAGAGCCTCCGTGGGTGAGGCCCCGGCCTCTGCGCCGCCGAGCGGTTTCGTGCGGTTTCAGGATCCGAAAATCGGCTACTCGTTCGATTATCCAGATTACTGGATCGGGCAGCCGCTGAGTGAGAGGGAGGCCATCGAACAGCGCATGAACGCGGGAGCGACGTTCTCATCCGAGAAGGACGCCGCTTTTCTCAACGTAATCTGGAACGAACTCGATAGGGCCAACAACCCGACGAACGAAAACGACGTGATTGTCGACGGCATCTTGAATGGCATGTCGACGAGCGATGGCATCTCCAAATTGGAAGAGACCGCGCGTCGCGTGGAGAGTCGGAACGGATTTATCAAAACCTATCTTGATTTGAAGGCCGCTGTTCAAATTCAGGGGCAGAGCGCCCCGCTCGATTGCCTGGCCAAGTCCGTGATCATCCGCGCCAGCCGTGGCATTCTGCTCGTCGCCGTCTTCTACACGAAAGACGCGGCGCCCGACATCGCCATCGCCGCCGATAAGATCATCACCAGCGCCCGCGCGCCAAAGTAAATCCGAAATTTGAACCGGTTTGAACTCAAACGTTCGACGTGTATAATTGCCACCCTGTCGGGGCGTGGCTCAGCTTGGTAGAGCGCTCGGTTTGGGACCGAGAGGTCGGGGGTTCGAATCCCTCCGCCCCGATCAATATAATCAATAAGTTACAGCTTCCTTTTTGGAAGCTTTTCTTTTTTACGACACTTTCAACGACACTTTCGGTTCAAGCGTACAGTAGCCGAAAAATCTCAGTCCCTGCGTCTCCCATTCTCAACTTCATGTTTATCTCAGTGGCGCGCTTTGCGTGGTCAGTCCCGAATTAACCATTGACCATCGGGTTGGCGACTCCATTCTGCCTCGAACTTGCCTTGAACGCGGATTTCCCGTTTATCAGCGAGCAGCAGAGCTTTCTGCTGATAGGCCCCAGTCATGATGGCCGTCACGCCGGTAACGGTTACTAATTCGATTGAGCTGGCGTTCTCTTCCACGCGAACCTTTCCGTCAAAAGATTTGAGAAAGGCGCGAATGGAGGCATGTGTGCGAGCGATTGTCTTGCCGGCATCGATCATCTCGCCATCTGATGTGAACATCGCCGCGGTCCCTTCGGCGTTCATGGCCAGCGCGAGCTGATCATAGCGCGCCGCAGCAGCCAGCCATGACAGGACAAACATCAATAGGAAGCGTTTCCAGTTTGCGCACATCGTGATCCTCCGTGAAAGCGGGATGAGTGTTCATATTGATAACGCCGACAGCCCCGCTTCGTTAACATGACTTCCCGCAAGAAGCGTCATCTCGAAACAGACTTTTGCCATCTTCTTTTCCCGATTAAGATGCCTAGGTATGAACGCTTTCGAACCTTTAAATCCGGATTATCAGGAACACGTCAGGATGGGTTTTGCCCGGCAGCGAGTGATGGAAACGATCGGCGCTCGTCTCGTCAGGATCGATCCTGGTCAAGTCGAAATCGAGCTTGACTACAGAGAGGATTTGACTCAGCAACACGGCTATCTGCACGCTGGTGTTGTCACCGCCATAGTGGATTCCGCATGCGGCTTCGCGGCCTACACTCTGATGCCGGCGGATTCAGGAGTGCTGACTGTGGAATACAAGGTCAACTTTACGGCGCCGGCGCGTGGCGCTAGGTTTTTAGCCGTAGGCCGAGTGATCAAGCCGGGACGTACCCTGACAGTATGCGCCGGAGAGGCGCTCGCGACTGATGGCGCCGAGCAGAAGCTGGTTGCGATGATCCAGGCGACAATGATGAGGTTGCCGGAAGCGCACCCTGATAGAACAACGACGCGATAGCAGAATGATTGTTGAGGACCCGAACACGCGTTGAAGGATGGAAACTCATAAAGATGAAGCCACCCCAGAGTTATACGGCGCTCACACAACAGGTAGTGCGCGAGGCTGAGGAGCCGATCCCGGTCACGGAAATCATGCGGCGGGTCCATAGCCTGCGTCCCATCGAATCGCAGTCACCTGAGCGCCTGATTCGGAACGCAGTCTCGCAATCTCGTCTCATCGCCAACACCGGCGACGGCAGGTATTGGTGGTATCAGCGGTTGCTCAAAGGCTCACGCGTGCGCGTACCGCTCATTGCCTCCGATCTCGAGTTGGGCCGGATCGTCTTTGATCACGATGCCCGCGATCTGCTCTGGCCCATCTTCTTCGCCGGCTCTGAACAGGTCGACCGCAATCCGATCGAGTTGCGACTTGGCGCCGGCGATTGCGTATCTTTGCCATTTGAGCATTTCGGCGAAGGTGTTTGGGGAACGACCGGATCGCCGAAGTTCTGGAATTGGCTGCGCGCCTGCGAGGCCGTGAGCGGCGACGCGCTGATCTTTGAGGCCATTGACGCTGAAGCGAGGCGCTATCGCGTCGACCTCGACGCCGCTTCGGTTCGGGATGAATCCGTCATCCGACGCCGCACCGCTGAGGTCGAACAGGCGGCGCGTGATCATATGTGGAAGCGTCGCGTCTTCACCGTGGCCGTTTGGGACCTGGCCCAATACCTATTGGCCACTGGCTGTTACCGGCATCCGGTCCCGCCCGATCCAATCTCGCCCTTCTGGCGCCGCATTGAGGAGCAGATCGGGCTCCTGCGAGTCTACGCCGAGGAATTCGCAGGCAGGCGCCGCCGTTCCGTAAAGAAAGGCCGGAAGAGGGTAAAGACGAAAGCGCCGGAGATCTACCACCTCAAAGTCACTCTCTGCGATATTGACTCTCCTATCTGGCGGCGCTTGCTCGTCCCCGGCGATACGACGCTCGGCGATCTGCACTGGATCCTCCAACTCGGCATGGGATGGACGCACTCTCACTTGCATCGCTTCGAGATTGACGCTGCGGAATATAGCGATCCAACATTTGATCTGGATGAAGCGCCGGGAGAATTCGGGGATGAGTTTCGCGCAAGGCTTGACCGCGTTGTCAGTGGAGAAGGCGAGCGGTTCCTGTACGAATACGACTTCGGCGATTGTTGGCGGCACGAAATCGAGGTCGAGAAGATTCTGCCGGCGGCCGAGGGAGAGACATATCCGAAGCTCGTTGCCGGCGAGCGCGCCTGCCCACCGGAGGACTGTGGGGGCATAGTGGGCTACGCGAATTTTCTCGAAGAGATAGGCGACGAAAATCATCCTGAGCATGAGCGATCGCTCCAATGGGCTGGGGGATATTTCGATCCGGAGCGGTTTGATGTCGAGGGCGTCAATTGGCTGTTGAGAAAATTTGCTGAGATCGAATGAGCTTACTGAGTTCGTCAGTATTCATCCGGACTCACCACATCCTGCGCTTGGTGTCTTACGCGAAGCACGTAAACCGTTTCATCCTCGATGATGAAAAGGATTCGATACTTGCCAAAGATCAAATGCCGAATCTCTTTGCCGTGAGTTTCACTCTCAGGAGCTAGTGGACAGCGCGCCGGAAAGTTTTCGAGGCTGTCCACTTTTTCCAGTAGCTCGAAATGCCAGAGGGCTGCTTTCTCCGGTGAATACTGAGCGATCCAACGGATGGCCTCACGCGCTTCTTCCTGAGCTTTTTCAGTGATCTCAACTTTGTAGGCCATCGCTTCTTATCGGAAATCCGAACTCTTGCCGAAGCTCTTCAAGGAACTCTCTCATCGGTTTAGTCTTGCCCGCGCGAACTTGTTCAAGGCTCGTCTCAGTGGCTTCGTAATCTTCAAGTTGATCCAATGTCATTTCCAACATTTCAACCGCCATTTGCTCGAACTGCTTGCCTCGCGCCGCGGCGCGTCCGGCGATTCGCTGTTCAAGCTCGGCGGGAATGGTGATCGTTGCGCTCATAGTCTTTACCTCTTCGATTCTGGACGGATCAGATCGTCTGTTGCCATCTGCTGTAAGGATACCCCGAACATTGGGAGCGGGCAATAAACAGATGGATCAGGAATTCGCCTTCGGTTTCTGCGAGCTTAAGGCCGACTCGTATGCAGCGCCACGGCCTTCCAGTCGCCGCCTTTGTTGACAAACGTCATCGTATAAAAAGCGGTGAAAGGGCTGGCGTCGCCGGAGCCGGTTGAGCCGGGAACCGCGTTGCGTTGGCGAAGCGATGTTCCGCGCACAACAGCGCTGTCATCATAAACGGCGACCGTCCCATTACTGGTCTCAAGTTTCGAATACTTCAATTGCCCTGACCCCAGCTCATCGAGCAATTGCCGCTTCGTCGTCTGCCTTCCGTCGCGATGCGTCCAGATGAAGCTTTCGTCCGCCAACGCATCTAGCGTTTTGAGATCGGCGGAGAGCAGGGCTTGATGAAAGGCGGTCTGAGCCGCGGCCACTTCTTTACTGACTTCGTCCGCCGCTTCAACCGGACGTGGCATTCTGGTCGCCTGCCAACTCACGGCCTGCCACTTGCCGTTGCGCTTGAGGAATGTTCCGGTGTTCAGATAGTTCGTAACCGCGATCTTCTTGTCCTTCTCGGTTGTTCCAACCAATCTGAACGCGACGATCGCAGTATCGCCGTATTGCTGAATGCGAATGTCTTCGGCGCTATAGGTGATCTTCGGATCACCGGTCTTCGGCGCCGGCGCCGAGCGCACGCCGCGCATGATATCCGCCTTGCCGATCCGCCGCCCTGAGGAGTCGGTGTAAATCAGGTCTTCGGCCCAAAATCGGTCGTGCGTCGCGGCGTCATTGCGCGAGGCTCCGGCCAGGAACTCTTTGAGCAATTTGGTCAGTTCCTCGGCGTCCGTCGCCGTCTGCGCTTGCGCGTTGAGCTCCGGCATCAGCGCCACGATCATAGTTGAAAGGAATATTGTCCTGTGCATTGGTTTGCCTCCTACCTCGATTTGCAGAGGGTCAATCGAACTTCACACATCCCAACCTTCGATGATTGACCTGCGCCGAGCGTCGCGTTCGAGAATCTCGTCTACAGAGCGGAGGCCGCAGCGCTTCGGCAGGGCACTCTCCCATAGCTTCAAAACCATTTTCCCCTCAATTGTAATGAGACATGGAAATGTGTAGAAAAATGACCGATTGAGTCAAACCCCGTCCATCGTGAGCTTTCGGTGGGCGGGCACCCATTGTCATCCTGGCCCACCGAAAGCTCACAGCTTAGCGTATGATTTTCCTGAAAGTCACTGAAACTCCAAATTCATCGGATTGAATTGATCCGTCGATTTCAATCGTGAAATCGCGAAGGGAGGAGTGTGTCTGCTGAAAGTGTGAAGTCATTTCGAGACTCACAGTGGCAAAATCTGAGCGATGCCATGACAATCAAGTCTGCTGTCAGATCAAAATCACGGAGCGATTCGCGCTCCACCCACTTCAGGATTAATGCCGTTATGTGGAATTAAAAGTCTAGGAGGGATGGCAATGATCACCGGTAGGCGTTAACGTCATGCCCACATCGGTTTAATTGTGCCTTCCTATCAAATAGCCATTTTTCCCCCTCGCTATGTTGACTGCCCACAGGAAACAATTTAGACTCATGTTGTACATCAACAGGAGCCTTATGGAACAACATCAACGCAAGAACGAAGTCCCGCCCGGCACGCTCAATCTGATGGTTCTTAAAACCCTCAACACACTCGGGTCACTACATGGGTACGGTATTGCCAGGCGGATCGAGCAGATCAGTGGCAACCTGCTCCAACTTAACCAGGGGACGATTTATCCCGCGCTGCTCGGACTCGAGCAGATGGGCTGGATCAGCTCCACATGGGGCGTGTCAGAAAACAACCGGCGCGCCAAGTATTACTCGATCACTAGAGCGGGTCGGAAGCAGCTTGCCGCTGAGGAAGAAAACTGGCGGCGAACATCCGAAATTATGATCCGGTTTCTCGAGCCGTCGGAGGGCGCATGACTAGATTACGTATTTTCTTTCACCGTCTGCTTGGTTTGTTTCTGAAGCGAAAACTTGAGCGAGAACTGGATGAAGAAATCCGCTCGCACCTCGAGATGCAATCGGTGCCAACACGGCCATATTCTCTCTGATCAATGCGTTGGTATTGCGCCCCCTCGTGGGCGTCGGTGAGCCTGCCAGCCTTGTCCGGCTCTCGAACGGGAGTCACAGTTACCCAAAATTCGAAGCCCTCAAGGAACATCAGATCTTTGCGAATACGGTGGCATTCACCATGAGTACACTCCCGGCTGAAGTGAACGGCAACCTGCAGAGGACGCAGGTTATGCTGGCAAGCGGCGATTATTTCAATTCACTGAATGTCCGCGTGATACTCGGGCGCATACTGACGCCCGAAGATGATCGAATCCAGGCCCCGGTTGCTGTGCTCAGCCATGATTTCTGGACGCGCGCGTTCGCGGCAGCCCCGAATGTGCTGGGCAAGAGTCTTCGCGTAAACGGGATGCCCGTTACGATTGTCGGCGTTACTTCTCCTGAGTTCACGGGCGTGGTTGTTGGCGCTGCGACAGATATAACGTTGCCTGTCACGACTGCCCCGAAGATTTTGCCGGAATTGAGATCCGACGTGTTGACCCGGCGATCCGCTCACTGGCTTAACATAATGGCGCGGCTGGCCCCTGGACAGTCGCTAGAACAGGCGAACGCGCGACTCCAGGTCGTGTGGCCGCAAGTGCTGGCTGCGACCGCTCCGCCTGGCGAATCCCCTAATTCAAGTTACTTTCAACACCGAACCGAACTACATCCCGCCGGCAACGGATTCTCTGAACTTCGCGCGGATTACTCTACGCCGCTCTATATGCTGATGGTTCTCGTCGGGATCGTGTTGCTCATAGCGTGCGCCAATGTTTCCAACCTCTTACTCGCGAGGGGATCGGCTCGCCGGCGTGAGTTCGCGGTCCGTCTCGCAACCGGCGCGACCCGTAGACGCCTCATCTGCCAGCTCCTGACCGAGAATATGCTGTTAGCGGTGGTCGCTGCTCTTGCCGGTGTACTGTTCGCCTCTTGGGGCGTCAGACTCTTGGTCAGTTTCATTGCTTCCGGCCAGAATCTCTTGTTCCTTGACCTCCATCCCGATCGGCGTGTGCTCATGTTTACAATTGGCGTCACGATCCTGACTACACTACTGTTCGGGCTCACGCCAGCTTTACGGGGTATACGCCTCGATGTGATTCCGTCTCTTAAAGAGAGTACACAGTCATTCAGTGGGTCTGGAAGCCGGTTAATAAAAGGACTCATAACTGCACAAGTCGCGCTTTCAATGGCGCTGACCGTGGGCGCGGGCCTCTTCATCAACAGCCTGCGAAATATCCTCAATGTAGATATCGGATTTGAAACCACGAACGTCCTGTTGGTACGCGCGGATGCGACCGGCGGCGGACATCGCGGTCCCACCGTAGCTCAGTTCTATACAACGATCAGCGGCCGGCTGAACTCTTTACCGGGAGTTCAATCTGCCGCCATGTCATGGGCGCCGCCAGTCAGTCGCGGCTTTGGAAATAACGGCAATATTTCCATTGAGGGCCACACTCCAAGACGCGAAGAAGATAGCGTTGTCTGGAGCAATTTCGTTTCGCCGCGTTATTTTGAAACGATCGGGCAAAGAATGCTGGCCGGCCGCGAATTCACCGAGCGCGACCGGGAAGGAGCGCCGAAAGTGGCGATTATCAATCAAAGCATGGCTCGCTACTTCTTCGGAGACGAAAATCCGATCGGCAAGAAGATCGATCCTAGAGGCGGTAACAATTACGAATGTGAGATTGTCGGTGTCGTTCGAGACGCCGCGCATATGAGCCTGAAAGACCTTCCCCAGCGTGTTTTCTATGTGCCGTATGCGCAGAGCCCTACTTTCGTCCTGAACGAATCGATGACTCTCTATGTACACACCACAGCTCCTTCAGCGTCGATCGCCAGACAGATCCGCGAAGAAGTGGCACAACTCGATAAGAATGTCTTCGTTGATGTGGAAACGCTAAAGTCGTATGTGGATGGCTCGATCACGCGTGAGCGGCTGCTAGCGTTACTTTCGGGCATTCTCGGCGCACTTTCGCTTTTGCTGGTAGCGATCGGGCTGTATGGCGTGATGGCTTACTCAGTGACGCGTCGAACTGTGGAAATCGGCATCCGTATTGCCCTCGGCGCGCGCCCAATAGACGTGTTATGGATGGTATTGCGTGAAGGCTTCCTGCTTGTCCTGGCGGGAGTCGCCATCGGTCTTGTTGTGGTATGGATATCCAGTAGTGTAATTGCCGCCTTGCTGTTCGGGATCACGACCCGAGATGCCACAACATTTGCTGGCGCCGTCAGTATCATGGCCATGGTTGCTCTACTGGCAACCCTGTTGCCGGCGCGCCGTGCAGCCCGTATCGACCCCATGAATGCACTGCGCAACGAATAACCGGAAGGCGCTCTTCTATGCTAATCGTGAGCTTTCGGCGCGCCGATACGACAATGGGTACCGGCGCGCCGAAAGCTCACGTCCATCCCTCCTCCAATGATCAGAGTCTGATGGAAGGAACCTTCCACTTATCATCATCATCATCCTGATTGTGGTTTTCTGGAATCCCTGAGTTCTGGTAGTGTGCGATGCGAGATTACAGCAGAACCCCGGTTGCGCTAACAACCGGGGTTTTACGTTAGTCGCCTCGAGGCCGAGGCAACACACCTAACAAGCAAGGCTATGTTGCCATCACCGGGCGCCTGAAGTCCACCGACCCCAGTTCGGGATGGCGGCAGCTCACAACCTCACCTTCCACCAGAAGTTCTGCGCGGCTCCAGATTGCCGCGCCAGGTTCTTCATCTGCTCTCATTGTGACCGGGGGCATCGCTATTGCAGCCATCCCTGTCGCTTCAAGACTCGTACGGCGCAACGACGCGAAGCCCGCCGCCGGCATCAACGCAGCGTTGAAGGCCGGCTCGACCATCGAGATCGCCAACGCTCTTACCGGCTGCGCCAGGCGGCGGCCAGACGAGCCGCACAGAAAGATTTCGTGACGGATCATACTCCCCGGCCCTCTCCGATTTCGGTACGGTCTGGGGCGCCCCATCGCTTCTACAACTCGACGCCGCCCATCTCGACTCCGGGCCGGGTCGTTTGCCGTGTCTGCGGGCGGGAAGGGACCTTCATCGCCCCCTTTCATCACATTCTGAGGTGAAGAGATGATCTCAAAAGAACAAATCGCCACTATTCGCCGCTTGTACTATGCCGAGCATTGGAAGGTCGGCACGATCGCCGCTGAAATGAGGCTCCATCCAGAGACCGTCAAGCGGGCGCTCCTCAATTCCTCTCTCGATTTGCGGACCTGCCCGCGAGCGACACTCAATCCATGGCTCGACTTCATCAGGCAAACACTCGATCAACATCCGCATCTGCGAGCCACACGGCTCTATGAGATGATGCGCGGCCGCGGCTATCAGGGCAGCCCACGCCAGGTTCGGCGGATGGTCAAGAAGGTGCGCCCGGTCGCGCGTGAAGCCTTTCTCCGTCTCTCGGTTCTACCAGGTGAGCATTATGGTAAGTGCCGCGCTATGTTGAGGGGCGGCGGAGATCCCTGCCTTTGAAGGCATTTTCTCCGCCGTAGTTGACCTTCTATGCTACATAATGGGCTTTAGAGAGACTCGAGCCAATCGATGAGGCTTGGCGCATTTCGGTTGATTTCAGATCCACATGGCCGAGGAAATCCTTGACCATAACGAGGGGAACCCCAGACTGTAATAGATGCATCGCCTTCGTATGGCGCCTATGCCGCATGCGGCATAGTCGTCACACCACGGCCATGCACCTACTCCAATCCGGCGTGGATATTTCAGTGATTGCGCACTGGCTCGGTCATGAGAGTATTGAAACGACCCATGTATATCTGGAAGCTGACCTCACCACAAAGGAGCAGGCGCTGCAAAAGCTCGCACCCGCAGGAAAGGAAGTGCCGCGTTTCAAAGCGACAGATGAGGTGCTGGCATTTCTCGCCACGCTCTGATTATGCGAAGTGAAACCTTATGCTGTACCGACCAATCGCACGTTCGCCAACTCTACTTAACCTGGTGATTGAAAAGAAAGGATTTCTCAGCTCAGTGCTTGTATTGGGCTCAACCCTGCAGCAAGAACCGTAAGGCTTTTATTTTCAGCGTAAGTTTATCGAAATCGTTGATTTCTGTCCTTTTCGGGTTCGAGAACGATTCGGCTCCGAATTCTCCACTTGTCTAATCTTTTATGATTCCAGCATGTGTCGGGTCCATTCGATTCAAAATCCGAGGATTGGCAGGTGATAGCCGATCGGCGGAGGTTTCCGATTCGAATCCACCCGATCCTTTTCGGCAACGGAGCTTTTCAATCGCGGGTAGGCAGTGTCGTGAATGGTCGGCAAATGGCGGCTCCCCACAAATTTGGTTTTGATGACGAAGTGGAGAGCGGATTATAGGGGCTCGGGATACGTCAGTCCCGGCAAGATTCACTATGGATGTCTTCAAGATTAAAGAAGTGGAGAATTTTTAGGCGAATCGTTCTCGAACCCGGAATGGGAGTGCCGAGCCGCGAGGGGCGCGCTTGAAATAGGTTTCCATTCTGAAAAGTGCTCGGCTGGTCGTCGTTGTAGAGCGTGCTGAACTGGAGCGTGTAACCTTTGACGAACGTGTCCTGGCGGTAGAGGTTG
>WNGB01005356.1_pt1 | contig 19997 bp, 16 predicted proteins | sample 5400681 | NCBI WGS metagenome assembly WNGB01 (sample SAMN13153367, study PRJNA577476) | soil metagenome | isolation source: 115 cm soil or saprolite under grassland replicate 2 | place: USA:California | collected 2016-06-15
CAACATCATCGCCGAGGCGATGGAGAAGGTCGGCAAGGAGGGCGTCATCACCGTCGAGGAGGCGAAGGGCCTCGAGACGACGCTCGAGGTGGTCGAGGGCATGCAGTTCGACCGCGGCTATCTCTCGCCGTACTTCGTGACCGACGCCGAGCGGATGGTGGCGAACCTCGAGGACGCCTACATCCTCATCAACGAGAAGAAGATCTCGAACATGAAGGACCTGCTCCCGCTGCTCGAGCAGGTCGCCCGCGCGGGCAAGCCGCTCCTCATCGTCGCCGAGGAGGTCGAGGGCGAGGCGCTCGCGACGCTCGTCGTCAACAAGCTGCGCGGCACGCTGCACGTCTGCTCGGTGAAGGCGCCTGGCTTCGGCGATCGCCGCAAGGCGATGCTCGAGGACATCGCGATCCTCACCGGCGGCAAGCTGATCGCCGAGGAGCTCGGCCTCAAGCTCGAGCAGGTCACGCTGAAGGACCTCGGCCGCGCGAAGCGGATCACGATCGACAAGGAGAACACCACGATCGTCGACGGCGCCGGCAAGAAGGCCGACATCGAGGCGCGCGTGAAGACCATCCGCGCCCAGATCGAGGAGACCACCTCCGACTACGACCGCGAGAAGCTCCAGGAGCGGCTCGCGAAGCTCGTCGGCGGCGTCGCCGTCATCAACGTCGGCGCGGCAACCGAGACGGAGATGAAGGAGAAGAAGGCCCGCGTCGAGGACGCGCTCCACGCGACCCGCGCGGCCGTCGAGGAGGGCATCGTCCCTGGCGGCGGCGTCGCGTACCTGCGCTGCCTCAAGGCGGTCGAGAAGCTCGCCGTCGAGGAGGGCGAGAAGTTCGGCGTCGACATCGTGCGCCGCTCGCTCGAGGAGCCGATGCGCCAGATCGTGGCGAACGGCGGCTACGAGCCGTCGATCGTCGTGAACAAGGTGAAGGAGTCGAAGGAGATCCCGTACGGCTTCAACGCCGCCTCGGGTGACTACGAGGACCTCGTGAAGGCCGGCGTCATCGACCCGACCAAGGTCTCTCGCACGGCGCTCCAGAATGCGTCGTCGGTCGCCTCCCTCATGCTGACGACCATGGCGATGATCGCCGACAAGCCGAAGGACGAGTCCGCTCCTGCGGGCGGTGGCGGCGGCGGAATGGGCGGAATGGGTGGAATGGGCGGAATGATGTAGGCCTCGCCTACATCTGTTCGAGCACATCGAGGGCCGCCGGGGGAAAACTCCCGGCGGCCTTTCTCGTTTTCCGGCCGTTCTCTAGAAACCGGTCACGGTCACGGTAACGTACGCGGTGGGCACCGTGGGTCACGGCGGCCCTCACAGGATGATTGATCTCCTGCCTCCCCGCCGGGTAAACCCGGCGCGCTGTGATGCTCTCCTCCCGCCGCCGCCTCGTCACCGCGCTCGCCGTCGTGGCGTTCCTGTACGGCGCCGCGCAGCTCGTCGCCTCGACGGACGCGGTCGAGCGGCGGCTGCGCGCTCGCATCGACGCCGCGCTTCGCGCGCGCCTCGGCGACGAGCTCTCGCTCGGCGCGTACGTCGGCGTCGACCTCCTCTTCCGCGTCACCTTCGGCCCCATCGACGTCCCCGTGCAGCGCGGCGGCCCGCCGGTCGTCTCCGTCGCGCGCGCGACCGCCCGCGCCTCGCTGCCCGCGCTCCTGCGCGGGCGAATCGAGCCCGCCTCGATCCTGCTCGGGGACGTGCGGGTCGCCCCGGGGCCAGACGGGCGCGACCTCCGCGCGATCGCCGCCCGCGTCGAGGCGATGCGGGCCGCGCGGGCTTTCGGCGCGGACGGCGCGCAGGGCGGCGCGAGAGACCTCCCGAAGCTGAAGCTCCGCGGGCTCCTCGTCGAGCTGCCGCTCCACGGCGCGACCATCGCGCTCGGGCCGGTGGACGCGAACGTCATCGTGCATCGCGGTGCCGAAGGCCCGCGGCTCGACGCGGACGTCATCTTGCGGAGCGGTGGGCGCGCGGCGCTCATGGCGGAGCGCGGGTCCTCGGGCTGGCGCGCGCGCCTGCGCGTCGCGGGGCTCGGCCCCGGCGCGCTGCCGCCGGGGATGCGCGGCGGGGCGGCGCGGCTCGCGGAGGGCTCGCTGTCGGTTGATGCGGAGGCCGAGGCGCCCGCGGACCTCTCGCGCGCGGTCGCGCAGGTGCGCGCCGAGATCGAGGGGCTCGTGCTCGCCGGCGAGCGGATCGGGCCGCAGCCCGTGGGCCCGCTCAGTGCCTCGGCCGCGGGGACGCTCGAGTGGGATCGCGCGGCGCGCCGGGTCACGCTCCGGGATGGAGCGGCGACCCTGCTGAAGTCGCTCGCCGCGTCGGTTTCGGGCGAGCTCGCGCTCGGCCCGCGCGCCACGTTCTCGGTGGCGCTCCGCGCGGACCGGCTCGACTACTCCGCCCTGCTCGCCGCGCTGCCGCCGGCGCTCGCGGTGCCGCCCGGCGCGCCGCGCCCCGCGGGGACGCTCGACGGACGGCTCGAGGTGGGAGGGCCGCTCCTCGCGCCCGCCGAGTGGACGCTCTCGGCCGCGCTCGAGCTCGGGCGGATCCGCGACGCCGCCCGCCACGGCGGGCGCACGTCGCTCGCCGAGCCGTTCCTCCACAGGCCGCCGCTCGACGCGGGCGGCCGCGGGCGCGAGCTCGTCGTCGGCCCGGCGAACCCGAACTTCGTGCCCATCGGCGAGCTCCCGGAGCACGTCATCCGCGCGGTGACGACGGCGGAGGACGGCGGCTTCTTCGGCCACGCCGGGTTCGACTTCGACGAGCTGCGAAACGCGTTCGCGCAGGGGGCGGAGAAGGGCCGCGTCGTCCGCGGCGGCTCGACGATCTCCCAGCAGCTCGCGAAGAACCTGTTCCTCGGCCCCGAGCGGACGTTCGCCCGCAAGGTGCGCGAGGCGGTCGTCACGGTCGGGCTCGAGGCGTCGCTCCCGAAGCGGCGGCTCATGGAGATCTACCTGAACGTCGCCGAGTGGGGCCCGGGGCTCTGGGGCATCGGCCCCGCGGCGCGCCACTGGTTCGGCAAGGACGCGCGCGCGCTGACGCCGAAGGAGGCGGCGTTCCTCGCCTCGGTCATCCCGAACCCGGTCCGCTACCACGCGATGTTCGAGCGCGGCGCGACGACCGAGGGCTGGGACGAGCGCGTCCGCGGCCTCCTCTTCAAGATGGCGCAGCAGGGCTCGCTCTCGGACGCGGAGCTCGCCGGCGCGCTCGTGGAGCCGGTGGTGTTCGCGTCCGCGCCGTTGGGGACGCCCTAGCGTTCCCCTCAGCGCGCGCGGCGCGACGGCGGCGCCCGCCCGTGCCGCACCTTGCGCGCCCGGCCCCGCGTCACCCCCCCGCCCGGAATAGCGCGGCGGCGAGCCGCGCGAACCCGCCGAGCACCTCGGCCGGGAAGAGGAGCACGGGGATGGCGAGGACGAGCCCCGCCGCGAACGCCCAGGCGCGCGGGTGGCGGGTGCCGGTCTGCGTCGCCGCGAACACCGAGGCGCCGAACAGGAGCAGGGTCAGCGTGCCGCCGACGAGGAGCGCGCCCGCCGCCGGGAACCCGACGAGCCGGAGCGCACCCGCGATGGCGAGGAGGCCGGCGGTGTTGATGAGGTCGCGGCCGCTCCCCGCCCACCACGCGCGCCGCTCCTCGCGACGCAACCGGAGCCCCGCCTCCTGCGCGAAGAGGAACGCGACGACGGCGCCGAGATAGGCCGCCCCCGCGAGCCACCTCTCCGCGCCGACCCTCGTCTGCAGCGCCCACACCCGGGCGATGCTAGCCGCTCGACGCGGCTCCGCCCACCCGCCGCGCGGGGCGTCTTGAAATGGACCCGCGCGCCGTGGGAGAACCCGCTCCCTCGTGATCCGGTTCGACGGCGTCTCCAAGCAGCACGGCCAGCAGATCCTCTTCGTGGAGGCCTCCGCGGTCGTCCACCGCGGCGAGAAGGTCGGCCTCGTCGGCCCGAACGGCGCGGGCAAGTCCACGCTGTTCCGCCTCGTGACGCGGGAGGAGCAGCCGGACGAGGGCCAGGTCGCCATCGACCGCGGCGTGAGCGTCGGCCACTTCTCGCAGGACGTCGGCGAGATGTCGGGTCGGAGCGCGGTCGCCGAGACGATGGACGGCGCGGGCCCGGTCTCGACGGTCGCGGCGGAGCTGCACGAGCTCGAGCACGCCCTCGCCGACCCGGCGCGGGCCGACGAGCTCGATGCGCTCGTGGACCGGTTCGGCCACGTCCAGGCGCGCTTCGACGAGCTCGGCGGGTACGCGCTCGAGTCCCGCGCCCGGGAGATCCTCGCCGGCCTCGGCTTCAGCGCCGAGATGATGGACGGCGACGTCGGCGCGCTCTCGGGCGGCTGGAAGATGCGGGTCGCGCTCGCGCGCATCCTCCTCATGCGGCCCGACGCGATGCTGCTCGACGAGCCGTCGAACCACCTCGACCTCGAGTCGATCATCTGGCTCGAGGAGTTCCTCCGCACGTACGACGGCGCGATCCTCATGACCTCCCACGACAAGGAGTTCATGAACCGCGTCGTCTCGAAGATCATCGAGATCGACGCGGGCGAGCTGACCACATGGTCGGGGGACTACGACTTCTACGAGCGCGAGCGGGCGGTCGCCGACGCCCACCAGCAGGCGCAGTTCGACCGCCAGCAGGCGATGCTCAAGAAGGAGCTCGCCTTCATCGAGCGCTTCAAGGCCCGCGCCTCCCACGCCGCGCAGGTCCAGTCGCGCGTGAAGAAGCTCGACAAGATCGAGAAGGTCGAGCCGCCGAAGGTCCGCAGGATCCTGGACTTCGAGTTCCGCGGCGCGCCGCGCTCGGGCGAGGACGTCGCGAAGCTCGCGGGCGTGTCGAAGCGCTACGGCAGCCGGATGGTCCACGACGGGCTCGATCTCCTCGTCCGCCGTGGCGAGCGCTGGTGCATCCTCGGCGCGAACGGCGCCGGGAAGTCCACGCTCCTCAAGCTCGTCGCCGGCCAGGCCGCGCCCGACGCCGGGACGGTGGCCGTCGGCGGGAGCGTGAAGATGGGCTACTTCGCCCAGCACGCGATGGAGCTGCTCGGCGGCGAGGCGACCGTCTGGGAGACGCTCCAGGACGCGTTCCCGCGCGCGTCGATCGGGTCGCTCCGCACGCTCGCGGGCTGCTTCGGGTTCTCCGGGGACGAGATCGAGAAGCGCTGCCGCGTCCTCTCCGGCGGCGAGAAGGCGCGCCTCGTCCTCGCGCGGATGCTCTACGACCCGCCGAACTTCCTCGTGCTCGACGAGCCCACGAACCACCTCGACGTCGGGACGAAGGAGATGCTCGTCCGGGCGCTCGCGGGCTACGACGGGACGATGCTGTTCGTGTCGCACGACCGGCGCTTCCTCGGCGCGCTCTCGAACCGCGTCCTCGAGCTCGGGCCGGAGGGGCCGGTCCCGTACGGCGGCGGTTACCGCGAGTACGTGGCCCGCACGGGCCGCGAGGCGCCGGGCCTCCGCGAGCTCGCGCGGCGGGCGTAGCCACGCTGCGGCGCCCCGCGCCGGGCGGACGGGGCGATGCGGGGCAGCCGGCCGTCTCATTCGTTTTTCCTCAGCGACACGCGAAGACTTTCTCATTGTTCGGGAGGGCTCCCGACAGCATGTTCCGCGTCCACCTGCCGCAGGAGGTGTCGTGGAAGCGACCTTGCCGTGGATCCTCTTCAACCTGTTCGTCCTCGCGATGCTCGCGGTGGATCTCGGCGTGTTCCACCGGAACGCGCACGAGGTGAAGGCGAAGGAGGCGGCGGCGTGGAGCGCGGTCTGGGTGGCGCTCGCGCTCCTCTTCTGCGTGGGCGTCTGGCAGGTGAAGGGGCCGCAGGCCGGGCTCGAGTTCCTCACCGGCTACCTCATCGAGAAGGCACTCTCCGTCGACAACATCTTCGTCTTCGTGCTGGTCTTCTCCTGGTTCGCCGTCCCGCCGCGGTACCAGCACCGCGTCCTGTTCTGGGGAATCCTCGGCGCGCTGCTGATGCGTGGCGGGATGATCGCGGCCGGGGCTGCGCTCGTGGAGCGCTTCCACTGGGTCATCTACGCCTTCGGCGCCTTCCTCGTCTTCACGGGCATCCGGATGGCGACCACCCGGGAGGAGGCCGTACATCCGGAGGCGAACCCGGTGCTCCGCCTGCTCCGCAGGCTCCTGCCCGTGACCCCCGCCTACCGCGGCCAGCGCATGCTCGTGCGCGAGCAGATCGGCGGGCGCATCCGCCTCGCCGCGACGCCGCTCCTCGTCGTGCTCGTGGTCGTCGAGACGACCGACGTCGTGTTCGCGGTGGACTCGATCCCGGCGATCTTCGCGGTGACGCGCGATCCCTTCCTCGTCTACTCGTCGAACGTGTTCGCGATCCTCGGCCTGCGCGCGCTCTACTTCCTGCTCGCCGGGGTCATCCACCGCTTCCACCACCTCAAGCTCGGGCTGTCGGCGGTGCTCGCCTTCGTCGGCGCGAAGATGCTCGTGAGCGACGTCTTCCCGATCCCGATCGCGCTGTCGCTCGCGGTCGTCGCGGTGATCCTCGCGATCGCGATCGCAGCGTCGCTCGTCTTCCCGAGGCGCGGCGACGACGTGCCCAAGCGGGGCGTCTCCGGTGGGTGAACCGAACCGGTCGGTTGCCCGTTCACCAAACGTCATCGAGTAATCCAGGCGCGTTCGAGGCGTGCCGCCGCGGCGGGGCCCGCGACGGGTCCGGCTCATCGGTGCGGCTGTCGCGCGCGAAGTGGAAGGACGCGGTCGAGAAGATGGAGGGGTTGGGCGCCGACATCCCCGGGGGAAGAAGCGCGAGGACCTCCTCGATTACCTCGTCCGGACCCACGGGCCGCAGGAGCCCGCGCCGGCCGGCAAGAAGTAGCGCGAGGGGCTGCCGTCCCTAGATGCCGGCGACAGGCTGCACGGTGCCCGCGCCGATGCAGCGCGACGCGGCGGCGAGGAGGTCCTCGAGCTCGAACGGCTTCGGCAGGATCTCGCAGCCCGGGATCTCGACGCCCTGGCGCGCGGTGAGGACGATGACGGGGATGTCGGCGATCGAGCGGTCGGCCCGCTGGCGAGCGAGGAACGCCGCGCCATCCAATACGGGCATCGCGAGGTCGAGGAGGACGAGATCGGCTCCGTTCGCGCGCGCCACCGCGAGCCCCTCGGCGCCGTTCTTCGCGACCGCGACCGAGTAACCCTCCTCGCGGAACAGGTCTGCGAGGCCTTCCCGGATGTCTCGGTCGTCCTCGACGATCAGCACACGCGCGGAGTTCATGGGTTCGCTCAGGCGGACCCTGAGGTACCAGACGCGCAGCGGGGTCAGCAACAGCCCTGCCCTCGGGCGCGAGCATGGCGTGGCGCCCAGGAGGCGCCTGGCCGCTTCTATCCGGCCCGCGGGGGAGCGAGAGGGCCCGGCGCCGCTGGGGCGCCGGGCCGAGCTTCCTACGGCTGCGCTCCGGGCGGCGCGTTGCGCGCGAGCGGCGCGAGCTCCGCCTCCTCCACCGGCACCATCGCCTCGACGAGCGCGGCGAGCTCCTCGTCGGACGCCTCGGCGTACCGCTCGAGGAGGGCGGCGGCAATCGGGAGCCGCAGGTCCTTCCACGGCGCTCCGGCGCGCTGCAGGCGGAGCGCCGCTCGCGCGAGCGCGGCCTGCCACCGCGCCGTCGTCCGGGCGCGGTCCCCCTCGCGCCGGAGGAGCCCGTCTTCCACGAGCCGGTCGAGCGGGTCAGGCATGAGCCTGGACCGAGGGCTGTCCAGGCTGGGACTGCAGCTGCGGAGACTGGCTGCGGACGTAGGCGATCGCGTCCAGCGTCTCACGGCGGAACGTGTCGTAGTCCATCTGCATCGAGTTGAGGAACGTGCTCGCCCCCATCGTGTGGGCCGCCATCATCGACGCCTCCGCGATCTCGTCGTCGGTGGCGCCGAAGAGCTTCGCGGCCTCGGTGTGGAACAGCGTGCAGTACCTGCAGCGCGTCGCGCCCGAAACGCCGAGCCCGATGAGCTCCTTGTACTTGTTCGGGATCGCGGTCTCCGCGAGCTGGAAGTCCCGCATCATCGACCAGAACCCCTGCAGCGCCGAGTCGGGCATCTCGTCCACCCAGCTCGGCACCTTCCCGAACGTCTGCTCGATCTCCACCCTGATCCTCGTCGCGTCCTGCTGCTGCTGGGACTTGTCCACCGTCGCCATGATCCACTCCTCACCCCGCAGTGGGAAAACCGATCTCGCGGGGTGACGAACGGATGAGCCGGCCGCGGCCGTCCTGCAACTCGCGGCGGCGGCCGGGACCTCGCGGCACCCATCTTCGCGGCGCGCGACCGCTAGAAGTGCCGGAAGCCCTGCGAGCGAGCGGCGCTGCCGTTCGCCTTTCTCGGCGGGGCGCGGCCTGCGCGCCCGCGGTCACCCATCGCGAGAGCAGCAAGGGGGTCCCCTCCGGGCGAACCGTCGGGAACTCGACGCGGACGCGGAGCGTCAGCGCCGTGGCGCGAGGAGCGCTGCGAGCGCCGAGCTCACGCGTCGGAGACCGTCAGGTAGACCATCGTCTGGTTCAGCAGCTGGTAACCGATCTCGCCGAACGTGATCGGGCCCACGATGCCGTCCGTGCTCCTGCCCTCGAGCGCGGAGTGGACGTAGTTGAGCACGCAGTTGCACGAGAACGCGATGTCGCTCTTCAGGCCCCTCGGGAGCGCGGAGACGAACGCTTCCACGTAGTCCCCGACCGGACGCGCATGGTGGTAGCGCACGCCCGCGAACACCGGCGCGAAGAAGCGCACCTCGCGCTTCGCCTCGTCGACCTCCTGGAAGCTCACGTTGATCCTCGCTCCCGCGTAGTCCGCGACGAGCGGCAGGCGCGTGTCCATGCTCGCCTCCCGGATGTACTCGGCGAGGTTGACGCGCCGCCCGTCGACCTCGGCCGTGGTCGCGCAGAAGCTCGTCTCGGGGAACGTGATCGTCGGCCCGCTCCCCTCCTCGAAGATGTTGAGGATGGCGAGCTCCGCGACCTTGCCGGGCGGCAACGCGACGTGCATCACGACGGCATCCTGCTCGAGCGCCTCGCCGCTCGGGCCTTCGAACACCTTCGGAGCGATCTTGCCGAGATCGGAGAGGTCGACGCCCGAGATCCAGCCGAAGAGCGGGGAAGCCGCGAACTTCTCGTACCTCGGGGCGTTCAGCGCAAACGAGAGGTGCGCGCGGCTCGAGCTCGGCGCGATCATGACCGCGAACGCGCCCGCCGGTATGTCGGCGTACACCTGCGAGATGTCGCGCTCGGAGTAGCGCCGGATGCCTGCGCAGCTCAGCCCCTCGGGCAGCCTCTCGACGAAGATCCGGCTCCGATCGGTGACGCCGCCCTCCTCCCCCATGAAGTACGGAATCGTGCCCGCGATCCACGTGCCCCTGGGCAGGGTTCGCAGGGGGCCCTCGTCGCCGGCGAGGAGCAGCGCCTCTCCGCGACGAATCAGGGCCGCGACCTCATCGAGTTCCAGCAGACGCCGTCTCATGCGTCGTATCAATTTAGGAGCGCACGCGGTGGATTCACGGTTACCCGAGGCGGACATTGCGGGACTGCGCGCTGGGGGTTCGCGGTGGCGGTCAGTTTCCGGCCGAGCGCTGGCGCTCCGTGCGCGCTAGACACCGCTCAGCAAACTCATGAACGACGATCTCTCAGGCCAAGCGGCTGTCGCGCGCCTTCGCCCGGCTTCGCCGCGGACCGACGCGATCGCTTACCTCGTCGCGGCGGGCCTCGCCGCGCTCACCGTGCTGGCGGGTTGGGCCCTGGACCCTTCGGCACCGAGGAGGCCCCTGCTCGCACTCTTCGCGATGCCGGTGCTCTTCAGCACGATCCGTGGCGGCCTCGGGCCCGGGCTCGTCGCGACCGCCCTGCTGAGCGTCGCGAGCGCTCCCATCGCGCTCCCGCCCGGTCCGGCTTCTTCGGGCGCGAGCGGGGTCGTGCCGTGGGTGGTCTCGTCGCTCGTGGGGGTCGTGCTCGCGCTGGCCGTTGCAGAGGAGCGCCGGACACGGCTCAGGACCTCAGCTGCGCAGCAGCCGACTCGCAACCTGCTCGCGCGCCAGCTTCAGGTCAGCGCGATCGAGGCGGAGGCGACGCGCTTTCGGCGGTTCGCGCGTGACGCCCCCATTGGAATCGTGTTCATCGGCAATGACGGGAAGGTGCAGTTCGCGAACGACGAGTACCTGCGAATCGTCCACCTCTCGCGCGAGGAGTTCGAGTCCGAGCGGTTTCGCTCGGAGGGGAGCGTGCCCGCCGAGTGGTTGCAATCCGGGCTCGGCGCGCGTCGCGAATGCGAATTCGTCCGGAGCGACGGCACTCGAGTCCCCGTGCTCGTAGGCCTCTCGAGCCAGCAAGACGGCGTCGCGGCGTTCGTCGTCGACCTCACCTCCGAGAAGGCGTCGCAGCGGGCGCGTGAACAGAGCGAGGAGCGCTACCGCACGATCGCCGAGAAGCTCGCGGAGGCGGACCGGCGCAAGGACGAGTTCCTGAGCGTCCTCTCCCACGAGCTTCGAAACCCGCTCGCTCCCATCCGCAACGCCGTCTACCTCCTGCGCCGATGCGATCCGGCAAGCGACGCGGCGCGGCGCGAGAAGATCCTGACGATCGTCGAGCGGCAGGTGGACCATCTCACGAGGCTCGTGGACGACTTGCTCGACGTCACACGGATCACGCGCGGGCTCGTCGATCTGCGTCGCGAGCGGGTCGACCTGAGCGAGCTGCTGCGCCGGACCGGCGACGACCACCACGCCCTCGCCCAGCAGCGCGGGGTGGAACTCCACGTGCGCGTCCCCGCAGATGCGACGTGGGTGGAAGGCGATCCGACCCGCCTCATGCAGATCGTCGGCAACCTGCTCCAGAACGCGGTGAAGTTCTCGAGGGACGGCGGCGAGGTGACCCTCGCGCTCCGGGCGGACGGTGTATGGGCGGAGGTCCTCGTCACCGACACGGGAGTGGGGATCGATGCGGACCTCCTCGCACACGTCTTCGAGCCGTTCGTCCAGGCGGAGCGGACGCTCGCGCGCTCCGATGGCGGCCTCGGCCTCGGGCTCGCCCTCGTGAGAAAGCTCACCGAGATGCACGGCGGCGGCGTGCGGGCGTCGAGCGCCGGACCGGGACAGGGTGCGGAGTTCGTCGTTCGCCTTCCGCTGGCCCCGGCCGAGCGTCAAGCGGACCGCGCCTCCACGTGCGCCGTGGCGCTGCCGCGACGCCGCTCGCGTGTGCTCGTGATCGAGGACAACCCGGACGTCGCGGAGTCGCTGCGAGAGCTCGTCGAGGCGTTCGGGCACGACGTCGAGGTGGCTTACACCGGTCCGGCGGCCCTCGCGAAGGCACGCGTGAATCCTCCCGACGTCGTGCTCTGCGACATCGGGCTGCCTGGCATGAGCGGCTACGAGGTGGCGCGTGCTTTTCGCGGCGATCCCTCGCTGCGCGGCGTGCGCCTCGTCGCGGTGAGCGGCTACGCGCAGCCGGAGGACCGGCGCGAGTCCGTTGAGGCCGGGTTCGATCGGCACGTCGCGAAGCCGACGGATCCCGGCGAGCTCGAGCGCCTGCTCGCATCGTGACGAGGCGGCCTCCGAGGCGGCAGGTGCGGTCCTGTGCGGGTGAACGAGCGGCTAGACGGCCGGTCGGTTCGAGTTCGGCGGGAGGCGCGGTATCCTGCCTGCCCGATGACCCCGCCACTCGCCCCTGCATGGCTCGATTACCGAAAGCGGCTCGGCGCGCTCGTCGCCGCGGTCGTCGGGCTCGCCCTCGGTGCGGGGGGAGCGCTCTCGGCGCTCCGCGATCTTGCGGGCAGCGACACGCCGGGGAACCTCCTCGCCTCGGCGTGGATCACGGGGTCCGTCGCGGCGCTCGGGTGGTTCGCCGCGTTCCGCTGCCCGTTCTGCGGCGAGCGCTTCCACTGGACGCTCTGGGTCGCGAACCCGATCGCCCGCGCGTGCCTGCACTGCGGGTTCGAGAAGTGGCGCGACCCCCACGCGGCGCGGGCGCTCGCCCGCGCGGCGGACGTTTCGGAGCGGTGAGCGCCCGGCTCGCCTCGCGGGCCGTTCCCGGTGGGTCTAGACTGCCTCCGTGAGGCTCCTGCTCGCAGAGGACGACCGCATCGTCCGCATCACGGTGGCGGATGCGCTCGAGGAGGCCGGCTACGACGTCGCGGCGTGCGCCGATGGCACGACCGCGCTCGCGGCGCTGGAGCGCGAGCCCTTCGACCTGGTGCTCACCGACGTTCGGCTCCCCGGAGTGGACGGACTGACCCTGTTCCGCCGCGCCCGCGCCGTGCAGCCCGAGGCCGGCGTGATCCTGATGACCGCCTTCGCCCACGCCGAGGACGCCGTCCAGGTGATGCGCGAGGGCGCGCGCGACTATCTGCAGAAGCCGTTCGAGATCGAGGAGCTGCAGCTGCGCGTGGGACGCGTCCGGGACGAGGTGGCGTTCCGGCGCCGGCTGCGCGCGGGCTCGACCGGCGAGGCACGAGGTATCGTGCTCGGCGACTCGGCCGCCATGCGCCTCGTGCGCGACCGCATCGAGGCGGCTGCTGCGAGCGACGTCGCAGTGCTCGTCACGGGCGAGACCGGCACCGGCAAGGACCTGTGCGCCCGCTGCATCCACGAGCGGTCGCGGCGCGCGGGGCGGCCCATGGTGGTCGTCAACTGCGCGGCGATTCCGGAGGCGCTCTTCGAGTCCGAGCTGTTCGGCCACGAGAAGGGGGCGTTCACCGGCGCGGTTCAGCGGCGCGTCGGCCGCTTCGAGGCCGCCGACGGCGGCACGCTCTTCCTGGACGAGGTCGGCGAGCTGTCGCCCGCCAGCCAGGCCAAGCTCCTCCGCGCGATAGAGACCTCGACGTTCGAGCCGCTGGGGGCTACACGCACGGTGCACGTCGACGTCCGCATCATCGCTGCGACGAATCGCGAGCTGCCGGACGAGATCGCGCGCGGCGCGTTCCGCAAGGACCTCTTCTATCGCCTCAACGTCATCGACCTGCACACCCCGCCGCTGCGGGAGCGGCGCGCCGACGTGCCGGTGCTGGTGGCACGTGCGCTCTCGGACATCGCCGCACGGCAGGGCCGGCCCGTCCCCGAGCTGAGCCCGTCGGCGATCGCGGCCCTCGACGCTCACGAGTGGCCGGGCAACGTGCGCGAGCTCGTGCACGCGCTCGAGCGGGCGGTCGCGCTGTCGCGCGGCGGATCCATCCGGCTGGACCACCTCCCTCCCGATGTGGCGGCCTCCGCCGCGGCTCGCGGCGTCGGGGCGGCAGCCGTCTCGACAACGCCCGACGGCGAGGTCCGCCCGCTGGGCGAGGCGGTCGGGGACTTCGAGCGCGAGTACATCCAGCGCGTGCTGGAGCGGACTGGCGGACACAAGGCGCGCGCCGCGGCGCTGCTCGGCATCTCGCGCAAGAGCCTGTGGGAGCGCCTGCGCGAGCTCACCTCGGCGCGCGGCGGCGACGGGCCCGAGAAGGACTGAGCGCGCCGCCGGGTTCACCTCGGCGCGTTCCGGACGCAGGAACGAAGCGCGCCGGCCGCGCGGCAGGAGAGCCGCGCGACCGGCGCCAGAACTCCAGGCTACGTTCTCGCTACGGCAGCGCGAGCGTGCCGTGGCAGATGCCACACGCGTTCGTGTACGGCACCGGCTGCACGTCGTTGCCGGTGATGGTTCCGTCCACCTTGCCGGTGACGAGGGCCTTACGCGGCACCTGGAACAGGTGCGAGCTGATGTCGCCCGACCAGTACTGCTGCCCGCCGAGGACGGCCTGGCGCAGGCCGGCGCCGGACTTGGCGGTCTTGGGCATGTGGCAGGACGAGCACTGGATGCCGTTCTTCGGCATGTTCGCGCCGATGCCCTCGCCGACCCAGTGGTTCGTCATCCGCTCGCCGACCGTTCCGCCCGCCGCGTAGAACGGGGAGTGGCAGCCGAGGCAGAGTCCCTCCGTCGCCGGGGCGGCGTCGAGGACCGCTCGCAGCTGGTGCTTCTCCACCGGCGCGGTGACCTGATCCGAGGTCCCGTGCGGATCGTGGCAGGAGGTGCAGGTGACGAGCAGGTACGCGTTCCGGTACTTCTTCGTCTTCACGAAGTCGGAAGCCTGCTGGTGGTGCTGGCGCGAGTGGAGGCCATCGCCGAGCGCCGTCGAAGCGCCGCCCGCGTTGTTCTTGGTGGTGTTCCAGACGCCGTCGTTGATCTTCGAGACGTAGTCGGTGAGCCAGACGCTCCGCTTCGTGCCAGGGAGGGCCATGCGCAGCTGGGCGTTCAGCGGGTTCTCGGTGGCGCCGGCGCCGATCCCGAGGGTGCGGGTGTGGCACCCGGCGCAGATGGTGACCTCGCGCTCCGGCGTGAGCAGCCTGGGCGAGACCACGAGCTTCCCCTGACCCGCGACGGCCCAGTGATCGGACCCGGGACCGTGGCAGCTCTCGCAGGTGGTGTTCATGAGCTCCTGCTGCCCGTCACCGTCGAAGTCGGCCTCGCCGTTCACGTCGGGCACGCCGTGCGCCTTCCAGCCGGAAGTGGCGTCGCCCGTGAGCGAGTAGCCGGTGAAGTGACAGCCGGCGCAGTTCTGGTCGAACGCCTTGCCCTTGCCCGGAACGGCGAGCGCGCCCGTCGCCGCAACGAACCAGCCGTTCGACGTCAGGTTGTAGTGCTGCCAGTTCCAGCGGACGGCGGGATCCGCGGACTCGAGGATCCCGTTGGGGCCGAGGGGGGCGGAGTCGAAGTTGTACTGGATCGGGAGCACGTAGCGGCTCACGCCGATCTTGGCGAGGTAGCGCTGCTTGTAGAGCCCGCCGCCGTAGCTGAACTCGGCCTCGTAGGTGGCGACGGTCGGCGACGCGGCGAAGTCCTTCAGCTGCACGTAGTACTTGCCGGCCTCGCTGTAGACGCGTGCGGTCAGCACGACGCCAGCGCCCGGATCGGTCTCGGAGACCTTCCAGTCGCTGGCGGTGCTCGCGACGCCGACCGGCACGAAGTAGAGCGTCGTGCCGCCCGTGGTCACGTCACCGGTCGAGAACTTCGCGAGCGCCTCGTTCCAGCGCGAGAAGTACTTGTCGGCCTTCTGCAGCGCGCCGGCCTTCCCCATGGGGCGGATGCCGTTCACGTGCAGCGTGTACTTCTCGTGCTGGCGACCGTGGCAGGTATAGCAGACCGACGCGCCCACGTAGAACGCGTTCGGGCCGGGCTTCGACGACACCTGCATGTTGACCTGGCGACCGACGAGCGTCATCGCGGAGAGCGGCTCGCGGCAGTGCGTGCCGCCTGGCAGGTGGTCCGCATCGGACGGGACCGCCACCACGAAGTACTCGGCGCCGGTCGGCAACGTGACGAGGCGGTAGACGCCTTCCTCGTTGGTGGTCGCGCTGGCGTAGGTCGTGCCGTTCGTCTCGATGAGGTCCTCGAGCGGCTCGTCGTTCGTCGCGCCGCGGACGGTGTTCATGTCCGTGTTCGGGGCGAGGCTGATCGGCGTGAGGGCCAGCGCGGCCACGTCCGCCTGCGGCACGAAGTAGACCTTCGCGCCGGCGACCGGAGCGTTGGAGACGTCGGTGACGTAGCCGACGACGCCCGCCGCCTCGAGCGCGAGGTAGCCCGAGCCCGGAGGGCCGGGTGGGCCGATGGGGCCCGTGTCGCCCGTGGGGCCCGTCGGGCCCGTCGGGCCGATGGCGCCTTCCGAACCGGAACATGCTGCGAGGAACGTGGCCGTCGCGATGACGGCGATGACTTTCTTCATGTTGTTCGAACGCCTCCGTCGAGTGGGAGCTGCGCGCCGATACCGGCGCTGCCGCGTGCGACGGGGCGCTGAATGCAACCCGGTGGCCACGCGCAAGCGCTCGAACTCACTGGCACTCGAAGGACCGGTGGCACCAGCCGGTAACAAGCCCGCCCCCGCGCGACGGGCGAGCGTTACCGCGCGGTAACGTCCCGCGCGAAGGTCGCCCCGCTCACGCGGCCGGCAGCCAGACCGCGGCCAGGGTCCCGCCCTCGGGCGGAAACTCGAACGTCAGCTCGCCGCCCTGCGCGTCCACGATGGTCCGGGTGACGGAGAGGCCGAGCCCGGTCCCGTCTCCCTCGGGTTTCGTCGAGAAGAACGGGTCGAGCATCCGGTCGCGCACCTCGAGGGGAATGCCGGGTCCCTGGTCCTCCACCACGATGCCGAGGAACCGCCCCCGACACCGGACAGCCACGCGGATCCGCCCGCCGTCCGGCGTGACGTAGGCCGCATTGAGCAGCAGGTTCACCACGGCCTGGCCCGCCTTGCGCCGGTCGGCCCGGACCTCGCCCTCGGCGCCCGGCTCGGCGAACACCGCGCACTCGATCCGCCTGGGCTCCAGCACAGGACGCAGCAGGCGGACCGCGTCGCGCGCCAGCGCAGACGCCGCGACGGGCTCGAGCACGGCCGGGTGCGGTCGGCCGAAGTCGAGCAGCTGGCGCACCACGTCCTCGATCCGGTCGAGCCCCTCCTCCATGAGCGCCATGTACTCCTGCCGCTTCGCTGGCGCGATGTCGCCGCGCTCCAGCCTGCGCAGGCAGTTCTTCACGCCTGCGAGCGGGTTGTTCACCTCGTGGGCCACACCCGCGACGAGCGAGCCGAGCGCGGCCAGCCGCTCGGTCTCGACCGCCTTCTGGCGCGCCCTCGCCTGCTCGGCGTACGCCGACTCGAGGCGCCGCATCATGCGGTTGAAGCGATCCGCCAGCACCGCGATCTCGTCGGAGCCTCCCTTGCGCAACGCGGGCGCGGGGCCAGCGCCCCCTGCCGCAGGGTCGAAGCGATCGGCCGCGTCGAGCATCTCGTTCACCGGCCGCGCGATGGACCGCCCCGCGAGCCAGGCGGCCACGAGACCGGCCAGGATGACCGCCAGTGCCAGGGTGCCGAGCCGCCATGCCAGCTCGCGCCGCGTGGCGGTGACGATGGCGAGGTCGAGCCCGAGCCGGATCTCGCCGAGCTGTCCGCCCAGGATGGGCTCGACGAGGTCGAGGATGCGGATCTCGCCCGAGCGGACCACCACCGCCTCCCGGTCGCCGGCCGCGCGAATCGCCAGGAGATCGGGCGGCGGCTGGCCGTCGAAGCTGCTCACCACGGCGCGCCCGTCGCGCACGACGAGGCAGTAGGCCACCGAGTGAGACGACGGTCGGACCGCGCCCTGCACCAGCTCCTGCAGCGTGACGAGGTCGTTCACGAGGAGCGGATCGGCCGCCTGCCGTGCGACGAGCCTCGCCAGATCCCGGCCGAGCGCCTCCTGCTGATCGAGCAGCGCGTGCGACGCCACCCGGTTGCCGATCGCGAGGTGGACGGCATGCATCGCGACCACGCCGAACGCGGCCAGCGCGGCGAGCTTCATCCACAGGAGGAACCGCGGTCGCGCCGGCGCCGGCCCGTTCACCGCAGCGCCCCCTGCACGCGCAGCGCCGAGTCATAGAGACCGGGGGGCGGAATGGCGAACCGCTCTATGCGCAGCTCGCGGAGTGCGTCCTGCGCCGCCGGATCCCGCTCGATCCCGATGAGGACCTCGCGCAGGCGCGCCCGCGTCCCGGCGTCCAGCCGGGTGGACGCCACGACCGGCATCATCCCGAAGGCAGGCGAGCGCTCGATGACGCGCAAGCGCGTCGCGAGCGAGGGATCGCGCGCGGTCATGTGCTCCAGCACGAGGCTGTGGACCGCAGCGCCGTCGACGATGCCTGCCGCCACGCCGGCGATCGAGCGGTCGTGGCTCTGCGTGTAGGTGGTCCCGCCGAAGAAGCGCTTGGGATCGCGCCCCATCTCCTCGATCCGCCGCACCACCCAGGTCCGGCCCGTCAGCGAGAGCTCGTCGGTGAACGCGAAGCGCTTTCCGGCCAGCTCGGAGAGGCTCTTCACCCCGCTCGCAGCCGGCACGATCAAGAGCGACCGGTAGGTGGACTCGCCGCCGACGACCGGCACGGCCAGCACCTCGACCGTGCCCGGGATGCGCCGCTGCAGGTCGAGGTAGCCACCCGTGCAGAGGATCGCCGCGTCGAGCTGGCCGACGGCCAGCAGATCGTTCACCTCGCGGTACGTGCGGCGCTGGACGAACTCCACCGGCACGCCCAGCCGCTCCCCGACACCCGACAGGAGCCGCGTGTAGGTGCCGTACGTGTCTCGCGGCGACTCGACGGCAGCGACGGAGATGCGAAGAGGTCTCGCAGGGACGGTGGCGCTGCCCTCCACGGCGGTGGCCGGAACGGGGGCCAGGCTCACCTCCACCTCGCGATGGTGCGCGGAGTCGCAGCCCACGGCAACGACGATGGCGAGGAGCGCGAACGTGCGGAGCATTTCGACGATTTTACCACCACTGGCCTGCGACCTTCGCGGGGCCGGGGAGGCGCCTCCACCCGAAGAAGCCGCACCAGCGAGGCGCTCGCTTACCGAGAGACCCCGTCGATCAGTGAAGAGCCACTCTGGGTCTGGAGCCGCTAACGTGGGTGCTACGCGACGTCATCAGTCGCTCGTGCTGGTCGCATCGTCGAACAGAACGAGGCGTACACGCCGATGACCTGCCCGTAGAAACGGGTCCCCGCGCTGACGCGGCACCTCGCGGGCCCTCTCGCCACGCGGCGGGAGGGCCCGCTCCCGCTTTCACCCCGGCGCTCGTCGACGAGCCGGATGTTGCGCACCTTGGCCCCGACCTTCACGACCGACGACGACCCGCGGATCTTGAGGTCCTTGATGACCGTGACCGAGTCCCCGTCGGCGAGCGGCGCACCGAACGCGTCGCGGACCACGCGCGTCTGATCCTCCGGCGCGGCGACCGGCGCCGCGGCGGCGGCCGACCACTCGTGGGCGCACTCGGGGCAGACGAGGAGGTTCCCGTCCTCGTAGGTGAGGCCGGACTGGCACTTCGGGCAGCTGGGCAGGTCGCTCATGGCGCGCGCTTCTACCCCACGCGGCGCGGGGCGTTCAACCGGCGTCTCCACGTGTTCAGAAGCAGTCACGACAGCCTGACCCAGAGTAATTCGCGGTTCGTCGTGACGCACGGACGCGCGTCAGCTCCTGTAAGTGCTCGAGCTCAGACCCGATCGCGCACGTCGCCATGACGCGGCCGCAGCACCATGGAGCCGCGAAGAATCAAACTACTCTGGGTCTGGCGCCGTACGCGGGCCGCCGGACGCGACGAACTCGACCATCTCGCGCCAGCGGGCGAGGCCGGGGCTCACGTCGAGATCGTTGTGGCGGGCCCGCTCCTCCCACCAGAGCCGCTTCGCGCCCGGATAGGCCTCGAACAGCGAGCGACCGAGATCCGCGAAACGAAAGGATAGTGACGGCGGGCAACCGCGGGGACGCTGAACATCGGGGTGACGAGGAGCAGCCCGTCCACCTCGGCGGGGGCAACGGCCGCCGCGAGCGCCGCGACGCCGCTCCCGAGCGACTCGCCCGCGACGAGCACGGGACCTGAGCCGTCCTGGCGCACGGCCCGGATCGCCGCCAGCGCAGCGCCGACGAGCGCCGCCTCGGAAGGTGCTCCCAAGCGCGGGCCGTAGCCCGGGTACTCGACGAGGTACACGTCGAGAGGGAGCGACGGAACGGCGGAGGCGAACGCGTCAACGTACCACGCGCGATCGAGCGCCGACCCGGCGTTCCCGTGGAGTACGAGGAGCCGCCCCCGCGCGCCGGCGGGGTGACGCGACCGCCAGCCGAAGAGCTCGCCGCCCGCGGTCCACGGCGAGAGGCCGAGCGAACGGGCGCGCCGCTCCGCCGCGTCAAAGTCGGTGCGGTCGGGGAAGTAGAGGAGGCGGCGCTGCGCGAGCCAGACGAGAAACAGCGCCGCCGCGAGGCCGGCGGAGAGGAGGACGAGAACGCGAAGGATGCGGGGCAGCATTCGGGCAAAGGGAGGATAGACGGGATGGACACGGAGAGCGCGGAGCGTCGCGGGACATCGCCCCCGAACGAATGAGGCGAAGCGAGCGTCGAGACCGACGGGCACGGTGCACTGATGGGGGACGCGCCTGCTCGCCGGCGCCATCACCGGGCGAGCGGGCGGCTCCGCCCGACGAAACCAGAGCGCCGGACGCCTCCCCGTCGCACAATGATCGTCGAGTCGCTGC
>WNGB01004991.1_pt1 | contig 19996 bp, 14 predicted proteins | sample 5400681 | NCBI WGS metagenome assembly WNGB01 (sample SAMN13153367, study PRJNA577476) | soil metagenome | isolation source: 115 cm soil or saprolite under grassland replicate 2 | place: USA:California | collected 2016-06-15
GAGCTGGGCGTGGCTGCCATCGTGCCTGTGACGACTGCGCGCAGCGTCTCCCGGCTCGATCGCGAGCGGGCGCTTCGCCGCGTCGAGCACTGGCGCCAGATCATCGTCGGCGCATGCGAGCAATGCGGCCGCAATCGCTTGCCTGCGATAGGCACGCCTTGCGATCTCTTGGAATGGCTGCGCGCGCCGTCGAATGCATCTTCGCGACTGCTTCCCGCGCCCGATGCAATCCAGGGACTCGCGCAGCTCGCACGACCCGAGGGCACGATCGAGATTCTGGTCGGGCCCGAAGGCGGGCTCGCGCCGGAGGAGTCGGCTGCGGCGCTCGGCGCGGGGTTTCGCGCCGTGCGGCTTGGACCGAGAATATTGCGTACCGAAACGGTCGCGCCGGCGGCGTTGGCTGCGATGAACGCATTGTGGGGAGACTGGCGTTGAGACTGCGGATCGAACGCAGAATCGGTGACAGGGCGCGGAGTAGGCGCGCCTGCGCTCGCGCGCTCGCCGGGACCTGCTGCGCGCTCGTCGGCGCCTGCGCCCCGCTCCCGACGCCGCCGGGCGGCGGCGACGCGCTGCAGGCCGCATTCGTCGTGCTGGGCGAGGAGGGCCGGCCCGTAGCACGCGCGATCACGAGCGCCGCTGGCTGTCCGGTTCTCGTCGCCGACGGCAGCGTGTTGCCGATGACGATACGCGCGCCGGCGGCGACGCTGCCGCTGCGGCCCACGCGCAGCGCGCCGGAGGAATCGAAGCCCTCGGTGTTCCCGGTGCAGGTCTGCGAGGCAACACTTCCCGCCGGTGCGATCCGCGCGAGCATCGGAGACCGCGCCCTGCCGATCGTGAGGGCAGAGCCACGGCGCATCGTCGTCATCGGCGACACCGGCTGCCGCATGAAATCGTCGGACCACGTCTTTCAGGCCTGCAATGACACCGCCGCATGGCCGTTCGCGCAAATCGCCGCGGCGGCCGCGGCAGCAGCCCCCGACTTGGTGATTCACGTGGGCGATTATCACTATCGCGAGAACGCCTGTCCTGCGGGCAACGCCGGTTGCGCGGGGAGCCCCTGGGGTTACGGCTGGGATGCGTGGAACGCCGACCTCTTCACGCCGGCGCGGCCGCTCTTCGCCGCGGCACCATGGATCGTCGTACGCGGCAATCACGAGTCTTGCGATCGCGCCGGCCAGGGCTGGTGGCGTTTTCTCGATCCGCGTCCCCTCGTCCCGCGTCGCGACTGCAACGAATCAGCGCGCGACGAGACCGGCGATTACAGCGAGCCGTATACCGTGCCAATTGCCGCCGACACCGAGCTCATCGTCTTCGACTCGTCGCGGGTCGGCGTCAACCGCCTTGCCGTGACCGACCCGATGTACCGGACGTATACTGCGCAGATGCGCGAAGCATTCGCACTGGCGAGCCGTAAGCCGGGCACGCATAACCTGTTCATGAATCACCATCCGATCCTCGCCTTCGCGCCCGATCCGCGGGCGCAGCCGGTGGGCCTGTACCCCGGCAACGAATCGCTGCAATCGGTCCTGCAGCCGATCAACGCCGAGATGCTGTTCCCGCAGAATGTCGACGCGCTCCTCTCCGGGCACGTGCATCTGTTCGAGATGGTGAGCTACGCGACGCCGCAGCCGACGCAGATCGTCTCGGGCAACGGCGGCAGCTGGGCCGACGCACCGCTCCCGCGCGACCTGCCTCCAGGCGCGACGCCGGCACCCGGAGCAGTCGTGGAGAGCTTCGTCACCACCCATCGCTACGGCTATCTAACCCTCGAACGCGACGCCGAGGGAAGCGGCGCGTGGTGGATTCAGGTGCGGGACCGCGAGGGCCGCATGATCACGACGTGCTCGCTGCGCGACCGGAAGACGCGCTGCATACCGGAGGCTTTGCCATGAGATTTTTCGCCTGCGCGCTCTGCTGCGCCGCGTTCGCCGCGGGCGCGCTGGCGCAAGCCGTACCCGAGATCCCGCGGTTCTCAGGGGGCAAAGCCGGCGGTGCGCTGCCCGCCGAGTGGAAGCAGGTGTCGCTCGCGTCGTTCAAGAACAATACCGACTACGCACTCGTCGTCGAGGACGGCGCGGTCGTGCTCCGGGCGACCGCGCACAATGCCGCTTCGGTCCTCGCCGCTCGCGCCGACTTCGATCCGCACCAGTTCCCGATGCTGTCGTGGCGCTGGAAGGTCGCGCAGGGCATCGCCGCTGCCAATACCGCGGAGCAGAGCAAGGAGGACGCACCGGCGCGCCTGATGGTCGCCTTCGCCGGCGACATGTCCAAGCTGCCGTTCAAGGAACGCGCGACGGCTTCCGCCGCGCAGTCGATCTCCGGCCAGGCGCTGCCCTACGCGACATTGATGTACGTCTGGGGTAGCAAGGTCGCGATCGATTCGATCACCACGAGCAGCCGCAGCTCGCGTGTCCGGATGCTGGCCGTCGCTACCGACGATCAGGGCATCGGACGCTGGCAGAGCTATGCGCGCAATCTGGCCGAGGATTTCAAGCGCGCGTTCGGCGAGGAGCCAGGCAAGGTAACGTCGATCCAGGTGATGACCGACACCGACAACACCGGCGCCGACGCGCAGGCGTATTACGGCGATATCACGGTCGGTCCTGCGAAACCTTAGGCACCGTCACATCCACCGGCACGGCCCGAGCCGCTGGTTACGGCCTGGCGTCCGCCGCGACGAGGATGCTGCAACGTACGCGCTCGATCAGGATCGCATCGACCGAGCCTCGCCACCAGCGCAGCGCGAACGATTTGCTGCGCGGATGCCCGAGGATCAGGAGGTCGATGCCGAGCTCGGTCACGAGCTTGCAGATCACGTCGACCGGTTCCCCGACGACCAGATGGTCGATGACCTGGATCCCCTTGCCGGCGAGCAGCGCATGTGCGTCTTTCAAGTCCGCTTCCATATGCTCGCGTTCGTCAGCGAGCGCAACTTCCGGCACGTACTCGCCCGCGAGCAGATACGCGGAAGGGTAGTGCACGACACCTGCGAGATGAACCTCGACCGACGCGTCGGGGGCGAGCCGCACGGCTTCGTCGAGCGCGGAACGGGATTCGGGCGTACCGTTGTAGGCGACGAGAATCTTCTTGTACATGATTGCCTCCATGGAGCCTCATGGAACCTCTGAACAAGTCCAACGTGAGCCGCGTTTCTGGCGCAATGGCTTAAGTAGGGTCAGAGACGACTTTCGGGCAGGTCCGGAGTAACTCTGAACGTTCCAAGAAAATCGTCTCTGACCCTACTTAAGCCCCAGCGAATAGTTCATCTTATTCGCAAGCCGCGCAACAACGCAGATGAGGCCATTGCGCCGAAACCCGAAGGGACGGGGGGTTTCCGGGCGATCTGCTTTGTCGCGCCGCTCGCCCATGGGGCCTGCCATGGGCTTCGCGTCGCTTCGCGCATCTCATCCCGGAAAGCCTCCGTCGCGGCCACGCGGGTATTCAGAGGTTCCCTACAGGCTCTTACACTCGTGCGTGCTTCCGGATCGATAGGGCCGGTACCACGGCGGCTGCAAACGCGATCGTAACCACCAAAAAGCAATCGCGAAAGGCCAGCGTGGCTCCCCCCGACTCGTCGTGGAAGCCCAGCCGCCATTCGAGCAGCACCGCGAGCAGATTGACGCCGACCGCGCCGCCGAGCTGCCGCGCAAAGTTTACCGCCGCCGAAGCATGCCCGAGATACTCCGCCGGCAACGTCTGTACCGCGCCGACGTTAAGCGCGGGGATGATCAATCCCAGACCCGCGCGGCCGATCGTAAGCCACAGCGCCAGCAACCAGAAGCCGCTTGTTCCGGTCGTGAACGCGAGCAACAGGCTCGAGAGGGCGAAGCACACCAGGCCGCCACTGACAACGAACCGCGGGGGCGCGCGGTCGGTCAATCGCCCCGCCAGCGCGATCGCCACCGCCAGCGCAAGGCCGGGCACAACGAGGAGATTCCCGGCGCGCGCCGGCGAATACCCGGCGATGTCCTGCACGAAAACGGGCACGAGGTAGGTAGTTCCGAACAATCCCAGCCCATAAGCAAACGCGACCAGAGAGGCAGCGCGAAAACCGGGGCTCGCGAACAGGCGTAGCGCGAACAGCGGCGCCGCGACGCGGAACTCCCAGGCGACAAAGCCTGTGGTCAGAGCGAGCGCGAGCAGGGCATCGATGAGCGCGGGCATCGATCCCCAGCCTGCGCGATGGCCGACGACGGGAAGATTGAGCAGTGCGATGAGAGCCAGGCTCAGCAGCGCCGCGCCGGTCCAATCGAAACGCTGCCGCGGCCCGGCGCTCCGGACATCGGACAGCCACCGCCATCCGAGCGGCAGCGCGGCCGCGCAGAAAGGCACGGAGAGGAGGAAGATGGCGCGCCAGCCGAACGCCTCCATCAGCAAGCCGCCGGCCGCTGGACCGATGGCCGGCGCCACCACCACGCCGAAGCCGAACAGCCCCATGGCGCGGCCTCGCTCCTCGAGGGGAAAAACTTCGAACAACGCGATCATCGACAGCGGTTGCATCACGCCGGCCGTGGCCCCCTGCAGCACACGCGCGGCGATCAGCGACTCGGTGTTCCAGCTCGCAGCGCCCAAGAGCGACGCCGCAAAGAACAAGACCATCGTCACGACAAACGTGCGGCGCTGGCCGAAGGTCTCCACCAGCCACGCGGTGGCGAGCATCGACGTGGTCGTTGCGGCGAGGAAACCGGTGGCGACCCATTGCAACGAGTCGTGCCCGATGTTGAATTCGCGGATCAGCGCCGGAAACGCGACGTTGACGATGGTCGCCGCGAGGATGGTGGAAACCGTCCCGACCATCGTCGTTGCGACGACCCATCGGCGGCGGCGTGCCGCGGAAGGCGTGGCGGAGTCGTCTGGCGCGCCCGGCATCGGAGCCTCCTCCATCCGCCGCCGCGAAGCTCAGGACGGGACGGGCTCGATCGGCAGCGGCCGCCCGGCGAGCGCGAGCGCAATGTCCGCGAGTTCATCCCAGACTCTGCCGCGGCCAATACCCTTGGCCAGCGCGTCGAGCCGGGCCAGGCGCAGGAGCATGCCCGGAATCGCCGCCGCATCGATGCGCTGCGCCGCGCGCTCCAAGGCCGCCTGACGCTTGCCCCACACGCGGATGTCCCGGACTGCGGCGCCGGTTGAGGCTCCTCCGGCGACGGCCGCGAGGACAGCGGAGAGCGCGCGCAGATCCTCGCCGAGTTGCCAGACGATAAGCGGCACGCCTTCGCCCTCGGCCTCGAGTGCAGCGAGGATGCGCAAAGCACGGGCCGCATCGCCCGCGAGCCACGCTTCCGAAAGCTGGAACACGTCGAAGCGCGCGACGTCGGCGACCGCACGCTCCACGGCAGCGTGATCGAGCTCGCCTTCGGGCAGGAGAAGGCCGAGCTTTTCGACCTCCTGGCGAGCGGCGAGCAGGTTGCCTTCGGTCGCCTCGGCGAGAAGCTGCAACGTCTCGGCACGGACACGCTGATTCTGTCGCGCGAGGCGGACGGCGAGCCACCGCGGTAATTCGCGGCGCTCGAGCGGCTGCACCGCGACGGTTACGCCGGAGCGTTCGAGCGCGGCAAACCAGGCGCCGCCCTGCGCCGCGCGATCCAGTCGCGGCAGCGTGATCAGCGTCAGCATGTCGGGATGAGGATGCGCCGCGCAGTCCTCGAGCGCGCGTGCACCCTCGATGCCTGGCTTTCCCGACGGTATGGCGAGATCGACGAGCTTGCGCGCCCCGAACAGGCCGAGGTTGCGATTCGCCGCGGTGAAGGCGTCCCATTTGAACCCGGGCTCGGCGACGAGAACTTCACGCTCGTCGAATCCGGCGGCGCGGGCGGCGGCGCGGATCTCATCGCCGGCCTCGATTGCGAGCAGGGGCTCATCACCGTGGATGACGTAGAGCGGGGCAAGTCCCTTGGCGAGATGCGATGCGAGCTGAGCAGGACGGATCTGCATCGTCGTCAGGGTCAGATACGACTCTTGCTTCTCTTGCAATCACAAGGGCGGATCAGGCCGATCGTGTCTGACCCTACGCCGGTTTCTTAGCCTGCTGCAGGCGGCGCACGATCTGCGCTACTGCATCGTCCTGCATCTCGCGCCACAGCCTCTGCTCCTGCGCTTCCCTGGCCAGCGCCTCGGTGTCGTTGTAGGTGTAGCTCCGGCGCACAAGCACCTCGGAGGTCGGCAGCCAGTCATTGCCAGCGGAATCACGCACGCGGAACAACACGCGCTTGGTCAGCAGGAACTCGCGGACCTTTCCGCCGCCGGACAGCGACAGGATCTGCTTGTTGTTCTCGACGCTGGCGATGTCGAGAATCACCTGTGCCGCCTCCGGCGAGGCGACGAGTTGTGCCGTGCCGATGCCTTCCAGCGAGCGCTTGAGGTCCGTCGTGAGCGGTTGCGCTGCGGGCGAGTTGAGGAACAGCGTGTCGAACGTGTAGTGCGCTTCGCCGCGCAGATGAAACCCGCAAGCGACGAGTGCGCCCGAGAGGACAAGCCCGACGCCCAGTCGCGCGAAGCGAGCGGAAAGTAGGGTCAGAGACGACTTTTGCGAGTCTTGGACCAGAAACGCGGACCGAGGCGAAAAGTCGTCTCTGACCCTACTTTCGCTACTTTCAAACGACCACATTGACCAGCCTTCCGGGAACGATGACGATCCGGCGCGGTGCCGCGCCGTTGGCGTGCTTCTGCACTTCGGGACTTGCAACGGCCGCCTTCTCGATCGCCGCCGAGTCCGCGGCGGCCGCCACGCGCAGTTTGCCGCGCAGTTTTCCATTCACCTGCAGCACCAGCTCCACCTCTTCCTGTGCGAGCGCAGCATGGTCGACCTTCGGCCACGGCGCGTCGAGAATGTCGCCGTACTTGGCCGCGAAACCGAGCTGCTCCCACAGCGCGTGCGTGATGTGCGGCACGACGGGATTCAATATACGCAGCAGCAGCGAGAGGCCTTCGCGCGCGAGCTCGATACCCGCCGGTGTGGCTTCCGGCGCCACGCTCTCCAGTGCATTGAGCATTTTCATTCCGGCCGAGACGACAGTGTTGTACTTGACGCGCCGGTAGTCGTCATCGGCCTGCTTGAGATGCAGGTGCAGGTCGCGGCGGATCTCGCGCAGCGCCGGTGGCGCGTGCGGCCAGTCGATCGCCGCTTGCGCGCGACCGAGCGCTTCGGCGCGATCCTGCGCGTACGCCCAGACCCGCTTCAGGAATCGGTATGCGCCCTCGACAGCGTCGTCAGACCATAGCGCAGAATCTTCCGGCGGGCCGGCGAACATCACGAACAGGCGCGCCGTGTCGGCACCGTATTTCGCGATCAGCTGGTGAGGATCGACGCCGTTCTTCTTGCTCTTTGACATCGTACCGATGCCGCCGTACTCGACGCTCTGGCCGTCGCTCTTGAGCGTACCGCCGATGATGCGGCCTTCCGCGTCGTGCAGCGGTTCGACCTCCTCGGGCGGGAAATAATCGATGCCGCCTTTGTCGGCGCGTCGGAAGTAGCTGTGATTGAGGAGCATCCCCTGCGTCATGAGGCGCAGGAACGGCTCGTCGAATCCCACGAGCCCCATGTCGCGCATGACTTTGGTCCAGAAGCGCGCATAGAGCAGATGCAGGATCGCGTGCTCGATGCCGCCGATGTACTGGTCCATCGGGTTCCAGTACTCGTTGCGCGCATCGACCATCGTCGGCGCCCCGGGGCAGGCGTAGCGCATGTAGTACCAGGACGAGTCGACGAACGTGTCCATGGTGTCGGTTTCGCGCTTCGCCGCCCCGCCGCATCGCGGACAGGTCGTAGCGACGAAATCGGCGCGCTTGGCCAGCGGATTTCCGGTTCCGTCGGGTACGCAGTCCTCGGGCAGGATGACCGGCAGATCGGCTTCCGGTACCGGCACATCGCCGCAGGCGGGGCAGTGGATCAGCGGAATGGGCGTGCCCCAGTAGCGCTGGCGCGAGATGCCCCAATCGCGCAGGCGATACGTGGTCCGCTTCTCGCCCAGTCCCTTCGCCTCGAGATCGGCGGCGATCGAGTCGACGGCGCTCTGGTAAGCCATCCCGTCGTACTTGCCCGAATGAACGCAAGTACCGCGCGTCTTGTCCTCGTACCACGGCTGCCACACATCGGCGGAGAAGGTCTCGCCCTCGATCGCGATCACCTGCTTGATCGGCAAGCCGTACTTTTTCGCGAATGCGAAGTCGCGCTCGTCGTGGCCGGGGACGCCCATCACCGCGCCCTCGCCATAGGCCATGAGGACGTAATTGCCGATCCAGATCTCGATCTTCTCGCCGGTGAGCGGGTGCGTGACATAAAGCCCCGTCGGCATCCCCTTCTTTTCCATCGTCGCGAGCTCGGCCTCGATGACCGTGCCACGCTTGCATTCGTCGACGAAGTCGGCGAGCCGCGGATTCGAGCGCGCCGCGTGCGCGGCGAGCGCGTGCTCCGCCGCGACGGCGCAGAAGGTGACGCCCATGATCGTGTCGGCGCGAGTGGTGAAAACCCACAGCTTTCCATCGCCGATAAGATTGCCGCTCGCGTCCCGGATGTCGTGCGGGAAGGCGAAGCGCAGGCCTTCGCTGCGGCCGATCCAGTTCGCCTGCATCGCGCGCACGCGCTCGGGCCAGCCGGTCATCTTTTCCAGATTGTCGAGGAGCTCGTCCGCGTACTCGGTGATCCTCAAGTAGTACATCGGGATCTCGCGCTTCTCGACGGGCGCGCCCGAGCGCCAGCCTTTGCCGTCGATCACCTGCTCGTTGGCGAGCACGGTTTGATCGACTGGATCCCAGTTGACCACACCGGTCTTTTTGTACGCGATGCCGCGCTCGAGCATCTTGAGGAACAACCACTGGTTCCAGCGGTAATACCCGGGCTCGCAGGTCGCAAGCTCGCGCGACCAGTCGATCGCGAGCCCCACCACTTGCATCTGCTTTTTCATGTAGGCGATGTTGTCGTGGGTCCACTTCGCCGGAGCGACGCCCTCTTTCATCGCCGCGTTTTCCGCCGGCAGCCCGAACGCGTCCCAGCCCATCGGCATCAACGTGTTGTACCCGTTCATGCGCAGGTAGCGGTACATCATGTCGTTGATGGTGTAATTGCGCACATGCCCCATGTGCAGCACGCCGGAAGGGTACGGAAGCATCGACACGCAGTAGAACTTCGGCTTGCCGGCGCTTTCGCGGGCGCGAAAGCCCTGCACCGAAGTCCAGTGCGCCTGCGCGGAAGCTTCGATGTCGGCGGGGCGATACGGCTGCATGAGAGTGGTGGCTAGCGTGAAGCGAACGATTATACCGGCAGGATGATGGCGGCTTCCGGCCCAGGCGTCTTCAGGCTGCGACGAACGCGACGATCGCGAGGACAACGCACAAACCCGCGGTGACAAGCCTTCCGTCGGGTGGAAAGCGACGCTGCGCGCCTGGAGTGACCCGGCGAGCGCCGGGCAGGCGCCGGACTGATAGAATCGCAGCGTTCTGGGAACCTCTTCCCGCCAGCGCGACCCAAAGCCGCACCCGGCGCCGCTTCCCCCGCATCCATCCATGACCCTTGCATTGCGTTGCCTAGCTCGAGTCGTCGTCGCCGCGATGGTGGTGACCGGCGCGGCCGCTGCTGCGCCGGTGCGAACCGCGCACGTCGAGGCGGAGCTGGTTCCGGCCGCGACCGCGCTGACGCCGGGGACGCCGCTCACGGTGGCGTTGCGGCTCAAGATGGAAAAAGCCTGGCACACGTATTGGCAGAACCCGGGCGAGTCGGGGCTGCCGACGACGATCGTCTGGAAACTTCCCGCCGGCTTGACGGCGGGTCCGATCCAGTGGCCGCCGCCCCGCGCGCTTCCGGTGGGGCCGCTCATCAACTATGGATACGAAGGCGAAGTTCTTCTTCTGACCGACATCGCTGTAACGAGCGCGTTGTCGAGCGCGGGACCGGCAACGCTCCAGGCGCGCGCGGACTGGCTGGTCTGCCGGGAAATCTGCATTCCCGAAGGCGCCGATCTCGCGCTGACGCTACCGGTATCGCCGCAATCTTCTCCGGACTCGCATTGGGGCGACGCCATCGCTCGCGCGCGTGCGTCGCTGCCGCGCCCGCTCGCGGGATGGACCGTCGCCGCGACCGGGCAGGGTGCCCAAGTCGAAGTTGCGCTGACCCCGGACGCGGAGCATGGCGAACCGGGTGAGATCCGGTTCTTCCCTTTTGCCGAAGGCAAGATCGAGCCGAGCGCGCCGCAGACGCTTGCCCGCGACGGCGCGACACTCAAACTGACGCTGCCTGTGGCGAGCCAGCGTGTGGGCGAGTTCACGCGCGTTGCCGGCGTGCTTACGGCGAGCAAAGGGTTTGGCGCGCAGGCAGCCGCGAGCATCGACGTGCCTCTCGCAGGCAGCATCGTCGCCGGTCCGCCTATGACCAATGCCGTCGCGGCGCTGCCCGTGCAGTACGCAGGCAACAGCGGCAACGACATCTCACTCGGCATCGCGCTCGCCTTCGCGCTTGTCGGCGGACTGTTGCTCAACCTGATGCCCTGCGTGTTTCCGGTGCTCTCGCTCAAGGTGCTCAGGTTTGCGGCGCAAGGTTTCGACCGCAGCACGATGCGCGTGCACGGTCTCGCGTTCGCTTCCGGAGTGATCGTTTCGTTCTGGCTGCTCGCTGGCTTGCTCCTCGCACTGCGCGCAGCAGGAGGACAGCTTGGCTGGGGTTTCCAGCTGCAATCGCCGGCGGTCGTGGTGAGCCTGGCCATTCTGTTCTTCGTGCTGGCGCTCAATCTTTCCGGCGTATTCGAGATCGGGCAGATGCTGCCGTCCTCGCTGTCGACCTGGAATGCGCGCAACACCTACGTCAACGATGCGCTTTCCGGCGTGCTTGCGGTCGTGGTCGCCTCGCCGTGCTCGGCGCCGTTCATGGGCGCGGCGATCGGCTACGCGCTCGCCCAGAGCGCCTCTTTCACCCTCGCGGTGTTCACGGCGCTCGGGTTCGGCATGGCGCTGCCGTACCTGCTGCTCGCGTTTTTCCCGGACTGGCGAAAGAAGCTCCCGTCGCCGGGGCCGTGGATGCTGCGTTTGAAGCAGCTCCTCGCCTTTCCACTGTACGCGACGGTAATCTGGCTGGCGTGGGTGCTCGGCGCGCAGCTCGATAACGACGCGGTGGCGCGGCTCGCGCTGATGCTGTTGCTGATCGCTCTTTCGCTCTGGGCCTGGCAGACGATGCGCGCCGGCGGCGCGCGCGCGTGGGGATCCGTTGCACTCGTCGGCCTCGTCGCCGCGATCGTTGCCGGCGCGCCCGTCGTCAGCGGGACGGTTACGGGAAACGAACCGGCGGTAAAGCCGCTCGCCGCGGACAAGGGGCCATGGCAGAACTATGCGCCGGAGCGCGTCCGGCAGTTGACCGATACGGGCCGCGCCGTGTTCGTCGATTTCACCGCCGCGTGGTGCGTAACCTGTCAGGTCAACAAGCGCCTGGTCCTCAATACCGAGGCGGTGCAGCAGGCATTCGCGCAAAAGAATGTCGCGCTGCTTCGCGCCGACTGGACGCGCCGCGACGCGACGATCGGGCGCGCGCTGGCGGCACTGGGCCGCAGCGGGGTCCCGGTCTACGTGCTTTACCGACCGGGGCGCGAACCGATGGTCCTGCCCGAGGTCTTACAAAAGCGTACGATCATCGACGCCTTGGCGAACCCCTAACCGGGGTCGAACGACATGAAGGAGGCAGCATGAGTTGGCATAACCTGATCGCCGTGGCCGCAATCGGCGTGTCGATGCCGGCCTTGGCCGCGACCGCGGGACAGCCCGCACCGAATTTCACGTTGACCAATACGCAAGGCAAGGCGGTCCAGCTGTCCGACTTCAAGGGCAGCTACGTCGTGCTCGAATGGACGAATCCGGGCTGTCCGTTCGTCCGCAATCATTACAACACCCGCAACATGCAGTCGTTGCAGCAAGGCTGGGGACCGCGCGGCGTCGTGTGGCTCTCGATCGATTCGTCGAACAAGTCGAGCTTGGACTATATGGAGCCGGCGAAGCTCGGCGAATGGATGCAAGCGCGCGGTGCGGCGCAGAAGGCGGTGCTCGTCGACTCCGACAGCGCCATCGCGAAGCTCTACCAAGCCAAGACGACGCCGCACATGTTCGTGATCAACCCTGAGGGAACCGTCATCTATGCCGGAGCGATCGACGACAGGCCGTCGACGCGCGCGGAAGATCCGCCGGCGGCGCATAACTACGTTCGCGCCGCGCTGACGCAGGCGACCGGAGGTATGGCGGTGACGACGGCGGCGTCGACGCCGTACGGTTGCTCGATCAAGTACTGATTCGCCATCTTTCGCCCGGCTTCGCCAGGCTTCGACAAGCGCAAACCCTGCCCTCGCGAAGGGGAGCGAAGGGAATCGCACGGCGGTATTAGCCGTGAGCCATTCGGTCGGGATGCGCTCTATCGAATCACGAGCGGCCGATCAACCACAATTTAGCGTTGGACCTCGGCATGGCGCGCCTGCGGTATGCTACGCGCGCAACGCGAGCCTGCCGACAAGATGAGAATAACGCCCGCTTCGAACTCTTGCGCGATCGAGCATGGCGCGCGCGCGCTAGCGGCATGGTTCGCAGCGTCGATCGTTATCCTGCTCTCGGCGTGCACGCAGCAGACGGACCGGCCGTTGCAGGGCTACATCGAGGGAGAATACATCCGCGTCGGCCCGCAGTTCGCCGGGATCCTGCAGCAGCTCTCGGTGCAACGTGGCGATCAGGTCGCAGCCGGCGCGCCGTTGTTCGCGCTCGAGCGCGAGAACGAGGTCGCGGCGCGGCGGCAATCCGAGGAACAGCTGCGCGGCGCGCTGGCGCGCCTGGACAACCTCAAGAAGGGCAAGCGGCCGCCGGAAGTCGAAACGGTCGCCGAGCAACTGCGCCAGGCGCAGGCTGCGCGTGAGCTCTCGGCCGCGAACTTCAGGCGCCAGGAATCGCTGTTCCGGTCGGGCTTCATCAGTCAGGCCGCGCTCGACGACATGCGCACGAAGTTGAAGAGCGACGATGCGCTGGTCGCACAACTCAAGGCGGCGGTGCAGACCGCCAATCTTCCGGGAGGACGTCCCGACGAGATCCGCGCCGCGCAGGCCGACGCGGACGCGGCGCGACAGGCCGTCGCGCAAAGCGACTGGCGGCTGTCGCAGCGTGCAGCGACTGCACCGCAAGCTGGACGCGTCAACGACACGTATTACGTCGTCGGCGATTTCGTGCCCGCCGGCAGCCCGGTGGTGAGCCTGCTGCCGCCGGCCAACGTCAAGCTGCGCTTCTACGTGCCGGAGCCACTGCTCGGCCGGCTCAAGCCCGGGCAGACGATGAGTTTCACCTGCGATGCATGCGGCGGCCCGATCAAGGCGACGATCTCGTTCATCGCCGACCGCGCCGAGTTCACGCCGCCGGTACTCTACTCGAAGGAAAACCGCGCCAAGCTCGTGTACCTGGTCGAGGCGAGACCCGCGCCCGACGTCGCTGCGAAGCTCAATCCCGGACAACCGGTCGACGTGACGCTGCCGGCGGCGCCATGAGCGCCGCAGGGCCAAGGCGCGGGTGCGCCCCCGCCTTTGGGGGCAGCGCAGCGGCCGAATTGGCCAATGAGGCCGCAAGCGCGGGGGTGCACCAATGAACGACGCGCGCGCCGCCGACGTCGTCATCGACGTGCACGGCATCAACAAGCATTTCGGCGAAAACCACGTCGTCAAGGACCTATCGCTCACCGTACGCCGCGGCGAAATCTTCGGCTTTCTCGGCCCCAACGGCAGCGGCAAGACCACTTCGATCCGCATGCTCTGCGGGCTGCTCACGCCCGACAGCGGCGAAGGCACCTGTCTGGGGTACGACATCGTTCGCGAGACCAAGCAGATCAAGCGCCATGCCGGCTACATGACGCAGCGCTTCTCGTTCTGGGAAGACCTCACCATCCGCGAGAACCTGCGCTTCGTTGCGCGCATGTACGGCATGGCCGACGGGCACGCGAAGGTCGAGCAGACGCTCGAGCAGCTCGGGTTGGCGCAGCGTGGGAACCAGCTCGCCGGCACGCTCTCCGGCGGCTGGAAGCAGCGCCTGGCGCTCGCCGCGTGCCTGCTGCACGACCCGCAGCTGCTCCTGCTCGACGAACCGACGGCCGGCGTCGATCCCAAGGCGCGGCGCGACTTCTGGGAGGAATTGCACGCGCTTGCCGCGCGCGGCATGACGGTGCTGGTCAGCACGCATTACATGGACGAGGCCGAACGCTGCACGAAGCTCGGCTACATCCTCAACGGCAAGCTGCTGGTGCAGGGCACCGCCCAGGAGGTCATCGCCAGTCAGTCGCTTACGACCTGGGCGGTGACCGGCGACGATCTGCCCGCGCTCGAGACCCGTCTGCACAAGCTCTCGTCGGTCGAGCAGGTCGCGGCATTCGGCGCCGTTCTGCACGTGACCGGCACCGATCGCGAACAAATGCAGCGCGAGCTCGGTCCGTTGATGCAGGAGCCCGGCCGAAAGTGGACCGAGGTCGAGCCGGGACTCGAAGACGTATTCATCCATTTGATGCGCAGCGCGGACGAGGCGCCGGTCACGGAAATTCATTGATGGGCGACTATTTCTCCATCTCGCGCTGGCTCGGCATCGTCGGCAAGGAGTTCATCCAGTTGAAGCGCGACCGGTTGACCTTCGGCATGATCGTCGGCATCCCGATCATCCAGCTCGTCCTGTTCGGTTTCGCGATCAACTCCGATCCCAAGCACTTGCCGACCGCGGCGCTCATCGCCGACCGCAGCGAGTTCTCGCGCAGCATTCTGGCGGGGCTGAAGAACAGCGAGTACTTCGCTTTCGTCGGCGAGGCGCGAGACGAAGCCGACGCCGATCGGATGCTTGCGACCGGCCAGGCGCAGTTCGTGGTGAGCATTCCGGCGGACTTTTCGAAGCGGCTGGTCCGCGGCGAGCGGCCCGCCGTCCTGGTCGAAGCGGACGCGACCGATCCCGCCGCGACGGGCAACGCCATCGCGGCGGTCAACCAGCTCGCCCAGACAGTCTTGCTGCACGATCTCACAGGCCCGCTCGGCGCGCTCGCAGCGACGCCCGGCGCGTTCGAAGTGCGCGTTCATCCGCGTTACAACCCCGAAGCCGTGACGCAGTACAACATCGTGCCCGGACTGATGGGCGTGATCCTGACGATGACGATGGTGATGATGACGGGACTCGCGATCACCCGCGAGCGCGAGCGCGGGACGATGGAAAACCTGCTGGCGACGCCGGCGACCGCGCTCGAGGTCATGACTGGCAAGATCGTGCCCTACATCCTGATCGGGCTCGTGCAGGTGACGCTGGTGCTGACGCTGGCGGAATGGCTGTTCCACGTGCCGATGCTCGGCGGCTACGGCATCCTGTACCTCTCCGTCCTGCTGTTCATCGCTGCCAACCTGACTCTGGGGTTGACCATCTCCTCGGTTGCCGGCAATCAGCTGCAGGCGGTGCAGATGACGTTCTTCTTTTTCCTGCCGTCGATCCTATTGTCGGGCTTCATGTTCCCCTTCCGCGGCATGCCGGAATGGGCGCAGGTGATCGGCCAGGCGCTGCCGCTCACGCACTTCCTGCGGATCATCCGCGGCGTGCTCCTCAAGGGCAACGGCTGGAACGAGATCCTGCCCGAGGCCTGGCCGATCGCGCTGTTCATGCTGGTCGTGATCGCGATCGGCTTACGCTTCTTCCGCTCGACGCTCGATTAGCAGGCCGTCCCCTGCGGATAAATTCGCGCCTACGAAGGTCGGGCAGGGCCGAATTCATTCGGCCGCGGCGCGCCGGGTATTTGCAACCGCCGCGCGCAGGAACAAAATGGCGACATTTCCTAAGGGGATAGGGGCCTCGATGAAACTCGCGCTCAACGTGAACGGCAAACCGGCGTCGATCGTCGCCGACGACCCGGAAATGCCGCTGCTGTATGCACTGCGTGACGATCTGGGATTGCACGGTCCGCTTTTTGGCTGCGGCCTCGGCCAATGCGGCTCATGCACGGTGCTCGTCGACGGCAAGGCCGTGCGCTCGTGCTCGATGCCGGTGTCCTCCGCGGTGGGCAGGAAGGTCGTGACCCTCGAAGGACTGGGCACGCCGGCCAAGCCGCATCCATTGCAGCAGGCATTCATCGACGAGCAGGCCGCGCAATGCGGCTACTGCATCAACGGCATGATCATGCAGGCCGCGGCATTGCTGCAGACCAACAGCAAACCCAGCGAGCCGCAGATTCGCGCCGCGCTCGCGGAGAATCTGTGTCGCTGCGGAACGCATTTGCGTATCGTCCGCGCCGTCAAGCGCGCGTCCGAGGCGATGGCCTGAAGGGACGACCATGACGGGGCAGACTCGCTTGCGACTCGGCAGTGAATCGCGCCGCGAATTCCTGAAGACTGGCGGCGCCCTGGTCGTTACTTTTTCCGTGGGCGGCCTCGGCGACGCTGCTGCGCAAGCAGCGCCGGCGAAAACCGTTGCCGCCGATCAGGTCGACGGCTTTCTTGCCATCGATGCCAAGGGCGGCGTAACCGTTTTCTCCGGCAAGGTCGATCTTGGCACCGGCGTGCGTACGGCGCTGGCGCAGATCGCCGCCGAGGAGCTTTCGGTACCGCTAGCCCGCGTCACCGTGATCCAGGGCGACACCTTGCTTACGCCCGATCAGGGCATCACCTTCGCCAGCCTGTCGATCCAGAATGGCGGCATGCAGATCCGGCAGGCCGCGGCGACCGCGCGCGATGCGCTGCTCTCGCACGCGGCAGCGGGACAGGGTTTGGCCAAAGACGCGCTCACGGTCAAAGACGGCGTCGTCGTGCCGAAGGCCGGGGGCAAGGCCCTCACGTACGCGCAGCTCATCGGCGGCAGGGACTTCCAGATCAAGGTCGATCCCAAGGCGCCCCTCAAGGATCCGAAGGACTACACGATCGTGGGCCAGCCGATCGCGCGTCTCGACATCCCGGACAAAGTAACCGGGCGCTTTACCTACATGCACGACTTCAAGCTCAAGGGCATGATCCACGCGCGCGTGGTCCGCCCGCGCGCCATGAAGGCGACGCTGCAGGCGTGGAACGATTTCGACTGCCGCAGGATTCCTGGCTACATCGGCGCGATCCGCAAAGGAAACTATCTCGCCGTGCTCGGCCGCAGCGAATGGGCGGCGATCAAGGCAAGTAAGGCGGTCGAGACGACGTGGTCCGACTGGCAAGGTCTTCCCGACAAGGCGAAGCTGTGGGAATACGTGCGCAAGGTCAAGATCAACAAGGACGAGGACCTGCAGAAGGTCGGCAACAGCGCGGAGGCGATGAAGACGCCGAACGCGAAGATCGTTTCCGCGAGCTACGACTTCGCGATCCACACCCACGGCTCGATCGGACCTTCGTGCGCGGTGGCGGAATACAAGGACGGCAAGCTCACTTGTTGGAGCGCTTCGCAGCAGACGCATCTTCTGCGCAAGCAGATCGCCAATATGCTGGGCCTGCAGCCCGATGACGTGCGCTGCATCTATATCGAGGGTTCGGGCTGCTACGGCCGCAACGGTCACGAGGACGCGGCTGCGGACGCAGCGCTGCTGGCGAAGGACACAGGATTGCCGGTGCGCGTGCAATGGATGCGACAGGACGAGCACGGCTGGGATCCGAAGGGCCCGCCGACGCTCCACGACTACCGCGCCGCCATCGGCGACAAGGGCATCGTGCTCGCCTGGGAATCGGAGGTCTTCGTTCCCGACCGGCCGAAGGACATCGCGGTGACGCTGCTTCCGGCCGAGTTGGCCGGCTTGCCGCGCGAGGATCCGCATCCGGGCAACATCCACCAGTCGCTCGCGATCCCCTACACGATCCCCAACATCAAGGCAACCGCGCACTGGCTCGCCGAGACGCCGTTCCGCCCTTCGTGGATACGCACCCCGGGCCGCATGCAGAACACTTTCGCCAACGAGAGCTTCGTCGATGAGCTCGCTGCGGCCGTCGGCATGGACCCGCTCGATTTCCGGTTGCGGAATCTGAACGACCCGCGCGGCGTCGACCTGCTGCAGCGGCTGGCTAAGCTCGCCAACTGGCCTTCGCGCACCGGACGCGTGCAGCAGGCGGGCGACGTCGTGAAAGGCCGTGGCGTGTCGTACGTGAGGTACGAGCTCGTACGCACCTACGTCGGCGTGGTCGCCAACGTCGAGGTGGACAAGAAGACCGGCAAGGTCGCGGTGAAGAAGTTCTACGTCGCGCACGACTGCGGCCAGATCATCAATCCCGACGGGCTGAAGAACCAGATCGAGGGGAATGTCGTGCAGACGACGAGCCGGACACTGCTCGAAGAGCTGAAGTTCGATCGCGCCAAAGTTACGAGCGTGGACTGGACGACCTATCCGATCCTCAGGTTCCCCGACGTTCCCGAGGTCGCCATCGACTTGATCGATCGGCCGACGGAAAAACCCTGGGGCGCCGGCGAGCCGACCGCGGCCGTCGTGCCCTCGGCGATCGCGAACGCGATTTTCGACGCGACGGGCGCGCGGCTGCGCTCGGTGCCGTTTACTCCGGAGAAAGTGCTGGCCGCGCTGCCCAAGGCCTGATCGGCGCGCGGCGCGTCGTCTGATGGGACAGTTGATGAAAGCGAGCCGGCGCCGCCGCTCATGCTCATCTGTCGGCCACAGCATCGGCCTCTCGTGGCGTCTCGCCGCTTGTAAATCTTACAATGCGCCCTCGCTTGCATGTCGCCCTGCGGCGCGCGTATTCTGCTTTGGATTTCCCGGCACGTAGAGCGAAGGATGTCGGCGTGCCCGCGCGAGCTTTCGCGCATGCATTCGGAGGCGAACCATGCAAGTCGTCGAACGCGCAATACTCCCCGCTGATGAAATCACCGTCATTCTCGGCGCGCTGAACGCGCTCAAGCGAGGCGACGGCTCGGTGCGCCTGCCGGCGGATTGGACCGGTTCGTTAGGACGGGTTTCCGATGTGTTCAACGATGTTGTCGAGCGCAACGAACGGATGGCGCAGGAGCTGGAGCGGCTCTCGCGCGTCGTCGGCAAGGAGGGCAAGCTCGGGAAGCGCTGCAGCATGGGCGACCTGACCGGCTTCTGGCGCGATTCGATCGACGCGGTCAATCAGCTCATCGACGATCTGGTCCATCCGACGAGCGAGACCGCACGCGTGATCGGTGCTGTGGCGCAGGGCGATCTGTCGCAAACGATGGCGCTCGAAGTCGACGGAGAGCCGTTGCAGGGCGAGTTCCTCCGCACGGCGAAGACCGTCAACAAGATGGTCGATCAGCTCGGTTCGTTCGCCGCCGAAGTCACGCGGGTGGCGCGCGAAGTGGGGACCGAAGGCAAGCTGGGCGGCCAGGCGCGGGTCAAGGGCGTGGCGGGGACGTGGAAAGACCTGACTGACAGCGTGAACTCGATGGCGGGCAATCTGACCGCGCAGGTGCGCAATATCGCGGACGTGACCACGGCAGTCGCGACGGGCGACCTGTCGAAGAAGATCACGGTGGACGTCAAGGGCGAGATTCTCGAGCTCAAGAATACGATCAACACCATGGTCGATCAGTTGCGCTCGTTCGCGGCCGAAGTCACGCGCGTGGCGCGCGAGGTCGGCACCGAAGGGAAGCTCGGCGGCCAGGCCGACGTGCAGGGCGTTGCGGGGACGTGGAAGGACCTGACCGAGAGTGTCAACTCGATGGCGAGCAACCTGACCGGTCAGGTGCGCAATATCGCCGACGTCACCAAAGCCGTGGCGAGCGGCGACCTGTCGAAGAAGATCACCGTGGACGTCAAGGGCGAGATTCTCGAGCTCAAGAACACCATCAACACCATGGTGGACCAGCTCTCGTCGTTTGCCTCGGAAGTGACGCGCGTGGCGCGCGAAGTCGGCACCGACGGGCGCCTGGGCGGGCAAGCCGATGTGCAGGGCGTGGCCGGAACCTGGAAGGACCTGACCGAGAGTGTGAACTCGATGGCGAGCAACCTGACCGCGCAGGTGCGCAACATCGCGGACGTGACCACGGCAGTCGCTACGGGCGACCTGTCGAAGAAGATCACCGTCGACGTGAAGGGCGAGATTCTCGA
>WNGB01008860.1_pt1 | contig 19996 bp, 15 predicted proteins | sample 5400681 | NCBI WGS metagenome assembly WNGB01 (sample SAMN13153367, study PRJNA577476) | soil metagenome | isolation source: 115 cm soil or saprolite under grassland replicate 2 | place: USA:California | collected 2016-06-15
TGTCGGATTTGCGTAAAAACGCCAGCAGCGCGACGATCACCAGTAGCGCCTCCAGCCCTTCGCGCAGAATGATTGCGCCCGCGTCGAAAGCGGTATACGTCTGCTCGTCGGCCAGCGGCGCCAGTGTCGCACGCATGCGTACGATGGCCGCGTGGGCCGCCGCCAAATCGGGCGGCTGGGCATCCAATGCGGCGTGCGCGCTCCCGATATCGCCCTCAACGGCAGTGTATGCAGCGCGTGACTTAGTTGCGACTGCGCCTTCGACGGCCGGCCAGGCGCGGGTAAAGCTCGTGACCTGCTCGGCGGCCGCCAGCGCGTCACCGCGTGTAAATGCCGCGTCGGCCTCGGCGAGCTGCTTTAGCGCATCCGGCAGGCTGACCGCGCTTGCTCCTGTGGCAGTAGTGGCCGGTGCCGCGCCGCTTAGCCGATCGGCCACCTCGATCGCTTCATGCTCAAGCTGCTGATAGGCCGCTTTCACAACCGCAGTGTCGGGTGGCTGAGCATCCACTGCCGCCTTGATCGCCGCCAGCGCGCTTTCGATATCGGCGTAGCCGGCTGCATCCTGCGCGCGCACCTGATCCTCGAAAGATTCCCAGATCGCGTGGATCTCGGCATACTCGCCGCGCATCAGCTCGGGCCGATTACGATTGGCCGCATCGATCCCTTCTTCGGTATGGTGAGTCAGGCCGCGCACCTGGTCGGCCAGTGGCAGTTCCTGGGCGCCAGCCGGCGCGACGCCGGCAATACCGGCCAGCAGGAGCAGCACTGCGATGCAACGGAGGACGTGTTTCATAGGGTATGCGTCTCTTTCTCTGGCGGAGTCAGACGGTGGTAGCTTGCGGACACGCTTGCGCTCGGCTATAATAGCCGCGCAGCGCAACAAATGTTCTCATCTACGAATAAGCAAGGTTCGTGTCTTCTTCAACTTGATGTTAGCATAACCTAATATCAACAGTTTGTCAACCATATACTTGTTAAACCAGGGCTCCCTCAAAGTTGGGAGCGCGAGGGGCTGGGTACCCGCCGGGTGTCCCTCGCAGTATCTGTTACTGGGGCGGGTCGAGCGGCAACGCCGCTCGACCCGCCCCAATAACTCGATTCAAGAAGAGGGAGCGCTCATGGCTGAAGCACAGAAACATTCTAGCGCGCGTCGACGACATGGCCAGGCCGGGCCGACCGAAAAGATGCGCGAATACCTCGAGGTGATCTACTATCTGGCGGCGCGGCGCGAGCCGGTAATCGGCGCACGGCTGGCCGAGTGGATGGATGTCACGCCGCCGACGGTCACCAACATCGTGCAGCGCATGGAGGAGCAGGGCTATATCAGCCGCGATGGCCGCGGTGAGATCAGCCTGACCGATGGCGGCTTCACGTTGGCCGAGGCGATGGTCAAGCGCCACCGCGTGCTGGAGCGTTTCCTGGTTGATGTCATGGGTGTCCCGTGGCATATGATCCACGAGGAGGCGGTGCGGCTGGAGCACAATCTGTCGCCGCTGATGGAAGAGCGGATCGAGGCACTGGTCGGCAAATCAACCACCTGCCCGCATGGCAACCCGATCCCCGGCAATGCTGATGGCTATTCCGGCAATGTGCGGCTCGACCGGGCCGATGTCGGCGCCGCCTTCGTGCTGCGGCGGATCGTGGAGGAGGCCGAAGAGGACTCGGATCTTATGCGCTATTTGCAGAGCAACGGCCTGACGCCGGGCGCGCGCTTCGATGTCGCCGACCAGTCGCCATCATACGGCGTGACGCTGCGTCGCGATGGGCAGACGATCACGCTCTCATCACAGATCGCCGGCTGGCTGTGGGGCGATAAAGCCTGACAAGATGACAAGGTGACAAGGTGACAAGATACGCTTCCGTCATCTTGTCATCTTGTCATCTTGTCATTATTTGATTCTGCCGAATTGCCTTTCGAGTTGGGTGCTGCTCACCAGGATCATGGTCGGCCGGCCGTGCGGGCAGGTGCGTGGCGCCGCACACCGTTCGAGCTGCGTGAGTAGCTGGCGCATCTCCTCGAACGACAGAATCTGGCCGGCGCGCACCGAGCTATGGCAGGCCAGGGTGGTCAGCATGGCCGCGCGCCAATCATCGGGCGTGCCGCCGCCGCGGCCATGCAGATGATCGGCCACCTCCAGCAGCGCCGCGCTAAGCGTGCTCTCACGCAGCCCAGCCGGCACGGCGCGCACGCGCAGACTCATGCCGAATTCCTCGATCGCGAAGCCCCACTGATTGAGTAGCTCGGCGTTGCCAAGCAGCAGCGCATGCGCGGCCGGCGGCAGGTCGAGCGTCTGTGGGATCAGCAGACCCTGCTGGTCGAACGCTTGCGCCCCGCGCCGCGCCATCAGCCGCTCGTAGGTCACGCGCTCGTGGGCGGCGTGCTGGTCGATCAGCAGCATGCCGTCGGGCGACTCGGCCACGATATAGGTCTGTGCCACCTGGCCGACCACGCGCAGCGGCGGCAGCCGGCTGGGGGTTGGGGGTTGGGGGTTGGGGGTTGGAAATGCGAAGTCACCATCGATTGCCCAACGCTGGTGCTCCGCCTCTCGCTCCCGATCCCCAACTTCCAGCTCCTGATCGCTGACCTCTTGCCCTTGACCGTCGGCCTCTGATCCCCAACCCCCAACTCCCGTCCCCTGACCCCCGACCTCACGCTCCCAGCGGTCGCCAAGCCGCCGCAGCTCGAAGCGCCGCTGCGCGACCTCGCCTGGCATGGGGCTGGATGCGTCGGCCCAGGGGCGCACGCCGCCCTCCACCAGCGCGTCGCGCACGGCCCGGCCGATCACGCTGAGCACATGCGACGAATCGCGGAACTTGACCTCACTTTTGGTTGGGTGAACATTCACATCGACTGTGGCGGGGTGAACGCGAATGTCGAGCACTGCGATCGGGTGGCGGCCTTTCATCATAAGCGTGTGGTAGGCCTGCTCGATCACGATCGCCAGCGGGCCGCGCGGCTGGATGGCGCGCCGATTCACAAACATGTGGATGTAGCCGCGCGAGCTGCGGGTCAGGCCGGGCGGCGAGACCAGCCCGGTAACGCGCACCTCATCGCGATCTTCGCCGTGGGCCGCATCGACCGGCAGCAGCTGGCGGGCGACATCCAGGCCGTACAGGTCGATCAGCGCCTCGCGCGTGTCGCCGCGCCCGCTGGTCTGCACGGCCAGGCGGCCTTCCAGCAGCATGCTGAAGCGCACCTCGGGGTAGGCCAGGGCATACTGGGTGACCACCGCAGTGATTGCGCTGGCCTCGGTGGCCTCGGATCGTAGAAACTCGCGCCGCACCGGGGCGTTGTAAAATAGATTGCGGACGCTGATGGTGGTGCCGGGCGAGCAGCCGCGCGATGAGTGCGACTGGATCTCGCCGCCGGCGACGCGCAGCTCGGTGCCCAGCTCCTCGCTGGCCACGCGCGTCACGCAGATCACCTGGGCCACCGAGGCGATCGATGGCATCGCCTCGCCGCGAAAGCCCAGCGTGGCGATCGCCCATAGATCATCAGCGGCGCGCAGCTTGGAGGTGGCGTGGCGCTCGAACGCCAGCTCGACCTCGTCGGCCGGGATGCCGCAGCCGTCATCCTGGATCTTCAGCTCGTGCAGGCCGCCGCCGCGCGCCTCGACGGTGATCCGGCTGGCGCCGGCGTCGAGCGCGTTCTCGATCAGCTCCTTGGCCACCGAGGCAGGCCGCTCGACCACCTCGCCGGCGGCGATCTGGGCAGCTACACTTGGCTCGAGCACGCGGATGGGCATATGTTCACCTCAAGATCAGGCACAGCTGTAGCGTTGCTACGAACCTCATCTAAGAAAGAACAGAATTGCGACTTACTATTTTATCATACCTGATGCGTTGGCGGGCCGATTCGGCATATGGATTTCGATGCCGAGCATGGATTCATTGACATCATGTCGAAGGCGCCCTGGTCGGCGCGGCGGTGGGCGCGCTGGTCGGCACCGCCGTCGGCGCGGGGGCGCTGGTTGGCCCGGCTGTCGGCGCCGGCGTGGCCTGGGTGGTGGCGGCCGGCGTGGCAGCCGGCGCGGGCGCCAGAACTGGGGTGACATTCATCGCGAAGTAGATGATCCCGACCAGCGCCGCCAATAACACCAGCGCCAGTAGGCCGCCCAGCAATGTCAGCCGGCGCTCGATCGGCGTGGCCTGGGCCGGCGTAGCGGCGCGGGCGGCGGCGATCGGCGCGGGTAGCGGCGCGGCTCCGGACGCTTGATTGAGCGTGGCATGGGCGCCGGTCACCGGCAGCTCGACCGTCACACGTTCGTGGATACCCAGCTCTTGGTCCTGCTCGCCGCCGATCCAATCGAGCTGCTCGACCTGTGCGATCGCGACCGTGATGTTGTCGGTGCCGCCGCGGCTGTTGGCCAGGTCAATCAGCTGATGCACGGCCGTGTCGGGCGACGCCTCGCCTGCTATCCGCGCGATCTCGGCGTCGGTCACCATGCCGTGCAGCCCATCCGAGCAGAGCACGATGATATCGTCGATCTGGAGCGGCCAGCGGAACATATCGACCGTGACGCCGGACTGGTAGCCGAGCGCACGGGTGATCACATTGCGGTGTGGCGAGGATCGCGCCTGGTCGGCCGTGATCAGCCCAGCCGCCACCTGATCGCCCACAAACGAGTGATCGCGCGAGATCTGGCGAATCTCGCCATCGCGAATCAGGTAGGCCCGGCTGTCGCCGACATTGGCGATGTGCAGCGCATCATGCAGCAGCAGTGCCGCCACGCCGGTGGTGCCCATACTGCCGTTGCCGCGCGCGTATATCTGCTCGTTGGCCTGCTCGAAAGCCTGCTCGAGCACATGCGCGCGATCCTCGGAAGCCTCGCCATAATACATTGAGAGGATGGTCTCTACGCCGATCTTGCTGGCGACTTCACCGGCGGCGTGGCCGCCCATGCCATCGCAGACGACCAGCAGATCGCCCAGCCGCTCGGCCTGCTCGGGCGCCCCGACTCCGAAACTATCTTCGTTGTGATCGCGCGTCTTGCCGACATCGGTATCTGCACTGTGACGCAGCTTCATGCGGTCCCCCGAACAGCCTGGTGCGCTTGCTGAGCGGCAAGTATAGCACGGTCGTGGGATCGTGACAAGGCGGCGCGATGACGAATGACGAATGACGAGCGATCTGTGATGAGATCGCGATCCGACACTGGTCACTTGTCACTCGTCACTTCGAGAGCGCATGTTATAATTGGTCGACAACCGACTGTAATAAAAGAAACGGATCACATGCGTTACATCATCGGCGTCGACCTGGGTGGCACACAGCTGCGCGCGGCGCTGGCCGACGAGCAGGGCCGGCTGCTTGACGAGGTGCGCGTGCGCACGCTGGTGGATGAGGGGCCGGCGGCGGTGATCGATCGGATCGTCGCATGTATCGAGCGCGTGCGTGCGGCGCTACCGGCCGGCTGCACGCTGGCTGGCGTTGGCGTCGGCGCACCTGGCCCGCTCGACCCGTACGAAGGTGTGGTGCTGGATCCACCGACGATGCCGGGCTGGGATGCGATTCCGTTGCGAGCCATCCTGGCCGAGCGCACTGGTTTGCCAATCGAGCTGGGCAACGATGCCAACGCTGCCGCGCTCGGCGAGTGGCTGTATGGCGCCGGCCGCGGCTGCCGCAACCTGGCCTATGTCACCGTCAGCACCGGCATCGGCGGCGGCATTATTGCGGATGGGCGGCTGCTGTTAGGCTATCGTGGGGCGGCGGCCGAGGTTGGCAATCAGATCATCGACGCCGGGTCGCGGGCGTTCTGGGAGGATCTGGCATCGGGCACCGGCCTGGCGCACGCTGCCGCCGATGCGATGATCGACGATCCCGCGAGTATCCTGCATGGTATCGCTACGCCAGAAAGCATGACCGCCGCCGATGTTGCGCGCGCCGCCGAGGCGGGCGACGCACTGGCGCGCGGCCTGATGGAGCGCGAGGGCGATCTGATCGGCATTGGGCTGGTCAATCTGCTGCATATGTATGCGCCCGAGCTGATCCTTGTCGGCGGCAGCGTGGTGATCCATAACCCTTGGCTGCTCGATCGGGCGCGCGCGGTGATTCGCGAGCGGGCCTTCGCGCTCTACCACGGCGTGCCGGTCGAGCTGGCGCCGCTGGGCGATCGCGCCGGCCTGCTGGGCGCAATGGCGCTGTTCCTGCATATGCGCGAGGGCCGCGCGTGAACGCGACCAGGGACGAGGGACGAACGAGCAACGTCGATAACCGCGCGCTTTCGTCGTTCGTCGTTCGTCCTTCGTCATAGGGAATAACGCTTGAACCTGATTATCACCTCATCTGCTCAGCTGCGCGCGGTGTACGGCCGGGGTGGCGAGCGGCGCGTGCTGGCCGCGATTGCCGGGCTGAGCGCGGCCCGCGCGGCGCGCGGCGTGGCCACGCGGCTGGCGCTGATCGAGGAGGGCATCGCCGACCTGGGGGTCGATGGTGCGGCGCCTGCTCCAGCGGCGATCGCCGCCCAGGTGGCCCAGTCGGCCCAGGCGCTGGAGCGCGCCGGCGATCGACTCGAAAGCTTGTTGATCGTCGGCGGGCCGGAGATCATTCCCTTCAACATGGCCGCCAACCCAATCGTACACGATGGCGATGAGACGGTGCCGAGCGATTTCCTGTATAGCGCCGGCAACCCGTTCGCGCTGCTGCCGGAGTGGGCGGTCGGCCGCATCCCCGGCGCCGCTGGCGATGACCCGGATTTGCTGCTGCGCCTGCTGGAGCACGCGGCAGCCGCACGGCCGGCCGACCAGCTGCGCAACCCCTTTGGCTACTGCACCGCCGCCTGGCGTCGCTCGTCGGCCGAGGTCTACGCCGAGATCGACGCGCCCGAGCGCCTGCTCGTTTCGCCGCCGGTGGTCGCGGCCACGCTCGATCGGGCGCGGCTCGACGGGGCGCGGCTGCTCTACTGCAACCTGCACGGCGTGATCGATGGATCACCTTGGTATGGCCAGCGGCAGGATGCAAGCCCGCTGCTGCTGGCGCTGCGCCCATCCGATCTGGTCGGGTTGGATCTGCGCGGTGCGGTGATGGTCAGCGAGGCCTGCTATGGCGCGGCGATCGCCGGGCGCGACGTGGATACATCGCTGGCGCTGGCCTTCCTGGCGTGTGGCGCGGCTGGCTTCGTCGGCGCCACGGCGATCTCATACGGGCCGCCATCGCCGCCGGCAGGCGAGGCCGACTTGATCGCGCTGCACTTCCTGCGCGCGCTCAAGCGGCCCGGCGCCACGCTTGGCGCGGCCTTTATGGCGGCGCGCGCGGGCATGCTGCGCGATACGCTCGCGCTCCAGTCTGCGCTCGACGAGGATGATCAGAAGACGCTGCTGGAGTTCGTGCTGTATGGCGACCCGACGCTGGTGGTGGTCGCGTGACAAGATGACAAGGTGACAAGGTGACATGGTCAGGACTTATGCAAGCGATGGATTCCTTACCCAATGTAGGTTATTTTTTCGCCCCGCAGGGCGAAAAAATAACCTACACAAGAAGGGAAGTACCATGCTGCCGCAGGCTATTGATCCGCGTGGTAGAATAAGGCAGGAGGAATCTGATGGCGAAACCTGATCAATCGAAGCAGGATGCGGTGGTGGCGGCGCGCGCGATTGCGCAGGCTGAGGTTGCGCGGCACTGGCCCGAGCTGGCCGATATCGAGCCAACCGTGGCGCAGCGCCAGCACTACCTGCCCGACGCGGCCGAGATTGGCCGGCTTGGCGCTACCGGCCCTGGGCCCGCCACGGCCCCCGGCGCGGCCGAGTATACCTTCACCTTTGCTGGTCAGGCCCGCACGCCCGAAGGCTACCTGATGCCGCGCGTCGCACGCGTGACCGTCGACACGCAGCGGCGGGTGGTCAAGGCGATCGCGTCGAAGTGACCGAGTGACAAGATGACAAGCTGCGTTGCCGTAGCCAGTCTGTCACATTGTCACCCAGTCACTTTGTCATCTCCAATAATACTTCTCGCAGCACATCGGGTGTATTGGTGATAATCCCCTCCACGCCCAGCGTCACCAGCTTGCGCATCCAAGGCACGTCGTCCACCGTCCAGACATTGACCTGGAAGCCGGCTTTGCGAACGCGCGGGATGAGCCAGGTCAGCAGCGGCAGCTCATACGATGGATGCCAGGCGGCCGAGCCGGTGCGCTGTAGCGCGCCAAACGGCCAGCCTTCGCGGGCGCGCACGGCCGGGTTGAAGGTCTCGGTGCCCATCAGATAGGCGCGCGGCAGTGCCGGGCTGGCGGCGGCGAACTCCATCAGCGCCGCCTCTACGAACGACGAGATCAGCACCAGCTCCTCGACATGCTCGGCGCGCAGCATATGCGCCACCTCGGCGCCGAAGCCGGTGCCCTTTAGCTCCACATTCATGCGCATGCCCTGTTCGCGAGCGAACACGCAGGTCTCAGCCAGCGTCGCCACCTTCGCCCCGCCGATGTCGAGCGCCAACAGCTCGGCCAGCGTGCATTCGCTCGCCAGCCGCGCGCGCCCATCCCAGCGCTCGGTGGTGTCGTCGTGGAAGATCACCAGCACGCCATCGGCGCTGCGCTGCACATCCAGCTCGATCATATCGGCACCCTGCCGCGCGGCCAGCTCGAACGCCGGCAGCGTATTCTCGGGCGCATAGGCCGAAGCGCCACGATGGGCGATTACTAGTGTCATGTGTGCCTCCGTAATGCTTTAATGTCATGAAAAAGCCGCCTTCCTCAGGGAAGGCGGCTGAAGTTTCACTGTTAGTGCCCGGTTAGCTTAGCGCGCCAACCATCTGCTCGGTGGCAGGGGTGGAACTGGTTGCCTCGCGCGCCTCATCGGGAAGCATCGGGTTGAAAATTTTCTGAAAGGCCATCACGTGCGCGCATGTCTGCCATGTGCGGAAAAAGCTGCAATCACAGGACCAGTGGCCATCGGAGAGTGTGATAAGGTGATCGTTGTTGCCGCCTCGGAAGCTGGCCTTCATCTCGCCAATCGCGATTCGCTCGGGCTCGTGTGCGTACCGCCGAGCCTTCTCGATCTTTCCGATTAGGTCTGAGTGCATATACGCCTCCTCTAATGATGAGCTTCGGTGACGCGACCAATTCCGCGCCTCCTCGGTTGCAGAAGTACCTGCTTGGTGGTTCATGCCGCGTAGTCAGACTGGCACGGCTGCGCAGAAATCAACTTTCGCTCGACATAACAACAAGGGCGGCAGCAGGATCACTTCATCCCGCGCCGCCCTAATCTGGCCGATATTCTGCTGGCTGCAATATTCCCATCGCCGTGCGTCCTTGCTGTCAGCCCCGAACTGTTGGGCAAGAGTATGAACTCTTTGATGAGTATTATACCTACTTTAAGCGCGCACGTCAAGAATGTAAATCTCAACAATGGTTTGGGAAAATCCACGTTTGGGGCATCTTAAAGCGCTCGATCGAGGTTTGAAATCACACGCATGCGTGTGCAAATTGCCTCAGCATCGTTTTGCGACGATACTTGGCGTTTTTGTTCTGAGCAAACATATAATACACTTTTGTCGATATCAGTGGGAGCGCGCGGGGACGAAGTCTCGCGCGCCCCCACCTTTGCAGCAGCCAGCGGGTATCCTGCGGTATCGTCGTTGACAGCGCACCTGCCATGCGGTAAAGTTAGCGCTCATATAAGCATGACGTTTGGAGATCGGCGATTAGGATGATGTGCCCAGCCTCCTAGTCCCCCATCCCCAATCCCTAATCGCCAGAATGAGGTTCAGCATGCCTGCCATGACCATCGACCAACGCCATCTACAGACGCTCGGCCAGCTGCTCTCGGCCGGTGGGCACCAGGATGTCCCAGGGCTGCTGCGCGCCTCGCTGGAGCGCCTGGTGGCCTTCTGGCCCGCGCAGGCCGGTGCGCTGGTCTATCAGGCGCCGGATGATGAGCAGCTGGCGATCGAGAGCGGCACGCTCAATCAGGATGCCGCGCGCATGATCGCCGAGGCGCGCGAGGCGTTTACCCGCCGCGCCGAAGGGAGCGAGCCGGCGATCGGCTACTATGCGCTCGACGATGACCTCCAGCTGATGGAGCTGTCGCTGCGCAGCGGCAACCAGACGGTCGGCCTGCTGCATCTGGTGGTACGTGAGAGCGATGTCGAGCGATCTGAGTCCACCCGCGCCGGCGAGGATATGGTGGTGCTGCTGGTGCGTGCGCTGGGTGGCGAGGCCGATAAGCTGACCATGCTGCGCCACGCCGAGCACGATCTGCGTGAGCTGCACCTGCTCTACGAGGTCGGCCAGGCGCTGGCGACGAACCTGGATCTGCCGAGCCTGCTGGAAGATATCAAGCGCCACGTGCCCGAGGTGATCGGCGCCGCGCGCTGTTCGATCATGCTGCTGGATGAGGCGACGCGCGAGCTGGTGCTCGGCACGACCGACCCACACACCGGGGAGCTGAAGGAGTTCCGCATTCCCATGGATCGCGGGATCGCCGGCTGGGTGGCCACCAATGGTATCGGCCAGATCGTCAATGATGTCGAGCAGGACCCGCGCTGGTTCGATGGTGTGGCGCGCGATATCGATTTCGTGACCAAATCGATCCTCTGTGCGCCAATGCGCCAGGGCGATCGAATCGTCGGTGTGATGCAGGTGCTGAACAAGCGCAGCGGCGAGCCGTTCAGCGATCAGGATCTGCGCCTGTTGACCACGCTGGCGGCCCAGGCGGCGGTAGCGGTCGAGAATGCCCGGCTGGTGCGCTCGCTTAAAAGCGAGCGTGACAAGCTGCTGGCCAAAGAGGCCGAGGTGCGCGCCGCAATTGCGCGTGACCTGCACGACGGGCCGACCCAGAGCGTCGCGGCGATCTCGATGAATATCGAGTTCGTCAAGAAGCTGCTGCGCGCCATGCCTGAGCGAGTCGAGAGCGAGCTGAATGTGCTGTCTGAGCTGGTGCAGAAGACCTCGCAGGACATTCGCACGCTGCTGTTCGAGCTGCGCCCGCTGGGCTTGGAGACGCAGGGCTTGCTCTCGACCTTGCAGCAATATGTCAGCCGCTTTCGCGACCCCAGCGGCACGATGCGGCTACGCCTGGAGGCGCCAGCCAGCATCCCACGCCTGCCGGTCGAGATCGAGGCGGCGATCTTCATTATCATCCAGGAGTCGGTCAATAATGCTCGCAAGCACGCCCGCGCGCTTGAGGTGGCGATCTATCTGTATATCGAGGAGGGCCAGCTGGTCGCCAGTGTGCGCGACCGTGGCCGCGGCTTCAATCTGGCGGCGGTCGAGTCGAACTATAATACGCGCGGCTCGCTGGGCCTGCTGAACATGCGCGAGCGCGCGCGGCTGATCGGCGGCGAATACCGCATCCGCTCGGCCGAAGGCGAGGGTACGACGGTTGAGGTGCGTGTGCCCCTGGCGTGATTGGATGAGCTGTGCGCCCGCGTTCCCCGCAGCAAACAGACGCTGGCCCCGGCGACTATAATCGACCGTCGCCAGCTTCTACTCAGGAATGAGCCGATCGAGGCCTCGAGCGGCGGGTGGCACGCCGCTCGACTATGCAAGGAGCTTTCTATGCTGCGTCGTGATGGCCGCTCGCCGGCCGATCTGCGCCCGCTCGCGTTCACGCTCGATCCATTCGGGTACGCCGAGGGCGCGGCGTTGATCGAGATGGGCGGGACGCGCGTGCTCTGCGCTGCCAGCGTGGAGGATGGAGTGCCGCCTTGGCTGCGCGGGAAGGGCCAGGGCTGGGTGACCGGCGAGTACTCACTGCTACCGCGCTCGACGACTACGCGCACGCGCCGCGAGCGTAATGGCCCCGGCGGCCGCACGCAGGAGATCCAGCGCTTGATCGGCCGCTCGCTGCGCGCGGCGATGGACATGCGCCTGCTCGGCGATCGCACCATCACGGTCGATTGCGATGTGCTCCAGGCCGATGGTGGGACGCGCACGGCCGCAATTACCGGCGGCTATGTGGCGCTGGCGCTGGCGCTGCACCGTCTGGTCGCGCGCGGCGCGCTTCAGCAGAGCCCGCTGATCAAGGCGGTGGCGGCGATCAGCGCCGGCTATGTCGGCAGCAGAGCGCTGCTCGATCTGGATTACAGCGAGGATAGCGGGGCCGAGCTGGATTGCAATGTGGTGCAGACCGGCGATGGCGGCATTGTCGAGGTGCAGTGTACCGCAGAGGGGCGCGCGATCTCACGGGCTGAGCTGGATGGATTGCTCGATCTGGTCGGCGCTGGGATCGTGCGGCTGCTGGCGGCGCAGCGCGAGATCTTGGCGAGCGTGGGGGTGCATGTGCTATAATGACGCGCAGCCGGATGTGCGGAAGTTTCGGCTCGTATGGAAGAATCGTCGGCTGCCAGCAGGCGCCGGCCGGTCAACACAAGCAGCGTCCTAGCGCCCTGCCGACTGCCTGCTGTTACCTGCCTATGGCTTCGGAGTGCCGGCAATGCTCGATGAGTCTCAACGGGAAGAGGCGCTGATTCATTTCCAGCGCGGCCTGAACCTCGAACGCGCCCATCGAGTTGGGGAAGCCGTCGAAGAATATCGCCGCGCGATCGCGCGCTACCCGCATTTGCGTGAAGCACACGACGCGCTTGGCTTCTACTACCAGCGCCATGGCCTGCTGGCCAAGGCCGCCGAAGAGTTCCGGGTCGTCGCCTCGCTCGAAGACGATTTCCTCTCGCAATTCAACCTGGGGTATGTACAGCTCGAGCTGGGGCGCTACGACGAGGCGCTGGCGGCGTTCCAGCGCTGCCTGGCGATCGAGCCGGGCGACCCGGCCAGCCACTATGAGATCGGCCTGATCCACTTTCTCAAAGGGAACTACCAGGCGGCACTCGAAGAAATCAAGCTGCCGCTGGAGCATTACCCCGAGGATTGGGAGGTGCATCACCTGCTCGGCACCTGCCAGCTCCGGCTCGGCGCGTACGATGAGGCGTTGGCGGCGTTCGGCACCGCGCTACGGCTGGCCCCGCGGCCTTCGGCCCAGGCACAGGTGATCGAGCATATCTGTACGATCGAGCGCTACCGCGAGCTTGGTGTGCCGCGCTGGGCCAAGGATCGGCTCTACGCCGAGCATGGCGTGGTCTACCTTGGCTCGGCGCAAGATAATGGGTTGCACCTGGAGGAGTTCCAAGACTATCACTTTACCTACCCCGATATCGGCACCACCCTGCAGCGATTTCGCGCGATCGTCGAAGGGCTGGGCTGGCAGTGTACCTGCGTAGTGGCGCTGGATCGGCAGGCCGCGCCGCTAGCCGATGCGCTGGCGCATCTTTTGGGCGTGCCGCAGCGGCACACCGATCAGCTTCAGCCCGAAGATCTGCCGTTGCTGATTCTTGCAATCGGGCGCGAGGCTGAGCTGCTGAAGCTGGCGATCGAGCGCACGCCCGGCGATGCTATGACATTCTGCCTTGGGCTGAACTGGCTGCGGCATAGCAAGGTGCTGCCGGATGTCACTGGGATTGTCGCCCGCGGCGCGTGCAGTGTGCCCTGGGAATCCGAGCTACGCCGGCTGCGATCGGATGGCGCACCGCCCGAGCAGATCGGCGAATGCCAGCGCCGCGCCGCCGAGCAGATCGTGGCCGCCACCCATGACACCCCGCCCGACGCGAACCTCGCGCGTCAGATCTTTTACTACAGCCGCCACCGCAACCTGCGCTTCGCCGATGTGTTCGATACTGCTCCAGCGGTCGGCGCGATCTAAGGACTCGCAATGACAAGATGACCAGATGACCAGATGCTGCTCCTCATCTTGTCATCTGGTCATCTTGTCAATCGCGCTGCGGAAGACGCATGCTGCCGTCGGTCGTCGGTCGTCGGACTTAGATCGCGATACATTCCAGGCCGCGCTCCCGCAAGAATGAGCGCAGCTCGGGGCAATCGTGGACGGCGACCACCTGGCAGCCGCGCTCGTGGCGCAGCACAAACTCGAACGCGCTGACCTGCCCGATCGCGTTGTAGTAGATTGGCCGCTCTATCACCGGCGCTTCCAGCCGCCAGCCGGCGTTTATCTGGCCAAGCAGCCAATCAAGCCGATTCGTGGTCTGCTCCGACATAGCGATGCTCCTTTGCTGTGACGCTGATTCTGCATCAGTGTGGTTGCTCACCAGTAGGGCTTACGCAAAAGGCAGTTTTAGCCTGCGGCAGCATGGTACTTTACGTTTTTGTATGTTCTTTTTTCACCCCGCAGGGTGAAAAAAGAACATACAAGAAGAAAAATCCGTGCGATGCGTAAGCACTAACCATGATAGCGCGGCTAGATGAGGCTGAGATTAGGTGTGTGTTAAGTATTCATGCGGCGCGTGCCTACCCGCTGATGTAGATCGAGCCGCTAAGGAGCATAATGAACCAGCAGCCTGCCATCGCGATCAATGCCCCGTTCGAGCCGCTGGTGCGGCGGATTATCGATGAAGCCACAGTGATCGATAGCCGGATCCTGAAGATCGACCATTTTCTGAACCATCGGATCGAGCCGGCATTTATGACCGCGCTGGGTGGCGCGCTGGCCGATCGGCTGCGTGCGTTCGAGCCAAACCTGCTGCTCACCGCCGAGGCCAGCGGGATCGCGCCAGCGCTGGCGGTGGCGCTAGCGCTGAATCTTCCACTGGTGTATGCCAAAAAATATGCCCCAGTGGTCGAGACGCCGGCGCTCTCGCGGATTGTGCCGTCGCCAACCAAGGGCGGCGAGGTCAAGCTGGCGGTGTCGGGGCGCTACGTGACGGCGGGGATGCGTGTGGCGCTGGTGGATGACTTTCTTGCCAATGGCAAGACAGCGCTGGCGCTGGCCGAGATCGTGGCCGATGCCGGCGCGATCACGGTCGCGGCCGGCTTTTTAGTCGAGAAGCTGTTTCAGCATGGGCGAGATGGTCTGGCCGCACACGGCATTCCGATCGTGACACTGGCCCAGGTCGAGCGGCTGGAAGGCAATCGCGTGGTGATGCGGGATATGTGATGAGTTGTCCGTCGTCCGTTGTCCGTTGTCACCTGCAACGGACAACGGACAACGGACGATTCAGTCAGCAGGTCTTATTGATCGCCAGCCGGCAGCGGTGGAAGATCAGGTCGTCGAGCTTACCGAAGGCCTGGTTAGGAACCTCGACGAACTGATAGCGCAGCATGCCATCCCAGATCAGGCCATCGCGCAGCTGCGGCCGCACAAAGGTCCACTGGGCGATCAGGCCGATGTTCCAGTAGATCAAGCAGATCGCGCACAGCAGCAGCGGCCAGCGCCCGACTCGTGCGCGCAGCCATGCCAGCAGTGGCGCCAGACCCAGTACAAAGATCGGCGTACACTCGATCAACCGACGGAAGCCGAACGAGCGCGACAGATGCCAGCTGGTGCCGAACGCGCCGTTGATGTAGGTCTGCGCCAGAAACCCGAGCAGCAGTAACGCCGCAAGCAGTGGCGCGCCTTGCGCGCGCCTACTTGCGGCGTATTGTTGCGCCCGCGCATCCAGCCCACGCGCCAGCAGCGCCAGCCCCAGCAGCGCCGGGAATAGGATCGGGCTCCACAGGAACGCGCCATGCGCGAACGGTTGCAGCTTCGCGGCGACCGGATCGTCGAAGTAGCACCAGACGCTCGGCTGCGGGTCGTAGTCGATCAGCGTGTCGATGAAATGCGGGCTGCACCATATCAGCTTACCGCTGACCGTGGCGGATGGCAATGGCCGGCCGTTCAAGATCTGGTAGGCCACCAGCTGGGGTACGAGCGTGATGGCGAAGATTGCCGCGAACAGCACATGGCCGAGCAGCAATCGGCGTACCGCAGGCCAGCGGCGCGCGCGCGAAAGATTGACATACGTAATAATTGCTTCTGCCGCTGGGATGATCAGCAGCAGCCCCAGTTGCTCGCGGGTCAGAGTCATCAGCCCGCCGATCATGCCCAGCAGCGCCCAGCGCGCCGGCCCGCGCGACGAAAGTCCAACGACTGAGGATGAAAGCTGATGCTCGACTACAGCTGTTCGTCGTTCGTCGTTCGCCTGCCCTGAGCGGCGTCGAAGGGTCGTTCGTCGTCCGTCGTCCGTCGTTCGTCGGTCGTCGGTCGTCGGTCGCCTGCCCTGAGCGGCGTCGAGGGGTCGCTCGTCGTCTGGTCCGAGCCAGATCGTCAGAAACAGCGCGAACAGAAAGAACCCGGTGGCGTGCGACCAGGGCATGAGGATGAAAGTATACATTACCAGCGGCGTCGCCAGCCAGATTGCGATCGTGGCCACTGTTGCGGCGAAGGCGCCGGCGTAGCGCCGCGCCATACGGTAGCTGAGCAGCAGCCCGCCTAGCGCGTAGAACGCCGACATAAAGCAGACCGCCCCGATATATGGTGGCGAATAGCCGTCGGCTTCGATCTGCGCGCCAAGCGCATTGGCTGCGCGCACGCCCATGTCGGCCAGCACAAAGCCCGGCGCCCACATGATCGCCGAGCCGACCGGCGCGACGTTGCGGAGCTTGCCGGTGATCGGGTTGGGGTTTTGTGCGTCGTTATGCAGCAGCGCATTGCGCACCGCCAGGTCGGGCGGCTGCTGCTGCTCGCCGATCGTGGCGAAATGTTCGTACTCATTCCGAAAATCGAGATCGTGGTCGAAGTAGCCTGAGCGCAGGTAGGCGTAGTATTGTACTTCATCGGTGGCGTAGATCCGCCGCAGGCTGAACGGCAGCAGCAGCAGAAACAGCACCACGATCACCAGCTGGCCGCGATCGCGCTGCCAGAATTGCAACTTGCAACTTGCAACTTGCAAATTGAGAATGCGCCCCGTCACCTTGGTAGTCTCCTTGTCACCCTGTCACCCCGTCATCTTGTCGTCGTCGGCAATACTACCATATCTTCGCGCCACCGCTTCGGCCAATGCCAGGATATGCTTGGCACGCGCGGCGTAGGTGTGTAGCGCGACTGCGACGCGTCCAGCCTGCTCACGATCGGGCCGGCGTGGGTCGGTCAGCGCGGCCGCGAGCGCCTGGGCCAGCGCGCCGGCATCACCACGCCGGAAGTAGTAGCCGATATCGGGCGGCAGCACCTCGGCCAGCGCGGGAATGCCAGGCAGTACGACTGCGCGGCCGGCTGCCAGGTACTCGAACAGCTTGAGCGGCGAGGCGGTCACATCGGTGATGGTATCGGGGATGACCAGCGTGTCGGCTGCCTGGAGGTAGGGTGTGATCTGCTCCTGCGGCAGCTGGCCGGCCCATGTTACGGCGCCGTCGATATGCAGCGCGGCGGCCTGGGCGCGCAGCTGCGCGATCTCGGCCGGGCGACCGCCAACCAACACCAGCCGCGCATTGGGAAGCTGCTCGCGCAGCTGCGCAAACGCATCCAGCAGCAGATCGAGCTTGCGGTAGGCGAAGGTCATCCCACTATAGATGACCAGCGGCGCATCTTCCGGCAGGCCCAACTGCCGCCGCGCGGCCGCCCGATCACCTGGAGCGACCTGGCGATCATCGAAGGCATCGGCGATCACCGCGACATCCTCGGGCGCGCGCCAGCCCATGCGCGCCAGCAGCCGCCGGAAATCCTCGGTCAGCGATACGATCGCCTGGCTGCGCGTTAGCGCGGTGCGGTCGAGCAGGTGCAGCAGCGGCTGGGCCCAGCGCTCTTTGGCGCGCGAGGGATTCCAGCTCTCCAGGTCGTGCGCCTCGAAGATCACCGGCAGCCGGAGCAGCGGCCCCCACACGGCGGCCCACCAGCCGGCGCAGATCACCTCGCGCACATACACGACATCGATTGGTCGGCCGCGCAGCCGCTCGCTTGCCACCACCGCCGCCGTCATAGCCGCGAAGATCGAGCGCTCGGCGTAGTACCAGAGCGTGGAACGGTGCAAGCGCGAAAGTTTACCGACCGCTGGGCGCAGCAGGTGCCGCGCCCCAATCTCGCCGAAGCGCGATGGCTCGCCTGGCCAGCGCGGCACCAGCGCCAGTGTCGCCGGTGCACGCTCGCGTAGCTCGCGCAGGGTTGTGTAGGTCTGAATCGCGTTAGCTGAGCGCAGAGTCAGGTTGGTTGGGCAGGCAATATAGACAATCCGCATACGCATCAGAATCCGGCGCGGTTGCGCCGGACATAGCGTGGAGAGACGCCGCAGCGCAGCGTCTCTCCACGTGGATACCCGTCATGGGGCCAGGTCGGTTTTCGCCGGCGCTAGCGGGCCTGCATTGGAAGCCGCACGGTTGGAATATCGTAGCCGGCGGTCAGCGTTACCTTTAGCTTGGTGAGTGATGCCGTCGACGCATTCCCCGCGCCATCCAGGAAGCGCACAAAGACATAGTAGTCGCCGGGCTTGTTGCGCAGATCGGATGTGAAATTGAGTCCTGCGAACAGATTCCACTTGACCGTGAAGCTGCTATCCGGCGTCGGCACACGCACAGGGTACCAGTTCAAGTTAGCATCATCCGCAGTGGCCGTCGACGATGTGGTGTTGGCCATCCACACGCCCCAGAACTGCTTGCCCGCTGATAGCTGCGGCAGGTTCGGTTGCTGGCCATACAGGTTATCGTTCACACTAATGCCCTGGAACGACAGTGAACGAATGATGCTGTTGGCGCTGTCGGCGGTTACGCTGCCGCCGCTCGCGAGCACCGGCAATCCTGTTGTATCGGTGATGATGGTGCTGGGATCGTCGGCCGGATCGTAGATCAGGGTCTTCTGCCAGGTCTTTGTGTTACCGAGCGTATCCTTCACTTCGACGCTGATATCGTGCGGGCCAGGCGCGCTCACTCCAGGCAATGCCGGAGTGTTAGAGTAGTTATTGTTCACGATTGGGCCGCTATCGCTGCCGGTGACATTGAAGGTGCTCAGGCCGCTGCAATCTGCAAAGCCGCTGATGCCCAGGTAGAACGAGCTCTCGCGGGTGTAGTTCGGGTCGCCATCCGACGCGCCATTGCCGCCCGGGCCGGTATAGACATCGCGCGCGCCCAAGCCGTAGAATGTCGGCAGGCCGGCCAGATGCCGGTTGAGGATATTTACAGTGGCCTGGATGCCGATGTCGAAGGTTTCCGAATCCTGCGCCACCGCACCGGTGGTGGTGCCTGTGCGGACTTGCGTATATAGCACGTGGGTTTCGCAGGCATCGGCGGTGACACCGGTCGGCCCTGCGATGGCGAGCGGGTTTGTGAACGGAACCCAGGCATCGGCATCGGTCGGCGCCGCATCCCAGTGGTAGCGCACGCTATCCGGGCTGCCGATGACATTGATAAAACTGACGGCGACCACACTATTCCTGGTGGTGGGCAAGCCGCCGTCGAGCACGGGTGTGGCGCTCGGGCCGGGTGTCCCAACCGGATAGGAGCTGGTGTAGATCTGGTACGATCCTTTGCGCTCGTCGTGCCAGGCCGCCTGGAACCCGGCGTCGTTTGCGGTGGCGGCTACATTGCGTGAATATCCTGGCGCCGGCGAAATATCCTCTACTGCACTCCAGTTTGCGCCATCGTCCAGCGAGACGCGCGCGAAAACATCGCGTTTATTGTCGCTGGTGCGGTACTGATCTTCCCACAGCACGGCGATTTTGCCGGATGCGTTGCGCGCGATCGTCGGCACCTGTCCAATTTCACCGGTCAGCGAGCCGACCGCCTGGGGCGTGGTCCAGTTCGTGCCATTATCTAATGAGCGGCTGAAGTAGGGTTCGTAGCCATAGGCCGAGCTGTTGACCTGCCAATCCCCATAGACTTTACTTTGGAAGTCGGTCACCAGCTTGGGGTAGCCCGCGCCGCTGTTGCTCTGGCGTTGCTGCGGGGCCTCCCAGCCAGCGCCGCCGACCTTCCGCACATAGACGATGTGCTTATCGGTCTCGCTGCCGGATTTGCCGCCCATGAACACGATATGCAAGGTCAGCGTGCCATTGGCGCGGGTGTAGCCGATCGAGGTATCACGGTTGAAGGCGGTCGCGCCGGTGTTGAGCAGCACCGGGCTGGTCCAGGCCCCGTTGACCTTGGTGATGTAGGCCATATCCAAGGCACTGCTGGGATTATGCGTAAAGGCGACATGCGGCTGGCCGGTGTCGTCGAGCAAAACCGCCGGCTCATAGCTGGCGACGTTGCTAATCTGCTCTTGCGCGCCCCAGCTCACGCCGCCATCGGTAGAGAGCCGGTAATAGATC
>WNGB01006502.1_pt1 | contig 19991 bp, 15 predicted proteins | sample 5400681 | NCBI WGS metagenome assembly WNGB01 (sample SAMN13153367, study PRJNA577476) | soil metagenome | isolation source: 115 cm soil or saprolite under grassland replicate 2 | place: USA:California | collected 2016-06-15
CAGAACGCGCAGGCTTCTCGGCAACATGCCGGGAAGAGCGAGCAAAATGCTCGCGCTCCCCAGGAAAAGATCGATATCGCCTTCCGCGTCATCGCCGATCATGTGCGCACGTTAAGTTTCGCGATCGCTGACGGGATCACCCCGTCGAACGAAGGCCGCGGCTATGTCTTGCGCCGGATACTTCGTCGCGCAGTCCGGTACGGTCGCACGCTCGGGTTTCACGAGTCGTTTTTCTTCAAACTTGTCGACATTGTTGCGCAAACCATGGGCGACGTCTTTCCCGAAGTCCGCGCAAAGCGGAAGCAAGTCGAGGAAGTGCTGCGCCGGGAGGAAGAGCAGTTCAATAAGACGCTGGATCGGGGAATCGCGCAATTCAACGGCGCAACCTATAGAGCCTTTATCGATGCACTAACATCAACCGGCGCCGATAAGCGATATCACTTCTTTTTTGAAGATGCCTTCGGACCGGGCACGGGAATTGGAAACGTTCAGGACGTTCTTGCGAGATTGCCTGAGGTTCGGATCGATCTGCAGAGGCCCGATTCCGGACTTGTGATGGAAACTATCGGCCAGCTGCCCGTCATTTCCGGCGGAGCTGCGTTCGAGCTCTACGACACCTACGGTTTCCCGCTCGATCTAACGGAATTAATGGCGCGGGAGCGCGGGCTGACTGTCGATGTTGCCGGATTTGAAAAATTGATGGAGGAGCAGCGCCAGCGTGCGCGCAGAGCGCAGAAGAAAGAAGCGATCAGCGTTGAAGAGGGGAATCTGCAAGTCGGACCGACAAAATTTCTTGGATACGATTTTCTCGAGACGGAAGCGGTTGTTGAAACGGTGCTGCCAGGCAAGAAACCGGATGAGATCAATGTCGTTCTCGATCAAACGCCGTGTTACGCCGAAATGGGGGGACAGGTCGGCGATCGGGGTTTGCTCCACGTTCCGGGGCATGATCGGACAGAAGTCGGTCAGCTGCGTGTAATAGACACTCAAAAGCGTGGCGATGTCTTCATTCACCGCGCGGCGCTCACAGAAGGTCGTGCTCCAGAACCTGGCGAAGCGGTTCGTGTTTCGGTTGATGTCGAGAGACGCCGTGCGATTCAGGGACATCACACGGTGACCCATTTGCTACATTGGGCGCTGCACGAAGTTGTCTCGCGCGAGGCGTCACAAAAGGGGAGCTACGTTGGACCGGACAAATTGACGTTCGATTTTTCGAGCGCTGCATTGACGAAGCAGCAAGTTCGCGACGTAGAAAAATTGGTGAACGAAAAGATTGCGGAAAATGCGCCGGTGTCGTGGACAGAAATTCCGTATGCTGAGGTAAGGAAGCGAAAAGACATCATCCAGTTCTTCGGAGAAAAATACGGCGACAAGGTGCGCGTTTTGCAAATCGGCGGAGCGCCAAATGCGCTCAACGGGTACTCGATGGAGCTCTGCGGTGGCACGCATGTAAGATCGACAAGCGAGATCGGGCCGTTCCGCATCGTGAAGGAAGAAGCAATCGCGGCGGGAATCCGGCGGATTGAAGCGGTGGCGGGGGATGCGGCGCGAAAATGGGCGGAGCAGGAAGCGGCGCGGCAACAGGAGAAGTTTGCAACGCTCGCGCGCAAAAAATCTGATATCGCGGACCTACCCCTTTTTGAAAGCAACGCTGACACAGCTGAAATGCTGAAACAGATTGATGCTCGCGCGGCGCATCTCGAAAAAGTGGACACCGAGGTTCGCGAATGGGAAAAGAAAAGTTCCAAAGCTGCCGAGGCAGAGTTAAAAAGCCGGGCTGCTCAAATCGCCAATGAACTGGCGGCGTCGCACGCGGGAAAAAACTTCTGCGTGGCCGAAGTGAGAGACGCGGATGGAAAACTGCTTCAAGCAAGCGTGGACGCGCTCAAACCAAAATTTAAGGGCCCCATTTTCCTGGTGAGCGCAGCGAACGGATCTGTCGCATTCATCGCATCCGTCCCGAAAGAAATGACATCGAAATTTCAGGCGAACAAAATCATTCAGGAAATCGCGCCCATCGTTGGCGGGAAAGGCGGCGGCCGGCCGGAAAGCGCGCAAGGGGGCGGAACGGACCCGAGCAAGGTCGGGGAAGCGCTTGCGAAAGCGAAAGAGCTTTTGCGCTAATCGCGCGGCAAAATTACGGCGCGCTTACGCTCGGCATGCGTGCGCCCTTGATCAGGCGCTTCAAATTTTTTCCGTCGGTCGACATCCGATAAATGGAGGCTTCTTTCTCGCCAGTTGGCTGACTGAGGAAGAGAATGTTGTCATTATCAATCCAGCAGCCGTCCCACCCGAAAAGTTTCCCAGGGGTGAGTCTAAGTGACCGTTGTGAATCGAGGTCGAACGACCATAAGGCTGGGAGAGGGCCATCCCAATCCTTGCGGCCGGATTCTTCGCCCATATCGATGCTGAGAAGCAATCGCTTTCCATCGGGCGAGACATCGATGCGGCCATCGCCGCTCATGTCGCCGTTCGGAATGATCTTATTGATGGTCCATTGGGCGATGACCGTGCCGTCTAGGCCGAGGCGGTAAATGGTCGTCATGTCCTCGCAAAAAATCGATTGCCCATCGCGCGTCCAGATTGGTGAATAGCGGGTGACCTCCTTGGGATCGCCTTTTTTCAGGACGCGAAAACCGGTTCCATCTGCATTGATGAGCCCAAGGTCCTAAATCTCGTTTTGGCGCAGCGTAAAGAGAATGCGCTTCCCGTCTGCCGACCACGTCGGGTAATAGCTATTGTCGCTCGGCACATCTTTGAAGACCGTGATCTTGCCGGTCTCAATTTCCACGACTGCGACGTGGCGCACATAAGTCGTGCCACTCTTTTCCACAGTGTTAAACGCGACACGCGTTCCATCTGGCGAAATCGCAGGAAAAATCCCATCGGCAATTTTTTTCTCCGCCGTGCCATCAAGATTGGCGATGTAAGCCGCGCCGTTGCGTTCGAAGGCGATTTGCCGATCCGCGGGAAATGCGGTGGCAGAAAGGCTGGCTAACGCGAAAGCGAAGAAGACCATTTTTCTCATGGTAATACTACTGTAACGAAAAAGGTCGCGGCGAGCGCGAATACGAGCACGATCAGATATACGAATCCGCCGAGAAAGAATTTGAATACGGTAAAGAACCAGCCCTGCCGGTAAACGCGACGGATCGACAAGAAAATTTGCACTACGAACGCGATCCAGAGCAGCGCGATAATCCAGCCCGCGATCGGCCCTGGGATGACGCGGTTGAGTCCGATTGTCGCGAGCACGATCAGCATAATGGCGGTGTAAGCAAATGTGTGGATGTGAAGCGCGTAAATTAGATGATCGATATAGAAAATGTGCCGCCGGATATAGAGGATTTTCAGGACGAAGGCGAACAGAGGAATGCAGCAAAGCATCATGTAAGGCAGGTTGCTGAAGAGCGTCGCGATAAACAGCCCCATCTTTGTTCCATGCTCACCCATCTTTTCCTTGGCTCGCGCTTCGATCCAGCGCTCGAAGGGAGTTGAAGATTTCTTGTCCGAATCAAAAACCACAAACGGTCGCTCGCCTATTTTTCCATATTCCCGCCTCTGCTTACCGGTTCCGGGCGCGGGTGGAGGCGTAGGCGCGTTCGTTAAAGGCGAGGGAGCGGGCGGAGGCGGAGACTCCCGTAATAATGCCTGCAATTCCTCCCGCGCTGCGGGCGGCAGATCTTCTTTCTTCAAATCCGCTTCGAGTTCCGCGCGATCTTTTGGACCGAGTTTGCCCGGTTCGAGATGAAGTCCTTTAACCCCGTAATTCACAGCGAAGAAGAAGAGAATGCTGGCGAGCAAATAAAGCCGGAGCGGGTGCACATAACGCACGCGACGTCCTGCGATAAATTCATTTGTCAGACGCCACGGTTTCACGATCAGCAGCGCGATCGTTGCAAAAAACTTCGAGTCCCAATTCAGAAATTCATTTAGAACATCGACAAGCACATGCCCGAAGGAACGGCGATAATCGATGGCCGGTTGGCCGCACTGCGCGCAGTAAGGTCCACTCAATGGGGCGCCGCAATTTTCGCAATGCGTCAGGGGCGGCCGCTGCTTTTTTCGCCGACCGAAAAAGCGGCGTCGACGCGGTGGCGCTTGTTCGATTGCCGATATCGCCGTATCGCCCAAAATAAGTTTTGTTACTTCATCGGCCACTCCGGGAGATTAGGAAAACGGGAAAGGAACGTCCATTCGGAATATGGTGGATCGACCGCTTCGCGGACGATTCGCCTGCCCACACGTTGGATGAAGAGACTGCCATTATCTTCGCCGCAAAGTTTGAATTGACCTGAGAAATGGCCGGATGACACCATCTCGCCCAACATGGCCTCACATCTGTTTAAGACCAAAAGCCCAGATCACTTGATGGCCGAGGCGGCTGCGCCCGAGCGCCAGCTCAAGCGTGCGCTGTCCGCGTTTGATCTTACTTGCATCGGCATCGGTGCGATTATCGGGGCCGGAATCTTCGCGCTCGCAGGAACCGCGGCGGCTGGTGAGCAAATCGAGGCATCAATCTGGAAAACGCCGGTCCTCAACTTCATCATATCGCATCTCACGCATGCGGAACTGGTATTTGGACGGCCGGGCGCAGGGCCGGCCGTCATGCTTTCCTTTATTGTGGCCGCGGTCGCGTGCGGATTCGCCGCACTTTGCTATGCGGAGCTGGCGTCGATGATTCCTGTTTCAGGCTCCGCCTACACGTATTCCTATGCGACCCTCGGCGAGATCATTGCATGGGTCATCGGGTGGGATCTCATTCTCGAATACGCGGTCGGCAACATGGCGGTAGCGGTCGGGTGGTCGGGTTATTTCGTGCAACTTTGCGGGAGCCTTTTCCACCTTAAGTTTCCGCTCTGGTTGGTGAATGATTATACAACGGCAACGGCAATCATCGCTAAAGGCGGCGACAGTCTTGCGAATTATTCTTCGACTACTCTTCCGATCATCGCCGGGCATACAATCGCGGTGAATCTCCCCGCGCTCTTCGTTGTCGCGGCGGTGACCGTACTCTTGATTTACGGAATCCGCGAAAGCGCGCGCACGAACACGGCGATCGTCATTATCAAGGTCGCCGTCGTCGTTTTCGTGATTGCGTTCGGAGCCTTCATGGTGCATCCGACGAATTGGCAGCCGTTTTTGCCGAACGGAGTCGGGGGGATGATGAGCGGGGCCGCCATTGTCTTCTTTGCGTTTATCGGATTCGATGCGGTTTCGACTACGGCCGAGGAGACAAAAAATCCGCAGCGCGACATGCCGATCGGAATCATCGCGAGCCTGATCATTTGCACTCTGCTCTATGTCTTAATGGCTGCGGTCCTCACTGGCATGAGAAAATACACAACCTATTTCGGCGATTCGGCTGCGGTGGCGACCGCGTTCGCTGGCCGGCCGTGGGCGCAAGCGCTCATCAGTGCCGGGGCGCTCGCTGGACTTACTTCGGTGCTACTCGTTTTCCAATTGGGCCAGCCTCGGATTTTCATGGCCATGGCGCGCGATGGACTGCTTCCCGCCTACTTCGCGAAAATTCATCCCCGATTTCGCACCCCGTATAGAACGACCATCTGGACCGGTATCGCCGTTGGCGGCGTCGCCATGCTTACCGACATCGGGTCGCTTGCCGATCTCACAAATATCGGAACGCTGTTTGCCTTCGTTCTGGTTTGTCTCGGCGTGATTGTATTGCGGCGCAAAGACGCCAATCGTCCTCGCCCATTTCGGGTCCCCCTGGTGCCGTTGTTCCCGCTTCTTGGTGTATTCCTTTGCATTCTGCTAATGGTCAGTTTGCCGATTGAAACGTGGGGCCGCTTCTTTGTCTGGCTCGCGATTGGCCTGGTGATTTATTTCTTCTACAGCGTTCGCCACAGTAAGCTACGCCACGGAATCGACGTCGGTCCGACCGAAGATGTTCCCCCGCCGCTGATCAAGACATAGCTCGGCAACGTGTTGTTCTCAACGCGTGGCAAAAAGTGACGCCAAGCTTTCTGGCTTCAAAACGCGGGCGAAATCCACGCCGCTTGCGGGTTGTCGGTTGTGGCGCAATCTGCTCGGGGCGCGAAACCTCAATTTAGGGAGAAGCGCCCTACAGCATAGCCGGGTTTGCTCTGAAAGAAGTAGGGGTGAATGGCCCATTCGACTGTGCGTGCGCGCAACTCTTGCCATTAGTGGCTGGTTTCGGGTATTGTTTGTCTGTGAAAGGGATTCCTGGCACACTCCAGGATAGCGGGGCAATCTTTGCCACAACCCACTGGAGCGTTGTCGCTGCCTGCACGTATGGCAGCGAGATGGCCGACGTAGCCTTGGCGCGGCTTTGCCGCGATTACTGGCCGCCTCTTTACAGTTTCGTGCGCCGGCGCGGCTATAGTCCAGCCGACGCGCAGGATCTCGTCCAAGGTTTCTTCGCCTATCTCCTGCAGAGCAAGGCTTATGCGCACACAAACCGCAGGAAGGGCAAATTCCGCTCGTTTTTGCTTGCCTCGCTCAAGCACTACATCGCCGACGTATTGGACCGGGCGCGAGCACTCAAGCGTGGCGGCGATTATGAGTTCGTGCTCTTGGATGAAAAAATTCACGCGGTTGAGACGCTCTACGCGCGCGAATATCGATGCGGCGGGATCATGTTGGACGAGGAGCAACAGTACGAACAAACCTGGGCAACGGCGCTGGTCGCCCGCGCGCTGGAACGTATCGAGGCGGAGTTCGGCAACGGGCAGAAGAAGCGCCTCTTCAGCGCACTGAAGCCATTTCTTATCGGCGGTGTAGCGTTGCCCAGCCAAGGGGAAGTTGCCAGGCGGCTCGATATGCCGGTCGAGACGTTGCGCAGCCACCTTTCGCGGCTACGTGCACGTTATCGCGAGCTGCTGCGCGAAGAAGTCGCCCGCACTATTGGCGTGGGCGAGGATGTGGATGAGGAGCTGCACTATCTCTGCAGAATACTGACTACTAGCTGCTAATTATTGAGGTTTTCAATGTCGCTTGCCGAAAAAGAGGTTTTGCACTGCGAACAATGCGGCGCGCCGCTTGCCAGTGAAGTGACCGCGCTCGGTTGCTTAAACTGTCTCTTACTCGGCGGCTTGAGTGAAAGCGGGGGCGGAAACCGTCGCTTCCAGCACTATGAAGTTTGCTTGTCTGCGGACGGTGCCACTCTCCAGGAGCTTGGGCGTGGTGCCATGGGGACAACGTACCGTGCGGTCGACATCAACTTGGGTTCTCCGGTCGCGCTCAAGGTCATCAGCGCCCGGTACTCTGGAAATTCCAACGCGCGTGAGCGTTTTCGCCGGGAAGCGCGAGCGGCTGCGCAACTGCGGCACCCAAATGTGGCCAGCGTGTTTCACTTCGGCGAGACCCCGGTCGGGCAGTGTTTCTACGCAATGGAGCTGGTCGAAGGGGAGACGCTCGAAGCGCGTGTGCGTCGTGACGGGTCGCTGCCAGTGTCGCTGGCGCTGGACGTCGGTGAACAGGTTGCGCGCGCGCTAATGGCTGCCGAGGCACATGGGCTGGTGCATCGCGACCTCAAACCGAGCAACCTCATGATTGTCCCCGCCTGTGGGGATTCAGGTGATCCGGCAGCTGCCGGATTCGTTGTGAAAGTTATCGATTTCGGACTTGCCAAACCCACTGCCACGACCCCGGACACACTAGACGAAGACGGCGCCGGTTTTTCCGGTACGCCAGCGTTTGCTAGCCCGGAGCAACTCGCCACGGATCAAGCAACTGCCAGACTGGACGCGCGGTCCGATATCTACTCGTTAGGCGTCACACTGTGGTATTTGCTCTGTGGACAAACGCCTTTCAGTGGCCGAACGCCGAAAGACCTTCGCGAAGGGCAATTCCATGAGCTGCCCAGAAAGTTTTCGGAGCTGGCCGCCGCGAAAGTGCCACCGCCAGTAATCAGGCTTCTCCGTTCGATGCTGGCAGCCGACCCGGCCGAACGACCGCACTCTGCTCGGGAACTCCACGCTGAATTACGACGGTGTCGCGAAGCGATAGAGGCGAAACCCCCCCGCTGCAGACTTCTTCAACTGGCAGTGCTTGCGCTTCTTGTTAGCAGCGGTGTTGGCCTAATGAGTTATTTCTGGTACCGCCAGTACATCCAGCAACGCGCCTTAACAGCCACGCCAGCGGCGCCAGAAAAAAGCATCGCCGTGCTACCGTTTGAGAACCTCAGTAATGACAGAGAGGACGCGTTTTTTGCCGATGGTGTCCAGGACGACGTTTTGACCAAGCTGGCGAAAATTGCCGACCTCAGGGTGATCAGTCGCACCAGCGTGATGCAATATCGCGGCAAGCGGAATTTGCGCCAGATCGGTGACGACCTTCAGGTCTCTCACGTGCTGGAGGGCAGTGTACGCAAGACCGGCGCTTGGCTTCATATAAACGCCCAGTTGATCGATGCGCGGACCGATACTCACGTCTGGGCGGAGCAATACGATCGCGATTTGAAAGAGGTGTTCGCAATCCAGAGCGAGATTGCGCGACACGTTGCTGAGCAACTTCACGCCAAAATCTCAGCGACTGAGAAACTGGCCATTGAGCGGCCACCAACCGCCGATCTCACTGCCTTCGATCTTTACAGCCGCGCCAAAAATCTGGTTTTGGAGTGGAGCTATCGCATGAGCGGCAAAGACAATTTACCGCGAGCGGCTGATCTGCTGAACCAAGCTCTCGCGCATGATCCAACATTTTTCCAGGGGTACTGCCAACTTGCTTGGATTCACGACCAGCTTTACGCGCTCGGGTTCGATCGCACGCCTGGGCGCCTGGAATTAGCAGACGCAGCCATCCAGGCGGCATTTCGCATCCGTCCCGATGCAGGCGAAGCACACCTCGCGCGTGCGGGACATCTTTATCGTGGGTATCGTGATTTTGACGGCGCATTAACTGAATTGGAAACTGCTGGCAAGACCCTTCCCAACGACGCTCGGTTATTCGAGCTCAAAGGATACATCGAGCGACGCCGTCCTGGTGGTAATGAAGAAAAGGCGTTACGCGATTTCGAGCGCGCGATCAACCTCGACCCACGGAACTTCTTAATCCTGCAGCAAATCTCTCTTAGTTACGACCATCTGCGGCGCTATCGCGAGGAAGAGTTAGTCTATGACCGGATGCTTGCCATCAAGCCGAACGACGCCGAGACGAAAGTCGACCGGGCGTTCGTGGAGTTGGACTGGAAAGCTGATACGCGACCGTTGCATCAAATGATCGATTTAATGCGGGTGACAAACCCGTCTACGATGGCGAGTATTGCTGGTAGTCGGCTTCTTTGCGCATTAGCCGAGCGCGATCCTGCTGCTGCAAAAGACGCCTTGATCGCGCTAGGTGACACGCCCTTAAACGATGATGTTGTTCAATTCAATCATCCTTTCTTACAAGGCCTCATCGCTCGTATGATCAATGATAATGAACAGGCACGGTCCTCTTTCAGTGCTGCGCGCGCCGACCAGGAAAAAACCGTCCAGGCTCAGCCAAATTTCGGCCCGCCCCTGTGCGTGCTCGGCTTAATCGACGCTGCTCTAGGGCGGAAAGAGGAAGCGTTGCGCGAAGGCAAGCGTGCAGTTGACCTTCTTCCGGTGGAAAAAGATGCACTCAGTGGCATCGCCATGATCAGGTATCTGGCGATGATTGCTGCATGGGCGGGTGACAAGGACCTCGCCTGTGAACAGCTTGCGACCACGAGCACTCGCCCAGCCCCGGCCAGTTACGGCGAGTTGAAACTCATGCCGTTCTGGGACCCCTTGCGCGGCGATCCACGCTTCGAAAAAATCGTGGCATCCCTCGCACCAAAGTAATTTCTGGGAAGTGCGCGCGGACGCCCGACAGAGCCTCACTCGAAAGCTGATCGAGAGCGCTCGCGCGTGCAAGGATGAGACCGTTCACAGGTTTTTCGGGGTGCACCGCATTTTTTTTGCAATGCCGCACCATTTTTTCCTTTGGAATAAAGTGAGCAGACATCGCACTACATTAGTGCGGCCGGAAGGCATGCCTGCGCGTTCTTAAAGACAATTGGCGTTCCACCTCGAAAACCAACTCCACAACCAAAAAAACAAAGAATAACCAAAATGAAAAAACAAGTTAAGCGTATCGTTAATGCGCGTCTCTTTCAGGGCGCGCTTTTGAAAACGCTTCGAGCCCTCAACGCAACGCGAATCCTGGCAGGTATTGCCCTGATCGTTTCGCCTATTGCTTTCGCGGGCCAGTTCGAGCCTGCTGTTAATTATTTCCTGAACCGCTCGCTTAACGGAATCGCGAGCGGCGACTTCAACCGTGATGGCAACGCTGACCTGGCGGTGACCGGATGTGGCAACCCAGCCTGCAGCACTACTGGGTCAGTCTTTGTTTTGCGGGGCTCACGCAACGGCACTTTCAGCCGAGGCGGAAACTTCGTGGCAGGCCCAGCGGGCACGGACGCCATCGCTGTGTCTACGGGTGATTTTAATCGCGACGGAACGCCCGATCTGGTCGTGATAAACAATGCCCTCAATCAGTTTGGCACTGTGAGTGTGCTGCTGGCCGATGGGAGCGGTGGTTTCCTGCCACCGGTCAGCTACGGGGTCGGTGGCGCGGTGCCGATTTGGCCCGCGGTAGCCGATTTCAATCGGGACGGCAATCGTGACCTCGCCATTTCGGTCACAACGACTGATTCCGTGGCGGTATTGTTAGGCAATGGAGACGGCACGTTCCAGACCGCAGTCAATTATACGGTAGGCGGCGGTCCCCAAGGCATTGCAACCGGTGATGTCAACAGCGACGGCTTCCCTGACATTGTTTCCGCTGATCAATGCGGGGATGACCCGGAGTGCCGCGACGGGACCGTGTCGGTTCTCCTCGGCAATGGCAACGGCACTTTCCAGCCGCGCCTGGTGTTTGCCGAGGGGATATTCCCTCTTTCAATCTCAGTTGCCGATTTCGACGGTGACAATCACCCCGATCTGGCGATCGCCAATCCTTGTGGCACTGACGAGGCCTGCGCTACGGTAGGCAGTGTCGGAATCATGTTAGGCAATGGCGACGGGACATTCCAGCCGGTCGTGAACTATCCGACAACCGGCCATCTCCCCGTTCGCGTCGACGTCGGCAAATTCAACCACGACGATCATCCCGACGTGGTCGCGCTAAATGTGCAGGATTCCAATATTACCGTGCTCACAGGTAACGGCGACGGCACGTTCCAGCCCGGCGATGATTATCTTGTCGGCTTAACTCCGATTGCGGTCGCGGTCGGGCAATTAAACAAAGATAGCGCTATGGATCTCGCAGTCGCAGACGAGAATTCGTTGGAGGTGAGCGTGCTATTGAACAACCGCAGCGGCAACTTTCATGGGTCGCAACGGTAGCGTGCAGAGCGCTCTGAACTCTCCTTGCCGGAGATGGGGAACCACTTTTGCAACGCCGGAGAAAATTTTCCGTACGAAGAGGTAAAATATTATGAAAACGAAAACTTCACACATAAGAAATTCAACGAAGCGATCGTTTCGCCGTTGTGGGACCGCCGCGGGACTTCCCATTCCGCGTTCTTCTAAATTTCGGTCTACTTCTCGCTCGGCAAAGGAAGGTGTTGTGAAAGTTGGAATCTCTCTCGTCATTTTGCTTGCTCCCGCAGCTGCTTTCGCGCAGACCTATCCGCCCCCGATTCGGACGCCAGAGGGCCAAATGCTGTTTGGTCCTCTCACCCTTCCCGCGGGTGGAGCGAGCGATTCGACCAAAGCGCAGAGCTTTCAGATCGTCGATCGACTCAATCATCAGGATGACTTTTGGTCGAACATGCTGGTCGGCGACGCCAACCACAATCACCGGCAAGAGATCGTGCTTCGCTCGACGCCCGTAAACGGCGGCCGGAGTAAGTTCATCTTCTACGAGGACGATGGAACCGGCCATTTCGATCCGGTTTGGTCGATCGACGAGCCAGACGGCGGCCTGCTCGCCATGGGCGACATCGACGGCGACGGCCTGACCGATCTCTTCATTGAAAGGGACACTGGCGTCGTCTGCAATGATGAATTCGTGCGGTATGAAGCGTCCTCACCTTCGGGCTTTCCCGATCACATCGTTTGGACGGGACAGAAAGAAGGCAACGTCATCGACTTCAACGCGACGATCGCCGACGTCGACGGCGACGGAATTCTCGAGTTCGTGACGAGCGACAACAACCTCAGCTGCCTTCCTACGACGTTGAAAGTTTTCGAATCCGCGCCGAACGATCAGATGAATTTGATTTTCAATTACGTAATTGGGGAGGACCTCCTTAATCTGGGTAATCCCGTAGTCGCCGATTTCGATCTCGACGGACGCAACGAGATCGTCGTCAGCGAGGCCCTTGGGGCGAACCTCCTCGTCTTCGAAGGCGTGGGCAACGACTCGATTATTTTTTCGGGCATGCTTTTTTATAAGCTTTTCAACGCCTATCAAGTCGCTCTTGTCGATGTGCAGACCCCCGACGAGCGACCAATAGTCGTACTCGCAGGCCAGTTCGGCCCCCGCGACTATCGCGCGCGCTCCTACGAGATGCTTTCCGACAATGTCCTCACGCAAACGAGCGAAACGCTCGTTCCGAACAATTGCGGCGGCTCGATTCCACAGATTGCCGCCGCAGATCTCTTCGGCACGAGGAGACAGGAGATCATTCTCGACCGGCTCTGCGACCCAGTGCCGATCTACACCGTTGGCTCGGGCGGCGCGCTGACGCTTTACGCGAGACCATCGGTCGTCGAGAGCATCGAAGTCATCGCCACTCGCAAGACGCCGGTTCACTCGGGCGCCATCGCCATAGGGACCGTTCCTACTTCGTCAAATCCAAAAGGAAAAACTCCCGTTCTCGAGCTCCAGTAAACAGAAAGGAACTCGCCTTGTGGGGGCCTCTTGATCTCGATGGGAGGACGGCGAAGGGCAGCTCGCCCGTTATCGTGTGGCCAGACGTCATGCCTGCGTGTTTTAAAGACAATGGGCGTTCCTCCGAACAACAGATGGAGGGATTAGGTGGGTTCACCAGGCGAGCGGGATAACCAACTTTCTTTATGGCGTCCCTTTTTCCGATGCAAATAACGGAATCGCTGTCGGCGCAGAAGGCACCGTTCTCCGAACAACAGATGGAGGTCGCCACTGGATCGTCCAGCCGAGCGGAACAACCAATTGGCTTTATGGAGTTTCATTTGTCGATGCAAACAACGGAACAGCTGTGGGTAGCAATGGAACCATCCTCAGAACAACTGATGGAGGGAACAACTGGGTGAACCAGACCAGTGGAACAACTAACGCGCTTTTTGGCGTTTCCTTTACCGACATTAATCATGGAACCGGCGTTGGCGACTATGGGACGATTCTCAGAACAACCGACGGCGGAGCGAACTGGGTAAGCCAGACGAGCGGAACCACGAACGCGCTTAATTCGGTTTCATTTACTGATGCAAATAATGGAACGGCTGTCAGTTGGTATGGGGTCATTATCAGAACAACAGATGGTGGAGCCAACTGGGTTCTTCAGAGAAGTGGGACCGGCGAGTTTCTTTATGGCGTTTCATTTACCGATGCAAATAACGGGACGGCTGTGGGTGAAGATGGCACCATTCTCCGAACAACAAATGGGGGGATTAGGTGGTTTCACCAGGCAAGTGGGACAACCAACTTTCTTTGGGGCGTTTCCTTTGCCGATGCAAATAACGGAATAGCTGTTGGTGCAGAAGGCACCATTCTCCGAACAACAGATGGGGGAAACACTTGGGTCAGCCAGATAAGCGGAACGACCCAGTCGCTTATAGGCGCTTCCCTTATCGGTGCGAATGCTGGTGCGACGGTTGGTTTCCTTGGCACAATCCTTCATACAGCCAACGGAGGCACCACCTGGGTTAGTCAATCAAGCGCAGTTACGATCCTTTCGCTGGAGGACGTTTCCTTTAGTGATGCAAACAACGGAACGGCTGTTGGCGACTTTGGAACCATCGTCCGCACAACAAATGCTGGCCGCACGTGGGTTAGTCAGACAAGCGGAACGAGCAACGCGTTCCTGGGTGTCTCCTTTACCGATGCAAGTAACGGCACAGCTGTGGGTGAGTTTGGCACAATCCTAAGAACAACCGATGGAGGAAACAATTGGTTCCCGCAGGCAAGCGGAACAGGAGCTGACCTCTGGGGCGTGTCCTTTGCCGACGCGGATCATGGGACGGCTGTGGGTTATGGTGGCACGATCCTTACTACCACGGATGGAGGCAGCCAACTGGGTAAGTCAATCAAGCGGGACTTACGTTCCTCTAACCGGGGTTTCTCGGACGGATGCCAATACTGGAACAGTTACGGGCGGGGCCGGCATAATCCTCAGAACAATCCATGGAGGTAACAACTGGGTCCCGCAGACGAGTGGAACAGTGGTTGACCTCCCACGAGTCTCCTTTACCGACGCGAATAATGGGACGGCCGTCGGCCTTCTTGGCACGATCCTTAGAACTACGGACGGAGGCACTCATTGGGTACCGCAGTCGAGTGGAATAAGCAATGGGCTTTTCGGCGTCTCATTTACCGACGCAAACCACGGCATGATTTGCGGCGGTTTCGGTATCATCCTCCGCACAACGGACGGAGGAGAACATTGGATCCCTGAGACGAGTGGAACCGACTACGATCTTTCAAGAATCTCCTGCACTGGTGCCCGCAATGGAACGGCTGTGGGTTACGGTGGCAGCATTTTCAGGAGAGAAGCGGTCAGGTGAGTTCAATTACCCGTACCGTAACTCCTTACTTCAGACAGCGGCAGCCCAACAGGTTCGGAACCCGAGTGGGGCCGCTCTTGCTCTGCCGCCGGTATTCGGGTTCTGATTATTTCCCTCGTAACGTGGCTCTCAGCACGATTGTGCGCGCTTCGTTCATCTCGACGAATCGGCGCAGCACATTCGGATCGGCATTCAAGCCTTGGGCCAGCAGCTCTTCGTCTCCAGCCTCAGCTTTTCGCATTTTAAGCCATTCCTGCTGTTGCTGCTTCAATTGCTCTTGCCGGGCAGTCGGCACCCGTGAGATGAGAGAGTTGTAGACGGCCGTAACCGCGTGATTTGAACGCTTCGCACGGTTCAGCAAAGCCTGATTTTGCGTCAACGTGTCGGGAGCCGACGTATAAGATGCTTCAGACGTCGGGACACTCGGTTGACGGTTGAGCGTTTCGTCAGATAAAGGGGCTGGAGTGGGAGTCGCAGTTTCTTTAGGGCCGCTGCTCGGAGTACCGGTCGAGGTCGCGCACGGATTGCTCTGCGTCAACCAATCAGTCCAAGCATCTTCGAAGGTCTCTTTATCGTCGCCAGTAATATGCCACCTTACTGACACCGATTTGCCTTCGCTCCCAGGCTTCCACTGAAACGTAGCTTTGGCTTCATTCTGGTAGATCGTATCGACTTTAAACGTGCCTAGTGCTTGCCAGTCCTTAGGCTCGAGTTCCGGTTCGTACCTGTAATGATCATCTCTCTTGGGCTTCCAAGTCTTGCCCTCCTTTTGCGACAGGATGCCGAAAAAGCTAGCACATTCACGACTGGAATCGGCTTGCACACCTCCGCCCACCCCGCTAGTTCGTCCAACCGTCGTCGTCGTCAGTCTGACATCGATGCGATAGGCCCATGTACGCGATGAAGTAGCATCACGCATGTCTTGAAAAACATAAGGTCGCCGAAGCGTTACGAATAGCTTGCCAGATGTCTTGTCATATTCGGCTGTGCAGCCCTTTTTCGCATCTTTCACTTTGGCAGGATTGATCTTCTCCAAATCTGCGTCCTTGTGCGCACCCGCGGGCACTAACGGGACAACGGACACGGTGATGTCACTATCGGGGGCAACTGGAGTTTTCAGTTGTTCGTCCTGGAACATTTTCAGTTCGAAACGCGTAACTGATTTCGTCTGGTTCTTTGCAATTTCGTCTAACTCGTGACTCAATTGTGAGGAGTCAAAAAACACTCCATCTTGTTTGGCGTGTAGCGCATTGGCGCCGAGTGCAAATACGGCGAGGCCGATTACGAGAAAAGAGATGAATCGCTTCATAGGGGCTATGCTACCTAAGAAGTGCGCTGATGGGCAAGGATTAAACGTATTCATAGTATTGCTCATTTACTTTAATTGGATTCGGTAATGGAGCCGGGCTGCCGTATTCGCGTCAAATGTTAGTAACAAGTTCGTTACTTTCCGATGAGTTCGCGAACGAGACATGCGCTACCTTGTGCTGCGTGCGATCTACGCCGCTTGCTGCGCGTGAGAGACTCTATCGTCGATTTCAAGCCACTCGAACGTTGTTGTCTTTGCCGGATCGAGCCCGAGTTTTTTGACCTCTTCGCTGAAGAACTCGCGCTTTTCCGGATGTTGGTAGAGGCTGCTGACCTCAACGTCTTCGGCCCAACGTTTGATTTCTTCTGGTGTTTTCTTCTCGCCGCTCTGATTGAGCCATTCGACCATCTCCTGGTCGCCTGCTCCCTGCTCGATTTGCGCTTTGAAATCATCTCCCCTTACGCCTTTGAATCCGAAAAGCGTGTTGTCGAGGGGGCAATCGAAATGGTATTCGCCGATCTTCCCCGCCACCAGTGCCCGGCATTTGTCGATCGTGCGGCCAAGAATCGCGTAGCCCCCGACGCGAATGCGCGGGCTGCGCGGCGCCTCTTTTCTTAAATCTTTTCCAGTAACCTTTTTCTTCATACTTCGCTGTTTCGAATGAGCGCCATGATCCGGCCGCAAAGGATGCGGACAAAATTCAGGAAACGCGGATTGCCACTGATGACCGCAAATGAACATACATTTCCGATTTCTGAATCTGTGAAAATCTGTGCTAATCTGTGGCTAGATTCATGGTCAATATCTCGATTAAATACACTGGCGATCTGCACTGCGACGCGACGCACGGCCCGTCGGAATCGATACTCTCCACCGACGCGCCGACCGACAACAAAGGTAAGGGCGAAGCATTTTCGCCCACAGACCTCGTGGCCACGGCCCTTGGCACTTGCATGAGTACAACGATGGGAATCAAGGCGCAGGAGCTTGGTGTTGATCTGCGCGGAATGACCGTGTCAGTGCAAAAGAAAATGTCGAAGGATGCGCCGCGCCGGATCGTTGCACTCCCGTCAGAGGTTCACGTCCCGTTACCGCCCGATTCGCCGCATCGCGAAGTGATCGAGCAAACCGCGCTCAACTGTCCGGTGCACAAGAGAAAATTTTTCTGGGAAGGGTAGCTTTGGAGTGCGCGGACACGTCCGCGCTTTGAAAGCGGCGACATGTTGCCGCACTCCAAAAATCTGCACGCTATTTTTACAGCACTGCATGTGATCGGCCACGCGCGATCGAGCGAGAATAATGCGCTTGCGTAAGGAAGATAGGCTCCCAGCCTGTCTCGGCGGGCGGGCTTCCCAGCCTGCCAGGACTTTCGCGTGCAAATCCGACAGGCTCGCCGCAGCGAGTCCGTCCGGTGGCGGACAAGATGTCCGTCGGCCGAGTCAGGCTAGGAAGCCTGACCTCCGTACAACCACTGCATGTAATCGCGCACGCCTTCTTCGAGCGGAAAACGTGGCTCGTAGCCAAGCGCACTGCGCGCTCTCGTGAGATCGGCCTGGGTGAAGTTTTGATAATGCGCGTGCGGATTATCGATGTAATCGGGCTGGAAATTTGTGGCAAGGCATTTGTTTAGAACGTCCACCAGTTCATTAAACGAGCGCGCCTGTCCCGACCCCAGGTTGTAGATTCCGCTCGTTTGCGCATCGAGCGCGCCAATGCTGCCTTCGACCGCGTCCTTCACATAAACAAAATCGCGTTTTTGCTCGCCATGTTTGAAAATTCGCGGTCGTTGTCCCGCTTTCATCTGTTTCGAGAGATGATAAATCATGCTTGCCGGGATGCCCTTGTGCGCCTCGCGCGGTCCGTAAACGTTGAAGTAACGCAGTCCGATGATGATCCAGTCGGGCGACTCGTTCGCTTCGCGCATCGCGATATTGTCCATGATCACTTTTGAAAACGAGTAAATGTTCGCGGGCGCGGCGCCGTTTGATTCCATACTTGCTTTAGCGGCGGCGCCATAGATCGATGCAGACGACGCGTAGATGATCCTCGTCTTCGTCGGGCGCGCAAAGTTTAAAAGTCGCCGAAAACTTTCGATGTTGTCGTGAACCTGTTCGAACTGGTCGTGGTTGGTCGTGTTTTCGTCGCCGAATTGATCGTGCCAGTCGAGCGTTGCCAGATTCTGCGCGACAAAGTCTCCGCGATAGCCGGCGAGATTCTTGAAATCTCCGGAACGAAAATCGTCGATCACCGTGAGACGCGCGTCCGGAAATTTCTCCTGCAACGCGAGCGTGAGATTGGAGCCGATGAAGCCGGCTCCACCGGTGATGACCAAGTTGGCAGGAGGGTTAGTCGAAGGCACAGGAAATTTGTTGCGCGTTGATTAAATAATCTTGACGCTCGAAGCGCAAGCCGCTAGTTCTGGAATCAGTTCTTTGCGAGCTTGAAAAAGTGGATCGGCGCAAGAAATCTCGTGCAAATCGGGAGCAGTTGCGCTGCTGTAACTGGATACGACTTCCCATGGCCAATCCCCGAAAACTTTCGGGGGTGAAGGCGGGAAGAAGGTGAAGGCCAGTTGAGTGTTGAGATCTGAGAGGGGCGGAAATGCCTGGCTCTCATCTCTCAACTAAAGACTCTCAACTTCTTCGAATGCCAGGAGCCAGAATATTTGTCCGGTCCACCTCATTCGTGCCCGCGTGTGCGGGGCGCGAAAAAACTTCTTCGCAAAAAGAAGAATGAGAGCTGGGCGATGCGGCCTCGGCCATACAAGTCCGACTCTCGGAGTTGGAGGAAACTTGTATGCGAAATCGCCTATTATGTTTTTGTTTTCGGGGTAGCGCACGCGTCTCGCGTGTTGGTTTCGGCGTCGCGCCGAAACAGTCTTTCCTAAAAACGTGGACCGAGGATCCCGGCATGGCGCAAGAGAAGTTCGCGACGGCGGGACACCGTCGCCAGCACGCGAGACGCCTGCGCTACCCAAGCGGACTCGCTGCGTTGCTCGTCTTCGCGCCGATCGTTTGCTTCGGGCAGGAAGCCTCGCCGACTCCTTCACCAAGCGAAGCGGAGTCCGAGGCAGTCGTTGTTTCCGCAACGCGTTTCGACATACCGCTCGATCAATCGCCCGCGAGCGTGAGCGTGATCAGCTCGGAAGATCTCGAGCAAAAACAAATCGAGCGCGTAGGCGACGCGCTCCGCGAATTACCCGGGCTATCAGTTGTGCAGACCGGTACAGCCGGCCAATTAACTTCCGTTTTCACGCGTGGATTGCGCAGCGAACACACACAGGTTCTGCTCGATGGCGTTCCTATCAATCAAGGTTTGCAAGGAGCATTTAATTTCGCCGATCTGACCACGGACGACATCGACAGGATCGAGGTGGTCCGTGGGCCGCAGAGCACTTTGTATGGGCCGCGCGCATTGGCGGGCGTCATCCAAATTTTTACTAAACAGGGCGAAGATTCTCCCGGTATCCAGTCAAGCGCCGAGGGCGGCTCCTACAACACCTTTCGCGAATCCCTCCAGAGTGATGGAAAGATCGGTCAGTTTGATTATTCAGTCAGTGCAAGCCGGATCGACACCGACAACGCGCGACCAAACAATCAATATCGAAACAGCGCGGCGATTGCGAACCTCGGCTGGTCGCCAAACGACCAACTGCGCATTAGCGGTTTGTTCACATATTCGCTCAGCGATATTGGCATTCCGAACACGATTTTCGATCCGCGGCCGATCGACAATTTTCTGACCGAGCGCTGGCTTATTGCGCCGCATCTCCATTGGAGAGCAACCGACTGGTGGGAACACAAGTTCATTTTCAGTTACGATCACGAACGACAACTGAACGATCCGAATCAGGATGGATTTCTCGGTCCCACCCGCGCGTTATTTGAACGGACACAAATCGATTATCAGAACGATTTGCGACCAACTTCGTGGCTCACACTAACGAGCGGATTCTTTTATAGCCGCGTCAATGCAGGGCAGGA
>WNGB01004998.1_pt1 | contig 19983 bp, 17 predicted proteins | sample 5400681 | NCBI WGS metagenome assembly WNGB01 (sample SAMN13153367, study PRJNA577476) | soil metagenome | isolation source: 115 cm soil or saprolite under grassland replicate 2 | place: USA:California | collected 2016-06-15
TGAGCATTGCTCCAGCCATTTGGCTATCCCGCAGCAAAGCGAGGAGGTCTGGGGAGGCTGACCGGCGAGCGGGGGATGGGCCAGCGCCAGGCGACAGAGGTTCGGGCTCTTGCTGGATGACCTGGTGGCCTGGAGGACAACCGTCAACGGCGCGGGGACGATTCCGTGGCGGCACGCGGCGCCGGGGAGTTCGGGAGAGGTCGCTTACACGCCGGGTGAGGCGTTGCTAGTGGAGAGGAGCTGGGGCGAAGCCAACCCCGAACCCGTACGAGTCACGTGCGCCAGAGCAGGAACAACATGTGGGTTCTGGCAGCAGACCCACTCAGGGATCGCGGAACCCATGCGCTTATAAAGGGCGGCGACACGACTGGCTGCACTTTCGGAGCGGTGCTGCCCCGCCGCTACCCTGCCTGCTCGCCGGCCGCACCCGCGATCCGGTATTCCTTGCCAGCCATTTTCTGCCCATCCCGGCCGTTGCTGACGCTTCGCGGTGCAGTAAAGGGGGGAACTGTGCCAGTGAGGGAGCTGACGGTGGTCCGGCTCGCCGACCACTTTACGTGGTCAGCCGCCACAGCAATGCTTACTGACATTCTGCTTGCGCGGCCACTGACATTTTCCGGTTCTGGCTCACATAACGTGATGGTCACGAGACGAGTTGGTGGAGCCGAACTCCGACGGATGAACCGGCGTACCCTGCGACCCGGCTCACGGTCGCGGACGGGAGGGAACATGATCAACGGCGCACACGTGCTCATCTACAGCCGAGACGCGGAGGCTGACCGGGCGTTCCTCGGTGACATGCTCGGGTTCGCCAACGTCGACGCCGGCGAAGGCTGGTTGATCTTCAAGCTGCCACCGGCCGAGGTCGCCGTGCATCCCACTGATGGAGAGCCCCAGCACGAGCTGTCGCTGATGTGTGACGACCTGGAGACCACACTGGCCGCGCTGACCGCACGGGGCGTCGAGGTCTCCCCGGTCACCAGCGCAGGCTGGGGGTTGCGGTCGTCGGTCAGGCTTCCGAGTGGGACTGACCTGGCGCTGTACCAGCCACGGCACCCGGTGGCGTACGACCTCGATCGCTGAGCGGGTCAGTCATCACCTGGACAATTCCTTGTCCGGAATTCCCAACCGCCTTCGTCCCAGAGCCGGCCTGGCGGAGCTTCTGCAGCCACGCACGCTCGCCTTGTGACCATCACGAAATGTGGACCAGATCCCACTCAACGTTGACATTCCCACCTGGGTCCAGGGTGGCTGCCACCCTGCGGCTGCGGCCTACCGTTCTGCGTCAGTGAGGGGAGGCTGATGAACGGATCGGACGCCGAACCCGAGATCCAGAGCAACGCTCCCGCAGCCCTCACGCTGGTGATCGCCGCACTTGCCACCCTGGGTACCGCGGCGTGGAGGCGCGGTTGCAGCTGCACGGGAGGCGTCGCCGGCGAGTACCGCGGTGGAGGCTGGTTCCACGCTGAGCGCCGCGAGAACGGCTCAACGAGGCCGATCGTGAATGCCGTGTGAGGCCTTTCCAGCCCGCAAGTGGAGGGCACCGAGGGTCCTGATCGCCAGATGCACTACGCCCACCGAGCGTCCCGCTCATGGAGTGGCAGGAGCACAAGATGAACGTATGGCTGTCCAGTCAGGCGGTCGCTCGGCTCACCGACCTGTTGGCCGTGGTGGCTACCGCACCCGGAACCAGCGACCAGCACCGCTACGAGCTCTCCCACTGCCGTAGCCAGGTTGGGGAGCTGATGCCGGCGAGCGAGGTGCTCGTGCTGGCGAGGGTCTTGCGCCAGGCAACCGATCGGCCAGGGCTGTCGGCGGCGGCGCGGACAGACTGTTGGTCGTGGAGCTCGTACCTTGCCCGCCTGCTGGCTGCCGGCGCAACCGCCACCGCCACCACCAACCAGCCGGTTGCGCAGGCGCGCCCCGCTCGGAACGCCGTGCTGGTTCCAAGTGTTGATCGCGGTCCGGTTGAGGTCGCTTCGCGCCGGCCGCGACGCTCTCCCCTCGTCATGTCGTGACTGCTCTAGGTCACGCTGCCTCCCTGGACCAACAAGGTTCCGCTGCATCAGGGGAAGCGGAGTTGACGCAGGGTCGCGGGCAGCTCCAAGGCTTGCTTGGGCGTACGGAACGTCACTTGCCGGCTGTGACCGCCGGCACAGAGCTGCCCGACCCGACCCGCCATCCCGAGCAAGCTCAGCATCGCCCTCTTGCATCAGCTGCCGGCCAGAACGCTCCTGCTTATGAGGAGGGATCCGCCGATGACGCTGTGGGACGAACTGGATGGGAGAACCTGGAGCGTACGCGCCGGCCCGCGATGGGCGAGCGCAGAGCCACGTCGCCGTCGCCCCAGCCAACGCCGCCGGATCGTGCGGCCTGACCGCCAGGCTCGAACCTCCACGAGGCCCGGCTCCTCGACACAGTCGCGGTGAGTCCTCGGGTTATTTGCCCTCCGACACGCACCTGACATGGACCCCGTCATCGTTGACAGGTCGGGTCGCTGGGGTTGTAGTGGATTCGAGATTAGTCGCCAGGTCACAGCGACCTCGGGCCAGGTTTCTCGCGACCCCCCGCGTGGGATCAGCCTCCACTTTGGTGCTCGTGGGCGACGCCTTCCACCCAGATGCAACGGGTGCCTCTCGTCTTGACCTGGCTGGTGTGGTGGAATTCTCATGGCCGCAAGCGGTGCATTTGGTGTATCCGACATCGACGTGGAGGCCGGGGCGGATGAGCCGGCTGGTGGAGTTTCCGTTGCGGGCCGGCGCCAGCGTCCTGGTCCCAGGTCGACCATGTTCCACCCGGCGCGCTACCCACCGGCGGCGTGGGGGCCGAACAATCATCGAGCAGGCCGGGCACACCTTCGAGGCGGCCATTACCCAGGTGCAGCCAGCCGCGCAGGCGATGACCAGCTGGCTGCGCGCCTTGGTGGAGGCACCCGGCGAGGTCGGTGCGGGGGTCGGTGGGGAAGCTCAGTGCCGAGGCGGGAGCATTCATCACCACGGCGAGTGCCAGCGCCAACTTCAAGCTCACGCTTGTTTGGCGGCGCCGCCACCCTGGCTGAGCGTGCAGACGAGGAGGCGCTGGTGGCGCGCGAGCTGACCTACCTGGACTTCGACGTGCTGCTGGAGCGCGCCGGCGAGACTACCTATCGCGCCCGGGTGCTCAACGCCCCCGCCGGCCAGACTCCACCGGCCAGATTTACGGTGCCGTTCTCGCCGCTGGAGCTGGAGAACTTCCTCCTGCGGATCGGCCGGCCCCGCCGGGTCGTGCGGCGCCTGGACGCGCCCGAGACCGCCGCGATCAAGACCTTCGGCGCCAAGCTGTATGGCGCGTTGTTCCAGGGCGCCCTTGAGGTGAACCTGTTGCGCAGCCAAAGCGAAGCGGCCGCAAAGCAAGCCGGACTGCGCATTCGTCTGCGCCTGTCGGATGCCCCCGAACTCGGCGGGCTGCCGTGGGAGTTCCTCTACGACCCAACACGCAACCGCTTCTTGTGCCTGTCGGACCGTACCCCGCTGGTCCGCTATCTGGAAGTCCCTGACCCGCCCCGGCCGCTTACGGTCAGTCCGCCGCTGCAGGTGCTGGTGATGATCTCCAGCCCCGGTGACTATGCCCAGCTCGACGTGGAGCACGAGTGGGCCCGGGTCCACGATGCCCTGGCCCCTCTCAGGCAGGCCGGTCGGGTCCGCCTGGAGCGGCTTGAGGCGGCCACGCTCGCAACATTGCGCCAGCGGCTGCGCCGTGACGACTGGCATGTGTTTCACTACATCGGTCATGGCGGCTTTGACCCTCATGCCCAAGACGGCGTGCTTGTCCTCCAAGACCAAACCGGCCGGGCCCAGCTGGTCAGCGGCCAGGATCTGGGCGTACTGCTGCATGACCACGACCCGCTGGCTGGTGGTCCTCAACGCTTGTGAAGGCGCCCGCAGTGACCCCACCGACCCGTTTGCCGGAACCGCTCAAAGCCTCATCCAGCAGGGCATCCCGGCGGTGGTGGCGATGCAATTCGAGATCACCGACCCGGCCGCGATCACCTTCGCCCACGAGTTGTACGGCGCGATCGCTGACGGCTATCCGCTCGACGCCGCCGTGGCCGAGGCCCGCAAGGCGATCTGGGCCAACGGCAACCAGGTCGAGTGGGCCACCCCGGTGCTGTACCTGCGCGCCCCTGACGGGCGGATCTTCCATCTCACCAAGTCGCCAACAAGCCAGAATGTCCATCAAGAAGCGCGCCGGCGCCGAGAAGTGCCATCGTCTTCAGGGCCTGCTGAAATCGTTGCAGCACCACGAGTCGAGCAGACTGCATCCTTCGACGAAACGTCGCCAAGCGGTCTCACATCTGCCGACATCGAGCACAAGGAATTTTCCAAGTCTTTTCGTGGCTATGCGATGCATGAGGTGGACGCCTTCCTTGACCAGCTCCAGAAGGAACTTCCCCGCCTGCAAGCGGAGGTTGGGAGGCGCCGAGTGACACCTCAGCGGCGGGGCAAGCCCTATACCGGCCGAATCAGTCCTGCTGATCTTGAAGACAAGAAGTTCACGGTCGTAATGCGTGGCTACACGCAAAACGAAGTGGACGACTTCCTCGTGCAGCTGCGTGAAGAATTCACACGTCTATATGACCAGCTGTGAGCTTGAAATCGTGTTGCAACAGGTCGATTCCCGGGTGACCTCTTCCCAGTGACCAGCGGCCATCACAAGCAAGTCCTCTTGCCAAAGTTGCCCATCGGCGTGGCCTTCCCGCCACTGCTGATGGAACCATCACCGCAAGTCACTTCAGCGATCAGGATCTCCCGGAGCGGTGGGGCGCCGGTGACGACCATGGGAAAGCCAACAACGACCACGGTCTCCTGACTGCGATCGCCCTCGGGAGCAGAACCGTTCAACGGCAGCGAAACGCACCCTCGACTACCAGGAGCCCTGGTGAACGGCCTGGTCGCTGGTGTTCCCATCTGCTGTGAATCCTGCCGAGGGCACCCTACGCTTTCCTACCGCCTGCCATGCTCGCAGGTCATCGGCAGGTGGAGACGTCTGCTCGATTCACCGAGGTCTGCGCGGTGTTGGTGCCCTCTCCTTGAATCGATAGGTTTCTGGTAGTTGTGAGGCGGCGAGGAGTTCGGAGATCAGCGGGTCGGGTTGCGCTTGCATCGGCCGCCTCGCTCCCTTTGCCCTGGCGTAGACGTGGCGCGGTCCGCGGGGGCCGTTCCCGCGTCCGGCGAGTCGCCGGAGCGAGCAACACGATCAGTGCTCGTAGGAGCCCAAGATCTTTGGTGAGCGCGCGGGCCAGGTGGATCCGTGGGCGCCGAGCGGGCATCGCGGGGTCAGAGGCGAATCGGACACGCTCGGCCTGGGCGGCCAATGCGGCAGTGTTTGGGCCGACCAGCCGAGTCAGTTCGACGGCCAGCTCGGCCAGGGTGCTGGATGGCTGCACGCGGCCACCGGCGCGGCGGACCAGGCCCTCCAGTAGTGGCTCGATCGGCGTCAGCGCGCGACGTGTGCGTCGGCACGCGACCCAGACCCCCGCGATGGTCAGCGCTGCGAGGATTGCGCCGGCTGCCAGCCAGCCTGGACAGCCCGCGCCACCGTGGCCGCCGTGACCGCCGTGACCCCCAGTTGTGGTGGCTGGGGTGAGGGGGTCCAACTGGGGAGGGATGTCGGCCTGGGCGGCCGTGGGGGTGGGGTTGAACGCCACCCAGCCGTAGCCCTGGAAGTACACCTCGATCCAGGCGTGCGCGTCGGTGTCGCGCACCTCGAAGCGGCCGTCGCGCTGGCGGGCTCCGGTGGCGAAGCCGGCCACGACCCGGGTGGGGACGCCGGCCAGGCGCAGCAGCAGCGCCGCCGCGCCGGCGAAGTACTGGCAGTAGCCGGCGTGGCCGCGCAGCAGGAAGTCCACCAGCGGATACGGGCCGGCCTGGGGCGGGTTGGTGGTGTAGTGGAAGCGGCCGCCGTCCAGCAGGTAGTGGTGCACGCGGGCGACCACCTCCCACTGGGTCGTGGCGCCGGCGGCCAGCCGGTGTGCCAGCGCCGCCACCGGCGCGTAGGGGCTGCGGTCCAGCACCGCGGTCACCTGTGGGTCGGCCGGCTGGCCGAACAGCGGCACGTCAACACTGCGCCAGGAGTGGCTCGGCGCCGGCACGTACAGGTCCATGGAGGTCGATAAGCCCCCGTCGGTTGGCGGCGAGGCGGCTTGTAGCTGCTGGGCGGTGGCGCGCACCAGGCGGGCCTTGACCTGGTAGGTGTCGCCCTGCTGGGGCGTGGGCGTGAGCCGCCACGCCTCACCCCGGTCCTGGCGCACCTTGCCGTCGGCGTGGACGGCGTCGATCCGCCCGGGGGCGACCACCAGGTTGTCGCGCAGCCCGCGCACCCGCACCGTCGCCTGGACCACCCGCGCCGCCGGCTGGGGTAGCTCCGGCGTGGCCCAGGCCCGAACGCCCCAGATGTCCTGGACGAAGAAGTCGAGCACCTGCATGCGCCACAGGGCCGGCTCGGCGGCGGTGACCTGCAGCATCGTGGCGCCGCTGCGCCGATCTTGCAGCGGCCCGTACGTCAAGGCCTCGGTCTGCAGGGTTCGAAACGGCGGCGCGGAGCCGAACAGGGACGCCGGGGTGAACCATCGGGTTCGCGGGCCGATGGCCTGCGCGGTGGCCACCGACACCAGCGCGGCGGCCAGGCCCAGCGCCACCGCCGGCCGCACGGCCCCGCGCCGGTCGGTGAGCCATAGCAGTCCGGCCAGCAGGATGGCGGCGCCCTGCCAGGCCGCCTGGCCGGTCTGGCGCGTCGCTACCGCCGCGAGCCACGGGGCCGCCAGGACACCGAACGCGATGGCCCGCCGGCGGGCCGATGGCCCGGACGCGGCCAGGACGGCCCCGCCGACCCACACGGCCCCGGCCCCCAGCAGCCAGGCGGCCAGCGGCCAGGGGTCGTCGCCGATCGGCCCGCTCCCGCTGCCCAGCGCGGCGAGCTGCCCGACGCCCCCAGCCAGCCGTCCCACCAGCGACGGCCACGCGTGTGGCAGCAGCTGGTCGGCCGGCACCCCGGCGGCCAGCACCCCGGCCGGCAGCCAGAGGGCGAGCAGGCCAGCGGCCAGGCGGCCAGCCAGCCGCCCCATGGCCAGCAGGACCGCCACGGCCGCCACCGCAACCAGTGGCGCGACCCGGACCAGCGATCCGCCCAGCAGCCACGACCATCCGCCCGCCCCAGCGGCGACGAGCAGCGCCGTCGCCGCGGCGGTCGGACCTCCCGGGTGGCGCGCCGACGTCGGAGCAGAGACTAGGCGGATCACAGACCCACCTGCTTGTTCGTGACCGCGTCCACCCCTGGTGGCAGCGGCCGTGGCTGGTGGACAAGCGCCTGGGCAGGCGCGTGGTCGGCGCGGATGTGCACGTCGGGATCTCGCCCGGCCTGAAGTGCCAGCGGCCCGGCGCCCCCGAGGGAGGCTAGGCGGCGGTGCACGCCACGCCAGCTCGCTCCTGTGTCGGTGACGGTGGTCGGGGTGTGGTCGCCGGGCAGCAGGACCCGGCAGCCGCCGCTTTGGGCCAGCCGCAGCACCACGCCCGCGGCCACCCGGGCGGTCCAGTCCACCGCGCGAGGGTCGCCGGCACCAGTCGTGTCGACCAGCACCAACGGCAGGCCGGTCGGCGGCGCGGCCAGCCGCCGCTGCTGCAGCCCAGCGCCGCGGGCCAGCGCCGGCCAGTGAATCCGCCCCACCGGCGTGCCCGGCACATAGGGCTGCAGCCCGTCGGGATCGGCATCGCCAGCCATGGCCCGAGCGCCGCACCGTGGGGGGATGGGTACGCTGAGGTCGGGTGCGGGCAGGATGTGCAGCAGCTCGGGCTGGCCCACCTGCGCCGACCATTCGAAGATCCCCAAGGCGTCGCGCAACCGCAGCCGCGATGGCGTCAGCTGGTAGATGCCGCGTCTCCCGACCGTGAGGTGCAGTATGCCGCCGCGTTCGCCCAGCGGCACCCAGCCGTCGGCGTCGACCTGGACCTCCAGACGCACTGGCAGCGGCAGCCGGCCAAGCCCCCCCACTTCGACGCAGATGTCGATGGTCTGATCCTCGCGGGCTTCCCGCCGCGGGACCTTGCGGGTGACGGCCAGGCGGTGGGCGGCCAGCGCCACACTGGCGCCGACGGCTACGGTGACTAACACCATGCCGACGGCCAGGGCGAACAGCGCCATGGAGGACAGTGCGCCCGCCGCGACAGCCAGTACAGCGGCGCCCAGCAGCAGGCCGACCACTCGCCTCATCGGGCCGGCACCTGTGCGATGGCGTCGGCAACCACCTGCGCCGACGCATCGGCCGTGGCGGTCGTGACGGGCCGGATGCGGTGGGCCAGCACCGGTTGGGCCAGGACTTGCACATCGTCGGGCACCACGAACCCGCGTCCAGCCAGCGCGGCATGGGCGCGGGCCGCGGCCAATAGCTGCAGTCCCGCGCGGGGGCTGGCGCCCACCTCGGCCAGCGGGTGCGCCCGCGTGGCCCCAAGCACCCCCACCAGGTAGTCGAGCAGCGCGTCGGCGGCGTACACGCTCGCGGTCGCCTGCTGGGCGGCCAGCAGCTCCGCCGGACTGCACACCACCGCCCCGGTCGGCTCGGGCCCGCCGCGCAGCAGCGCCACCTCCTGCTCAGCCGTGGGATAGCCAAGCGACACCCGCGCCAGGAAGCGGTCCAGCTGCGCCGCCGGCAGCCGGTAGGTGCCATCCTCCACGGTGCTGGGGTTTTGGGTGGCCACCACCACCAGCGGTCGCGGCAGCGGCCAGCTGCGGCCGTCGACGCTCACCTGGCCCTCCTGCATCGCCTCCAGCAGCCCCGACTGGGTCTTGGGGGTGGCCCGGTTCAGCTCATCCACCAGCACCACGTTGGCGAACACCGGGCCGGGGCGGAACTCGAAGGTGGCGGTGTCGGGCTGCCAGATGCTGGTGCCGATGATGTCGGCGGGCAGCAGGTCCACGGTGGCCTGCACCCTGGCGAAGCTGCCGCCCAGGCTTGCGGCCAGGGTGCGGGCCAGTTGGGTCTTGCCGACGCCGGGGTGGTCTTCGACCAGCAGGTGCCCGCCGGCCAGCAGCACGGCCACGACCACGTCTAGGACCGGCTCCGAGAGCCGCACGCTGGCCCGGACACTGGCCCGCAGCCGCTCGCCCAGCTCGGCGACCTCCGCGACCGTCAGCTGCGGCAGCTCGACCGCCGCTACCGGCAGACGATGCGGGGCCGTGGCCAAGCCTGGCACGCCTGGACGCCGATGCCTGTTCTGCTCCACAACCGTGGTCATGTCCAGCTCCCGCCTCTCACCGGCGGCGACAGTTGCTAACTAACTCGCCGCCTTGTGGTCAGCTTCGCCATGGACGATAGGGGTAAGGGCCTCGGGCGCACGTTAGGTCCAGGACCCTAGGTCCGGCCGCCAACGGACCCTATTTGTCGAGGTGAGCCGCGCCTAAGGTGGGGCCCGATGGTCAGGAGCCGAGGTCGACCGGGTCAACGCTGACCGCCTGCTGGGCGATCAAGACCCAGGTCGCGGGCGCGGGCGGCGGCCTCCACACGACTATGCACGCCGAGCTTGGCCAGGATGTTGGTGACGTGCACGCTGGCAGTCTTGCCGCTGATGAACAGCGCCTCGGCGATCTGTCGGTTGGACCGCCCGGCCACCAGCAGGCGCAGCACTTCCAGCTCACGGGCGGTCAGCCCGGCGGCCTTGGGCGCGCGGCCGACCCCTTGCCCAAGGTCCAGGCGCGCGCGGCGGGCCAGCGCCTCAAGCGCCGCCCGCAGCGGCGCCGCGCCAAGCCGCACCGCGGTCTGGTAGGCCGCCCGGGCGGCAACCGTCGCCTGGTCGCGGTCGCCGACACCCAGCAGCGCCTCGGCCAGCCGCCACTGGCAGCGGGCCACCGCGTACACGTGCCCGAAGGAGAACGCCTCGACCGCCGCCCGCCAGGCCTTCGGGTCGGAGCGGCCCTGGAGCCGGGTCCATTCGGCCTCTGCCTTGGCCTGCCAGCCCCGCAGGTGGGCGCCATGCGCGAAGCCGGTCCGGTGTGCCTGCTCCACACGTGCGTGGGCTCGCTCCAGCAGCGCGTGGCCGACCGCGGTGGCGGCGGTCAGCGCCGCGGAGTCACCGGCCATCCGAGCCTGTTCGGCACGCCCGGCCTGGACCGTGAGCCCTTTCATGCACACCCAGGCAGCAGTCACTGGCTGCTCGAGGCGTTCAATCGCGTCGACCGCGGCGAGGGCGCGCTGGATGGCCGATCTCGCCCGATCGAAGTCGCCCTGCCAGGTGGCCAGCTCGGCCTCCCAGACGGCGACCTCCTTGTCGACGTGGGGGTCGGCGGCAGCGGATGCGACAAGCTGGTGCAGGCACTTGGCGGCATCGGGTCGCCCACGGGCCACCTGCACCGCGAGCCCGAACGCGGCGAGCTGGGCTTCGCCCGGGGTGGTCGCCAGCTCAAGAACGGTCGCAGACAACTGCTCACTCTCGTCCCAGGCACCGGCTTCGTAGCAGACAACAATCTGCCCGCTGCGCATTTCGATCCCGAACCCAGACCAGCTAAGACCATTCCGGTGGGCGAGCTCGGCACCGCCGTCGAAGAGGGCACTGGCGGCCACAAGGTTCCCCAGCTGATACTCCAGCCAGGCGAGATTGTTCAGGACCCGCAACTCGATCTCCAGGTTGCCAGCCTCAGCCGCCCGTGCACGAGCGGCCTCATACAGCCGGCGGGCACCGATCGGGTCGTCGTGCTGCTCGATCATGCCCAGGGTGATCAGGACGTCGGCTTCGTCGTCGGCGCTGCCGGCAGCGCGGGCGGCCATGAGGGCCTGATCGCACCAGCGGCGCGCCTCGTCTCGACGTCCGCTAATGATGAGGGCCGACGCCATGCCGGCGGTGACCCGCGCCCGCAACGAGGTCGGTGGCTGCTCGGGGACCAGTTCAACGGCGTGCATGCGGGCGCGCAGCGCATCCTCGAGTTGGCCGGTCTCAATGAGGTAGTGCCCAACGCGCTCATAGGCCCGGGCCGCCCGCGACCGATCGGCCGCCGCGTCGGCATTCGCGGCGGCCGCTCGAGCAAGGGCGACGGCCTGCTGGCGCTCACCGGTAGCACTGGCCGCCGCCGCCGCCCGCAGCGTCAGCTCGACCCGGTCGGTGCCGGTGACAGCGGCCGAGTCCGGCACCCGCTCCCACAGCCTGAGCGCACCGCTGAGATGCCGGAGCGTTTCGGCGGGTGCAAGGACCGCCGCCGCCTCCTCGGCCGCTCGCACCGACGCAGCCAAGGCACCGACAAGGTCGTGGCTTCGCAGGCAGTGGTAGGCAAGCTCGGCGCCGACCCCTTCAGGCGCACCGGCCAACACGCTGGCGTAGGCGGCATGCAGCCGCACCTGCTCGCCCGGCAGCAGGTCGGCGTAGACCGCCTCCTGCAGCAGCGCATGACGAAACACATAGGTTCCGGTGGTCTGATCGGCCACCAGCACGCCGGCCGCGACCGCCGCACGCAGAGCCTGCTCCAAGTCGGGTTCGGGCCATCCGGCGACCTGGGCGAGCAGCCGGTGGGGCACCCGGCGGCCGGCCACCGCCGCCACCTGTAGCACCTGCTGGGCCGGTTCGCTCAGCGTCTGGACCCGGGCCGACAGCACATCAGCCAGCGTCGCCGGCAACGCGACCTCGGCGCTGCCGGCCCCAGCGGCCAGCAGCTGCTCGGCATAGAACGGATTACCCTCCGACCGATCGTGGATGCGGGCGACCCGCTCGGCTTGCAGCGGCGCCCTAGCGAGCGTCTCCAGATGCTCGGTCAGCTCAACCCGGTTGAACGGGGCCAGCTCCAGCCGCTCGACCACGGGCAGTCGGATGAGTTCGGTGAGCAGCGGCCGCAGCGGGTGGCGTCGGTGTAGCTCATCGGAGCGGTAGCTTGCCACCAGCGTCACCCGGCCCGACCGCAGCGTGCGGGCCAGGAAGGCAAGCAGGTCACGGGTGGCGCGGTCGGCCCAGTGCAGGTCCTCCAGCACCAGCACCACCGGGGAGCGCTGGGCGCGGCGCACCAGCAGGACACGCACGGCGTCAAAGACCTGCAGCTGGTCCACGCCGTGGCCAGGCTCGTCCGTCGGCCCGGGTGGTGCCACCCCGGGCAGGAGCCGGCCAAGGCCGGGCGCGATCGTGGCGACCTCGGCGAGTAGCTCGGCCTCCTCCGGATCGGCGGCTAGTTCGCGCAGCGCATCCAGAACGGGCAGGTAGGGTAAGCCAATGTCGCCAAGCTCAACGCAGCCACCGGCAAGCACCCGCACCCCGCGGCCGTGGGCCCTGCCGACAAACTCGGCCAGCAGGCGGGTCTTGCCCACGCCGGCATCCCCGGCCAGCAGCACCACCTGCGGGCGGCCCTGGTCGGCCCGATCCACTGCCGCGTCAAGTCGTTGAAGCTCCGCGGCTCGACCAATAAACGTCGGACTCGTGATCCCCCCAGCCATGCCCGCCAGTATGGCTGCGGCCAGCGGCGATGGAAACGGGGCGGCGACTTGGGTAGCAAGCTCGCCTCGCTACGGGTCAGGTCGCCGACCCTTCTCGCGCCTGCTGATCCAGCCCAGCCGGCGGGCCATGACCGCGGCCTCCACGCGGCTGTGCACGCCGAGCTTGGCCAGGATGTTGGTCACGTGCACGCTGGCGGTCTTGCCGCTGATGAACAACCGCTCGGCGATCTGGCGGTTGGACCGCCCCTCGACCAGCAGCCGCAGCACCTCAAGCTCGCGGGGGGTGAGCCCGGCCAGGGTCGGCTCGGTCGGCACACCCGCGCCAAGGTCCAGGCGGCCACGGCGGGCCAGCGCCTCCAGCGCCGCCCGCAGCGGCGCCGCCCCAAGCCGGACCGCGGTCTGGTGGGCCGTCCGGGCGGCCTCGGTCGCCTGCTCGCGGTCGCCGGCTCCGAGCAGTGCCTCGGCTAGGCGCCACTGACAGCGGGCCACCGCATACACGTGCCCGAAGGAGAACGCCTCGACCGCCGCCCGCCAGCGCTCAGGGTCGGAGCGGCCCTGGAGCCGGGTCCACTCCGCCTCTGCCTTGGCAAGGTTGCCTATGTCATAGACGTCGTGTGCACGACCGATCCGCTCTGTGGCGGTGACAGGCTGATTTGGGATCTGGCCCACATTTCGTGATGGAAACGGCCCCATGGCTGGATCTGGGTGAGTGAGGATCCCGGGCATGTGATGACCAGGGTCTCGATTCCCTCCTCCCGCACCTGGCCGGCGTCAAGGTCGAACGCGTCGATCAGGCTCCCGATCTCGTCCGGGTCGTGGCCCGCACCTGGGCAGCGACAGTGTCGTGTCCAAGCTGCGGGGTCCCCTCGGACAAGGTGCACAGCCGCTATCGGCGGCGGCTGGCCGACGTGGCGTTGGGCCGCCGCCGGATGGTAATCGTGCTGTCGGTGCGGCGGCTGTTCTGTGACGAGCAGACCTGCCGGCGGCGCACGTTCGCCGAGCAGGTCCCCGGCCTGACGGTCCGCTACGCGCGACGTACCCATACCCCGTTGCTGCGGGCGGTGTTGGAGCAGGTCGCGGTGGCGCTGGCTGGCCGTGCTGGCGCCCGGCTGGCTGGAACCTTGCAGGCCAGGGCCAGCCGCTCGACCATGCTGCGGCTGCTGCTGGCGCTGCCGGATCCCCCGGCGGCCACGCCGCGGGTGCTGGGGGTGGACGATTTTGCTCTGCGTCGCGGGCAGGTCTACGGCACCGTGCTGGTCGACTGCCAGAGCGGCAAGCCGGTGGAGCTGCTGGCGGGCCGGGAGGCGCAGCCGTTGGCGGACTGGCTGGCGGCGCACCCCGGCGTGGAGGTGATCTGCCGGGACCGCTCCGGCGCCTACGCCGAGGGTGCCCGCACCGGGGCGCCGAACGCGGTGCAGGTCGCCGACCGGTTCCACCTGTGGCAAAACCTCGGCAAGGCGGTGGAGCGCGTGGTGGCCCGCCACCATGACTGCCTGCGTCCGCCCACCCCGGAGCCCCTTGAACAGCCAGCACCCCTACCGGCGCCGACGCAGCCAGAGCCGGGCCAGCCGGAGCCGGTCGGGCAGTTTCAGGAACGTGCCCGCCGCCACCACCAGGTGGTGCACGACCTGGTTGGCCAGGGCCATGGCATGCGGGCGATCGCGCGGCAGCTGGGGTGGGGGCGCCACACCGTGCAGCGCTATGCCCGCGCCCAGAGCTGGCAGGAGCTGGCCGACGGCAAGTGGCAGGGCACCCGGACCAGCAAGCTGGACCCGTTCAAACCCGATCTGCGCCAGGGCTGGGAGCAGGGCTGCACCAACGCCGCCGAGCTCTACCGCCAGATCACCGCCCGTGGCTTTGCCGGCAGCTATGGGCTGGTCCGTGACTTCCTCGACCAGTACCGCTCCGCGCCCGGTCCGATCGCCCCGGCGCCGCCGACCGTGCGGGCGGTGACCGGCTGGCTGACCCGCCATCCCGACCGGCTGACCGCCGACGAGCAATCGCAGCTGCAGGCGATCCTGGAACGCTGCCCGCAGCTGCGTGCTGCTACCGGCCACATCCGTTGGTTCGGCGAGATGCTCACCGGGCTCCGCGGCCAGGACCTGCCGGCGTGGATCAGCGCCGTTCGTGCCGATGACCTGCCCGGTCTGGGCTCGTTTGCCGCTGGCCTGGAGGCCGACTTTGACGCGGTGACCTGCGGGTTGACGACTCGGTGGAGTTCCGGGGTGGTCGAAGGCCGGGTGAACCATATCATTCTGTGGAATCCGGGTTGTCAAGCTCGTTCGGTGAGCGTGACGACACGCTGCCGCAGCAGGTGCGGCCGAACGACGCCGTCAGGTGGTGTGAACCCAGATGAGGCAGTCGTGCCAGGTGTCGTGTGCTGGGTCGTCGCTGCGCCAAGCGCGGCAGTGGCGGGGTAGGCGCTGTTCCAGGCGGTAGCCGACTCGTTGTGCGAGCCGGAGCGACGGCGTGTTGGCAGGATTGATCTCCAGCCAGATCCGGGAGAAGCCTGCGGTGGTGTGCGCCCAGGCCGTGAGGGCCTGGACGCTGCGTAGCGCGATGCCGCGACGTCGGTCTTCCGGCCGCACCCAGTAGGCCAGCTCGGCGCTGTGCGGGCCGTCCGGCATGAGGCCGAGCGCAGCCACCAGCCGCGGGCCGTCCAGCACCCCGAAGGACACCTGTCGGCCTTGGTGCGGGTCCCAGGCCTGCAGGGCCGACCGCGCCGCCGCCAGCGAGTAGGGACCGGCCGGGCGGGGCCCCCACAGGGAGGGTGCCGACTCTGCCCGGGTGGCCTCGACCAGCAACGCCGCGTCCTCGTCCTGCACGGTCAAGGTGCGCAGGCGCAGCTCGCCCAGGTCCAGCTCCACCAGCAGCTCCATACCTATCCATTGTTCTCCGTCCCCTGGGATGCCTGCCCGTCGATGCCAGGCCCGCCGCGCCCGCCGGTGACCTCGACGATCGGCAGGATGGTCGCAGCTGGCGGCGCGCCGAGCTGCCTGGGCGTGGGGCCGGCGGGGGTGGGCACGTCGGCGAGCCGCTCAAGGAGCCGGTCAAGGGCGGCCTGGCCGTCGTCGACCGCGGCGCGTTCGTCGTCGGTGAGGGGGATGGAGGTCAGCATCCGCTGGAGGTTGTCCTTGGCCTCCAGGAGTTGCGCCTTGCTGGAGTGCTTTGGGGTGTAGAAGTCGCAGCGTGCGCAGGCCATGCGGTGCGGGCACTGCTCGAAGAAGGTGTAGGTGCAATAGCCGTGCCCGAGGTCGTAGTACTGCCAGTGCTCGCCGGTCGCGGCAGCGCCGGAGGTGATCGCGTCGCGGTCGATGAGGACCTCGATGGTGCGGAGGTTGCGGGCGAAGTACCCCGCGTCGTCGTAGGCCCGGGTCAGCGTCGTCGGGCTGATCTTCGCGTAGAACTGGGTGGACTGCGGTGACCGGTGGCCGAGCCAGGCTTGCAGCTCGAACAGGGTCATCGGCTCCTTGGCGTTGTAGAGCTGGCTGGCGATGGTGGAGCGGGCGCGGTGGCTGGTGATGTTGCCGCGCACGTCGGCGGCCGGGACGCCGGCCTTGCGGCACAGCATCGGGATGACGGTGTTGTTGATGTAGGAGCCGGACACCTTCCGCGCCCGAAAGGCAAACACCAGGTCCACCCGCTCGCCGGTGCGGCGGTCGGTGAACCTCGGCTGGTCGGGACGGACGGCCTGCCAGGCGTCGAGGGCCTGGCCCAGGATCGGGTCGACCGGCTTGGTGAACGCCGTGCCGGTCTTGTGGGTCGGCACGTCCAGCAGGCAGACCGCGTCGCGGGCCAGGATCTGCCGGGAGTCGCCCGCGATCGCGACCCCGTCCTGCTGCCAGCGGATGCAGCCCACCCGCAGCCGGGCGATCTCATCGCTGCGCTGCCCGGAGAACAGCCAGGTGAGCGTGACCGCGCGGACCAGCTCGAGGGGGTAGAAGTTCCCGGCTTGGGTCTGGGGGAGGTCGTCGGCCTGCAGGTTCAGCCCCGCCCACAGCAGCTTCGCCCAGACCTCGTCGGCGATCACGCGCGGGTTGGGGCCCAGCAGGGCCGCGATGCTGGGTGGGGTGGCCAGCGCGCGCTGGGGGTCGAAGCGCCTGGGCAGCCACTCCCACTCCTGGCAGTCCCGGAAGAACGTCCGCACCGCACTGAGCTGGGCCGCCTTGGTGGGCGCCTCCAGCGGTTTGCCGAGCCGGTCGGTGAGTCCAGCGGTGCGCTGGACGTAGTCACCGACCCGCATCCGGTCCAGCGCGGCGACCCAGGCCGCGCAGGTCTGCCGCGTCCAGGCCGGCGGATCGGTGGCCTCGGGATGCTCGGCCTGCAGCCACCGCCCAACCTTGAACAAGATGGCGCGGACGCTGCCGCGGGCCCGGGGCGTGAGTGTGGAGGTGGCATGCCAGCGGTCCACCCATTGCGCCCACTGCTGCGGTCCGCCGCTCGCCCTCGCTATGGCCGAGTGGCGGCCGGTGCCCTGGGCTGGCGGGTCGCAGAAGCCCAGGTGGGCCACGGCCCGCTGGATGGCGTGCAGGGTGTTCAGCCGCAGGTCGGGAAGGAGTCGCTCGTGCCGGATCCGGTCGAACAGCTCGGTGCGCAACTCCTCCACGTGCGGGCTGCGGTTGAGCAGGAACACCTGGCAGGCGACCATCGGCAGCAGCGTGTCGTCGTCGCGGCCGAGCCGGTAGCCCCAGCCGGCGAGCACTGAGCGGAGGCGGCGGATCTCGCCGTTCACGCGCTCGCGCCCGAAGATCCGCCACGACAAGGTGAGCCGTTGGAAGCTGCCGAGCCGGTGGAACTCGGTGAAGGGGCCCAGCAGGTAGGCGTGCGCCGCCAGGTAGGGGCGGACCTCATCGCCGGCCCAGGCGGGTGCGTTCTGGCGGAACTCGCGCTGGTCGTGGCCGAGCAGGTGCACCCACTCCTGGGCGGTCCAGCCCCAGAAGGTCCGGTCCACCTCGGCGCAGCGCACCAGCAACACCGCGACGACGTCCAGCATGGCGCGCCGCCGATGCGGGGTGGGTGGCGAGTCCAACCCGGCGTTGACCACCTCCAGTGGTTTGAGCAGTCGTCCGAGCACGCTCCAGCCCGGCGCGGACGGATCGTGATGCTGCAGCCGCCGCAGGTTACAAGCACCGAGTTTGTCGATGGCCCGCGCCTCCTCGGGGCGGACCGCGACCGTGGTGTCGAAGCGGTGGGGAGCAAGCGACGAGCGCCAACGGGATTCGGTGGTCGTGCCGACGGCCCCCGGCAGGGGCGCGGTCACCGCGAGGTTCCCGCCGTCGCGGCGTCGATGCCGGTGAGCATCGCGACGCGCCAGGCGTGGACGTGCTCCATGCCGCGGCCGAGCTTGTCGGCCAGGTCCCGGCCGGACAGGTGGACGTACCGAAGCGTTGAGTCGGTGTGGCGATGCCCGGCCAACGTCGCGATCGCGTGCAGCTCCCAGCCCATCCGGGCCAGGTCCGTCAGGCACAGATGCCGCAGCGTGTGGGTGGAGAACCGGGGAACGCCGGCGGCCAGGGCGATCCGGCGGACCACCTTCGACCAGGTCCACAGGCTCAGCGGCTGGGCATGGTTGCGGCGGGACTCCGACAGGAACAGCGCTCCGCGCGCCCTGCTGATCGTCGCCCGGTGCGCCAGGTAGCCCTGAAGCAGCACCCCGGTCGCCGCCGAGTACGGCACGACGCGCTCCAGCCGGTTCTTCGTGGTCTCCGCCCTGACCCGCAGGGTGCGGTGGGCGGGGTCGAGGTCGTCGGTGCGCAGCGAGCACAACTCCTCGCGTCGCAGCGCGGCGTCGTAGGCCAAGGCGAGCATCACGCGGTTGCGGACAGGCTCCTCGGCGGCGACGGCGAGGATGTCGGTCCACTGCTGCTCGGTGGGGATCCACGGCAGCTTCGGCAGCCGGGGCACCAGGCCACGCTGGCGCCCGCCGCGGCGTCGGCCGGGCGTGTAGCGGCCTCGGCCGACCGGGTTGGACGCCCGCAGGCCCTCCTCCACGAGGTGGTCATAGAACAGCCGCACCGGTACGATCCGCTGCTGGATGGTGGCGTTGGACAGCCCCGATCCAGAGTCAATCGACACGACGTTCCCACCGCGGCGGCTCGGCCGCCCGGCCAGCTCACGCACGTAGACGCCGACGTGCGCCCGGCCCGCCGTCAGCGGGTCGACGCCCGCCCGCTCGCACGCCTCCAGGTACTCGGCCAGCCCGCGCGCGTAGGCGTCGATCGTCCGTGGCGCCCTTCCCAGATCGGCCCAGATCCGCAGCCACTCGACCGCCCGCGCATGTCGGCCCAGCACCGGCCACTTCGCCTCCAGCACCACCATCCCGCTCAAGCCACCTCCTCAGTTCCGTAGCCAGCACCGAGGAGACATGACCATCCCCACGGCCAGATTCCACGTAACTGTAAAGATGCTCAAACGCCAGATGTATGGACGCGCGAAGTTCGACCTGCTCCGCAAACGGGTCCTCCTGGCATGAGACCAGCCGCCAGGTCCTTCCCATCACGAGATGTGCACCAGAGCCGCGTTCGCTATGTCATGCCGTAATGCTGCCGGTGAACGCTGTCGGTGAGCGGCTTGAGGGAAAACCTCACGAGCCGTTCGACGGGGGGGCGGAGGAAACACGCTGGTCACGGCCAGTAGCGCGCCTCCGCTCTACCCTACGGTTTACGCACGGTTCTGCGAGGGCCGGGGGGTGTGATTCCCCCCGGCCACTCTCTTCACCGTCGACACGGTCTTGCTGCGGCGGGTGTATGTGCTGTTCGTCATCGAGCTCGCAAGTCGATGGGTGCACTTGGCCGGCGTCACCGCTCACCCGACTGGCTGGTGGGTTGCCCGGCAGGCCCGCAACCTCGTCGCCGTCCTCGACGAGCAGGCCACCGCGTTCAAGTTCCTGATCCGCGACCAGGACGCCAAGTTCAGCAGGGCGTTCGATGATGTATGGCGCTCGACCGGGGTGGAGGTCATCCGCACACCGGTGCAGGCGCCGAAGGCGAAGGTGTTGGTTGCACACTGCACCTCCTAGGCTTGGTGCGGCAGGACTTCGGTACGGGGGCGGTGGTTTGGTGGGCGGCCGATCCTCTTGAACGGCGGAGTGTCGGGGATCTCGTAGAGCCGCTCGCCCTTGTCGTTGCAGACCTCGCTGCGCAGGCGTCCCTCGGTGGCCCACTGTTTGATCGTGGAGGTGCACACGCCGAGATAGTCGGCGAGCTCGTGCACGCCGACCATGCCGCGTGCTTGGAGGCGGTCTTTGCGGGAGGCGAGCCGGTGGCTGCGGCGGATGTGGCAGACGATCCCGGCGGTGAACGGCTGATTGGTGCCGGAGACGATCCCAGAGCGGTTGAGGGCCTTGGCGATCTCGGCGTCGGTGTGGTCGTCCAAGAGCCGGTCGATCTCGGCGATGACCGCCGGTGGGGTGCGGCGCAGGTCCGGCGCGGCCAGTGGGAGGGGGACGGTGAGGCTGTGGGTTTGGCCGCCGGTGAAGCGCACGTGCACGGTGATGGCCTGGCCGCGCAGGAGGGTGACGTCGGCCAGCAGCAGCCGCACCATGCGTT
>WNGB01005001.1_pt1 | contig 19979 bp, 15 predicted proteins | sample 5400681 | NCBI WGS metagenome assembly WNGB01 (sample SAMN13153367, study PRJNA577476) | soil metagenome | isolation source: 115 cm soil or saprolite under grassland replicate 2 | place: USA:California | collected 2016-06-15
CCGGGGTTGTCGGCTACTTCTCATCGAGCCCGGAACTCCTCGCGCAGGCTGAGTCACTGCTGCAGGGCCTGGGCTTCGTGTCCATTCGGAAGAAGGGGAAACCCTATCTCCGGCTCGCGGGCCAGAGTCAACTCGATCGCCTGGCAGTGCTCCTGGACGGTGAAAAGCGTCGACGGCTACTGAGGCTCGCCGCTGCTCGCATTCGTCCGGCCGCTTCGCGTCGGGCGATGCCGTGGGCCGGGGGTAACGCGCTTCGAGTCAACGGCGTCTCCCGGCTGTTAGGTTCTGAGGACGTTTATGCGCTCGAGGTTCCGGGCTCACATACGTTTGCCACTACGGGAGGCGTGTTCGTGCACAACTGTATCCCGGTAGATCCTTTCTACCTGACATGGAAGGCGCGGGAGCACGGGGTGTCCACCCGTTTCATCGAGCTCGCCGGCGAGATCAATACCCGGATGCCTGAATGGGTCATCGGGAAGCTCGCCGACGCCTTGAATGAGAGAAGCCGGAGTCTGAAGGGATCGAAGGTTCTCATCCTGGGAGTGGCTTACAAGAGGAACGTGGACGACATCCGTGAGAGCCCGGCGCTCGAGATCATCGAGATGCTGCTGTCCAAAGGCGCCGATGTCGCCTATCACGATCCCCACGTCCCGAGGCTCCACAAGATGCGGCGGCACGATCTCACGCTCGCCTCCACGCCACTGACGGGAGAGTCCGTCTCCGAGAGCGATGCCGTCGTCATCGTCACCGACCACGACGGTGTCGATTACCGCATGATCACCGACAACGCGCGGCTCATCCTCGATACCCGTTCGGCTCTCCGGAAGCGGCGGATCGCCTGCGCGCCGGGCGTGCTCGTCTCCGCTTGAATGGCGACCCACCTCATCACCGGCGGCGCGGGCTTCATCGGAAGTCACCTCGCGGAGTCTCTGCTCGCACGCGGCGAGCGCGTCCTCACCATCGACGACCTCTCGACCGGCCGCATCCGAAACATCGAGCACCTCAAGGGCTCTCCCGGATTCGAGTACACGGTGGACACCATCATGAACCGGCCGGTCCTGGCGGAGTTGATCGATCGCGCGGACTACGTCTTTCACCTGGCCGCCGCCGTCGGCGTCAAGCTCATCGTCGAGAGTCCCGTCCGCACCATCGAGACGAACGTCCGTGGGACCGAGGTGGTCCTGGACCTCGCCAACAAGAAGAAGAAGCCGGTCCTGATCGCGTCCACCTCGGAGGTCTACGGGAAAGCGGCGAAGGTGCCGTTTTCGGAAGACGACGACCTGGTGCTCGGCCCGACGACCCGCGGGCGCTGGTCCTACGCCTGCAGCAAGGCTCTCGACGAGTTCCTGGGACTCGCCTACTTCCACGAGAAGAAGCTCCCCGTGGTCATCGCCCGCCTCTTCAACACCGTCGGTCCCCGCCAGACCGGGCGCTACGGAATGGTCCTGCCGACCTTCATCAAACAGGCCCTCTCCGCTCGGCCGATCACCGTCTTCGGCGACGGGACCCAGTCGCGCTGCTTCGGCTACGTCGGCGACATCGTCCCGGCCCTCGTTCGACTGATTCAGACGGACCGTGCCTATGGGGAGGTCTTCAACCTCGGCTCGCGGGAGGAAATCACGATTCGAGACCTCGCCGAGCTCGTCAAGAAGAGGCTCGGAAGCTCCTCGGAGGTCGTGTTGATCCCCTACGACCAGGCCTACGAGGCAGGGTTCGAAGACATGCCGCGCCGTGTCCCCGACGTCCGCAAAGCGGCGGGGCTGATCGGCTTCGAAGCTCGCACGTCGCTGGCGGAGATCATCGACCGGGTCGCCGAGTACTACCGTGTTGCCGTCTGAGGCATCCCGACCCTTCATCGCCGTCGCCATCGCTTTCGCTGTGGCCCTGGCGCTGACTCCCGTCTGCCGGTCGCTCGCGCAGCGCCTGCGCCTGGTCGCCGCGCCCAAGGAGGACCGGTGGCACAGCAAGCCCACGGCGCTGCTGGGGGGGCCCGCGATCGTCCTGGGCACGCTCATCGCCTTCCTCGTTTCGGGAGGCTTTCGCCTAACTCCCCTGTTTGCGGCCTGGATGGGGGGCGCGGTCCTGGTCTCGGTCCTCGGACTCCTCGACGACATCCTTCACTTGCGGCCGACGAGCAAGCTGATCGGCCAGATCATCGCGGCCCTCGTTCCCCTCTACGCCGGCCTGACCATTCCCGTCTTCCATCCGATCGCCTCGTTCTGGATCGCTCTCTTCTGGATCGTCGGGATCGCCAACGCCTTCAACCTGCTCGACAACATGGACGGACTGGCGGCGGGGATCGCGGCCATCGCGTCCGTCGTTCTGGCGTTCCATTCGATGGCGCACGGAAACTGGATGCTCGCCTGCGCGGCCTCGAGCGTGGCGGGAGCGGCGCTCGGTTTCCTCGTCTTCAACTTTCATCCCGCTTCGATCTTCATGGGCGATGGCGGGAGCCTCTTTTTGGGATTCTCGCTCGGCACGCTGACGTTGATCGACCTCGCCGCCCGCCCTCTCGTCAGCCTCTCGATCATCGCCGTGCCGCTGCTCGTCCTGACGATTCCGATCTTCGACACGACGCTCGTCACGGTCCTTCGCGTCTCCAACCACCGTCGCGTCACCGAGGGAGGGCGCGATCATTCGAGCCACCGCCTCGTTTCGCTCGGGCTTTCCGAGCCGCGAGCCGTCCTGACCCTCTGCGCCCTCTCGGCGGCGGCGGGTCTCTTCTCACTGCTCGTTCCCCACTTCCGGGCATCGCTCCTGGTTCTCATCGCTCTCGTCGCGATCCTCCTCGTTTACTACTTCGGGGCGTACCTGGGGTCCGTTCCGGTCTACCGGTCGGACGTCAGCGCCCTCGAGCAGGCCCGCCGGCGCGGCTTCTTCGTTTTCGACACGTTCATCGCCCACAAGCGACGGATCCTCGACGTGACGATCGACCTCGTGATCATCGCGATCTCGTATCTGGCGGCCTACCTGCTTCGGTACGAAGGCGACCTTTCGCCGATCAACCTCCGGCTGATCGAGAAGTCGCTGCCGTTTCTCGTGGCTCTGAGGCTCCTCTGCCTGTTCACCTTCGGCCTCTACCGCACCGTCCCGGGCGTCTTTTCGATCCACGACTTCCTGGCGGCGGTCAAGGCGGTGATCGTTTCCTCGGCCCTCTTCGTGACCGGCCTCGTGCTCGTGACGAGGTTCGAGAACTACTCCCGGGCCGTCATGGTCATCGACGGAGTCCTGACGCTGTCGGGGATCACCTTCGCCCGAATCGCCCTGCGCTCGCTCCAGGAGATCTTCAGCAGCCTGTCGCAGGCGCGCGGGCGGCGAGTGCTGATCGTCGGCGCGGGCAACCTCGGCGAGGCGACCGTGCGCCTCTTGAAGACCGACGAGAATGGCGGCTACCGCATCGTCGGCTTCGTAGACGACAGCCCGGACAAGATCGGCCGCAAGCTGCACGGGTTCCCCGTGCTCGGGCCTCTCGACGACGCGGAGGGGCTCATCCAGAACAAGGACATCGACCTGGTGATTTTCGCCTCCTCCAGGCTGCTGGCCCCGCGGCGGACGGCGCTCGAGGAGGTCTGCCGGAAGCTCTCCGTCGAGCGGCGGGAGATCCGCCTCACGTGAGGCCCTGGCCGTGAGCGCCCAACGGGGCGAAGAGACTTATCTCGTCACGGGAGGCGCCGGCTTCATCGGCAGCCACCTGGTCGACGCCTTGCTGGCGCGGGGGGACCGCGTCCGAGTTCTCGACAACTTTTCGACGGGGCGCCGCGTCAACCTGCCGCCGCGAGAGGGGCTCGAGCTCCTCGAGGGGGACATCCGGGACGCGGAGACGTGCCGCCGCGCCGTTTCCCGCTGCGACGGCGTCTTCCATCAGGCGGCCCTGGGCTCGGTGCCCCGCTCCGTCGCCGATCCCGCCACCACTCACGCCGTCAACGCGACCGGCACGTTGAACGTCTTCCTGGCGGCAAAGGAAGCGGGCATCCGGCGCGTCGTCTACGCCTCTTCTTCTTCCGTCTACGGCGACGACGCGAACCTCCCCAAGCGCGAGGAACGCGTGGGTTTGCCGCTCTCCCCGTATGCGGCGAGCAAGCGGTCGAGCGAGCTCGCCGCCGCCGCTTTTGCCCGGTGCTACGCAATGGAGCTCGTCGGCCTTCGTTACTTCAACGTCTACGGTCCGCGCCAGGACCCGGACTCTCCCTATGCCGCCGTGATTCCCCTCTTCATCAGGTCGGCCCTCTCGGGGGAGGCGGCCGTGATCCACGGCGACGGCGAGCAGACGCGCGACTTCACCTTCGTCTCCGACATCGTCACCGCCAACGTGGCGGCGATGGAGCGCGACACCGGCGCTTCGCCGGTCTTCAACATCGGCGCGGGAGGCCGCACCTCGGTCAACGAGCTGTGGGAAACCATTTGCGGGATCGTCGGGACGCGCCGGCAGGCCCGGCACGGCTCTCCCCGCCCGGGCGACGTGAGGGATTCCCTCGCCGACATCTCCCGCGCCCGCGCCGTTCTGGGCTACGAGCCGTGCTACCGCATCCGGGACGGACTCGCGGCCACGGTGGAATCTTACCGCGTCAGCACGAGCCCGTAGAGCCGGTCCACGTCCGTCAGAAGCCGAGGAAGGCCATGGTACCGGAACGCGTAGCGGTGGCCGGCCTGTCCCAAATCCCGTGCGAGCCACGGCTGCTCAATGAGCCGAATCTCCGCAGCGGCCAGCCCCTCGGCCACGCCGCTTCTGACGAGCAGGCCGCGCGGCTTCTCCGACGCGAAGAACCGGCGCGAGATGACGTCTCCCGACCACTCCGTCGTGAGGAGGTCCCGTACGCCCCCGACGTCCGTCGCGACCACCGGCAACCCCGACGCCATCGCTTCGATCAGCGAGAGCGGCGTCCCTTCGTTGAGGCTCGTCAGCACGACGGCGTCCAGGTCGCTGTAAACGCAAGGAAGGTCCGTCCGGACCCCGGCGAAGTGAACGCTCGCTGCGATCCCGAGCTGTGCTGCGACACGGCGGAGCGCCTCCACACCCGTGCCTCCGCCGACGACCACGAAGCGGGCGCGGGGAGTCCGCCGCGCCACAATCGCAGCGGCGCGCAGGAAGAGCTCATGGTTCTTGATCGGAGCGATCCGTCCGACGATCCCGAAGACGAAGTCTCCCTCGGAGAAACCCAGCTCCCGTCGGAAGGCGCCGCGCGGGGGCAGCGTCTCGAAATCCGAGAGATCGAGGGCGAGGGGAATGACGAAGACTCTGTCTGGCGGGATCACCCCGTAGCTCTCGACGATCTCCTCGCGCTGCTGTGGCGAGAGGACCACCGCCGCGTCGGTTGCGCGCCTTCCCAACGCGCGCTCGATCGCGCGGAAGACGCGCTCGCGCGCCGGCGGGAAGTAGCCGGACAGGACATGGCCGTGGAAGGTATGCACGGTCCGGATCAGCGCGCGCCCGGCCCGCTGGCGTCGGCGATTCTCGCGGCGCGCGACCCAGCGGCCGAGCACGCCCGCCTTCGACGTGTGGGTGTGGAGGATGTGGGGATCGAACTCGCGGACCTTCGCCGCGAGGCGGCGGAGGGCCGAAAGATCGCGCAGAGGATCGATCTTGCGGGAGAGCCCTTCTATCTCGACCGCGTCCACCCCCTTTTCCCTCGCGAAGTCGGAGAGGTCGTCTTCTCCGGGGGCAGGCCGGCCGGCTAGGAGCAACGTCTCGTAGCCGAAGCGGCGCAGGCCCTCGGAGAGCCAGATGACGTGGCGCGCCGGCCCACCGGCGTTTAATCGAGTGATGAGGCGGAGGATCCGGATCGGCTGGCCGTCGGATTTCAAACGCCGGCCTGCGCCCGGGGTCCCACGATCGCGGGTGGGGGCGTCCACATCTCCGCCCAGGAGTCCAGAGTCCACCGGCTCCAGAGAAGTTCCGGCCTGTGAAGCTGCCCCGCTAGGAAACTTGTCCAGACGCTTCTCATCGCCACGGGATCGAGACCCAGATCTTCCAGCCGATGCCCGTGGAGCCGGTCCATCATAGGCTCGCGCAGAGGCCCGCGGAACCAGTCCGCCAGCGGCGCGACCCAGACCCTCTCGTCGTCCGGCCCCGGTGCCGGATCGTCCCATTCATGGCCGCGAGAAGGGAGCGGGGCAGAGGCAGCTCGCCGCAAAAGCCCGCAATCCCGCACATCTACTCCCATTCTAGCGCCGCGAGACTTCACCGCGGGCTCGCAGCCGTCATGGCCACCGATTGAGAAGACTCGAACCATCTCCCGGAAAAACCCGGTCACGTCATCCGTCACGACGTGTGATATGACTTCGATGAGCAGCAAGACCTCGAAGGAGCCATCGGGATACGGCATGCCGTCGGCCATAGACGTCGGTTCTCAGCCTGGCGACCGCCATCCGCCGCCAGGCTGAAAACCACACTGGAGATCGAGATTAGGCGCTACTAAGCGATCTTCACGGCAGTCGCCCAGGTATAGCCGCTGTCCACGACGATCGTATTCAAGTTGCCTCCCGAGTCCTGGCGCACAATAATCTCGTAGTAGTCGGCATCGGCCGCGGACGGATCGACGTAGGTGATCAAGACCTGCGACTGGTTCGTCCCGGTTGCCGCCGGGGGGCCGACCCTCGCGACGTACGTGGAACCGTTCTTCCTGACAAACATCTCTCGGATCCCCGTCGTGTTGTTTGCGAAGACAACACCCGCGTTGACGAGCCAGGTTCCGGCGCCTCCCGTCGGGACAGTGAACTTCGTGTTTGCGCCGCCAGACCAGACGCTCCCGCGGTTTACGAGGTTGGTACCGAACGTCACAGCAGTGAGGGTCGCGTTTGCCAGGGTCTGTGCGGAAGAGGACCAGGACTTCGCCCCGAACATCGTCACGAGTCCCTCTCCTCCAGCGACGCTGCCGGCGCCGGTGATGTGGGTGACACCTGAGATGAAGGCGTTGCCGATGGCGTCAAGCCCGACGTGGGCGAAGTTTCCGAGGTCCAGGCAGACTGTTCCGGAGCCGGAGCCAAGCTCGAACGTGTTACCCTTGATCGCGACCCCTTGTGAAGCCGCCGTGAACTTGATACCAGTGACGTTCTGGGCGGTCGGGAAATTCGCAATGTAGTTGCCCGAGATCTCTATGCCCACGCCCTTGACAGAGAACCACACCTGGCCCGATGTAGTCGCAGTGTTGTCTCCCGTCCAGCACCCGACAATTCTCAGGCCGTGAGCATTCGATGCGCAGGTCAAGGCCGCTGCCTGATTGGAACTGCCAGGCTCGAAGACGCACTGTTCAATTGCCCATGCCTGGCCGGGATCCTTGATCGCGACCGTCGCGTAGTTCAGGAACTCGCAGCTACGGATCACGATGTTGTTTGCCGTGTTGGAACCTATAACCTGGGTGCCCCCGTAGCTGAAGAGTACCCTCTCAACGACGATCCCGTTACCGGTCGATAGGTCCAGAAGGGTTGCCGTCGAGCCTCGCGCATCCAGGCTCGCGTTGAGAATGTGACACACCTGAGGTGTGCCGCTGTTGGCAAGCACGAGCGTTCCGGAGTACTGGGTGGCGAAAGCGAGAAGTTGCATGTTCTTGATGACGACCCCCGACGATGTCGTTGCCTTGACGAGGTTCTTCGTCGTGTTGTCAAAGAGAAGGAGTTGCGTTCCTGGAGGCCCACCGCCCGTCATATTTCCGGAGCCCTGAAGGCCGATGCCGATTCGATTGCTCAGGTCGATGGAATCCGAAAAGCAGAACCGCCCAGCGTCGAACTGAATCATCGCGCCGCCCGGATTCAAGGCGGCTGCGTCGGAGATCGCCGTGTTGACGGCGGACTTGTCGTCGGTTCCCCAGAACACCGTCGCGTTGCTGACTGTCCTCGTCGCAGAGACGGAGAGAGTGACCTGTGTTGCGCTCGTGAATCCCGTAATGGTGCCGGAGAGCGTGTTAGGACCGGTCAACGCGTCCTTGACGAGAACCAGTTTCCCGACGTCTGCGGAGGAAAAGTTGGCGGTCGCCGACGTCAACGTCGCGGAGCCGCTCGTCATGGCTCCGTCGCTGACCACCTGCCCGTCACCCTTGGCGCCATAAGCTTTCGCGTTCAAAACGAAGACTGAATTCACCGTCGAGACTGTGAAGTTTCCGGAGCTGGTTGTCGCAACCGAGGTCGAAGCGATCCCTGTGGTCATAGGTCCCTCCTTGGGAACCCTTCCCGAGGTTATTCTGTTCAGGTTTAACACTAATCGCCGTTCTTGCAGAGGAATCGAGCGGTCCGGCCCTGCGGGAGGACCCCGGTCCGCAGGCTTCCGGCGGGCGCGACCGTGCTGGAGGTGATCGGGCCGGCGCCCGTGGGCGATAGCGCGCACAACCCGACAGCGAACGAAGGTGGAAGGCCACCTCCGGCCCCGCACGGCTGTGAAGAAGACGACCATGGCGACCCGAGCGAGTGACGTTGGCGCTGCGAGGATACTCTACTCCATGGAACCCCGGAAGAAGATCCGGTGCCCGTCGCGGAACCGTGAGCCGAGCCGTCGAGAAACCGGCGATCCCTCATGTCGCTCAGCGGCGTCAGCGCTGCCCGTGCCTTCGCCCTACCCAATCGCTTCTCGGTAAAGGGAGGCTGTGCGGTCGGCCAACCGCTCGATAGAGAAGTGCTGAACAGTGGTCTCGCGAGCGGCATTGCCCAGACGCAGGCGAAGTAGCAGTTGGGCGAGCGACCCGGCAAGCGCCTCAGGCTCTCGAGGCGCTACGAGAAGCCCGTTCGATCCGTCCTTGATCTGCTCGAACGTTTCCGCCCACGAACGTTGCCACGATGGCCCGGCCGGTGGACATCGCCTTCAGGATGGAGTTGGAAAAGCCTTCCTCGTGGGAGGCAGACACGAAGACGTCGAAGACGCGAAGGAGACCGGGAACGTCCGGACGAGGACCGGCGAATCGGACGCGGTCGGTGAGACCCGCTTCCCGGACTTGCCGGCGGACCTCCTCGGACACGTCGCCGTCGCGACCGACGAAGAGAGAGGCGCGCGAGCGGACGCAAGGCTCGCGCTCGCCACTGCCGGGAGGTGAAGAGGTAGCCTAAGCCCGGCAGAGTGTTGATCACCGCCGGAACCCGCGCAAGACGCGCTGAAAGCGTACCGTACAGCGCGCACTTCACCGAGATGTGGTGCGCAAGAGCGGGTCGGACCCGACGGTAAAGGCCGAAAATCTCCAACAGAGAACGGATCTCCGCCCAGGGCGACCCGAATGCGCGAGGAATCGCGATCGGCAGGACTTCGAAGCCTTCGCCGCGCATAGCCTCGCCATGTGACTCAACACGAGTCGCGACGACGACGTGAAATCCGGCCTTCCGAGCGGCTCGCGCGATCGGCAAACGATGTGACCAGAAATACCAGTCGGTTGTCACGAGAAAAACGATCGTGGGAGGTCGGGCGGGCTTCACGTCTCTGCTTGGCCCGCGCGCGCGGGAAGCGGCTTTCGCCCGACTGCCCAGACGCCGGATGCGACCTTGGAGGAAGCCGGCAAGGCCATCAGGGCATAGTCTAGAAACTTGAACGGCCACACCAAACAGCGTGCGGCGAGCAGCCCGACTCGGCGCAGGGCTCCCTGTCCGAAGGCGGACGCGATAACCTCGGAGACGATCCAGCACACCGCCGAGGCCGGCCCCATGTGTGACCCCGAGTCCCGCACCTCGAACCCATTCTGTTGGAGCAGGAGACGGAGTCCGTTCTCGGTGAACCGCCAGTAGTCGTCCGGATCCGCGTGATAGCCCTGCAGGAATGGGACCTCCACGTAGACGAGCCCGCCGTCCCGAAGGACTCGCCAGCTTTCACACAGGACACGAGTCGGCTCAGCCACGTGCTCGAGCGTTCCCGTCGAGACAACGGCGTGCAGCGACGAACTGGAAAATGGCAGATGATGGCCATCCGCCAATACTTCAACGGGCTGGCCGAAATGCCTGTCCACGCGTAAGACATCGTCGCGCAGCCTTCGGCCGCCGGCGCCGAGATCGATCCAGCGGGCGCCGGCAGGCAGCTCTCGAACGAACCTGGGAACCTGCGGGCGAGCCTGGATCGTCGGCTGCGGCACAAAGCGCCGCCACCCCGCGCCAGTCCACGGCATCTATGTGTCCCTCATCGTCAGCGTGCCAGCGTTGCAATCGGCTCTCGCCAGCTCCACCTTCCAAGCGAGGAACTCGAAGTTCTCAGGAAATTCGCAGGAAGCCATCCGAGCAGGCCGCAGAATCCTCGAGGCGATCCGTTCCAACGTGAAGACCCTGCAGGCTCGTTCTTCCGCCAGACGGCCGAGCCGTGATCCCTCGTCGCGCGACCGTCGCGGCCCAGGAGACCAGGGTCCACAGGCTCCAGAGAAGCTCGAGACGGTCAAGGCGCCCGGCGAGGAACCTCGTCCAGACGTTCTTCGTCACCTCGGGATCGAGGCCCAGGTCTTCCAATTGATGAGTCCGAAGGCGGTCCGTCATGGATTCTCGCAGCGGCCCGCGGAACCAGTCACCGAGCGGGACTCCGAACCCCATCTTCGGGCGGTCCACCAGGTCTCGAGGGACTCTGCGGTAGAGGAGCCGGCGGAGAAGCCACTTCGTCGTTCCGCCCCTCCACTTCATGCGCAGAGGCAGGCGCAGCGCGAACTCCACGACCCGGTGGTCGAGCAACGGGTTCCTCGCCTCCAGGCTGACCGCCATCGAAGCCCGGTCCACCTTTGTCAGGATGTCTTCTGGCAGATATGTGACGAGGTCGAGGACCGGAGGGCGCTCTGAGGGGGCAAGCGGATGGACACGCTCTCTCGTCTCGCGGTAGACGGGGTTCTCGGTGGCTCTCTCCCCGGTCAGTCGAGCGATCTCGTCCGGTTCCCAGTACGTCACGAAGCGCCCGTAGGGATCCGGATCGCGCTGCCGGAGAATCGCGGCGGCTCGCCGGAAGCGGCGGCGCGGCACCCAGCCCACGGCGAGGGCTGTCGCGCCGCGAACGACGCGCGGACTGGAAAGCAGCCAGCTCGTCTTATCGAACGCCGCGTAGCGCGGGTAGCCGAAGAAGAGCTCGTCCCCTCCGTCTCCGGAAAGCGCCACCGTCACGTGCCGGCGCGTCATCTGCGACACGAGAAACGTCGGGACGGAGGAGGAGTCGGCAAATGGCTCGTCGAAGATCTCGGAGACGGCGCCGACGGCGTCGAGCATCCGCCTCCCGCTGCACGACTCTTCGTGGTGCTCGGTTTTCAGATGCGCGGCGACAGCGGCGGCATGGTCAGCTTCGTTGAACACCGGGTTCTCGAAGCGGATCGTGAACGTCTTGACAGGCCGAGAGCTCTGCTCCTGCATGAGGGCGACGACGAGAGAGGAATCAATGCCGCCGGAAAGAAAGGCTCCGAGCGGGACGTCCGAGATCATCCGGCCCCGGACGGCATCGCAGAGCAGCGTGTCCAACTCTTTCTCCGCTTCCGCCTCGCTGCCGCGATAAGGCTCGTCAAGCGCGATCGAGACCGGGTCCCAGTAGCGCCGGACCGTCAGCCGGCCCGACTCCCAGAGAGCATAGTGCGCCGGAGGCAGCTTGCGCACTGATTGGAAGATCGAATACGGCGCGGGAACGTATCCGTAGCGCAGATACAGCGCCAGGGCGTCAGGGTCGATCTCGGCCGCCAGATCCGGATCGGCCATCAGGGCCTTCAGCTCCGAGGCGAACGCAAAACGGCCCGCGTATTGGCCGTAATAGAGGGGCTTCTTTCCGAGTCTGTCCCGCGCCAGGAAGAGCCGGCGCCGGCGCGCGTCCCAGATGGCGAAGGCGAACATGCCTACGAAGCGGTCGAGGCACTCCTCCCCCCACTTCTCGTAGGCCTTGAGGACGACCTCCGTGTCGGTCTGGCTCCGGAACTGGAACCCCGCCGCCTCGAGCTCATTCCGGATCTGCCGGAAGTTGTAAACCTCGCCGTTGTAAGTGATCCACAGGGACTCGTCGTCGTTGGCCATCGGACCGCGGCCGGCTGGAGAGAGATCGATGATCGAGAGCCGCCGTTGGGCGAGCCCGATCTCGCCCGAGTCGTTCGTCCACCCGTCGCGCGCGGCCGGCCCCGCGACCCAGACCCCCTCATCATCCGGCCCCCGGTGCCGGATGGTCTCGTTCATCGCCAGCAGGAGAGAGCGGGACAGAGGCCTCGAAGAGCAAAACCCGGCGATCCCGCACATTGGCCCAATTCTAGCCTTACGGGGATCCGTCCCGCAGGCCGTGCGGATCGGCGGGCCGTCGGCCGGAGGCCTCGGCGCCCGGGAAGACGCCGCCTCATCCGGGCTCTCCGGATACGAGCGACCGAAGAGCAGCGGACGTCCGCTCCGACAACCGCTCGGCGCCGAACTCCGACACGATCCGCTCCCGCGCGGATCGCCGGCAATCGTCCGCGTCCGCCTCGAGGCGATCGAGCAGCTCCCCCATCCCGGCGGCCAGGGCGGCGGGATCGAAGGGGGGGACGATCACACCGGTGGCCCCGACGAGAAGCGCCAGGTCGCCCACGTCGGTCGCGACGCAGGGAACGCCGCAGGACATCGCCTCGGCGACGGCGTTGGGGAACCCCTCTCCGTAGGAGGAACAACACCCCGCGTCCATGGCGTTATAAACCGCCCGCATGTCTTCCCTCGCGCCCGCCCAGACGACCTCGACGGCGAGATGGGCGGCGAGCTCGCGCAGTCGCCGGGCGTAGGCGTCGGGGCCGCCGCCGACGCAGACAAAGCGCGCCTCCGGCCGCGAGGCCGACAGGATCGCCGCCGCGCGCAGGAACGTCGCATGGTCCTTCATCGGATCCAGGCGCGCCACGATCCCGATGAGTCTCTCTCCCCTTGCGACCTTCCATTCCACGCGAACGCGCGCGCCGGCGTCGGGATCCGGACTGTAGGTCGCCGTATCGATCCCGTTGTGGATCACGACCATTCGCTCCGGACGGTAACCGTTCTCCTCGTGATATCTCCGGCCCGCGTTCGAATTGGCGATGATGAGGTCCGCGCGGCCCGAGAGAAGGGCGCCGAGCCGGTAGAGAGAGGCGACCAGCCAGTCGTACCTGGAGAAATCGAGGTAGGACGCCCGGAGAGCCCACACGACCCGGGCGCGGACGCTTCTTCCCGTCAGCCACGCGAGCTCGTTGGCGGGGCTCATGTTGCCGAAGACGATGTCCGGCCGGCAGTCGCGGACGGCCCTCCAGAGTCTTGCGAGGAAGGAAAAGACGTCCCACCGGCTTCTCTTGTGGAGACTGATCAGTCGAACGCCTTCGATCGCTCTCATCTCGGGGGCAAACGCGCCTCCGTCATAGAACGTCGCCACCGTCACGTCGAACTCTCTCTTGTCCAGGCCCCGGACGATCTCGACCAACTGCCGCTCCGCGCCGCCGATCTCGAGCGACCGGATGAGTATGAAGACCCGGATCATGCCGAGGAGCGAGTCCGGCGGCGCGCCGCCTCTTCGAGCGTTGTGTCCCACAGACCGAGCACCCGGTCGAGGCTGAACCGTTCCACGACCTCGGGCGCGCGGCGGGCGAGCCGCCGGCGAAGCTCCGCGTCCTCCATCAAGCGGCGCATCCCTTCGGCCAGGGCGGCCGGATCCTCGGGTGGGATCAGGATGCCGTCCACCTCGCTGCGGACGATCTGGCGCGGACCGCTCGGGCAGTCCGCGGCGAGGACCGGGAGGCCGCAGGCCATCGCCTCACACAGGGCGTTGGGGAACCCTTCGAAGCGGGAAGAGAGGACGAAGAGATCGGCCCGGAGCAAAGCCTCCTGAGGAGAGCGCGTCTCGCCGGGAAGCTGGATCCGCTCCGTGAGTCGCCTCTCCGCGACCATCTTCTGAAGGAAGGGACGCTCCGGCCCTTCGCCCCAGATCTCGAGCGACCACTCCGGGCGTGAGCTCGCGATCCGGGCGAACCCGTCGATCAGAAGGTCAAACCCTTTTTCCTTCGACAGTCGACCCAGAGAGACGACGGTCCTGCCCGACACGGACGGCGCGGACTCTTCCCGACGAATGCGCCCGGCCGGCACGACCGGGTTGGGAATCACGTTGGCACGCGCCTGAATCGCCGGGGAAAAGAAGCTTCGCGCCTCTTTGCTCTGGACGACCAGGGCCTCCGCGCGAGGGTACGTGTGACGCCGCAGGAAGCGGAAGGTCTTTCCGACCGGGCTGAACGCCGGGTCGCTCCTCTCCGACAGGAGAACCGGGACGCCGAGCCCGCGTGTGGCCAGGACCGTAAGCACATTGGTGACGTCAACGAAGCTGACGACGGCGTCCGGGTGGCTCTCTCGGATCGCTCGGCGCAGAGAGCCGACGCGGCGCAGGTTGTTCCGGGTCGCGATGAAGAGATTCGTGGAAACTCCGGTGACGCCGAGCGGCCGGAGGGAAACCCGGGGATCGAGAGGGTAGAACGGAACGCTCGCGTCCAGAGTAATCAGGGTGACCTGCGCTCCACGATTCACCCATGAGTTCGCGAGAATCGTCAGAACACGCTCGGCTCCTCCGCTGCCGAGCGAGGAGATTACGAGCGTGAGGTGCCGCCGGATCACAGGGCCGTCGCCGGCTCTCCCGGCATCCTGTCGCGAGGCTCCCGACTGCCGCGGTTGGTGAATCCGCTCCTCGCTCAAGACCTTCAAGAACAGAACCCGGCTGTTTCGATGCCGAAGCATCCTCCCGCTCCCGTGTTGGGAGGCGTCCACTCGATCCGGATCATTCCGCGCCGCGTCTCCGGAAGGCAGCGACAGGGGCATCCGGCGAACCGGTATGGCCCGTCCCCTCCGCAAAATGTCTCACTCCGCGATCGAAAGCCTCGGCCGCGGCCGCCAGCCCTTTTTGCCGCGCCGCCTCCGCATAGACGGACAGCGTCCCGCGAACCATGTCTCGCTCCGTGAAATGACTCTGGATGCGGCGCTGTCCGCGCGAACCCAACTCCCGCCGGAGTCCGGGGTCCCGCGCCAGCTCCAGGATTGCTTCGCTGAGCGCCGCGACATCGCCGCGGTCGAAGAGCCTGCCTGCGGCTCCTTCGTCGAGGAGTTCGGGGGTTCCGGCAACCCGGCTTCCGATCACGGGAAGCCCGTGCTGCATCGCTCCCATGATCGCATTCGACATCCCCTCGCCCCTGGAAGGCGAAACGTAGAGATCGAAGGCGGGGAGAAGGTCGCAAACGTCACGGCGCTCCCCCAGGAATACGATCCGGCCCGCCGCCCCAACTCGCACCACCAGCTTCTCGAGCGCGGGCCGGTAACCACGATCGGCTCCGACGAAAAATGCGCGGAGGTTAGGCTGGCTCTCGCGCACCTCTGCCATGGCCCGAACGAGATCCTGATAGCCCTTGTATGGCCATAGATTCGCGACGTTGACCAGGGCAAGGTCGGAGTCGGTCAGACCCAGCTCGCGGCGGACGGTATCCCGCCGGGCAAGACATGGTTTCGTGTCGATCGGCTCGACGCCATTATGAACAGTGCGAATCGAACGTCCGGGCAGGAAGAGGTTCCGGGCGAGATGCCGCGCGACTCCGCCGGAGTTTGCGAGGTTGACATCCGCCGCGCGACACACGACAGCCTCGACTGCTTGCCGAAAATCGTGATTCCAGGTCGCCGCTCCCGCGTAGCGGTGAGAAGCGACGACGATGGGGACATCGGCGGAGAGGCGCAGAAGCACCGCCGCGCAATTGCCGGCCGGAAGGAAAGCCTGGACGACCGTCGGCCGAGCGGCGCGCAGGCCGGAGACGAGCCGACGCGCGGTCCGAAGGATTCCCGGCAAGCTGGAGCCAAATGTGGGCGAGCCCGCGTCGCCGATCAGCTTCACGGCCGCGCCGATCTCCCTGTACTCCTCGAGGATCGCTTCGCTCGCATCCCTGGCGACCACCCACACGGGGAAACCGGCTTCTCGAAGGCCTCTGGCGAGGAGAAAGCACTGTCTCTCGGCTCCGCCGCCCTCCAAGTGCCCGATCAAAAGCAGAATGGCCGGACTCGAAATCTCCATCCGCGCGCTCGGAACCCGGAATCCGACATCGGCCACCATCAGGAGGGGGGGGAGACTAACAACGCATAGGCTCGAAAGCAAGGAAGCGTCGGTGGCCTCCCGTCGCGCGGCATCTCGAGGCGAACCATGCCCCGGGCCCGCAGCGTACTGCGGTGGTACGCGATTCCCGCGCCGAAGATGGCGGCGTAGATGAGATAAACGGCAATCAGCCCCCGAGGGCGCCGTAGGGCCGGCTGGAGGCCAATCGCGAACCAAAGGAGGAAGACCGGGACGACCATCTCGCGCTGGCGCACGAAGTCGCCGCGGCCGACGAGAATCAGCATGAGGCAGAAGATCACCGCCGTGATCGTGATGCTCCGGAGGGAAGGACGTCCCCGCGCCGACAGGAAGAGCCCCAGGACGGCGACCGGGAGGATCGCGTACCACGGCCACATTCCGGGAAGCTGCCAGTTGTGGAAGCGCGGGATGCCACCCGGGAGGGGCGCCCAGCCCGGCGGGCTCAGAAAGAAACGCAGGGTATTGGCCGGCAGCGACGGCCCGAAGAGATGCGGGCTCACTCGTGGGCGCGGCAGCTCGCCGTCCAAAACTGGCTGAGGAGCCGTCGCTGGATAGCCCCGGATCTTCAACGGAGGACCTTCCTTCATGGGTTTCAACAGGACCTGGCTGGGCCGGTAGACACCGGCCATCTGGATGACGCTTGGAAACCCCGTGGTGAAAAACACCGCTTCGCAAGTGAGCACCGCCGCGGCCAGGATCAGAGCCGGCCTCAGAGCGCCGCGGGAACGGAGGAGCAAGGCCAGGACGCCGGCCACGCCAATACCGGCGACGACAAAAACAGCGGCGTAAGGGCGGATGGTGCGAAGAAGAACGAGGCCCAAAAACAAGCCGAGTCCGGCCAGAGCGGACCCGTCCACGACCCGGAGCACCAGCCAGATGGCGAGAAGTGTCAGAGCCCAGACGAGGGAGTCTCTCAACAACGAATACCCCGACCAGGCGATCGAGGAGATCCAGAAGGCATAGAGCAAGCCCGCGATCGCCGCGACGGAGTCGCCCGCGACGCGGCGGGCGACGAGATAGAGAAAGACGGTCGCCAGGGCGCCGAGAAACGCGACGAGGAGCCGGCCCGCGAGGATGCTCTCGCCGAAGACCGCATAGAAGACGGCCAGAATGTAGTGAAAGCCGACGTCCCACCGGCCGGCCTGGTTGTAAGCGTGGAGGTTCAGATCTCGCAGTTCCGACCAGGCTAAGACGAGCTTCCTCGCCCACAGGTCGTAGCTCCAGGCGTCTGGACTCCCGGCGTAAGGATCGCCCGCAGCGGCCCCCAGGGAGTCGAAGAGCACAGCCGACCCCACGCGAACCGCGAACGCCAGGAGAAAAAGCGAGATCAGACGCCGACGCTCTCGCCTTTCCGAGAACGGAAACGCCCACAGCCCTCCAGAGCCTGCGAACACGAGGGCCATGAACATCAGGGGGGCGTATTCACCCTCGGGCACGACATACCCGACCAGAATGGCGGCGGCCAGAGCCGCAAGCCCCCAGGAGACGGGGGTAAGTTTGAGCAGGATCTCAATTCCGCCGTCGCGTTGCGCTTCCCGGACGACCGGACCGTGGCGACGTTCCACTACGTCTTTCTTCCGCGCACGGAAACCGGGAAGGATCCATGCCAGACATCGGAAAAGTCCGTCTCTCGGAACCAACTCTCGACCTCTTCATCGGAATGCTTCCACTGGTACTTCGGGGAGTACCAGTCAAACGTGTCGAGAATCCGCCACTGCGGGTCCGGGTGCGTGCTGATCGGGAAAACCCACTGGAGCGCCGCTCCGATCTTCCCGCGCTTTTGAAGCTCCCCGAGCGGTCCCGCGACCCTGCAGAGACGCAGGAGCAGGTCCTTCGGCAAGCGCGTGGTCACCAGCCGGTAGAGACGACTGATCAGCAGGTACCAGCGCAGCCCCCGATGGTAAACCCAGACGGAGATCTGCCCTCCTCGCTTGACGAAGCGCGGAAGCGCCAGAAATGCGCTGCGCGTGTCGGGCGTGTGGTGCAACACGCCGATGCTGTAAACGAGATCGAAGGACTCCGGAGCGAAGGGAAGCGCGAACACGTCGGCCTGCACAACCGCCGCGTTCTCGAACCGGGAGAGGTTGGCGGCCGCCGCGTCAACCGCCGAGGAGAGGTCGATCCCGACGACGCGCGCTCCCGCTTCGGCGACCACCTCGGCAAATCGCGCCATTCCGCATCCAACGTCGAGCACGGTCTTGCCGCGGAGCTCGCCGACCGACAAGCCTGTCTTCTCCAGAAAAGCGTCGCGGGATTGGGTTGTTCCATTGGCGGAGTCGAGCTGGGTGCGCGCGAAGCGGTTCCACTGATAGCCGAACGTCTCCGCGTACTCCTCGTCCAGCACGAAGCGCGGCACCGAGCGAACGATCGGGTAGCGTCGCCCCGAGGCAGACGCGAGAGATGGGAACCGGCCCTCCTCCGGATCACCCGGTGTCTTCTCGAGAATCAGGCGAGATCCATCCACCGGATCGCGAAGCAGGTCCAGAAGCCAGGCCTTCAAGAGCCCGTCACCTCCCGAAAGATCCGCGTCAGAGTGACCATGCTCTTGCGAACAGAGTATCCTGCTTCCACGACGGCGCGGCCTTGGGCTCCCAGCCGCGCGCAGAGACTCCGGTCTTCGAAGAGAGCCTCCAGCCCCGCCGTCCATTCGGACGCCGATCGGGCCGCCATGCCGACCTGCCCGAGCTCGAGGATCTCCTGGTTCGTCCCGACCGGACTGACGACGACCGGCTTGCCCACGGCCATGTACGAGAGCATTTTGCAGGAGCATTTTCCGCGAGCCGAATCGGTGTCGGGGAGGGGCATCAGGCCGACGTCCATCGCTTGAACCAGCCCGACTTCACGAGCGGAAGACCATCTTTCGAACCGCCAGCGGTCGCCCGGCAGCGTCGGAAAGACCGGCTCTCGGTCGCAGACCACCAGCAGACTCGCCTGCGGGTGGCTCCCGAGGAAGTCCCTCAGCACCGGTTCGATCGCGCAAAGATAAGGCAGATTCGACGATGTTCCGATCCAGCCGATCACCCAGCTCTCCCCCGCCGGCGACGGCCGCGGGGTCCACACGTCGGTGTCGATCGAGGTCGGAACGACCCAGACGGGAACGCCTGTTTTCCGATAGTGATCGGCCAGGAACTCGTTGCCCGCGATCACGCCGTCGCAGGATGCGACGATCCGTTCCGAAAAGCGGTTCCCGCCCGGATGGAGCCAGAGGGCGTCGTCAACGTCGAACAGCCGCGGCCGTCCCGAAAAGGCCTCGAGGGTGAAACGTCCGGGGATCAGCTCCCGCTCGAACCAGGTGACGTCGGCGAACCGCGAGGCCGCGACGCCCGGGAGGCGACCCAGGATCTTCGCCGCGGTCAGAAGCCGTGCAGCGACGCGGTTGGGGGAAGAAACGTACTTGCTGAAGGGGAGATGGCTCTCCCGGACGTGAATCCCGTGAGGGCGGAGTGGCTCGATAAACTGACGGACGCGGAAGCGGCTGGCCGGGAGATTTTTCCCCGACGTGAGGGCCACGACGCGGATCACCGGTCAACTCTCCGGGCCCAGGCGGTCATCCGGCCGGTCTGGCCCAGGGCGCTCAGAACCACAGCCAGCGGATGAAGGAGCTGAGAGAGCCGGCCCCCCCTCTCCGGAAACTCGGAGAATCTCCTGGCCAGCCGATTGAAGATCCCTCGGTCCGAAAGGACGTAGCTCAAGCTCCCCAGCAGATTCCGAAGATCACGATGGTAGAAGATCTTCTCGAGGCGCCAACCAGAACGATCGAGCAACGTCGCCAGAGTCTCGGGCGTAAAGTGGTAAAGGTGGTTCGGCAGGTGTAACGCGAACCAGGCGTCTCGAAACAGCGCGAACTCGTAGCAGTCGGCGTTCGGGACCGAGACGACCAGCCAACCCCCCGGCTTTGTCCAGCTCCAGAGCTTCTTCAGCGCCCGGATCGGATCGTGGAGATGCTCGAGGACCATCCAGCCGACGACGAGGTCGTATTGCTCGGGTCTGTCCGGCG
>WNGB01005822.1_pt1 | contig 19978 bp, 13 predicted proteins | sample 5400681 | NCBI WGS metagenome assembly WNGB01 (sample SAMN13153367, study PRJNA577476) | soil metagenome | isolation source: 115 cm soil or saprolite under grassland replicate 2 | place: USA:California | collected 2016-06-15
CTTCAAGAAGCCCGAAGGCGGCGAGCTCCTGGATTGGCAGAAGGAGTTCAATAAGCAGGTCAACAAGATCCGCTACGTCATCGAACAGGTCATCGCGAACTTCAAGACTTGGCGGATCATGCACACCGACTACCGCCGATCGCTGGCAACATTCCCCGAAACCATCTCAGCCGTAGTCGCCCTGCACTTCTACGCAACCGCCTGAATAACCCTCACCGCAACGGTTTTCTGCGCGACATAAACCACTTCGGGGACTACAACCGGGAAAATGGGCAGAGAAGTTCGGCGATCATCGCCCCGCACGCGCCACGGTACGCGCCGATATCGCCGTCGATGGACTCCTAGTGGAAATCCAGTCGATCGCCCACCTGCCGCGGTGAGCGAAACGCGAGTGAAACCCGCACGAGGGGCACAGTCGGCCTATGGAGAATCCCCGGATCAGCGATGCTTGCGGGTGCGAGAGAGGACAATTTATGGAATTCATTGAGTTCGAGACACCCTCGACTTTGCCTGAGCCAAATGGGTACAGCCACGTTGCGATCGTCCCCGCGGGAAGTCGGCTCGTATGGACATCAGGGCAGGTACCGATCGACGCCACGGGCGTCCTTTCACCGGCCGGTGACTGGGAGGCACAGACGCGGCTAGCTATGCAGAACATCGAGCGCGCGCTTACGGCGGGCGGCGCAAGCTGGGAAGAGGTGTTCAAGCTCACCTTCTTTGTCACAGACACGTCCGCGCTGGCCGTTGTGCGAGCCGTGCGAGACGAGTTCATCAATCTGCAGCGGCCCCCGACGAGTTCACTCGTACAGGTCGCGGCCCTTTTCCGGCCCGATATCCTTATCGAGATCGAAGCCGTCGCTGCGATCTCCGGTGCTGGCTGATCGCGTGACCCGCACCGCGTGCCGAAACTGGCGCCACCGCGTTTCGAGACCGGCGTCTGCAGAGCAATGCTTGAAACCTGTGGATCGGCCGGGGAAAGGGGTGTACCTTCCCGGTGATCTAGTCGAGGTCTCAAGCAAGATCGGCGGTGCACGACTGGAAGCGCCGGGGGATGCGCGCCCCCCTAGGGTAGGTGATTCAGCAGGCACCGTTGGGCGGCGGACGTGGTCGGCGGGCGAACGCTCCAAGAGGCCGTCGATGGCGCAGGTCCGGTAGAACCCTGCCGCGACTGAGAACCGGCGTGACACAGTGGGGGGCTTGAACCGGCGGATCTCCTGCATCCAGCGGATGTATAGGTCCAGGTGCGGGCGCCGCGCGGCCAGCGGGTCCAGGCCGCGCTCCGCGCACCAGGCAAGGAAGCAGCGCAGGTCAGATTCGGTGTGATCGCGGGAGGAGCCCTCGAACCGGGCCAGATAGGCAGCCACTGCCAGCCGCAGCTGATCAGTGAACGGCACAAGACCATCGGAGGGGACTGAGGCCAGTTCGGTGAAGTTCATCATGATCTGACACTGCGGCCGCTCCCCGCCGCCACGAAGCTCGCGAAGTCTGCACCGGCAGCGGCATGAGCGGCTGGGAGCGGAGTCCGCCCACCGAAGCAATCGGAGGATGCATTTTCCGCGGGATCGACTGGCAAGACATCGATGATCGAATGGGTACCACAGGTATGCATCAACTCCCGTACATCTGCTTCGGGCGCCCGTCGGCGCGGGCCGGTCCGGGAAACCGGCAATTGGGCGCCGCTTGTCGCGTCGGCCCTGCCGCTCGTGCCGCGTTGATGAGCGTGCGATGGAGTAGGTATCCCGGGTCGGGCCGACGCCTGGCATTAGCGTGGTGGTGTGACCGTGCTCCGGGTTCCTTACCACCTTGACGAGTATCTGCCTGATCTGGACCTGCCGCTGTGCGCGGAGAAGGTAATCACCGCTGATCTGCCCTCCGCCGATATATGGGCACGGCTTGCCGCCCTTTATCGCCTGGTCACCGGCGCCGTGGCCGGCGCCGCCGGGGGTGGCACCCGTCCTGTGGTGGTCTCCGGGGACTGCACCACGGCGCTGGGCACGGTGGCCGGATTGCAGCGTGCGGGCATTGACGTGGGGATCGTCTGGTTCGACGCACACGGCGACGTGCAGACCCTGGAGGCGACCGCCTCCGGTTACCTGGGTGGCCTGCCGCTGCGGTTGCTGGTGGGCTACCGGCCCGAGTTGATCACCGCCGGGCTTGCGCTACGGCCGGTGCCCGAACACCGGGTCATGCTCGTGGGTGCCCGCGACCTCGACCCGCCTGAGGTTACCTACCTGGCCGGCGCGCTCATTGGCCGCGCCGAGGTTGCGGGCCTGGACGCCGCCGCCCTGCCGGGCGGGCCGCTTTATGTCCACCTCGACCTGGATGTGATTGATCCCGCCGAGGTGCCTGGCCTGCGGTATCCCGCGCCAGGCGGCCCGGGCTCGGCGGAGGTCGCCGGGGCGCTTCGCATGCTCCTGGCCACTGGCCGGGTCGCCGCGGTGGGCATGGCCTGCACGTGGCATCCCGGCCACAGCGCCGCGGCCACCATCGGCCCCCATCTGAAAGTGGCATTCGCCACCGCGAGCTGACGGACCTCAGCGTCGCATCGCCCGCTGGCCGGCAACATGTGAGTGTCTTTGCTGCGGCAGCCGTCCGGCCGTCGATCCTCGGCGATCCGATCTGCCGGGATGGACGTGAACGAGGTTGATGGCGACGGCATTGGCCATCTGATTAACTCGCCGCATGACGTTGAAAGCGGCGATTACGTGCCGGTTCTGATGTGGTAAGTGGAGGGCCGGTCGCGGTGGCGCTTGATGACGATGATCCGATGTGGTGCCACCGCTCCAGCCGAAACTTGCTGCGCGGAGCGGCAGCCGAGCCGCCGGCGGCCGTGCAGTTGTCCAGGCAGAAGTGAAACCAGGACGAACTAAAGGCGGCAGATCCGGACGTTGCCGCACGGTGATAGTGATCAGCGCGGTGTGAGGTCGTCGGGCCATCCGGTACCGGGAATCGCCAGCTTTGCGGCGTACGCGTCGTGCAACTCGTCCCAGCCGTAGTTGCGCGCATCCGCCCCGCGGATCGGGTCGATGGGTTGCCCGTCGAGCAGGTGCTCGGCGACCACGAGGCAGAGGTGCCAGCCGGCGGCCACCTTCGGCACCCAGTTCTTGTCTGCGACCGTGTGCCGCAGGGTCAGCCGTGTCCCGGGCTCGATGGCAGCCAGCTCCCAGCGCAGCAGGTCGGTCCCCCACGTGTATTCGAGCAGTGTCGGCGGTTCGGCACGCGTCACGGACGCCGGCAGGTCATAGGACGTGTCGCTGTCGATCACCGACAGGGTCGCGTCGCCGAGACGGCTGAGGTTCCGGTCGGTGGTGAACGGCGCCCATTGGCGCAGTTGTGCCGGCTCGGTCAGCGCCGCCCATACCTTCTCGGGTGGATGCCGCAGGTCACGGATGAAGATCAGCGTCCAACGGTCGTCGCTGGCTCGGCCGTCGACCTCCGCGAGCGCGCCTGGCTCGAAGGTAGCTCGGTTCATCGTTGTTCCTCCCGGTTGTCGAGATGGCGCTCGAGGGCGTCGAGGTGCTTACTCCACAGGCGGCGGTATGGCTCGAGCCACTCGTCGAGCGTCCGGAACGGATGTGTTTCGATCCGATAGATGCGCTGCTGCGCTGCCGTACGGCAGGAGACGAAGCCGGCTTCGCGGAGCACCTTCAGGTGCTTGGACATTGCGGGCTGGCTGACCGCGAGCAGGTCGACCAGCGCACCGACGCTGCTGTCGGACCTCCGAAGCTCGTCGAGGATACGGCGCCGGGTGGGTTCGGCGAGTACGGCAAACGCGTCCGCAGGCACGCCACGAGTATTCTCCTTAAGGCATATGCCTGTCAAGGACTATAAGCCATCCGCTTCGTGGCCCTCCCATCGGTCAACACACTCACACGGCAAGGCCGGACGTTCAGATCCCCGCGGGCAGAGGTTTGGGGTGCCGTGACGCTCGCGAACCTGGGGAGGGGGACCAGACCTGTGGGTGCCGCCGACGTTCCGGTCGGCGGTGCCGTGGGTGGCCCATACGGCGCGTCGCTGGATATCGGTATGAGCGACGCCCAGCGCGCGAGCGTTATTCAGCAAGAACCCATCGTGGCTTGATCAGTCCCTGTGTCGACGTAGACGTCTGGTATTTAGCCGTCGCTGGTGCCGCCCCACAGGCTACTGCTCTGGTCGGTATCTGAATTTGTCACGACGTCGCGTTGTGCAGTGCAAAGAATGTCAATAGTCGCGCCGTCCGCTACCTCCGCCACTACTGATGGTCTCAATGACGGCTGTTCATAGACGTAGATCGTGCTGTAGCCCTGCGGTGCCCAGATGATTCCCGTGGCGAGCACGCTCAAGGTGTCGCTCGGTGACGGACTCGCGGGCGCGGCCTGGCTGCCCGCTCTCTGGGAGACGGCGGGCCGCGGTGCGCTGCCTGCCAGGAGCCAAGAATTCCATCCGGCAGATTGACAGCCCTTTAACGGCGGCGTAACTTTCCGGCGTTATCGGCGACGTTGTCGCTCTGGGCGGCTAGGGATCTTGGCTGCTCCCTGGCAAGGGAGAGGAGTTGTCGATGCGAGGCACTCAGCTGTTACCGTTCTCGCGACGCCGGGTCATTGTTGGACTGGTTGCCGCGGCCGTTCTTGGCGGTGCGACATCCTTGAGCGCGGCACCGGCGGCGGCCGCGCCCAGCCCAGGCCCTTCTCCCGAACCCAGCTCCAGCGTCCCGACGAGGGCGAGCAGCGCCATGACGGTTCCCCCAGCCGCGTGCACTAAGGGACCGAACGGGCATCCGGTCCACTGCCCGGGCCCGGTGCCTGCGTCCAAGGTGCCTGCGGGTGCGAAGAATCAGGCTCTGGTTACGCAGCTGGTCACTGATCCGGCGCCGCTTGTGGACACCCGGACGTGGACCACCGGAGGTGGGAACACTTTCCCTGGCGCGGACGTGCCGTTCGGGATGGTGCAGTGGAGCCCGGACACGATGCCAAGCCGCAGCGCCGGCGGCGGCTACACCTACGGCGACACGTCGATCACCGGGTACTCGCTGACGCATATCAGCGGCCCAGGCTGCGGGGCGGCGGGGGACGTCCCGATGCTGCCGATGACCGGTCCCCTGCCCGGCGGCGACCCGAACGACGTCACGACCAGGTTCACCAACAGCGGTGAGGTCGCGCAGGCCGGCTATTACTTGGGGCAGAGCAACCAGCCGGACACGATCACGTCGGAATTCACCGCGACTTCGCACAGCGCGATGGGCCGGTTCACCTACCCGGCCACCACGCAGGCCGGGTTCCTGATCAAGCTGCACGACAGCCAGAACGGCGAGTTCGCGCCAGGCACCGCGCAGATCCTGAACAGCCACCAGGTGAGTGGCTCGGAGACGAGCGGCCACTTCTGCGGCGAGGTCGTCAACGACGGCCAGCGGCAGGAGTACACCGTCCACTTCGACATCATCTTCGACCAGCCGTTCAGCTCGTCGAAGATCATCGATGGCTCGGACGGCACGCCGACCGCTGTTTACCTTACCTTCGACACAACCAGCAACCGGGTCGTCCAGGCCAAGGTCGGCATCTCGTACGTCAGCGAGGGCAACGCGGGGTTGAACTGGCAGACCGACAACCAGGGCTGGGACTTCGGCAGCATCAAGAGCGCCGCTCAGGACGCGTGGAACAGGCTGCTCGGGCGCATCCAGGTGTCCGGCGGCAGCTTCGCCCAGACCCAGGAGTTCTACAGCACCCTCTACAAGGACTTCATCCAGCCCAACATCACCAGTGACGTCAACGGCCAGTACATGGGCGCGGACATCAAGGTGCACACGATTGGCGCCGCACAGCACGACCAGTACGGCATCTTCTCCGGATGGGACACCTACCACTCGCTGTCGCAGCTGCAGGCGATGCTGGATCCGGCTGCCGCGAGCGACCAGGCGCAGTCGTTGCTGAACTACTACAGTCAGGACAAGATCCTGCAGCAGTGGGGCTACCTGCACCTGAACAACTACGTGATGGTGGGCGACCCGGCACAGTCGATCATCGCCGACTACTACGCGTTCGGCGCGCGCGGCTTCGACACCGCCGAGGCGCTCAAGGCCATGCTGGCGCAGGCCACCACAGTCAACGACGTGCGGCCCGGCGAGGCACTAGAAGAGAAGTACGGCTACCTGCCCGAGGGCGGCACGTACGGCTGCTGCAACCCGCACGGATACGTGCCGACGCTGCTGGAATACAACAGCCAGGACCTCGCCCTGTCGTTCTTCGCCCGCGCACTTGGCGACGACAAGAACGCGGACCTGCTCCAGGCGCGAGCCAACAACTGGCAAAACGTCTTCGACCTCCCCAACAACCTGCTGAACGGGCGCAACGAGGACGGCTCATTCGTTCCTGGGGTCACCCCGACGAGCACGACACGCTACGTGGAGGGAACGGCCTACGAGTACCTGTGGAATGTCCCGAATAACTATGCGGCGCTGTTCTCGCTGCTCGGCGGTAAGTCGAAAGTCGTCCCGGCACTGCGCGAGTACCTGTCCCAGCCGAACGGCTTCGGGATGCACGCCTACCTGACCAACGAGTTCGGATTCGGCGAGCAGTACGCGCTGAACTACGCGCAGGACCCGGTCGGCACGCAGCAAGCCGTCAACCACATCCGCAACACGATGTATCAGCCGGGGCCGAGCGGGCTGCCCGACAACGACGACCTCGGCGCCAATAGCTCCGCCTTCATCTGGGAGATGCTGGGAATGTACCCGGAGAACTCCGGAAGCGACAATCTGGTGTTCAACGGTCCCGGCTTCCCCCACATCGGGATTAGCCTGCCCAACGGCAAGACGATCACGATCAACGCGCCCGGGGCCTCGCCGACCACCTTCTACGTGCAGAACCTGAAGCTCAACGGCAGCCCGCACCACAAGCTGTACGTGCCGTTCTCGACGCTCGCCGCGGGCGCCACGCTCGACTGGACGCTTGGCACCAGCCCGAGCACGTGGGGCAACGCTCCGCAGGACGCGCCGCCATCGTACCGGCGCGGCGAGCAGCCCGTGCTCGCCGCGGTCGACCCCGGCTACTTCGTGCTGCAGCCGGGCGCCTCGGGCAGCACGACCCTGCTGCTGGCCAACATCGCCGACACCTATCAGACCGTCTCCTGGACCACCAGCGCCGACAGCGGCCTCACGGTGAGCCCGGCGCAAGGGTCGCTGACGCTCGGCCCGTCCGGTCGCGCCAGCAGGCAGGTGACGGTCACTGCCGCACCGGATGCGGCCGACGGGCGGTACAGCGTGACCTTCCACATCGCGACAGCCAGCGGCGAGCACAGAACGGTAGCGCTCGGCGTCGCGGTCGCCAGGCGCGGCGAGCTGTGGCCCTACTTCACGAACGCCGGCATCACCGACGACAACGACACCAGCGCCGCCACCTACGACGGCGGTGGCTGGAGCTACTCGGCGCAGGCGCTCGACGCGCAGGGGGTCGCCCCTGGCCGCACGGTCACGGTGGACGGGATCGGCTACACGTGGCCGGACGTGCCGGTAGCCACGCTGGACAACATCGAGGCGACCGGGCAGACCATCCCGCTGGCGGCACCCGCGCACGCGTCCAGGATCGGGCTGCTGGGCAGCTCGACGAACGCTGGCAGTGCCGGCGCTGGCGGCACTGCGACGATCACCTATACCGACGGGACGACCTCGCACTTCACCGCGGAATTCAGCGACTGGACGCTTGGTGCGGGCGGGTTCCCGCCGCTGCCGAGCAACATCACCGCGGTCACCATGCCGTACCGCAACTACGCCGGCAACCTGCGCGACAACGTCAAGACGTATGTCTTCACGATGGAGGCGCCAGTGTCGGTGGGCAAGACGGTGGCGAGCATCACGCTGCCGCAGGCGACCGGTGGCGACATGCACATATTCGCGATCACGCTGCTGCCCGCGCAGGCGCACGCGGTGACGCTGACACCGGCCGCGCAGACGGGCGGTGCGCGAGTCGGCACGGCCGCCACGTACACGGTGCACCTGACTAACGCCGGCTACCAGGCCGATTCGTACACGATTTCGTCCTCGAGCACGTGGACGGCGCAGGTCTACAACTCGACCTGCACCACGCCGGTCAGCGCGACGGCGACGGTGCAGCCTGGCGACGGCCTCGACCTCTGCATCAAGGTCAGCGTGCCGGCGTCAGCGGCCAATGCCGTCACCAGCGATACCACGATCACGGCGGCGTCGACGACTGATTCGTCGGTGAGCGCCACCGCGAAGCTGACCACGATCGCGGTCTCGGCCGACACGCTCGTCGTCGACGGAGACATGGGCGGGCCGAACGTCGAGAGCTACTACGAGAACGCGTTGACCGCGAACGGCGTGCCGTACAGCTACTGGGATCTGTCGGCCGACCCGGCGCTTCCTGTTTCGATGCTGGCCGCGCACAAGAACGTCGTTTGGCTCACCGGCAACAGCTGGCCCGGCCCGATCACGCCGTACGAGCCGGAGCTTGCGACGTTCCTGGACGGCGGCGGGCGGCTGTTCATGTCCGGGCAGGACATCCTCGACCAGTCGGCAGGCACGACCCCGTTCGTCCACAACTACCTGCGCATCAACTGGGACGGCTCGGAGGCACAGAACGACAAGCCGACGGCGGACGTGCACGGCGTGGCAGGCAATGCGGTCACCAACGGCATCGGTGCCATCCCGCTGGACCACTCGGTACTCGGCTCGTCGTACGAGGACGAGATCACACCGATCACGCCCGCGACGCCGGCTTTCACCGACGACACGTCGGCACCGGACGCGTTGACCGTGGCTGCCGACGCGTACAAGGTGGTCTTCCTGGCGTTCCCGTTCGAGGCGTATGGCACCGCGACCGACAAGGCCGATCTGATGAACCGAGTTCTGGCCTATCTGAGTTGACCCGGTCCGCATCAGCAGGCCGAACCCCTCCTCAGCCGTCGCCAGCATGCCTGCGGTCGTCTGCGCGGCGGTCTCGGGCGGCTTGCGTTCGACGTCGGTGGCGTGCGGGAGCACGTCGCATCGCCGGATCGGTGGCTGGGCACGTGGCAGAAGCGGCTCGGGCTGACTGTGGCGGAGTCCAGGCCGCGACGGCTTGTGGTGCGTTTGGTGGTTACAACGGTACTGATCCGGGCGAGGCTGGAGGTAGATCCCGTGCCGGAACGCAGCGGGAGGTGTGGCCCGCGGTGCAGGGCTGGGGTTCGGTGGAAGAGCTCACGCAATGGGGGTTCGCTCCTGCGCCCGTGGTGATGGCCAACGAGGCGCACGACGGCCTGACACGCTGCAATACGGACCCGGGAAGTCGGCATCCACATGATCCAGGCGGCGCGCGAGGCGGGCGCGTTCGAGGACCCCGCAGCCAGCAAATCCCGCGAAGCGCCAGCGCATGCAGAACGGCGGATATAGGACCGTAGGCGCGTTTCCTGCGGACAAATACCGCCACGTTCCGTGACTGCCAAGAGCGCAGCGCTTGTCGTTCCTAGTCTTAGCGCTAGCCGTTCGGCATCAGGGTCTGGAAAGCCCGATGCCAGATTTCCCGCCACCGGATGACGCGCCGTCGTGGTGATGTCACGCTCTGAGAATGAGCGGTCGCAAGAAGAAGCGCAGCCACCCGGCCACGGCAGCCCCGCCGAACGACCGGCGGCAGCGGCATCCCCGCCAGGGTGAGGTGCCGCACCGCCGGCTCGCGATGGTGACGGCGGTGCTGGTGACGCGGGACGACTTCCCGGGAGAGCTGGCGGACAGCTTTCCCGGCGCGTGTGCGGCGCTGGGCCTGGCCCCGGCGCAGGACGGTTACGGGCTGGTGCTGGCGCACGACGAGCACGGCGGGCGGTGGACGCAGATCACCACCGATGCCCCAGGTGTCGGCTACGTCCGGTCCATCTGGCAGGCGGGCCTGGCGTGTGGGTATGAGCCGCCGGCCGCGACCGTGGTGGCGGTCCGGCCGGGCTGGCCGGTGGAGTGCTTAGCGGGCCTGGCCGGCCGTGGCGAACCGGATGACCCGGCCGGGGTGCCCGCGGCCGGCGTCGTGCGCGCTGCTGAGGGACGGTGGAGCCCGGCGCGGCGGCGCCGCATGGCCGACATCATCGCCGGGGAACTCGCCAGCATGGCGGGCCGGACGATGAAGGCCTACATCGAGGCGGAGCGCTGGGATGCCTCTACCACGGGTGACACCGACCTCAGCCCGCCGCTGCCGCGGCTCATCGACATGCGCGCCCGCATCGAGCCGGGCGATCCGGCGTACCGACGACGAGCCTGAACCAGCCGGGACCGAAGTCACAAAAAGCATCTTGATACAAATGAGAATGCGAAATACAAATGAGAATGCGAAATCCTTCTAGTCAGGCCCCTTTGACAGATAGATTATCGAGGGCTAAAATGCGTTTGCGCTCGGGATCGCGGACGTAATCTGTGCTGTGGTCCTGCTGGTCGCGGGTGCCATGAAAATCGGCCGCTTGTTAATATTTGGCAAGCAAATCGCCGCTTACCAGGTTGTTCCGGACTTTTTCGCGCGAGTCGCCGGATATGTTCTGCCGCCTGTAGAAATTCTCCTGGGGATCTCGATGCTGTTCGTTCCCCGGCTAGCTGTTTTGGCAATTTTCCTTTTCACCTCGTTCGCGCTGGCCGTGGGCTTGAATGTTTTAGTGGCGGGACAGACCTTCGTTGCGGATGCTTCGGAGTAACCGGCCAGCACACCATCTCGCGAGCCCATGTCGTCGGTAATGCCAGTTTAGCGCTGCTCGCTGCGATCACTTTCGCCGGACATCAGCGTCCGTCATTCATTGCCTTTCAGATCGGTGTTTCAACACTGCTTGTTATTGTGCTGGGCACCGCCTGGCGAGCAATGGCGCCGCCGCTACCCTAGACAGTCTGAGAGGGACCCGCGCCGCGGGCACTGCTGCCCAGCCGCCGCCCGGTCGCTTGGTCCCGGTATCCGCACCAGCAGTACCCGTTCCCCGTGTGAGTTCGTGGCTAGTTCCCGTCCGTCCAGGTCGGGGGCCTGCCATCTAGCGTGATCACTGGTTGCAGCTAAGTACAGGCTGGCGAGCAGCATGTTGAACGCTGCCAACGCTGTTATCAGCTCGGTGTAGGTACCTCATGGCTTGGACCGGCCTTGGGCCTGCTATGTCAGGCACGCTGTCGCCAAGGACCTGTTCGGCATGCTGGATAACTTCGCCTGGCGGCGGGTCATCTGCGTGCTGAGGGTGTGGCACCGCTGGAGCTGGAAGGACCTCCGCCGCCGGTGACACCACCCCCCACCGGGCGATGGCTGCCGATCGCGGCGGGCCTGGCCCGCCGCGTGAACCGGCTGCGGTCGCGGATCGTGACGAGTGGTGGGGGCCTTACGGCGGTGAGGGGGGACTTGTGGTGCGGATACGGCTGCTTGGGCCGGTTGATGTCGTCGTTCATGACCATCCGCAGCAAGTGCGTGGTTTGCGGCGTAAGGCGGTGCTTGCGGTCTTGGCGCTGCATGGCCGGGAGATCGTCAGACTGGGCGGCTGGTGGAGGCGGTGTGGGGGAGGCGGTGCCGCCGACTGCGCTGAATACGCTGCAAAGCCACGTGTCGTATCTGCGCAAGGTTTTGGGGAGCAAGGCCGCGATCGTCGCGCGGCCGCCTGGCTATGTGCTGGACGTCGGCGATGAGCCCACCGATGTGGACCTGGTTGAGCGGCTGTTACGGCGGGGCAGGCAGTCGGCTGATCCTGGGCAGGGCGCACGGTGCCTGCGGGCTGCCCTGGCGCTGTGGCGGGGGCAGCCGATGGCGGATCTGGCCGGCCTGGTGTGGCTGGAGCAGCAGGCGGAGCGGCTCGATGCATCAGGGCCGCTCAGCGGAGGACATCGTCCTTGACTGGCTGGCCGCACGGCAGGCGCTGCTCGTGCTGGGCAACTGTGAGCACCTGCTGGGCGGCGTGGCGGCGCTGCTGGAGCGGCTGCTTGCGGGCAGCCCGGAGCTGTCGGTGCTGGTTACCAGCCGGGCCAGGCTGCTGGTGCCGTTTGAGTGGGTGTTCACGGTGCCGGGGCTGTCGGCTGAGACGGAGAGCGGTGGGCCCGGTGATGCGGTGGAACTGTTCAGGGTGCGCGCCGCGGCGGGCGGGACCACGCTCAGGCCGGGTGACATGGAACGTGCCGCCGCCATTTGCCGTGAGCTCGGCGGTATGGCGCTGGCGATCGAGCTGACCGCGGCCCGCGCCGCCTCGCTCGGCCTGGACGGGATCGAAGCCGGGCTCAGCGACCAGCTGCGGCTGGTGACCGGGGGGAAGCGCGCGGACGGCCGGCATCGCTCGCTGCGGTCGGCGCTGGGCTGGAGTTATGCGCTGCTTGACGAGGCTGGCCAGGCCGTCTTGCGGCGAGTCTCGGTGTTCGCCGCCCCGTTCACCCTAAGCGCGGCGGTGGCGGTGCTCGGGAGCTGGCCGCCGATGGCCCGGGACGCTATTCCAGCTGTTCTGGCCGGGCTTGCCGACCAGAGCCTCCTCGTGCCAACGGCGGATCCGGCCGGGACCCGTTACCGCGCGCTGGAGACCATCCGGCAGTACGGCGCTGATCGGCTGGCCGATGCGGGGGAGTCAGTGGAGGCGCATTGCCGGCATCTGACCTGGTGTCTGGACACCGCCGCCGCCCTCGGCCCTGCTGCGGGTGATGATGCCGGTGCCTGGCGATCGGGGTTCGATCAGATCGCCGGCGAGCTGCGCAGCGCGCTTGGCTGGGCGGACGGCCATGCGCAACATCGCCAGCAGGCGTTCCGGCTGGCGGTGAGCCTGGCCGGCCTGTGCTTCGCCCGCGGCATGCCGGGGGAGTCGCAGGTGCGGTACGAGCAGGCGGCGCAACTGACGACGGGCAGGGCCGCGGCGGCCGCGCTGCACCAGGCGGCGGGTGCCGCGGAGGTCCGGCATTTTGGCACCGAGGCGCTGCGGCTGCGCCGGGCGGCAGCCGGCGCAGCCGTGCGCGCGGGTGATGGGGCGGCCGCGGCGATGGACCTCGCCCGCATGGCAGAGTTGATCAATCGTGGGGCGGGGCTTATGGCCACGCCGGCCACCACTGATCAGGTGGCCACGCTGCTGGCGGAGGCGACACGGCTGGCGGCCGGCGACCCGGCCGCGCAGGCCCGGACGCTCACGGCCATGGCGTTCAGCCACGACGATGCCGACCCGGCCGCCGTCGCGCTCATCGAGTGCGCCACGACGCTTGCCCGCCGGGCACGCGACCCGCTGACCGAGAGCGCGGCGCTGGATCACCTCACTGCCTTCCATCTCGCCCGGGGGGAACTTCGTGCCGCCGCCAGCGCATTGCGGCGCACCGAGTTGCTGGCCCCGTTGCGGGCGACGGCCGCGGCCGGGATGGAGTTCTACGATGCCTTCAGCATGGCCGCGGAGTGCGCCATGGCCGCTGGCGATCTCCCGGCCGCCAAACAGATGGCCGAACGCGCCGGGGACCTGCCCTCGCACCGGGAGGAGGGGCACCTGGCTACCGCGCGGCTCATCGTCGTGGCGGCGCTGGCCGGCGATTGGGATGAGGCGCTGGCCTCAGCCGGCCGGTTCCGCCAGGGATGGGAGCGGGCCGGGCGGCCACGCGCCGGGAACCTCAGCCGCGGCGCGTATGCGGCGGCGACCGTGTACGGACTGCGCGGGGACGACGGCGCACGGGCTCGCTGGCTGGAGATCGTGGAAGCGCTGCCGGCGCCTGGGCGGCCGTTGTCACAGATCCACGCCGGCGAGTTCTTCGACGCCTTGCTGCTGCTGCACCAGGGGCGCCCGCAGCGTGCGCTGGGGTTGCTTCGCACGCCGCCAGAAGAGTTCCGCACCTGGTTCAGCGGCATGTGGCGGCCATGGTATGCCGCGCTGTGGGCTGAGGCAGCCGTCCTCAGCGGTCACCGGGACACGGGCGGTCGCATCCGCCGCGCACGCCAGATGACCCAGGGCAATCCGATCGCCACCGCCATCCTCGACCGGGCGGCGGCTCTCGCGGGCGACCGCAGCGGACTTGCCCCCGCGGCGTCCGCGCTGGCCGCAGCGGGCTGCCGCTACCAGTGGGCCCGGACGCTTATTCTCGCTGGTGGGGCGCAGCGAGCGCGAGGTGAATCCGTGCTCGCCGAAATGGGCGCGACGCCGATGGCGTAACCCGGTGCACCGCCGTGATCCCCGCGCTGGCCGCCGGGGTGCACCACGGCAGCCACGGTGGCCCAGACACCTGCGAGTTCACAAGATCGACGGCGTCAACTCGCTGACGTCGAGCTTCTCGGGTCCCGACGGCCGGGCACTGGCCACCACCGGCTCATGCGCCGACGGCGAGCCGATCCTGAGCTGACTCGCCGTCGGCTACCACGACATGTACCAATAGCCAAGAGCGCTTAAGGAGTAGGCATAAACCAGCGTCACGGTGACGGCGTTGTTTGCTCGTCTGTCCCGGAACCATCCGGCAGCGTGCGTCATTAGCCGGCACGGCGTGAGGCCGTGGGCTGCACTAACCGTCATCGACTGGCATTGATAACACCGATCTGGCACCAGCGGAGCGGACTCTTAATCCGCGGGTTCGGGGTTCGGGTCCCTGGCGGCGGACCCGTCCTGACCTGGGGTCATACCCAGTTCGGGTCCCCTCGTGAAGGCCGTTTCCGGCCCATGTTTGCTCTACGTCTGCTCCTCAGTCCGGACCTAGTCGCGCGGCCCGGCCGGCGCGCCCTGTGAGGCCCCTACCGATGGCTCTACGCAGCGTGACGTCTACCGAATTGTGCAGCTAGAGGACTCGCGCTCGCGCTCCCAGGTAACGCCAGGTCCTGTGGGTGCCGGAAACTGTGTCACCTCATGCGACCTGCGTGTATTCGTGGATCAGGCCGCCGAGCCGGTCCCGGCGCAGAGCGCGCATACTGGTCACTTCGGCAGGCGGATGCGCACGTCCGGCGGGCGGGTTCTGCTGCAGCGCCCGGTACGGGCGGTGCGTGTTGTAGTGGTCGACGTACTCGGCGAGGACCAGCCGCAAGTGCCGTTCGCCGGTGATCAGCATCCGGTCCAGGCACTCGCGGCGGGCGCTGGCGACCCAGCGTTCTGCGATCGCGTTCGCGCGAGGCGCCCGGACGGGGCTTCTGATGATCCGCACGCCGACCGCAGTGAACGATGCCCGCGTCCTTGAGAATCTGCCACACCGTCGACGGCGCCACCGCATATCCCAGTCCGGCCAGTTCGCCGTGGATGCGCCGATAGCCCCAGCCCGGGTTGTCACGAGCCATCTCTAGTCCCAGCGCCCGTATGGCCTGCGTCGTGCGCGGCCGTCCCGGAGCGCGGCGCGGATAGGCCCAACGCCGCCGGACCAGGTCGGCGTGCCAGCGCAGCAGGTGCGCGGTGAGACGATCAGGCGCAGCTGACAGAAATGACCGCTGGGCAGCACCCGGGCCAACGCGGACATGACCGCCCGGTCAGCCCAGGACAGCCTCGGTGTCCCTACCTGGCGCTGGAGCACAGCGACCTGGTGACGCAGGATGAGGATCTCGGCGTCCTTGGCGCGGTCAGACCGGGCGAGCAAGGCGAGCCAGCCGAACACGCGGAGCACCACCAGAAGCGAACCGTAGTGACATGAGTACTGACAGTGTCTGAGCGTGAGCCAATGCGCAGCCAGGTACCTAACTTGACGACCCCTCGCACAACAAGAAACTCCAGGTAAGTGATCGTGACGGGGTTATCAGAACCGACAGCTTGCGCAACGGCGGAATTTGACCACATCAGGAACCCGTGACACGCCATGTCCGCTGTTTCTGCGAAAGCATGGCTCGTGGTTTACGACGGCTCTATAAAGTCGCGCTTAGAAGTACTGCGTTCCCAGGGATACGGGAGGCACAGGCCATGGCGACCGCGGCGCGTGACCGGCTGGCCAGGACGTTGCGTGGCGACACGAAGACCGCGTTCAGCGTGGCGCTGACGGCGAGGACGGACGACTTGAGCCTCGAGGTCGAGGGCTTCGGGCACGTCAAGTTCCCTGTGACCCCTGTGAAAGCCCGCAAGCTCGTCGGCCTCGGTCAGCCAGCCCGGTTCGGCCGCGGCGAGGAGACGCTGACCGACCCGGACGTCCGCGACACGTGGGAGATCCCGAAGCACCTCGTCCGCGCCGAGTGGAACGACGGCATGCTGAAGGTCATCCTCGCGACGGTAAAAGAAGAGCTTGGACTGCCGAACGCTGCCGAACTGACTGCCGATCTTCATTCCCTCCTGGTCTATGAGCCGAACCAGTTCTTCCTCGCCCACCAGGACTCCGAGAAAGGCAACTCGATGGTCGGGACTCTGGTGGTGACGCTGCCGTCCAGTTACACCGGCGGCGAGCTGATGGTGGGGCACACCGGGGAGTGGAAGGCCTACCGGGGGGCGAAGACAGCCCTGTCGCTGGTCGCCTTCTACGCCGACTGCCGGCACGAGGTTCTCAAGGTGCAGTCGGGTTACCGGATCACGCTCACGTACAACCTGCTGCTGCACGGCGACACCAGCCGTCCGGAGGGCGACGACGGAACCGTCGCCGAACTGGCAGATCTCCTCCGCGAGCACTTCAGCACGCCGGTACCCCGCTATTACGGCGGACCCGCGACAGACCCGCCGAACCGGCTTGTCTACCTCCTCGACTACGAGTACACGCCCCGCGGGCTGAACTGGCGGCGGCTGAAAGGCGCGGACGCGAGCCGGGTGGCCCTGCTGCGGACCGCCGTGGACAAAGCAGGCTGTGAGATCGTCCTCGCGCTCGCCGATATCAAGACGACGCACAGCGCGTTCCCGGTCGATGAAGGCTACGGATACCGGCGACGCCGGGACTGGTATGGCGACTACGACGATGACGAGTACTCCGGCGGTTCAAGCGGCAGCGAACGCGAGTACGACATTCAGGAGCTGATCGACTCCGACATCACGCTCACGCACTGGACTGGACCGGAGGGCACCCGGCTCGAAGAGATCTCGCTGTCTGTGGACGGTGATGAGGCGTGCGCGCCCACCGAGACTGGCGACCTCAAGCCCTATTCCTCGGAATACGAGGGCTACATGGGCAACTGGGGCAACACGCTGGATCGCTGGTACCGCCAGGCGGCGGTCGTCGTGTGGCCCCGCGAGCAGGCCTTCGCGAACCGCGCCGAAACCTCGCCAGCCTGGGCTCTTGATGAGCTCGCCGCGATGGCGTCATCAGGCGACGCGCTGGGCGCCCGGGCCGCTGCGGCGACGCTCGCGCCGTTCTGGGACAACGCTCTGCACGCACGGGCGCCGGAGGAGAGGAGCAAGATCTCCGCGCTCTTCGGCAAGGCGCTGCGGGCGGCGAACGCCGTGACCGACGCGGCAACCGCGGCGATGCTGCTGCGCCCGTTCCGCGTTGAGAACCTGACCGGCGCCTACGTCGACTCGTTCGGAAAGATCATCAGCGGCTACGGCCAGCAGTGGACGGCGGAACTGCTGCGGACGTGGTTCGGCGGGGAGCCGTCGGCGTGGGCATACGGAGGCGGACAGGAACGGCCGCAGTGGGTGGCGGACTGGCTTCCCAGCCTGTGCGCGGGGCTACACGCTGCGCACAGCGCGGGCACCGTGGCCGCGCAGCAGCTGCTTGACCTGGCGTGGGAGTGGACCGGCAAGGACATCGGCACGGGACTTGCGTCGCCATCGCCCAGCTACCGCGACAAGAAACTCAGCGACCTGGGTAAACCGCTCGCCTCGGTGCTGGTGTCCGCCGCCGCGATGGGGGCAGCCAGCACACGGGACACAGTATCCAGATATATCCGGCAGCAGGGGGACGCAGTGACCGCGCTGGAGATACTCGCACTGCGGTCCGCCGCGGAACTGCTCCGGGACGGCACACTCGGCGACGCTGGCTTCGGCGACCTGGCCACCGACTGCGCGGCACGGCTCCGCGCCCGGCTCGCCCGCCCGCAGCGCGCGTCCGGCGACTGGTCGATCGAACTGCCCGCACGCGGCTGCACGTGCGACCTGTGCGACACCCTCCGCATGTTCCTGGAAGACCCGGACCGGCGCGCATTCGAGTGGCCGCTCGCCCAGCAGCGCAGGCGGCACATCCACTCCCGAATTGACGCCGCCGAACTGCCCGTCAGCCACGTGACCAGGCGGCAAGACAGACCCTACACGCTCGTCCTGAAGAAGACCGAAACGCTCTTCGCCCGCGAGCAAGAGGCGCGGGCCAGGGACCGTGCGGATCTGGAGTGGCTCGCGGCAGAATGGAATCCCGGTGCTTGACCGGCGGGCGGGGGTTACCGGGTTACTACAGGCAGAGCGCGTACGGCTCCGGGTTCGACGACGGTATCCGGATCAACGCCATCGCCCCGGCGGGGTGGCGCCAGAGGCCGCGGCCGGGCCGGTGCGGGAAAGGCCCGGGGCCAGCGCCGGGCATTGCTGATACCACGCGGTATCATATAGCTATGGCTAGACGGAAGGCGGAGGCCGAACATCGATCCATGCAGCAAGTCGCGCTGGCCGCCATCGATGCCTATGTTCACCAGGCAACCCCCGCGCGCCGCCAGTCGGTTCCGGTCGCTGAGCTCATGACGCTGTTCCAGGACCTGCCTCCGATGAGCGCGGAGGCGTTCCGCGCCGATCAGGATCGCTACGCCGACGCTGAGGCATACTTCGACGCCTACGAACGCGCTCACAAGCCGGAGGACGGCGAGTGACTGCCCGCTACCTGCGCGGGCTCGGCGACACGAACATCCTGATCTACCTGGAACGGCTGGCGGTCGATCAGCTGCCCGCCGAGCTCCTCACTAGCACGGTCAGCCTCGCCGAGCTGTCGGCAGGGGTGCATTCAGCCGTGGATGCCGGTGAACGCGCCCGGCGGGTCCTTCGTGTGCAGCGAGTGGAGGCGACCTTCAGCCCGCTGCCATTCGATGTTGAGGCCGCCCGGCAGTACGGGATTATCGCCGCCGAGGTGATCGCCATGGGCCGCAGGCCCCGCGGCCGCATGGCTGACCTGATGATCGCGAGCATCGCGGCAGCGAACAAGCTTCCTCTGTTCACCACCAATCCCGCAGATTTCCGCGGGCTCGAATCGGTCGTTACTGTCGTTCCAGTTCCTGTCCCGGCGTCCGCTCTCTGAACAGCGGACCGCCGAGTTCCGGCTGCATAACTTGAAAGAGCTACGACCGAGGTGAAGCCGCGCCAGATACGAATACCCCAGGTCCGCGCCGAGTACCTAGCCGAAATGTGCGAGATGGCCGACATGACCCAAGCGAGGTCGCCGAGGCCATGGGGGATCCCAGCAGCGTATCTCGGCGATCGAACGTGGTTCCGTGGCAGATCTTCGGGTCTTCCGCAATCCACGCTGGTTCGGCCCCGGCGCGACCCTGACAGCGCAGGTCCATCCAGGTACACCCAGGTCTACCGGGGTCAACGCTGCTTTGCACTTGGGGGCATCCGTCCGTCAGTCGCTGACCGTGTCCGCCGCTCAGCCGTTGCCATGTTTGCTCGATGTTTGCTCGGATGTCGCGGCACCATTTGACAGCGCCCGGTATCAGGCGGCAGCGATATAGGCGGAGTCGCGGACAAAACGGCACCGCCAGATATTATCCGGTAGTACGCGAACGCAAAACAGCCGACTCTTAATCCGCGGGTTCGGGGTTCGAGTCCCTGGTGGCGCACCCGTCCTGAGCTGGGCTTTCTTCCGTTTAGAAGATCGCCCAGTTGCAGTTTTCGGGCCGGGTGCTAGGGAGGTGCTCGGGACGCCGCTGGCATCCTTTGGCCCGGTCCGGCGCGGAACGACCTGGGACGCCGCCCCGTTGATTTCCTGCTCTCCAGTGCCGCCAGGCTGCCCTCCTGATACCGCTGAAGCCACTTATAGACAGTGACTTTCGACGTCCTCATCATGGCAGCGATCTCCGGCACAGAATGACCTTCGTCATGCCAGAGGACTATCTGCGCGCGAGATGCAACCGACCGATCATATCCGCCCGGCGGCAGCTTAGCCCGGAGTTCAGCACGCTCAGCTTCCGACAATTCATGGCCTCTATTATGCCACGGTTGCCGCCCCGATAAAGGCAATTCAATTATGAGACACTAGGGCGTG
>WNGB01005003.1_pt1 | contig 19973 bp, 17 predicted proteins | sample 5400681 | NCBI WGS metagenome assembly WNGB01 (sample SAMN13153367, study PRJNA577476) | soil metagenome | isolation source: 115 cm soil or saprolite under grassland replicate 2 | place: USA:California | collected 2016-06-15
CTCCTGATTTTTCTGGAAATTGGCACCTTCGCAGTAGAGCTTGACGAAGAGCGGCACGTCCTGCTGCATCGAATCGAAGCACCCGGGCTTCGGCGGATCGCTATGGGTGCCGAGCACGTTGAGCGACTCGAGATAGAGCTGCGCAGCGTAGATGCCGACGTCCTTGTCCGGATAGGTGACCGCCACATCGCGGAAGCCGAGCGCAGCTTCCTCCCAGTGCTGGGCCTCGAAGTACGTTCGGGCGCGGGCGTACTTCACTTCGACGTACTGGTCGAGCGCTTGCTTGTCGCCTTCCTTCGGCTTGATGTAGCAGACGTAGCGGTTGAACGCGGTGACCATGCCCTGCTGGTTGGCCGTGAACGGCTTGGGCCTGAACTTCGCGTTCTCTTCGGCCTTCGTTTCCTTGGCGGCCTTGCCCTGCCCGGGCATGTTGCCGCTCCCCTTGCGGTCGCTCTTGTCGGCGTGCTGCGCCTGGTAGATGTTCTGGTAGCAGAGCACGGCCGCGTAAGCGGCTTCGGGGGCCTCGGGGGCGGTGGGAGCCTCGGCGACGACGGCGTCGAAGGCCGGACCACATTCCGCCCAGCGCTGCTGGAAGTAGAGCAAGTCGGCCATCGCGTACTTGACTTTGAAGATGGTGGGCCAGTCCTCCTTCACGATCCGCGGGAACTCGAACTGCTTGAACTGTTCGACGGAAAAATTGTCGATGACTTTCCGGTAGAGATACGCCGCGAGCGTCATCGTCTTCTGATCGCCGGTGCCGCGAACGCCGCCCGACCCGACCGCTTCGAGGTGCCAAGCCATGCCGGTTTCGGCCACGAGCTCCGCGGTCAGATTGGCGCACTTCATCTGCGACTCGTCGGAGTGCTTGGCCTTGGCGAACGCGTTGTAGACCTCGACCTGCCGATCGAGCTCGGTCTTGACGTGATCCTTGTTGCCGCCCTTCATGGCCATGGTGGCCTGCGTCACGTGGGCCTGGTAACGGCAGAAGTTGTCGCCTTTGTCGCGCGCCATCAGATCGTGGTAGAGCGCGATCGCCTCGGGATAATGACCGGTATCGAGGTAGTTCGTCCCGAGGTCATCCATCATCTTGAGCGTCTTGGCGTTTTCGCCAGCAGCATCGCCCGAGAGATTCTTGAAGAAGTTGTAGGCGGCGTCCGGACGACCGGAGAGGGCGTAGACGGGGATGAGATCGCGGCGAGCCGCGATGGCGAGCTGCGCAGCGTTGGGCACGTTCGAGTAGTTGTTGCCGTAGTCGATCGTCTTCTTGAATTCGTCGAGAGCGCGCGGAAACTCACCCTTGTTCCAATATACGTAAGCGAGCTTGTAGTGCGCGTAGCCGTACACCTTGTTGTTCGGCGGCGGGTACTTGACGACTTCCTGGTAGGCGCCGGCGGCGAGATCCCACTTGGAGGGGTCACCCTGCGCTTCGTTGAAGAAGAGCTCGCCGAACGCGAGGTACGCATTGGGGATGTACTTCGATTGCGGCGACTTCTGGATGAGCTCGTAGTAGACTTTGCGGGCGTTGCCGTAGTCCTGCCCCTGCTCGTACTCGTAGGCGAGGTAGTAGAGGACCTCGTCCATCGGCGAGTAGTTGGGGTAGCCGCTCTTCAGAAGGGAATAGTAGTCGATCGCCTTCTTGCGCGCGGCGACCATCATCGCGCCGGCTTGGGTCTGAGTCTGCTGGAACTTCGCGACCGCGCCGGGGTTCGTCTTTCTGGCTTCGTCGGCTTTGATGCCGGCTTCTGTCTTGTCGCGGAATGCCGCCGACTCGAGCTCGACGTAATCTTCGGCGAGCCGCCTGGCGAGCTGCGGGCGATCGGGAGCCGTCCTCGGCGTCGAGGCGAAAAGACTCTCGAGACCTTGGATTTCGGTGATGAGCAGCTGGCGGATACGCGGACCCAAGCGCGAGCGGCGCTCGTCGCGCTGCGCGTTGGCGAAGTCGACCGGGCCTGCCGGAGGCTTCGTTTGCGAGTCTCTCTTTTTTAGGTCCTGCGGCGGAGGGGCAGAGTGAAAGGTGGAATTGGGGCGCTTGCCTGCCCCTCCCGTGATGGTCGGGCCGCCCGGGCAGGTAGTCAGCGACTGCTGCGCCTGGGGCGAGATGCACTCACCTCCGGCGGGAGGCGCGGCAGCACCGGCTGCGGGAGCCGCCGGAGCGGCCTTGCTGGACTGTGCCCATACCGGCCCTTCGAGGAGGGCGACGGAGAGACCGGCAACGAGGGCGAAAGCCTTACCAAACGAATTCATCCCTTACCTCCCGCACTTTGAAACCATGACCTGCCGATAAAAACCCAATTCATCGCGCCAGTACTCGCCGTCGAAGGGCCACAGGACGTGCTCCTCGTCGGGATTGATGACGCCGTACACCCGGGACTCCTCTTTGCTGACTTGTCCCTGTACGATCGTCTGGTCGAGCTGATTGCGCTGCGCCGCCGTGATGTCGATGAGAATCTTGGCGCCGTCGCGTAGATGCTCGTTGAGCTCGTCGAGCGTCCGCTGGTAGCGCTCGCGAGCGAGATTGCCTGCATTGCGAACAGCGAGATCGCGCGCGAGCTGAAGGCCGTCTTGCACCTCGCCACCGAGAGGCGAGCTCTGGAAGGAACCGGGCGCCTTCTTGAACCGACCTTGTTCCTCGTCGAGGATGCGCACGTACTCGATGTTGCGCAGCATCTGCCGGTCCGAGAGCGACAATTCCACGACCGGCTTGATGGTCGCCGGCAGGTTCGCACTGCCAGCCCGAACTTCTTTGAGGAACTTGAAAAACGGCTCCTCTTGGTTCTCACCTTTGAAGCGGGCCAACGTCGCTTCGAGATCCCTCTTGATCGGCTCGTACTTCGCCTTGAACTTGGCGACGACGATCGTCGCCTCGTCGTAGTTGCAGTTCGCGAAGTAGATGACGGCCTTCAAAATCTGGGCCTCGGGATAGAACGATTTGGGAAAGTACGGAGCCTCGATCGTGTGGATGTTGCCGAGGGCGTGCGGAAAGTCGCCAGCCATGAAGTACGCCCACGACTCCTCGAACAGACCATCGAGCCAATACTCGCTACCTACGTCCACCTTGTTCCAATATTTCACGGCGGCAGAGAGCTTGGTGCCGTCGATGCTGGGCGTGTTGTTTTCGTCGAGCTTGATGCTCGCCGAATAATACGTGCGGGCCATCGAGAGAAAAGCGAGATCGCGCATGCGCGCTTCGTCTTCGACTCCTTCGACTCCCTCATCGATCGCGGTGACCACGCGTTGGAAAGCCTGTACGGCCGGAACGGACTTGCGTAGCTGCACGTAAGAGATGCCCGTGAAGAATTGAGCCTGGACGTAGTATTTCGATTTCGGATCCACCAATCCGAACAGCTGAACGCCCTCGTCGTATTGCCGATTGCGATACTTGTATCGGCCAAGCATGTAGTTGAGCTGCCAATAGAGGTCGATCTGCTGGGGGTTCTTGAAACGCCCCACCGCTTCTCCGGTATATTTGCCGACACGCTCGATGATGTCGGCCGGCTCGGGGAGCTGCGTGGCGAGCTTGGACAGCCAGAGCAGCGTCTCGTTGAACTTGAGATGGCTCGGCTTGTCGGCGATCTCGGAGAAGATGCCGTAGCTCGCCTGGTAGAACTTGAGCCGGTAAAGCGCAATTGCCAGGTGATACTGGGCAATCTGCCGGTTCCCCGGGTCATCACCCGTTTCGCCCTTGTACACGCGATAAAGGCCGAGGGCCGCTTCGCTCCAGCGTTCGGCGTCGAAAAGACGCTTCGCCGTCGCGGCTTGTTCGGTCATCTGACCTGCGGTGACCGGACGCCCTCCGCTTTCGTCGAGCTCGATGTCCTTTTTCTTGGGTCCCCCTTTGCCGGGAGGCGCAGGCTGTGCCTTGGGACCAGGTGCAGGTGCAGGTGCGGGACCTGGCGCAGGCGGCGCCGGTTGTGTGGTGGTGGGGGGCTTTCCTCCACCTTTCTTCTTCTTCTGAGCATCCGCTCCGCCCGAGACGAAGCAAACAGCCGCTGCCAATAGGCAAACACGCGCCACCCATTTACGCATCATCTTCCTCGCTTTCGAGAAGCCAGAGCATTCGGTGCCTGCACGACGAACTTGACGGGGCTAGACGCGAAGCAGAATCGAGCCGGCCTTCACATCGCCTCGTGGGAGATCTGGGACCAAGGAGGGCAACGCGCACACATTCACCGGCAATGGATGCGGCTGGACGTGCGCGCAAAGGGCAGAGATCAAAGACAACGCGAAACGGAAAAAAGTTCTAGCGGCTTCGACGGCTCGGGAAAATTGAATCGTATCCCGCAGATATGGGCGGCTAACGGTGCGATGTTAGTGAGCGGCAGTCTTCGTTGTCAAGCGGCACATCACTTCGTTGCGTATGACGCCGAGCATTGGCGTGCTTCAAATCGGAAGAGCGGCGCGTCGGGCGCTCGCGTCGGATGCGGTGCTAGAACGATGGGGTGTTGACTCTTCGGGATGGCGTCGGTTAGCGTCACGACACCGTCTCATCTTCTCCAATTTCTGCCAGGACCGCGCTCGATGCGAAACCTGGCCGCGCGCCAAGGGGACTCTGCACCGATGAACCGCAAGACGTGGGCAGCTACTGCATTTACGTTCGTTTTGGGCGTCCTCTCTTTCGGCTGCCAAAGCGGCGGCATCGGCGATCCTTGCGTGCCTGAGGACGAATACCAGAAGTACTTCTCGGGCTACGCGGTGACCGAGGTCAACCTCGAGAGTCGCTCGTTCCAATGCGAGACGCGGCTCTGTCTGGTGAATCACTTTCAGGGTCGCGTCACCTGCCCGTACGGGCAGACCGAGACGGAAGCGAAAGACACCGCCATCCCGGCAGAGCGGGAGGGTCAGCTCTGCCACATTCCGGGCACGTCCGGCCCCGAGAACCGCATCGGAGTCGCGGTGAACAAGCAGTTCAACAAACGGCTAGCCACCAACAGCGTCTATTGCTCTTGCCGCTGCGACGGGCCGGACCCGAATGCACGCTACTGCAAATGCCCCACCGGATTTCAGTGCGTGAAGCTGCTCGACCTCGTCACTCGCCTGCGTTCGACAGAGCTGGCCGGCAATTACTGCATCAAGGACGGCACCGAGTTCATCAATGGGACGACCGATCCCGGGCATGCTTGCCAGGTGACCGATCCGGCCGTGTCTCCGCCCGGTGAGTGCGGGAACTACGACGGAACATAAGCCGCCTCCATCTCGGGGGGCGATGTCTCGTGCGGTCCGAGCTGCCCAAGCGGCTCACGCCGGAAGAGCTGCCGAAGCCGCCGTTGCACGTGACCTTGCCGCGCGAGGTTTCGTCATCCTCGGAACCAATGTGCGGCTCGGACGTCTCGAGCTCGACATCGTCGCACGCGAGAACGACACCGTGGTCGTGTTGGAGGTTCGTACGCGCGGCGCGACGGCGTGGCAAACGGGTCTCGAAAGCGTAGCTCGTGCGAAGGCGAAACGAGTGCGCTTGGCGGGCGAGCGGCTGTGGCGTCAGCGCTTTTTGCGCGATCCGAGCGTGAACCGCATGCGCTTCGACGTAGCGGTCGTGACGTTCGACGAAAAAGGAGAAAGCATCATCGAGTACGCGCGCGGCGTGCTCTGATCATCGCGAAATGACCGACGCGGCCGGCGCGGTCTCCAGCGATTCTTGCATGTCTTGGCGCAGCGAACGAAGCACAGAGAGCTGATCGTCGGGGATCTTGCCCTGCAGGTTGGCGACGGCTTTGTCGAGCCTGCCGATCTCGCTTTCCTGGCGCTTGCGCAGACTCTCGACCATTCGTTCGAATGCGTCGAAGAAGTGCTGCAGTTCGTCTCCTTTGCGCAGTTTCTCGCTCAGACGCAGGTGTCCTTCGCCGACGTAACCGAGCAGCCGTTTCATTTTGTAGACAGGCCCGGCGACCCGATGGGTCACGACGATGCCGGCGATGCCGATGCCGATGACCAACAGCGAGAGCAGGCTGATGAGGACGACGAACATGTGCCTCTGCTGGTAGGCCAACTCTTGCGAACGCTTCTGGAGCGCAAGCGCATCCGCTTCGAGTTTCTGCTGCTGACTCTCGAGCCTCTTGTCCTGCTCGCGTGCGCTTTCGTTGAAGACAGCGGCCAGCTCGGGGTTCGATCCGTACACCGGATCCCTGACGATGTTCATGTGCACGACCGCCGATACCTTCTGGCTTTCTCGGACCACCTCTTGGCCTCGTTCGACCGTCTCCTGGCCCTGCTTCACCGTCTCCTGACTCTGTACGATCACCTCGTGGCTCACCGACCAGAGCAGAGCGCCGAGCGCGAGCGACAAGAGAATTGCAGTGCCGACGAGGTAGCCCGTGTACTTCAACTGAAAGTGCCTATCGAGCAGGTAGTTTCTCACCTTGCGCTGGTGGCGACTCGTACCGGGCATGGCTGCTGAAGCGGATACCGACATGATTGGACTCCAGGGCGGAGCCGGGAGAGAGGTCCCGGCAAACTAGCACTCAGATCAGGCTACATGCGATCGCACGCGGCCGGCAAATTCGTGTTCAATTCGTGGATGCGGCCACACGAGCGAAGCTTTCGATGGCACTTTCGACTGCCATCTTGATGAGGTTGTTCTCCGACTCTTTGTCGCCCGTGGTCGCGCCGGACATCGTGAGCTTCGGGGCGAATTCGCCTTGCAACGACTTGGCCGGATAACTCCACATCGTTACGCGAATCACGATCGTGAGGTCGCTGCCGTTCGACTGTGGCGGTTCGACCCGCGTCTGCAAGAAGAAGCCCTTCAGGCCGTTGTCTTTGATGACCCGCTTGGCACCCGGCGCGGTCTCGCCCGCCGGTGCCACCGCGTAACCTCGCAACGAGAGGAGCTTGTCCTGCATGGCGACCGTCACGAGCTGCTGCACGGAGGCGTCGCCGCGACCCGTCTTGTCGGTGACCGGGCCGATCGCGACGTAGAACGTATCGTTGGGACCGGGAGGCGGCGGCACCTTGCTGCCCCCCTCGAGCGTCTTGAGCGAACGCTCGATCACCGCTCTCACGCCGCCGTTGCTTTCCCCTAGGTGACGCCTGAGGCACGTAGCTCCGGCAGGATTTTTCAGCTTGCCGACGGCGGCCGCCGCGGCGCTGCGGACGGAGTCGCTCGCATCGTTCAGTCCTTCGCAAAGGGGTGCCAAGGCCGCCGGATCGTCGGACGCGCCGAGGGCGAGAGCGGCTTGAGTGCGGACGCGGAAATCGGTGGCGCTCTTCAGCTGCTCGATGAAAAAACCGGTCCTGCTCTGCCCCGACGCGGGGAGCGCGCTCGCCGAGACCCCGAAAACGACGGCGAGAACGGGGAAGAGGACGCGGAGCGCCAGCCGGATCATCGCAATTTTCAGGTTAACATGCTCCCTTCTTTTCGAGGTATGGGTTCGACGAAGGCTCTCGCATCATGATGGGTCATTTTTGTTACTCGGCGCGGCCTTCGGCCCGCCTGCGTTTTTGTTACTCGGCGCGGCCTTCGGCCCGCCTGCGTTTGTGTTACTCGGCGCCGCCTTCGGCCCGCCTGCGTTTGTGTTACTCGGCGCCGCCTTCGGCCCGCCTGCGTTTGTGTTACTCGGCGCGGCCTTCGGCCCGCCTGCGTTTGTCCCACCTACGATTGAAGAGCGTCCTCGTCTATCTCTTTATCGGCACCGTCACGTTTTTCTCGAGGGAGGCGCACGCGGTCAAAGTGCGAATCGCGGCGGCGACGCGGCTCGAGGGGCGGATCGACCGCAACCCAGGATCGCCGAACGGTGTGGTGGTTCGGGGGAGCCTGCGAGACGATGTCGGAGCGCCCGTCCCCGACAGCCACATCGACATCGCGTTCTACGAGGCGCAGGGCGACGCCGAAGCGCTTTCGCCCGGTGCCCACGAGCCGCACTTCGCGCCGGACGAATACGTCGTGGACACGGATGCGTCCGGTTCATTCTGTGTGCAAACGTCTCTCTTTGCCGAGCGCGGCACGATGAAACTGGGCTTCTCGGGAAGGGGGCTCTACGATCGCACCTCGGCTGAAATTCCTTTCGACCTCTCCCGACCGGCGGCAACCATCGCGTTCGACCCCGAGCCCTCGGTCGTATCGCTCGATCGACCGACCTACTCCGTCGGGCTACGCGTGTCGGCACCCGGCGTGTCCAAGAGCGGTTGGCGCGTCGTGCTGAAAGACGAGCGCGGGCACGCCCTCGGCAACGCCAACGTCGATCCCGACGGGCTGGCACGCGTCGAAGTGCACACGGAGGATCTAGCCGGGCCCGGCGCGGGCGAGTTGTCCGCCACCCTGGAAGGAGGCTCGGGACCCCCGCCAACGAATGCAACCGTCGCACACGCTATCGAACGACATGTTCGGGTGGAGCTCGAACCGGAGAACGCCAGCCCGCAAGGCGTGCCCGAAGACGGTATCCCCATCGCGGTACGGGCTTCGTCATCGCGGGGCGAGGTCGGATCCGGCGCCGTCGAAGTGGCGATCGGCGAACGGGCGGTAGGCGCCGAGGTGCTGCGAAACGGCAAGGCCGTCGTCGTCGCGACGTTCGGCTCGGCGCGCAGCCGGTCGGCCGTCGCGTCGATTCGCTATTTAGCCAACGCTCCGTGGTGGGAGCCGGGGGCGCCCCGCGCCATCACGATCGAAGTTCGCGCCACGAGCTCGTGGCGGCGGGTTCCGCTGATCCTGCTGTGCTTGGCGGTGGTCGGCTGGATGATGCGAGGATTCGTTCCTCGAGTCCGCCGGCGAGCTCACCAAGAGCAAGCCCCCGCAAGACCGACGGCCGGCGAGGTGCAGCTCGTGCGGCGGCATCGAACCGAGGAGGGGTGGTCGGGACGTGTGGTCGACGCCCACGACGGTTCTCCGGTCGAAGGGGCGACCCTGGAGGTCTTGGTACCGACGTTTCCCGGCACTCGCGATGGCGCCGGGGGCATGGCAGCGCAAACGACGACCGATGATACCGGCCACTTCACGATCTCGGAAACGACGTTCGGACCAGGTGCCGTTCTCCGAGTGCGAGCCAGGTGGCACGCTCCGCTCGAGCGACCCCTCCCGCCTCCCAGCGAGCTCGCGATTCCCATCGTCGCACGCCGCAGGCGTCTGCTGGAGAGGCTGGTTCACTGGGCAGCACGAGAGTGGGGGCCCTGGCCGGGTGTGCGAGAGCCCACACCCGAGCAGGTTGCCTTACGCGCGGCACGATGGCCGGATCCCGGTGACGGCGAGGCGCTCCAGAGGGGGGAAGAGGTGAAAGCGTGGGCTCGCGCGGTCGAGCGGACCGCGTTTGGACGGACTCCAGTGGATGAGCAAGCCGAGGGCTCCGTCACGTCACTGGAGCCGAGCAAGCGGCGCCGGTGAACCCACTTCAAACCACCTAGCCACGGCGCGAAAGTCGTGAGAGTAATCGTGCTTGGGGGTCGACTGCGGATGGTCGACTGTTTATAGTTCGCGCCCTCAAGGGAGCGTTCGAGCCGAAGGGGCTGGAACCCCACCAAACGACAAGTCCGAATGACCTACGCGATCATTGCTGTCGTTGTACTCGTCGTCATCGTGCTGTTCGTGCTTCTCTCGCGGAAGCAGGAGCAAGGCGAAGCAGGCCTGCCCTCGAGGAGAGTCGAGGCGCGAGCCAAGTCCGTCAAGCCCGCGCACCTGACGCCCGAGGAAAGAGCGAAGGAAGCAGAGGCGGCCAAGAAGGACACCGCACGTCCGCCCGAAGCAGGCGGTCGGTCGGTGCCTGCGCCGCGCGCCCCGCGCGATGTCGCGGCGATGCGCAAGGGGCTCGCCAAGGCGCGGAGCGAGAGCGGCTTTCTCGGACGCTTGGCCACGCTGTTCGCCGGCAAGAAAGAGCTCGACCCCGAGATCGCCGACCAAGTAGAAGAGATCCTGCTCTCGTCGGACGTCGGAGTCGCGACGACGCATGCCATTCTCGCGCGCCTGCGCGAAGGCCTCAGCAAGCACGAGCTCTCGAGCTCGCAAGCGGTTTGGGATGCGCTTCGCACCGAAGCCACCCGCATCTTGGAAATTGGCGGCGGCCGGATTCAGGTCGGCAACAAGCCGACCGTAGTGTTCATGGTCGGTGTCAATGGGACGGGCAAGACGACGACCATCGGCAAGCTGGCAACGAAATTCAAAGCGGAGGGGCGGTCGGTGCTTCTCGCCGCTGGAGATACGTTCCGCGCGGCAGCCGTTCAGCAGCTCGAAGTCTGGGGCAAGCGCGTGGGGTGCGAAGTCGTGAAGGGCAAGGAGGGGGCGGATCCCGGCGCGGTCATCTTCGACGCCATTCAGAAGGCCAAGCAATCGGGCATCGATCTCGTCCTCGCCGACACGGCAGGTCGCCTCCAGACCAAGACACCGCTGATGGACGAGCTCAAAAAGATCGCACGCACGATGCAGAAGGCAGCGGAGGGGGCGCCACACGAAACCCTGTTGGTTCTCGATGCGACCAATGGACAGAACGCCACCTCGCAAGCCAAGATGTTCCAAGAAGCGATTCCTCTCACCGGCATCGTGCTGACGAAGCTCGATGGCACCGCGAAGGGCGGAGTCATTCTCGGGATCTGTGACGAGCTCAAGATCCCGGTGCGATACGTAGGGCTCGGTGAGCGGGCTGACGACCTGCGCGAGTTCATTGCAGACGAATTCGTCGAAGCTCTGTTCGGCGCCAGTGCGGAAGAAACGGTGGCAGCGTGAGCGCGAATGGAGCGCGACGCCCGATTTCGTAGTTGATATCCCGAATTTACGCGTGATATATTCCGCTGGGCTTGGCAGTCAGCGGTTTTCCCCAATAGTTCTCGGCAGTTATTGCTCCAAATTGAAGCGGAAGGGGTAGCTATGAACCAGGCTCGGGTTGGGATTGTCGTGTTGGCAGCTTTGATGGCTGCGCCGAGCTTTGCTTACGCACAAAAGAAAAAAAAGCCCGCACCCAAACCACCTCCCACTGCGCCGGCTGAACCGAGCGGCGCAGGCGCAGCACCGGCTCCCGGCGCTACCCCCGCTCCCGGAGGCACCGAGATCGATGCCGATCAAGCGGCTCCTGCCGCGCCCGGCGCCGCCGCCCCGCCTGGAGGCGAGCCACCTCCGTCCGCGCAGCCGGGCGATCTAGGGGACATCTGCAAGATCGATCCGTCTGCGTGTCCCACCGTCAATCTGACGGAAGCCGCGAAGAAGGACATGCGCGAGCAGATGTACGCCGTGCAGCAGATCTACGCCCTTCGCTACCATCGCTTCGAGTTTCAACCGGTATGGACGTTCTCGCTCAACGATCAGTTCGTTAACCATCCCGGTCCGGCGCTGGCCATCAATTACTACATCAGCAACGTTCTCGCGATCGGGCTAGGCGGCGGTTGGTACTTCAACAACGATCAGAAATTCAACGCCGAGACGCGCCGCGCGGCACGCGTCGCCGTGCCGCTCACCGAATACAAAGCGCAAGCCGCGCTGAACTTCACCTACGTGCCGATGTACGGCAAGTTCGCCGGGTTCAGCGATTTCATCTTCCACTACGACGCGTACGTCGTGGGCGGCGTGGGCGCGATCTGGGCACGGCCGATCGCCGTCGTCGATCCCGACAACCGCGCTTTCAAATGGGGTGACCCCAAAGTCGCGTTCAACGCAGGCATCGGCTTGCGCGTCTTCTTGAACCGCTGGTTCGCTGCGGTCTTCGAGGTGCGCGATTACATCTTCTTCGACAAGCTGGAGAACACGGAAGCGGTCCCAGCCGCGGACGCCGCCAATCCGAGCACTTGGTACGGACAAACCAAGCTCACCAACAACGTTCAGGCGCAGTTTGGAGTTTCCATCTTCCTCCCATTCTCGTGGGAGTACCGGTTGCCCAAGTGACGGACAGGATGCGGGGACAACTCATGAAACAGGCGATGATGCGGCGATTCCTCACGGTTCTCGCTGTGCTGCTGGGTGTCACTGCATGGAGCGGGCAAGCGGCGGCACAAGAAATCCAGCTCACCGGTCCCTTGGCGGGCGCGCCTGCGGTGCGCCGCCTGCGTCTCTACCGAAGGAGTCGCGTCGAGATTTCTCCGATTGTGTCGTTCACGCTGCTCGACGAGTACCAGAGAACGATCCTCGTCGGAGGTCGCCTCAACTACAACATCACCGACTGGATCGCACTCGGCGTCTGGGGTGCTTTCGGCGCCGTCCACACGACGACCGGCCTCACCGATCGCATCCAGGAGGCCACGGTCAACCGACGCGCGACCGAAGCCAACGACTACCCGAACAACATTTCGATCAACAACCTGCTCACCCGCGGCAGCCTCGGCCCCGATTTCAAGGACCAGCTCGGCTCGATCGACTGGGTCGTCGCGCCGCAGATCACGCTCGTGCCGTTTCGCGGCAAGCTCGCCATTTTTCAGAAGATCTTCGTCGATACCGACGCCTACGTCTTCGGAGGCCCCGCTTTCGTCGGTTTGAAAGAACGCGAGGATTGCGGCCCCGGCGTTGGCCCGGATTGTCCGGCGACGTTCGGTCGAAAGTCGCGCACGGCCATTGCGCCGACGTTCGGGCTCGGGCTCACCTTCTACATGGGGAAGTTCACGAGCCTCGGCTTGGAGTGGCGCTTTTTGCCCTTCGCCTGGAACACGGGCGGGTTCGACACGCGCGGCGGCGCTCCGGACGGCCGTTTCCCCGACAACAAGATCTCCAAGGAAGATCGCGAGTTCAAGCTGAACATGCTGCTCGGCCTGAACTTCGGGATCTACCTGCCGACGGGGCTCAAGAGCTCCGAGTAGCCGCCCGTCTCAACGACGTTTGACTTTGCCCTGGGCGTCGACCGTGAATTGCAGCGGCATGGCTGCGCGGGCCGGTTCGCGTAGCTCGTCGGCGATGGCCCATCCGCGGGCCGCCAATCCTTCGAGCAAGCGGTTTTTCACCCGCACCGATTCTTCCGCCACGAAAGCCTTCGTGAGCGGGCCGACCGAAGCTTCGTCCTCTTGGGCGAACACCGTTGCTACCGCGACGAAGCGGATGGCCTCGCTGGCGTCCTCGAGGAAGCGCTCCACCGCCGGGCGGATCGCCGGCACGTTGTAGTGCTCGAGCTCGGCGATGAGCTGCTGTTTGGGGTCGGTGTTGCGCGTGTACTCGGTGTCGAATCTCTCGAGTAGATGAATGAGCTCTTCGACGTAGCGCTCGGCGGACACGAGCTCTTTCAAGATCTTGAGCGGCCAGGTGAGGCTCACGGCTCTCAGGCAAAAAGCACGGATCGGCTCGATCGCCGCCTCGCCGGCCGCAAGCACACCGCGCAGAGCCGCATCTTTCTCCTCTTGGTCGGTGATCGATGGATCGATGTGAAATGTGAATCGGCGAAGGAGCGCCGCCGCAGCTTCACCGTTGGCAACGCGCGCCAGAGCGTCGATGGCCTCGATGCGGTCGTAATTCTGCGCGTGCTTGTCGGCCGCTGTTTTACCGAGCCTCGCGACGTTCTTGTCGCCGCTCGCCGCCGGCTCCGCCGATGATTTCCCTTTGCTCTTGAATAGGTCGAAAAGGCCCATGGGGGGCGCTTCTATAGCACGAGTTTCTCAGGCGAGCGGCACCGCAATGAGGACGACCTCGCGACCGCGGGTTTCGACGCGATAGCGTACGGGCTTGCCGTGTTTCTGGCTCATCTCGTTCTCGCTCGTGCGAATGCGCCCGACGAAGTTCGCCTCCGTGATGTGGTCGACCGGATCGCCGAGCGAACGTTTGGCGGCGATGTATTCTCGGAAGAGGCGACCATAGTAGGAGTCGGTCGGCTCCGAACGCAGCGCGGCTGCGAGCGACGCGTCCACGCTAGCAGCCGCCACCGACCGTTCGTCGACCGCCAGCGCATCCGAGAAGTCGCTTGCGTCGGGCGGGCGCGAGGGCCGACCCTCTTCGTCGGTGTCATCCTCCTGGACGCCCATCAGCTGGTTGAGCAGCGAGTTGAGCCGGAACACCAGCCCACCGAGCTCGGCGTGCTCGATCTCGAATCGCAGGTCGGTCTTTCCGTTGAGAATCGTCAAGAGTCCCTCTTCCAGCTCCTCGATGGGTCTCGACAGATAGTTGCCCAGGAGAAACCCACCCAGGCAGACGAGTAAGATCCCGAGCGCCGTCACCGCCAGCACCGGCCACAAGAGTGCGTTGATGCTCTCGATGAGGGTCGAGGGATTGACCGAAATCAGAACGGCGCGCCTGCCGTCACCGTAGCCGCTCAGCGGAGCCGCCGTGATGAGCTCCTCGCTCGGCGTACCGGGGATGAAAGCACCATGCCCGCTTGCGACGGTGCCGAGAACGGCCTCCTTCATCGGCGACTGGCTGAGCGCCGTCAGAATGGCCGGCGAGACGGTCGTCGACTTCGCCTTGAGGTCGATGTTGTTGCCCGAAGGTATGCCGAGAATGAGCCCGCGTCCGCTCGTCAGCTCGGCCGTGCGTTGCAAACGGCCGTCGTTGAGTGGCGTTCCCACCAGCAAAAGGCCGAGGACGTTGGTTTTTTCGTCGCGCACTGGGGCGTAGCTCACCGACATGAGCTGGGACGTCTTCGCGTCGGCCCACACGTCGGTGGCCGTCACGCCTTGCGTGATGGCCGCCTTGAGCGAAGGATGTCCTGCCCCGAGATCCTCGCCACGTCCGAGGTTCGTGCCGTTGCGGCCGAGCGCGATCCCGTTCGTATCGGTGACCGCGATGAGCGCGGGAGGGATTTGATCGAACACGGGATTAGTCTGGGCCGCAAACATGAGCCGGTTCGAATATTGGCTGGCTTCTTCCTGTCGCGCGCTGATCGTGCCGCCCTTGAAGACCTCGCGGCTCGCCTTGTCGTTTGCCACCGTAGCGAGCCATCGCTCGGTGCGGATCGCGTCGAGCTCCAGCTTGCCGTTCGCCGCCGAGAGTGCACGTTCGGCGTCCACCCTGAGTTGGGTGGGATTCGAAGCAAGGTCGCCGAGCGCCGCGCGGACGAGGGCATAAGAGAGGAGGCCAACCAAAAGGACTATGACTGAATTTACGGCGATGATTTTCCAGCGCATGAAGTTGTAATCTCCGTCGCCGTGACTTCTCGGCCCTGCCGAATGCGTTCGTTGCTACGTCGTCCGCCGCCCTTCCGTAACAGTCCGGAGACTACCAGACCGGCTTCTTTTGTATCAAGGTTCGAGCAATGTGAGCCAAACGAGCACGCCTTCCGACAAACCTAGCCAACCGGCTGCGCAGCTCCGGGCAAGCGCTGCCGGCCCCTTGGGGGTGGTCGACGACCCTTCGTTCGATCGCCACCGGAGCCCCGGCTACCACCCGGAACGGCCGGAACGCCTCGTAGCTGCTCGTTCGGCACTCCAATCTTGCTCGATCGAGGTCCGGGCCGTCGAAGTTCAGCCCGCCACCCAGGACGAGCTGGGTCGGGTGCACGACGCGCGCTACCTCGAGCGGCTGAATCTTCTCGCCGGCGAGGAGGGACAGCTCGACGCGGATACGTACCTGGCTCCCGAATCGGTCAACGCGGCCCAGCGCGCGGCCGGGGGGGGAGTGTCGCTGGTGAACGCGTTGCTCGATGGCGAGGTCTCGCGGGGTGTCGCACTGCTTCGACCGCCAGGTCACCACGCGAGACCGAGCGGCGCCATGGGATTCTGCCTGCTCAACAACGTAGCCGTGGCAGCCGCCCAAGCTCGCGCGCGCGGACTCTCGCGTGTGGCGATCATCGATTGGGACGTTCACCATGGAAACGGAACGCAGGAGATGTTCTGGCGCGATCCGAGCGTCCTTTACGTGTCGCTGCACCAATGGCCTTTCTACCCCGGGACCGGCAGCGCCACCGAGATCGGCGAGGGCGAAGGCCGTGGTTTTACGGTCAACGTGCCGCTCTCGGCGGGCGCTCGGGCCGGCGACTACGGCGCCGCCTTCGATCGCGTCGTTCTACCGATCGTGGAGTCGTATGCGCCCGAGCTGATTCTGGTATCGGCCGGCTTCGATGCACATCGCGACGACCCGCTCGCCAACATGCAACTCGATGCGTCGACCTACGCCTGGATGACGGCACGCCTCCTCGATGTGGCCGAGCGAAAGGCGGCTGGAAAAATGGCGCTCTTTCTCGAGGGTGGCTACCACCTTGCTGCCCTCGAAACGAGTCTTGCCTCCTGCGTCGAGATCATGTCGAGGGGCTCTCTGGGGATCGCGCACCCGGCCGCTCCACAGACCGTTCACGAAATGGAGATCGAGCGCGTAAGAAAAGCGCTGGAGCCTTATTGGCCCTCGACGAGCTGAGCCTGCGCGTCTCAACGCAACGGATCAGCGACGCCGAGCGCCTCGCTTTCGGGTCGGCCCGACGTAGGTCTTCGGATCACGCCGCGGTGGCGCGCTCGCCGCGAGCAGTTGCTCGAGACGTTCGAACTTGCCGAGGGCGTGTCCGCGTGCCCTCGCCCGGTCGATGAGCGTCGACAGCGCCTCGCGCAATTCGACGTGTTCGGTCGTTGCGCGTCCTTCGAGCCAAGCCAGCGTCGCGTCGGGAAAGCGGTCCATGACGCGCGCGGGCGCGTCCGAGAGCGCCTTGATCAGTGTCCGGTAGCCTTGCGAGCGCTGGTCGGCTCGAGGCGCCTGTTCCACCAGCCCGAACGCCTCGTCGAGGCGCAAAAAGAGTTCGCCCGGGGCCTTCGTGACGTCGAGCCACGAACGGCTCCCCAGCGCCTCGACGGCCACCGCAGCCGCCAGATATCCGTCGGTCCAGGTGGCGAGCCGCGCCACCAGTTCTTCGCCGCGCAGCGCGGCGATTTCGTCGAGCGCCATGCCGACGGCGGTGCGCACCAAGTGCCTGGCATCTTCGGCCAGCGTGCGAAGCTGCACGAGCGCCGCATCGGCTTCGATTCCCGCCAGAAAGCGCGCCGCGAGGCTGTACGCGCCGACGATCGACAGAAACTCGGCGGCGCTTTTCGCTGGCGCACGCTCGGCGTCGATCGAGCAGAGCTCCGCGACCAGTGCGTCCGCTCGGCGGGCGTGCTTCGCAATGGCTTCGCCTACCGCCCACGCGAGCTTGTGATTGGGCCGAGGTCCAGGTAGGCCGGACGAGCGGCAAAGCCGCGCGAACAGATCGCGATAGCTCCGGCGCGCGACAGCGCTTTCGATCTCGGCGACGAGTGCGGGATTGCGAATCGGTTCGCCGCGCAGCAAGGCAGAGTAGACTACCTCAGCTGACGTGCGGGCACTATGTATCCGCGTGCTGGCTGCCGCCTATCGTTTCCAGCACGGTGATCGCGCGAGACTCGGGATCGACGGCGCCGTACTCGACGAAATCGCCGTTCGAGATCGCGAGCGCTTGCCTGCGCGCCTCGTCGACGTTTCGCGCGTTGAGCGCGCGCCAGCGCAGATCAGGTTCGCCCGCGAACCGAACCACGAACAACATCGTCCACCGATCCCTTCGACAGAAAAAAACACCAGCGCCACCCCGATTGTTCCCGGCGTCGTTCCATCGAGCGTGCGTCCACCGTTGTTCGTTCGGCCACCGGCTGATCATCCGTATCCTCGCGCCGTCGCAATAGTCATATAAAATTCAGCTCTTATGGCCCATTCTGCTCGAAGCGCAAGCGACGCTCGACCGACGGTGGAGGTCGGTGACAACGTGGGCCACGCGTGGGTGAGAACGGTCGTCGGCCCGGGCTGTAATTTTTCACTAAGTTACTGTTTTCATTCATGATCCGTCAGACGCCAAGGCTTTGTCGTTGTTGCAAGTCATTTTCAAATTCAGTATGCTTTGAGGGAAGGAGCGCCAACGATGTTCGTCTGTGTCTGCCGCGCCGTGTCTGACGCCACGATCAAGAAAGTGATTGGCGCCGGTGCCTCGACGGTCGACGAGGTAGGAGCGCGATGCGGCGCCGGCACCTCGTGCGGCGCCTGCCGGCCCATCGTGCTCCGCATGCTCGCGAACCACGAAGCCCAGGACGATTGCGGCAGTTGTCCGCTCGAGATCGTACCCATATACTCGCGCGCGTCCTAACAGCCCGGGGCCAAGCGAATGAAGGGTAACGACCAAGTCATCGACCTGCTCAACCAGGTCCTCACACACGAGCTCACGTCGATCAACCAGTACTTCATCCACGCCCGCATGTGCGAAAACTGGGGCTACGAGCGGCTCTGGAAGATTCTGCGTGACGAATCGATCGACGAGATGAAGCACGCCGACCAGCTCATCGAGCGCGTTCTCTATCTCGAAGGGCTTCCCAACGTGCAGCGTATCGGCAAAGTGAACGTCGGTCAGACGGTGCCGGAGCAATTTCGCGTCGATTTGGATACCGAGAAGGCCGCGGTGAAGATGCTCAACGACGGGATCGAACTCTGCCGAGGCCTCTCCGATAATGGCACTCGCGAGCTGCTCGAAGAAATCTTGAAAGCCGAGGAGCACCATGCGAACTGGCTCGAGGCGCAGCTTGCGCTGATCGAGCAAGTCGGCACGGAGAACTACCTCGCACAGCAGATCAAGAAAGAGTCCTAAAGGAGCTTCGTCTTCGGCGCTGTTCGGGCGGACGCGTTCAGACCTTCGAATCGGCCTGACGATTGATGGTCCGCTCGAACCCACTCGAGTGAAGCCACCACCGCGTCGCAGATTTACATCAACAACTGCCTGAAAGCGACGAACCCCAAGGGTACGCGCGGCAACGGCATCGACTACTTCAAAAACGGCGTCTATCACTGCAGCTCCACGGTTTGCCGCGACCACTACAAGAATTTCCACCTCAATATGAAGTAGAGTAGCTACGGACAACGGCCGTCCCGAAGTAGGCCGCGCTCACGCGGCAATCGCATCAAGTCCCAGCCGCCCGAGCCGATTTCTGTCACAAACCGACCCCGTATTTCGTCCCCTCTCCGGAGGTGGAACGATGCGGATCCTGGTACTTGGGGGCGGCTACGCGGGAATGATGGCGGCGCTCAGGCTCGGCAATCGCGGCCACGGCGCGAACGTAACCCTGGTGAACGGCTCGGCCGAGTTTGCCGAGCGCGTGCGCCATCACGAGCTCGCTGCGGCGAAACAGCCGAAGAGGCGGCCGATCGCGCACCTTCTGCGCGACACCGGCGTCCAGCTCGTGGTGGGCAAGGTCGTCGCCCTCGATCTCGAGTGGCAGTCGGCGCGGCTCGCCGACGGCAGAGAGCTCGACTGGCATCGCCTGGTGTTCGCGCTCGGCAGCGTGGCGTCCGACGCCGGCGTGCCCGGCGTGCGCGAACATGCGCTGCTCATCGGCGATGAATCGGGCGCTGCCCGGATGCGCGAGACCCACGCACAGCGAACCGTGGTGGTCGGCGGAGGGCTCACCGGCGTCGAGATTGCCGCCGAATTGGCGCGCCAATCGAGCGTAACGCTGATGACGGCCAACGGCGTGGGCCCGTTCCTCTCGGCGAAAGGCCAGGCGTACCTGCGCGAGCGCTTGACGGCGATGGGGGTGCGCATCCTCGAAGCCCGAGTGCGCGAGGTGCGCGCAGGCGAAGTGGAGCTCGAACACGGAGAAACACTGCCCGGCCTGTGCGTGTGGGCGGGCGGCTTCGAGGCGCCGCCGCTCGCCCGAACGAGCGGCCTTCGGGTGAACGGACGGGGCCAGATCCTCGTCGACGAGCGACTGCGCTCCCTCTCGCACCCGAGCGTCTACGCCGTCGGCGACGCCGCCGAGCCGCAGTTCGACGCCGGCGCGCCCATCCGCATGGGCTGCAAGTACGCGATGCCGATGGCAGTCCACGCCGCCGAGAACCTCGCGCGCGCGACCGCCGGACTCGCGCAGCAGCCGTTCCGCTTCGGAGACACCGGATTCTGCATCAGCCTCGGGCGCGAGGACGGCTTGATCCAGCTCAACGCGAGCGACGGAACGCCAGGGGGAATCCTCACCGGCCGCCTCGCCGCCTGGATCAAGGAGCAGGTGTGCCGCTTCACGGTATGGGCCATCCAGCTCGAGCGCTGCTTCGCCTTCTATCGCTGGCGCACGCCGCCGCTGCCGGCTCATGAACCCCAACGATTGACGGCGTAAGATGGAGCCCGTGGATTTCGAAGAACATCGGCCGCTCCTCTTCGGGATCGCCTACCGCATGCTCGGCGATC
>WNGB01019848.1_pt1 | contig 19971 bp, 15 predicted proteins | sample 5400681 | NCBI WGS metagenome assembly WNGB01 (sample SAMN13153367, study PRJNA577476) | soil metagenome | isolation source: 115 cm soil or saprolite under grassland replicate 2 | place: USA:California | collected 2016-06-15
TGCAAGTCCGCCCTCACCGAGGCCGGCGGCGACATGGAGAAGGCGATTGATATCCTGCGCTCGCGGTTCAAAAACGTTGCCGTGAAGAAGGGCGAACGCGAAACTGCCGAGGGCCGCATCGCTGCCTACATCACCCCGGACCAGACGACCGGCGCCCTGGTCGAGGTGCGCTGCGAGAGCCCGTCGGTGATCAAGGTCGATGCCTTCATCGCCCTGAGCAACGGCATCGCCAAGCAGGTCGCCGTCTCCGCTCCCGCCAACGTCGAGGCGCTGCTGGCTCAGCCGTTCGTCGATGAGCCGGGCCGGACCGTCAACGACCGGATCACGGACACCATCGGCCTGATCCGCGAGAACATGAAGCCGGCGCGCTTCGTTCGGCTGAGCGGCGGCCAGATCGGGAGCTATGTCCACCACGACGGCAGCGTCGGCGTGCTGCTGCAGGTCGAGGGTGGCAGGGCCGACGCGCAGCTGTTGCGCGATGTGTGCATGCACATCACCGCCAAGAACCCGGTGGTGGCGCTGCGCGAGGACATCAGCAAGGACGTGATCGACAAGGAACGCGAGATCGCCAAGGCGCAGATGGACGCCGACCCCAAGAACGCGCGCAAGCCGGCGAACATCCTCGATCAGATCCTCGAAGGCAAGCTCAAGACCTGGTTCGCCGACAACGTCCTCGTCGAGCAGCCCTTCGTCAAGGATGACTCGAAGACCGTCGGGCAGCTGCTCGCGGCGCAGGGCCTGAAGGTGGTCAAGTTCGTCCGCTTCAAGATCGGCGAAAAAGCCTGATACCTGTGCGGTAAGTTGGGAGCAAGCGCGAACGGGGCCTTGATCTGGTCAAGGCCTCGTTCGTTTTTTGTGGGCCTGTATGTGGGAAAGAGAAAGGAGGCTGGCAGGGAGCCGACGCAGGGAGTAGGTTGATTCCTGAGCGCACCTTCCTCGCGGACACTCAAAACACGTGTTCAGAGAAGAGCACTTGGGTTACGCTGCTGGGAACTGATGGTGGACTGACCGACGCTGCCAAGGAAAGCCCATGAGGGCTTTCTGCGCGGAGCGCCAGAAGGGACCTGATGCAAATTCTCTGCCCAAAGTGCGAAGAGAAAATCCGACTCGATTCGGCGCAGACAGGCGACATCCTTGTCTGCCCGAACTGCAAAGCCAAATTCCGGAGCCGTAAGGCGCCGCCCACCTCTGACCCTGGGGTGAAGCCTGTCAAGCTGCCCCGGCCGATTCGAGCAGACGACGTACCCCGACCGGTCCCGCGACAACCCCGGCCCATCGAAGAGGCCGACGAGGAAGGCCCGCCGGAGGATCCGGGACCGCGGCCACGACCACGGCGGCGTTGGAAGCGCTGGAAGGTGGCCTGGTGTATCACCCTTCTGACTGTGGTGCCCCTCGGGCTGCTCTTCCTGGCCCTCGCCCCCTTCGGGAGGGAGGCCGCCGCCGGAGCAATCGTGCTTGGTTTGTTCGTCTTTCTGGTAGCGCTCATCCGCATGTACATCATCTTCAAGAGGAAGGGCTTGGTCGATGCGAATGAAACTGCGCCCTGGTATCTGCGCGGTGGCCTATTAACGTTGCTGTCGCAAATCTCCTACACTTGGCAATTGCCCAAAACGCTGGGAGTGTGGCTCTTCCTGGAAATCTTTGGCCTGATCGTGATGCTCACAGGCGCCGTCATTGCGGGTGCGGTCAAGCCGCCCTCCTTTTTTGACTCGGGAACCCAGGCGGTGGCCGCCAATCATCCCGTGGCGCAAGCCCCTCGCCCTCGGCCCCAGAAGCCCGATCCCAACCCGAAAGCTGCCCCGGAGCCGGTGAACGTGCCGCACATTACCGGCGACGAGACCATTGACACGCTCCTGGCAGATCTGGCGGACGAAAAAGAACCAGGCAAGCGCGGGCGCGCCGCCGGTCAATTCGCCAAGATGCAGGCCAACGAGCAACATCGCGCCGTGGTGGCCCAGCGGCTCATGGAGGTGGCAACGGCCCCCCTGACGAACGCCGGGGTCCGCGAGTCGCTCCGGGCCTTGGCGGTCTGGGCGACGCCAAATGAGGTGCTGGCCCTGGTGGGTTGCTTCCGCGAAAGCATTCTCCGCCGCGACGCCGGCAAGGCGCTGCGCACCGTGGGGGTGGCAGCGGAAACGGACGTACTTGCCCTCGTCAGCGATAAGGATCGCGGTATCCAGCGGGAAGCCATCGCGATTCTCAAGGACATCGGCACGGAACGCAGCGTGCCGACCCTGCAAGCGGTGGTGGACAGCAGGAACGTGTTCGTCAGTAGGGACGCGGAAAAAGCCATTGCCGCGATCAACACCCGGACCAACAAATAAGGGCCTGAATCGTGACGACGCCTCACGTGGGGCATCGACCACCGCCGCGAATATCGCACCAGTACCGGCCGCCCGGTGATGGTGGTACGTGACGGCTCCATCCTGCGCGGACTGTTTGGCTGATAATAGCGATAATTGCGACCTATGAATAGTCCCATGTCACCCGTGGTCTCTTTCTCGGAGTACACCATGAGAAGACGATCGGTTGGCCAGCTGCTGGGTATGACGGCGTTCCTGCTCCTGATCGTGTCGGCGCTGGCGGAAGCGCAACCGCCAACGTCGAACCTTCCCCCGGCGCCGAAGGGCTTCGATGCCCGCCGCGCCGACATCGAACGGGGCAAACTCGAAACGGTCGAGTACGACTCGAAGACGGTCGGCTCCAAGCGCAAGCTGGTTGTGTACCTGCCGCCGGGCTACTCAAAAGATAACAAATATCCGGTATTCTACCTGCTGCACGGCAAGGGCGGGAACGAAAAGAACTGGTCCACCGCCGGCAAGGCGGACGTCATCCTCGACAACCTCTACGCCGACAAGAAAATCGTGCCGATGCTCGTCGTGATGCCGAACGGCACGGTTCCCAGTCCTGGCAAAACCAAGGATTTCACGAGCGGTTTCGAGAACGAGCTGCTCAAGGACGTCATCCCGACCGTCGAGGCGCGCTACTCCGTGCGGACCGATCGCGAATCCCGTGCGGTGGCTGGGCTGTCGATGGGCGGCGGTCAAGCGCTGCGGATCGGCCTGAAGCACATCGACAAGTTCGCCTGGATTGGCGGCTTCTCGTCGGCCATTTTCGGCAAGGCCAATCTCGGCAGCGATCCGGCCGAGGTGAGCAAGCAAGTCCGCGTGCTGTGGGTTTCCTGCGGCGACACGGACACACTGATGAAGATGAACCAGACCTTCCGTGCGTCCCTGGAGCAGCAGAAGGTGCCGCACATCTGGCACGTCGATTCCGGCGGCCACACTTTCCCGGTTTGGAGGAACGATCTCTACCTCTTCTCGCAACTCCTGTTCCGGGACAAGAAGTGATGTGAACGTCTTGCGACGGAGAGGAGGCGACTCGCCTCCTCCAGAGCGGTTGACGAATCCGGGTGCGGTGGGAAAAACGAGCGGCGGGGTTTATCCCCGCCGTCTGGAAGTGCCGACGGCGGGGATCAACCCCGCCGCTCGTTTTTCAACGGCAAACGAAACCTTGACCCGCTCTAAAATAACTTGCCGGTCGTCAAGTAGCGCAGCAGGCCGTAACTGAGCGCACCCGTCAGGCCGGCGATCACGACGAGGGCCAGCCACTTCAGCCACTCGCTCTGCTTCGCCTTCGGCTTGAGATTGATGAGCGGCGCCGGCTGCGACTGGTGCAACGCCGGCTCTTCCTGCGGCGCGGGCGAGGTTCGCTTGACGCCCGACGGGATTGGGGCTGGCGCAGGGGCAGGCGGGGCCGGATTGCGCGACAAGGCGACCGGCACGACCAGCGGCGCCGGCGACACGACCAGGTCGCGGAACTCGGCATGGTTCCGCAGTGGCTCGAACGGCCCGCTCTTGCTACGGCTCGCCCGCACGTTCTCCGCGTCCCCCAGCAGCCCCTCTTTCAGCGAACGCCGGATGCCGCCCAGGCTCCCCTTCACCATGTGCAGCACCCCCTCCTCATCTTCATATTTCAGATACCAAAACTCCTGAATGGTGCCGACGTCGGCCGGGGTGATCTTGCGCGTGCTGTGGCCCGTCAAATCCTCGACGAACTCGCGGCAGGTCATCGGCCGGTTGTTCGGGTCGGGGCTCATCGCCCGCCGCACCGCCCAGTCGATGCGCTCCGACAGCGCGGGGTTCAGCGTCCGTGGCGGCGTGATTTCGTTGTGGACCTTTTTCATCCAGGCGTCGAGCGGACCGCATGCTTTGAACGGCAACTCACCGGTCAACATCATGTAGAGCGTGGCACCCAGGGAGTAAATGTCGCAGCGAGCGTCGGCGTTCTTGGCGTTGCGGAACTGCTCGGGCGCCATGAAGTGCGGCGTGCCCAGGCCGCGGCCGGTACGCGTCAGGTTCAGGTCGGTTTCCAGTTCCTTCACCAGACCCAGGTCCGTCAACTTGGCCTGGCCGTCGGGGGTGACGAGGATGTTATCCGGCTTGACGTCGCGATGCACCAGCCCTTTTGCTTGTGAGCCTTGTGCAGCCCTTGCGCCACCTGGCCGATCAGGCGAATGGCATCCGCCTCGCTCAGCGCGCCGTCGCGTTCGAGCTTCTGCCCCAGCGACTCGCCCTCGACGAACTCCATCACCAGGTACGGCAGCGAGCCATGAAAGCCGTAATCGAGCGCCCGCACGATGTTCGGGTGTTCGAGGCTCTTGGCGGCGCTGTACTCCTGCTTGAAACGCTTCAGAAGCGTCTCGTTACGCGCCACGTGCGCTGGCGCGATCTTGACCGCGACGACCTGACCGGAGGTGCGCTCGCGACCGCGGTAGACGGTGCCCATGCCGCCCTCGGCGATCTTCTCCAGAAGATCGTAATTCCCGACGGCTTGCAGTACCGGCCTGGTGGTCTCCGTCATTGCCGAGATCTCCACGCCAGACAACCCGGGCAGTTGGCTTGGGTGATAAGGTGGATCGAGGCGCCCCCGCATCCCTCTTCCATCGGCGCCTGGCAGCCCCGGCCGACAGGCAAAGGCCACTGATTGGATGGCCTGTGAACAAACGTATGCGGCCGGGGAAGAGGGGTTGGTTGTGCCCCGGCTGCGCACCGTTCCCTGATGCAATTGTATATTGCATCTGGCCGTCAAGGTTGTCAAAATTTGGGAAATGGGCAAGTCGCTGCCAGTTGGCGGTTGGCAGAGCCGGAGCGCGGGCTCTGTCCGCTAAATAGCAGCACGCAAAAGGGAACGCGCGCCGAACGAGCGGCGGGGTTTATCCCCGCCGGCCAGACGGCGGGGATAAACCCCGCCGCTCGTTCCCCACGTTCCCGTTTGTGGGGAGGTATTTCGAGGAACTGCCCAACGGTAGATTGGCTAAAACGGGCACCTTCTGCTTTTTGTGCCGTGCGGCGCGAATTTCCTGTCGTAATTCTCTTGGCATCACGCTCTCGATCCGTCACAATTGAAGCAGAGACAGTTCCGTTCGGCACCCTTCTTGCCCAGGTCGCACCGGGGACGCTCCATGACGCAGATAGACGACGATGACGACCTGCAATCCGACCCGGACGTGATTCGGATCAAGCCGCGGACGAGCGCCTTGACCATCGCCCTCTGCTTTTTCAATCTGCTCGCCGTGCTGGCGTTTTTCTACCTTCTGCTGATGACCCTCAGCCGGCGCCATCAGTGGATGGACCAGGCCTTCTACCGCAGCCTCGCGATCCAGGGGCTCCCCCTCGCCGAGGAAGCCAATGGCCTGAGTGACGCCAACGCCCTCGCCCCGAAGGAGACGCTCGACCCAGAATGGCTCAAAGCGGCCTACGAGGAGCGCGGCGGCAAGAAGGTGAGCGAACGCTTCCGCGAGGCCAGCCTCGAACTGCAGCCCATCCTTCCCCAGCAGACGCAAGGGCTCTCCGACGAGGTTCTCAAATGGATGTTCAAGGAGGGTGGCGGCACTCCCGTCAAGACCCTTGATGAGGAGGTCGCCCGGCTCAAGCAGGAATTGCCGGGCATGATCAAGAAGGCCGCCGAAGGGGCGAAGGAGAAGTTCCTGTCGGAAAAGGACCGGCGCGACCGGCTGCAAAAGGAACTGTTTGCCCTCGCGATAACGACCGACCAGGTCGCGGCACTCGACAAGGCCATGCAGGCGGTTGCCCCGCCGGACCTCGCCGAAGTGCTCATCGAGGCATCGCAGCGCCGCATGATCGCGGACATTCTGGATGTCATGGAGGAGTTCCGCCCCTGGTATGAGGGCGCGGGCGTCGATGGCAACAAGCTCAACAAGAAGACCGACGAGGACAGCGCCCTTCAGCGCCTCGTTGCCCTCAAGCCCCTCGCGAAGGGCCTGAAACCTGCCCTGTCCGCGGACCGTTACAGCGTTCCCCTCGCCGACCTGGAGGCTCGCCTGCAGAAGCGCCTTGACAGTATCCTCGCCGCGAAGGATCCCAAGGAACGCCCGCGGAACGGCCTGGAGAAGCGCCGCAATCTGGGCTTCCTGCTGCTCGCCCTGGCCCGCGTTCGGACGCCGGACGGCACCGCTTTGTATCCGATGGAGCGCGTCGAGATCGTCAGCGGCGCCCGCGAGTTCAGCCACGCCGCCGACAACATGCTGCTCGTCCTGGGCCACATCATCGACAAGCGACTCCAGGTTGCCATCGAGCGTGATCGCGGCCGGCACTACATCTACCCCCTCGGCTATCGCATCACGAACCCCGACCTGTTCGCGGTGAAGCTCAAGGAATTGCTCGCTCGCCTCAAGATTCCCGTGGCCGACGAGAAAGCGTTCGTGCTGGCGGTGAAACAACATTTCGAGGGGCGCCAGGGCAAACTGGAAACGCCCGAGCAGGTGCTTGCGGAGACCAAGGGCCTGCTGGCCAAACTCCAGATCAAAATCCCCGAACCGAAAGCTGGTTTCCTGGAGAAGACGGCCGAGTTCGACCGCGAGGTGTATCGCCTGGTCGATGATCGCGAAGTCGGCTTCGTCGGCCGGCATCACCAGGCCCTGCGCCGCATCCAGGACATTATCAAGCGCATCGCGGATCAGGAGGTGCGGTTGCAGGAACTGCTCGCCCAGGAGAAGGAGGCGCAACGGCAACTGACCGAGCGCGAAGACCAGCTGAAGAAGACCACGACGAAGTTGATCGCCCAGCGTGAGAAGACTCTGCAGCTGGCCGAGTCCCTGCGCCAGCGGCAGGAAGAACGATTCCGCGCCCAGATTGAGTTGGCCGACGCGGACCGGCTTAACCAGTACATGGCGCGGCGCATCGCTGTCCTGGAACTCACGCGGAAGAGGGGCAAATAATCATGGTGAACAATCTCGGCAAGTCCCTGGTCCTGTTCCAGGTAGCCCTGAGCACCATCCTGGTGACCTGGGCAACGGCCATCTTTCTCAGCCCGATCGACTGGGGCAAGCGCGAAGCGTCCAAGGCGTGGCACGACCCGGCCGAGGGCAAGCAGACGCCGGTCAACGAGCGGGTCGCGGCCGAGATCGACAAGCACATGGTCGCCCATCGCAACGCGATCAACGCTAAGAGGGCTGCCAAGGCGCGCTACGAGCAGGCCGAAAAGCGTTTCGCGGGGTTCGAGGGGAAATTTGCTACGAACCACCTCGAATATGTTCAGATTTTGGACCGGCTGGATGGCGTGCGGATGGATGGACTCGGCAAGGCGGCGCCGGTCAAGCCGGCGGATTTCAACGACGTGAAAAATGCGGCCGACGGTTCCGTGGCGCTCGTCGGGGGAATGCCGTGGGGCCTGCCCGTCCGCGACACCGCGGTTCCCGGGACGAAGTCGTACACCGAATACCTGGCCGACCTCGCCGCGAAAATGAACGAAATCACCGGCGTCCTTGAGAAGATCGATAAGCTGGTCAAACAGAAGGAAACGATCACGATCCGGCTGAATGGCTTGAAGGACGACAAGGGCAAGCAGCTCAAGCCCGGGTTGTATCAGCTGATCGAGGGCGAGTCGCTGGCCCAGCGCAAGCTCATCGACGAACTGAGTTATTTTGAGCCGCTGTGGGTGCGGGAATTGTTCGACCAGGAGCTAGGCGTCTCGGCATAATCCCGTCCCTCATGTCTCGGGGGAATACCGACGCAGTTCGCGCTATCCAGCAGCCGTTCTCGGGAGGGTGCCGGGGGCCTGTGGCACTCGTTTCCGGGGTGGGAAGGCGCTGGAACAGGGGGCGACCATGAACACGGTTGGCAAGATCCTGGTAGTTCTGAATCTGTTGTTTGGTCTCGCGACCGGCGCCATGATCGTGTACTGGAAGGCGAACGATGCCAGGCACGCCGAGGCCCTAGCGCAGAACGAGCGGGTGTTCAAGGATGCGGTCGCCAACGCCCGGGCGTATCAGGACACCGCGAAGGGTTTGATCGCTGAGAACAACCGCCTGCGCGTCGATCTCGAACAGCAGAAACTCAACAGCGGCGCCAAGGAAAGCGAACAGTCGGCTGAGAGCAAACGGTGGGAGAAGCAATTCCTCGATCAGAAGGTGGCTGCCGAGAAAGCCATCCTCGTCAAGGAACAGGCGCTGCAAGAGGCCAAGCGTCTGCAGGGGGAAGTGCAGTTGCTCAACGACGTGGTGGCCAAGCGCGAGCAGGCCATCCTTGCGCTCCAGGTGGATATCAAGCGGTACATCAATGAGGCCCAGTTCCAACGGACGACTGCCGACGCCGCCCGGGAGCGCTCCCGGCAACTGCTGATTCAGCTGCAAGAGAAGGAACTGCTGTTGACCAAGCTCCAACAAGGGACCAAGGAAAGTCTTGCCAGCCTGCCGGTCACCAGTCCCAATTACCGCAACCCGCCCGCAGCGTTTGTCAAGGGCCGCATCCTGAAGATCGACTCGACGGATCGCACCTTGGTCACGGTATCGGTGGGTAGTGACGTGGGCGTCAACAAGGACAACACCCTGGAGGTGTATCGGTTGCGGCCGCAGCCAGAGTATCTGGGGCGGCTGCGGATCCGTGAAGCCCGTTCCAATGAGGCGGTCGGAACCTTCACGCAGGCCCTCACCTCTCGCAGTCCGCTGCTGGAGGGTGACGTGGTGGCCACCGATATGTCGCGTTGAGGTCGTCGAGCGAGGGGAGTGACTTATGGCCAAGAGTAGCAAAACGGCGCTGCCGACCAACGACGCGTGGACCGGCATGCTGGCAATTTCGCTGCTGGCGTTGCTTGCCGGCTGCGTCCTGTTGTTTCTGGATTGGAACAAGCATTCGCAACCGCCGAACAAGTTCTCAGCCGCTCCGTTCGTGGCGCAGGAGGAGGCGCCCGCCGACGGCAAGGGCGCGCCGCAACCGCCCGCGGACCCGAAAAAAGGCAATTAGCCCGGCCAGCAGGCGCATGGGGAAGTCTGAGCGACAGTTGGGAACAACCCGCCACGCCGCGGCAGAAAACCTTTGCAAGCTGTGGCGTCGTTCGCTAAGATAGCGGTGTTGGCGTGGCGAGATCAAGCCAACAAGCGAATGAGTGACTTGAACTAAGTCATTGAAGTGAACGGACTTGCGGGCGTAACTCAGTGGTAGAGTTCTTGGTTCCCAACCAAGTAGTCGTGGGTTCGAATCCCATCGCCCGCTTTTCACATCAGTCCCGTCAGCCGCTCCGCCACGGTCGGCGACGTCTGCATGATGCTCGATCCCGCGCCCGAGACCCTCCTGACGTTCTTCCAGACCGACTCTGGCAACAATTCGAGTCAGCACCTCTGCCGCCTGGGCCACTCCAAGTCCACCGCAGGATCCCTTCAACTCAGCGTCCCGGATCTCCTTGGCAATCGCCCCGACGACGGCGCGAAGCACTTCGGCCTGCGGTTGGGGGAGGGCAAACTCCTGCAGATGTACGCCAACGAGTGTGACTTCCCCTCCTCCAAATGGCTGGCGAACGCCCGCTGACGGTCGGGTGGCGGGTGGCGGGAGAAGAGGCAGAAGTCTCCTCTTCTCCCGCCACGCCGCACCTCAGGCCTGGCGCGTCAATTCCTGGTAGTCCTTCAGGAGTTGTCGCGTGATCGGGCCGACAGAGAATTGCATCTGGTCGATCTGCCGGATCGGGATGACTTCCACGGCGGTGCCGGTCAGGAACACCTCGGCAGCGCGCGGCAGTTCGGCGGGCAGGATAGCACGCTCGACCACCCGGAGTTCGCGCCGTCGCGCCAGGTCCATCACCGTCCGCCGGGTGATGCCGTCCAGGAAGCAATCCGGGGTCGGCGTGTGCAGCTCGCCATTCATCACCAGGAAGATGTTCGCGCCAGTGGCCTCGGCGACCTGACCGCGGTAGTCCAGCATCAGGGCGTCCTCGTAGCCGGCAGCGTCCGCGGCATCCCGACTGAGCGTACAAATCATGTACAGCCCCGCCGCTTTGCTCTGGACCGGGGCGGACTCCGGTGACGGCCGCCGCCATGTCGAGGTCATCAGCCGGATGCCCTTCACGCGGGCTTCATCAGAGTAATAAGCCGGCCACGGAAACGCTGCGATGGCCGCATGAGGCCGTGTGCCCTTGGACGAAACCCCGATCACCTCACTCCCGCGCCAGGCAATGGGACGAACATAACCGGTCTCGACCTTGTTTTGCCGAACGACCTCGTTGGTGGCCGCGTCCAGTTCCGCGACGGAGTAGGGCAGTTCGTAGCCCAGCAGATGGCAAGACATGAGCAGGCGTGCGTTATGCTCGCTGAGTTTGAACACCCGCCCCCCATAAACGCGTTCCCCCTCAAACGCGCCGCTGCCGTAGTGCAGGCTGTGGCTGAGGAGGTGGAGTTTCGCCTCGCGCCACGGCACGAGCTTGCCGTCCAGCCAGATCACGCCGTCCCGATCATCTAAAGGTTTCCCTTCGGCCACAATCGATCTCCCCAAGAAGGATAACAGGATTGACGGAAATCGCTCACCGATCCAGCGGCGAGAAAGGCGCACGGGTATTTTAGAGAGTCGCCGGAGAGGCCGCAACGCCTGTCGTCATTCGCGGCGGGTGGCGGGAGGTGAGTGGTGAGTGGTGAGTGGTGAGTGGTGAGTGGTGGTTCGGAAGGGAGGGGTTGGATTGCATTGCATTGCACGCACCCACCCCCTCTGCAAACCACCACTCACCACTCACCACTCACCCCGGTCGGATCAGGGCGCGACAGCAATCGTGAACTTCTGGGTCGCGACGCCGACCCTCTGTGTGCCCGTGGAGACAATTTTCTCCAAGCCCCAACTCAGCAGGCGGGGATCCAGGCTCCGGACCTCCCGGTCGATCGTGGCGGTCACGACAATGGCGACCGGGCCGGGGCGGTCCGGGACACCCGAAAGCAGGCCGGTGCTGGCGTCCATCTTGAGCCACGGCGGCCCCTGCTGCAGCGCAAAGCGCGGTGCCTCCAGATCCCAGTAGTTCATCGTCTCTTTGCCATCGACCACGCGCGTCCGAACGTCTCCGAGCGAGCGGATGGCGGATAGCGCGTAGCGGTACTCCGAGCCCACTTTCGCGTCCGTAACCGGACTTGAATAGAGGATCGGCCGGGGTGCCTCCGCAACCTCGGAAGGCCCGCTCCGCTTCCCCTGCTCGTCCACCGCCACGACCCGGTAGAAGGCCCGGTTCGCGCAGGGCAGTTTGACGTCCGCGCCGATCACCGCGGTCTCGGTCGCCGAAACCGCCGTGACGAAGTTCGCGGGACGCATTGCGGGCACCTGCTTCGACGCTCCGACAACGACCTTGTACGGCTCGTCACTGACCGAGAAGCCCTTTTCGTCGCTGCCATAGATGCGGTACTTCGCCGGTTTCCGCCCCACCGGGTTGGGCTTCCACCGCAGGATCCCGACGCTTCGATCTGGATCAAAGGCGAGCGTTACGTCGATGGGGGACGACGGCCCGCGCGACGTGAAACTCCAGGTCGAACTCCAGAGGCCCCAGACCCCCTTCTCATCCTTGGCCCGGACTCGCCAATAGTATTTCTGGTCGGAGGCCAGCAGCCCGACCTGGGGAAGCGTGTACTGGTTCTTGCCACGGTCGGGCGTATTCGAGATGAGCTTGTAGAAGTTGGTCGAGAGGGGCCACTTCATATCCGGTCGTTCCGAGAGTTCAAAGTGGTAGTCGGCGATCCGGTCGCCGTCCGGAACCCTGGCCGGCAGCCAGCGGAACACGAGGTCGGTACCTTCGGCCTCGCCTCCATCCGGTGGAAAAGCCGGTGCTGGCGGAGGTTCCGGCGGTCGGGAGGCGGACCGCTCGACCCAGTGGTGCGTGATCCGCACCTTTCGCCCTCCGGGAGACTGGTCGGTGTAGACGAACTTGTTCTCGCCGACCGACATCGCCGGCAGCGCGAGCGGGGCCATCTGGAGATCGTTCACAATGCCCAGCCGCTTGAGATGTGCGTCAGCGCCCAGTTCGCAGCGGAGCCTGTACTCGTAGCGTGCTGGCCCTTTCGATGGGAAAAACTTGCCCAGGTCCGGACCGGCCTCCATCCAGGACTTCCCGTCCCACGATAGCGAGAACTTGGCCCCACTGCCTTCCACTTCGAGCCTACCGCCCACCAGGACGTACGGGCTGCGCACGATCCACACGACCGCGCCTGCCTTCCCCTCCGCGGCCCTCAGTTCGCCACGGTTCGCCTGAATACCCTCGATCGCGGCTGTTCCCTTCTTCCAGAAGTCACCAGAGAAGTCGGGCCGGTATTCCCAGAGTCCGTTACAGATCAGGTCCGGATACCTGGGCTTGTTGTCCCCGTGATACTTCACCGGCTCGGCGTGCCCCCAGCGCCAGGTAATCGCCTCGCCGGGCCGCAGCACCATGTTCATGCTGGTGCCGGTAACACTGTTGCGGTCGCCCTCGGGTTTTCCTTCATAGACGTAGATGGAGGCCTGCCACTCGTCGGTCGCCCGCTTATCGGGGTTCAGGATGCCCTGGGTGTGGGAGCGCTTGATCAAGTCGTGGTCACGCACGAGATCCTGCTCGCAGGCGACGGTCCGATTGTCCCGCAGCAGATACATCGAGTGCATGTCGCCGTCGAACAGGTTCCAGCGGCCATCGAAGAAGGCTTGCGAGACACAGTGGCCGACGACGCGGGCAGGCGTCACCTTCAACCCTGCCCGGCGCCAGAGGCCAGCCAGGCAGATCGAGTCATTCCCGCAGGTATTGTGCCCGTAGACATTGAAGACCTTGACGGGATCCCCGAGTTCGGCGTTGTCGCCGGCCCAGTGATAGCGGTGGCGAATCTCCTGAAACCAAAGGGCGAAGGCTTTCTCACGATCGGTCATGCCCGGGGCGACGGCTGAGGACACGATCTCGTCGAGGGTGCGGAACCCGTTACGGCCATTGGACAGCCAGGGGTTAACGACGTCCGTTTCGCCCACGTTCTCCAGTCGGACGGCGCGATTCGATTCCCAGGTCTGCTGGAGCGCTGGCCCGCCCATCATTCCGACGCCGAGCGGCGAGCGGCAGTTCGTGCCGTCCATCGTCCCGCCTTGCCGGACAGTGTAGGCGTGCCGCGGGGCGGCAATCTGCTCGATGTGGCGCTTCGGCGCGTCCGTCGGGTGATGATTGGACGCCCAGGGCGCGAGCGGCGGGTCCGGGAGTTGAGCCAGGCCGAGGACAGGCAGGACCATGATCAGCGCGCGCATGCTGCTCCTCCTTCTCGATAAGCGTCACCTGCCACGCGGGTGCACAGACCTATTCTGTCCGTTGGAGACAACGGACACAAGCCGGAGCGTGCTCCGTCGCTGTCCGCCGCCCTTCGGGAGTGCTGCAAGGGGTTGGCTCCTGTATCATCTCCTTGACGGCTTTTCCACCCCCAAGGAGATCGATCGTGAACCAGCCCCTCAGTCGCCGCCACTTCCTCGGACAGACCGCCCTGGCTTTCGCCGCGGGCACGATGTCCACCAGTGCCTCGGCCGCCAGCCGCCCCCAAAACGATACGAAACAACTCCCTATTGTCGATACTCATCTGCACCTGTGGGATCTGCAGCGTTTCAGCCTGCCCTGGATTGCGAAAGGCTCGCCGCTGGCCCGCAGTTTCGTGATGAAGGACTACCGGGCCGCGATCGCCGACCTGAATGTTGTCAAGGCGGTCTACATGGAGGTGGACGTTGACCCGAAACAGCAGCAAGCCGAGGCCGATTACGTCATCGAGATCTGCCGTGCGCGCAACACGCCGATGGTCGCCGCCGTGATCTCCGGCCGGCCCGCGGCCGATAACTTTGCCAAATACATCACGCGCTTCAAGGGCAGCCCGTACATCAAGGGCCTGCGTCAAGTGTTGCACACGCCGGCAACTCCTGCAGGCACCTGCCTGGGCGGCGCCTTCGTCAAGGGCATTCAACTGCTGGGCGAGTTGGGCCTGACTTTTGACCTGTGCATGCGTCCGGCGGAGTTGCCCGACGCAGTGAAGTTGATCCAGGCCTGTCCCGGCACACGGTTCATCCTCGATCACTGTGGCAACGCTCCCGTGCAGACGAAGGACCGCAGCCAGTGGCAACGCGACATCGCCAGCGTCGCGAAATGCAAGAACGTCGTGTGCAAGGTCTCCGGCATCGTCGCCTCGGCCCGGCCGAAGAAGTGGACGGCAAACGACCTGGCGCCGATCGTCAACCACACCCTCGACGTGTTCGGCAGTGAGCGCGTCATGTTCGCGGGCGACTGGCCGGTCTGCACATTGACGGCGACGTTCCGGCAGTGGGTCGAGGCACTGAAGCAGATCGTGCGGCAGCGCCGCGAGGCCGAACAGCGGGCGCTGTTCCACGATAACGCGGTCCGCTTCTACGGGCTGAAGTGATGAGAAACCGAGGAGACAACGCCGAAATGGAAGGACAACCGAGAATCCGATGGCAGCAATCCCGATCAGCAAGGACCGCCTCCTGAGCCTGTACCGCACCATGCTTCTCATCCGCCGCTGCGAGGAGCAACTCGCGAAATCGCATCAGCGTGGCTTGATTCATGGCGCCTGTCATACCTACGTCGGGCAGGAGGCGATTGCCGCGGGCGTCAGCGCTCATCTACGAACGGACGACGCCGTCTTCAGCACCCATCGCGGCCACGGCCATGCCTTGGCGAAGGGAGTGTCGCCCGAACAGCTGATCGCGGAACTGTATGGACGGGCGACGGGTTGCTCCCGCGGCCGGGGCGGCAGCATGCACCTGTTCGCGCCGGAAGTCGGCATGATGGGAACCAGTGGCATCGTCGGCCCTTGCATCCTCCAGGCCGCCGGCGCGGGATACAGTTTCAAGCTGTTGAACCGCGACAATCTGGCGGTGGCGTTTTTCGGCGACGGGGCCGTGAACAACGGCGCGTTTCACGAGGGCCTGAACCTTGCCAGCATCTGGAAACTGCCGGTGCTCTTCGTCTGCGAGAACAACGAGTACGCCACCGAAGTGCCATTCCGCTACGCCGCCGGCAATCCGGCCGTCGCCAGCCGGGCGGCGAGCTATGGCATGCCGGGGGTAGACCTCGACGGCAACGACGTGCTGGCGATTCATGCTGCGGCGGAAGAAGCGGTCGAGCGGGCGCGACATGGGGGTGGGCCGACGCTGCTCGAATGCCGCACGTATCGCACTCGACCCCACGCGGAAGGCATGGGCGATTTCACGTACCGCAGCCGCGAGGAGGTCGAAGCGTGGAAACCCCGCTGTCCGATCGTGCGTTTGCGGGCGCATCTCCTCGGCGCCTCGCTGGCCAGCGAGCGCGAACTGACTGCCCTGGAATCCGAGGTCGGCGCTGCAGTCGAAGCGGCCCATCGCACCGCCGAGAAAGCTCCCTGGCCCGATCCCGCCTCGGCAGCGACGCATGTCTACGCCGAACCCGCTCGTCGTGTCGCCGCGCCACCACCCCCAGATCACGGGCGGGAAATCAGCTACATGCAAGCCACGCTCGAAGCGCTCGCGCACGAGATGGCGAACAACCCGCGGATTTTCGTCCTGGGAGAGGGCATCGGCAAACGCGGCGGCAATTTCAAGACCACCGCGGGCCTCTACGATCGCCACGGTCCCGAACGCCTCTGCGACACTCCTATTTGCGAGCGCGGCTTCGTCGGGCTCGGAGGCGGCGCTGCCATGACCGGCGCCCGCCCTGTGATCGACTTCATGTTCGCCGACTTCGTTCTCGATGCCGTCGGCGAGATCATCAACCAGATTGCCAAGATCCAGTACATGAGCGCCGGCCGCATCAAGATGCCGATCCTGCTGCGCGGCTGCATCGGCATCGGCCATTCGGCGGCGACGCATCACTCGGGCAACCACTACCCGATGTACGCTCATTTTCCCGGGCTGCGCGTCGTCGTTCCCTCGACGCCGTACGACGCCAAGGGGCTGCTGTACCATGCACTCCGCTGCGAGGATCCCGTCCTCTTCCTCGAACATCGTGAATTACTATCGCTAAAGGGGCCAGTGCCCGAGGGAGATTACGAGATTCCCTTCGGGCAGGCGGCGGTGGTGCGTGCGGGGAAAGATGTCACCGTGGTGGCTCTCACGCTCATGGTGCAACGCGCGTTGAAAGCCTGCGAGGCGTTGGCCGGGGAAGGCGTCTCGGTGGAGTTGATTGATCCGCGTACTGTGGCGCCACTCGATATCGAGATCGCGGCCCAGATCAGCGACCGCGGCTTCGACGACCTCGACGCGCCCATTCGCCGGCTCAACGGCACGCACACGCCGACCCCGTACAGCCCGACGCTGGAGAACACCGTTGTCCCGAACGTGGAGGCGATTGCCCAGGCGATCCGCGCTCTTGTCGCAGAGTGAGTCACGAACTATGGCGATACCGATCACCATCCCTCGGCTTGGCTGGAACATGGAACAGGGGGTCTTTGGTGGCTGGCTCAAGGCCAATGGCACGACGATCCGCGCCGGGGAACCGCTCTTCACGCTGGAGAGCGAAAAGGCCACGGAAGACATCGAAGGCTTCGACGACGGCGTTCTGCATATCCCGGCCGATGGACCACGCCAGGGGGATGTCGTCGCGGTCGGCGCCGTGATCGGCTTTCTGCTTCAACCGGGGGAACCGATCGGTGTAGGTCCGGCGAGCCGAGCCGGACCCGGAGCGCCCAATGCGCCGCGAACGCCTCCGGTCCGGCTCGGCTCGCCGGACCTACTTGATGCACCGAGGCGCGACCGCCCCACCAGTTCTCCACGAGCGCGGCGCACCGCCGCGAACCTCGGCATCGACTGGCGAAACGCGAAGGGTACTGGCCAAACCGGTCGCATCCGTGAACGTGATGTCCTCGCGCTCGCTGCGATAGCTCCTGACACGCAGTCGGCAACGGGTATCAGTTCGACACGTCGCGTCATCGCAGAGCGCATGCTGACCAGTCACCGCTCCACGGCGCCCGTCACGCTGATGACGATGATCGACGCGACCAACCTGGTCAACCTTCGCAATCGGTGGAAGGCCGCGCCGCAAAGCAGCGGTGACCTGGTCCCCACCTATACCGATCTCTTCGTCAAGTTGGCCGCGATGGCCCTTGAGAGACATCCGGGGCTGAACGCGCGCTGGGAGAACGATCGCATCGTGTCGCCCAAGGGAATTCACATCGGCATCGCCGTGGATACCGATGCCGGGCTCCTGGTCCCCGTCGTTCGTGACGTTCCTCGGTTGAGCGTGCAGGAACTGTCGCTCCGCTCGCGCGACTTGATCGATCGCGCCCGGCAACGCAGGCTCTCCACAAGCGAGCTACAAGGCGGCACGTTCACCGTCACGTCGCTGGGTCACCTGGGCATCGATGCGTTCACACCGATCATCAACTATCCCGAATGTGCCATCCTCGGCATCGGCCGCATCCGGCGTTGCCCCGTGGTCTACGAGGACCAGATCGTCATCCGCGACCAGGTGACGCTCAGTTTGACGTTCGACCACCGTATCACTGACGGCGCCCCGGCCGCCCGGTTTCTGCAAACCTTGACCGGCGCTATTGAGGAGTTGCGAGGTATCTCATGAAATGCGATCTGACGGGCAAGGTGAGCCTGGTCACGGGCGCCGCGCGGGGCATCGGCCAGGCGATCGCAGACCGTCTCGCCGCGAACGGCAGCCGGGTCGTCTATACCGATCTCGATCCGGCCGCGACGGAAGTAGCGGCCGCACGATCCGCCGGAGCGAAGGGGCGACGGATGGACGTCACCCGTTCGGAGGAGATTGAGGCGGTCATCGGCGATGTGGTCACGGAGTTTGGCAGTCTCGATATTCTCGTCAACAATGCGGGCGTCAATACGCTCGCCCATCGGGTGACGATCGATGAATTTCCGCGTGCGGAGTGGGATCGCCTCTTGAGCGTCGATCTGACGGGCCTCTATGAGGTGAGCCACTTCGCCGCCCGGGTGATGCGACAACAGGGAGCCGGACGCATCATCAACATTGCGTCGATTGTCGGACTGGTGCCGCTGCGGTTGCAGTGCGCCTTCGTAGCGGCCAAGGCCGGAGTCGTGAACCTGACGCGCGCGATGGCCCTGGAACTGGGGCCGCACGGCATTCTCGTGAACGGCATCGCTCCCGGATCGACCCTCACTGAAGGGACGCGGCAATTGTTCTACGGCGAAGGGGGCAAGTTCCGCGACCACGTCCAGCGGATGCTCGATCACGTCCCGCTCGGCCGACCCGCCACGACCGACGAGATCGCCGTCGCCGCGCTGTTCCTGGCCGATCCGGAAAACAGCTACATGAACGGCCACATCCTCACCGTCGATGGCGGTTGGACGGCCGGGTACACGCGGGATTTCTAAGCGGCTGTTTCAACCCCTCCCCCCAACCCCCTCCCCGCAACGGAGAGGGGGAGAAGAGAGGAGTCGTCTGGCTTGCTCCCCCTCTCCGCTTCGGGGAGGGGGTTGGGGGGAGGGGTTGCGTTTCATTGTTCTAACGCGAGACGGCTGATGTCGGACAACGTGAATCACGTCGAAGCGGCAGACCCCGCACCAAGCGAGGCCGCCGTCTTTCGCAAAGTGGCGTTGCGGCTGCTGCCGTTTCTCTTCCTGCTCTACGTCATCAACCTGATCGACCGCACGAACATCGGCATCGCGCGCTTGCAGATGGTTGACCAGCAGAATCTTCTCGACGAAGAAGCCTACGCGCTGGGAGCGGGCATTTTCTACGTCGGCTACCTCCTCTTTGAAGTGCCGAGCAATCTCATCCTGTTGCGGATGGGGGCGCGCGCCTGGATTGCGCGCATCCTGGTGAGTTGGGGCTTGATCTCATCGGCCATGATGTTCGTGACGGGGCCGTGGAGTTTCGCCATCTTGCGCGTGTTGCTTGGTATCGCCGAGGCCGGCTTCTTTCCCGGCATCATCTTCTACCTGAACGGCTGGTTTCCGGCGCGGATGCGAGCCCGGGCCGTCGCTCAATTCATGCTGGGCGGCGTCATCGCCTCGATGGTCGGCAATCCGCTCTCCGGTTTCATCCTTGAGTTCATGGACCAGGTGGGCGGCTTGTGGGGCTGGCAATGGGTCTTCCTACTCGAAGGGCTGCCCGCGGTGGCCCTGGGGTTCGTCACGCTGGCGTACCTGACCGACCGCCCCGACCAGGCGCGTTGGCTGACTCCCGCGGAGCGAACCTGGCTCGCGGAGCAAATCGAGGCCGACCGCAACCGCCTGCCGCACGGGCAACGGCATTCGCTCCGGGCCGCGGTCGTCGATCCGCGCGTCTGGCTGTTGATCGCCATCTACTTCACGGTCGCCATGGGAGATAACAGCTATGGCTTTTACATCCCAACATTTCTGCGCAGTCAGTTCCCCGAGTGGACTCCATTTGAGATCGGTTTACTAGCCGCTGCTCCGGGCGTGCTCGCGATGAGCGGCATGGTGCTCGTCGGCAGACACTCCGACCGGACCGGCGAACGCCGCTGGCATGTCGCTGGTTCGGCGTTCACCGCGGCGCTCGGCTGGTTGCTGATTGCCCTGGCTGCGTCCGGATCCTTGGCGATCCCCGGTATCGATTCGCGTTGGCTCTTCGTCGTTGGCGTGGCCGTCACGCTCACGGGCATGAAGTGCATGTTGCCGACGTTCTGGACGCTGCCCCCGACGTTCCTCACCGGCGCCGCGGCCGCGGGCGGCATTGCCCTGATCAACTCCGTCGCCAACCTCGGCGGCCTGCTGGGACCGAGGATCA
>WNGB01014817.1_pt1 | contig 19965 bp, 18 predicted proteins | sample 5400681 | NCBI WGS metagenome assembly WNGB01 (sample SAMN13153367, study PRJNA577476) | soil metagenome | isolation source: 115 cm soil or saprolite under grassland replicate 2 | place: USA:California | collected 2016-06-15
AGCAGACCAACCCTCCGGGCCGACGCCGCACGCCCAACGCTGCTTGCGGTAGGGGCATTTTCCGGTCAGTCCGCCGAAGTTGATCAAGCCCTGTGGTACTAGCCGAAGGCTAGCCCACGACGCCGTTCAACATCCCGGTGACCGCCCGGACCCGGTGACCGCCCGGACCCGGTGACCGCCCGGACCCGGTGACCGCCCGGACCCGGTGATCATCGCCGAGTTTCCCCGCCTCCAGCCGTCACACCGCGGCGACGATCATCGAACGGCGAGCCGAACGACCAGGCAACTGAGCCCGGCGGCATGGCATCGGCGTTACGACGGCCACCCAAGACCGCCGACCATCCGGCCGCGCGTTTCACCGAGTGCCCGGACCGGTGATCATCACCGAGCAATCCCGCCCCCAGGCGTTACTCCACGGCGACGATCACGTGTTCGGCCCGCGCGCAGGCCAGGAAATCTGGGCCGGAGCACCGGCCGAGGGAATCTGAGCCGGGAGCACGGGCCGGGGGACCATGGGCGGGGGGAGCGCGGGTCGAGGGATTCCGAGCCAGGGCGCACCGGCCGGGGAGTCCGCCCCGGGACCCTGAGCTGCGGCGGGTGGGCCGGGCATCGACGGCCGGCCGAGCCGTGGGCTAGCCGGGGGCTAGCCGGACTGCAGCATGCTGCGGAACACCGCGATCAGCGCGGTCTTCTGCTCGTCTGACAGTCGCGGCTCGGCCCGGATGGCCGCCTCCACCGACGGGGCGGACTCGTCGGGCTCGGCCAGGTTGACCAGCCCCGCATGCGCCAGCAGCGTCTCGGTGGACAGGCCGAGCGCCTCGGCGATGAGCTTGAGCACCCGGACCGACGGCTGGTGCCGGCCGCGCTCGAGCTGGCTCAGGTACGGGTTCGACAGCGTGGTGAGCTCGGCGAACTGCCGTAGCGACAGGTTGGCGAGCTGGCGCTGGCTGCGGATGAACGCGCCGAGCGCCTCCAGTTGCTCACTCCACGAATCCGTCACGGCCGTCCCTCGTACTTGCCTGCCCTCGTACTGCCTGCCCCGTACTGTCTGCCCGGTGTCTGCTCAGCATAGTGAGCACACGCGGGTGCGCGGCGAACCCGATGGGGTTCGCCGCGCACTCACGCATGCGGTGTGTCGTTACGCCCGGGGGAGCACCGGGGCGGCCGCCGCGAGCAGCTTCTCCGCGTACTGCCGCTGGGTGGCCAGCAGCTGCTCGGCGAAGTCGTAGGCGTTCGCCACGATCTCCTCGGGCTTGGGCAGCCTGGCGGCGAGCTCGGGGGTCACCGGCAGCGGCGGGATGATCGCCTTGACCGCGTCGGCCCATGCCTTCACCGCGTCGACCACCGCCTCCTGGCCCTTCTGGGCGGTATCCAGGATCTGCTCCTGCACGTCCTGGACGGGGGCCTTCGCATCGGTCTTGGTTGTGGTTGCCATCTCTTCCTCCTGTGTGGTCGGTACACTGGGTACTCTACCAAGCGTCCGCTTGATTTACCTAGCAACCAGGAGTGAGCTGGGTCTCAGCCGCGTACGTAGTCGCCGGGCGCGTCGCCGGTCGCGGGGTGCCGATCGGTGCCCAGGGGCGGCGGCGCGACCAGCTCACCGGCCCGCTCGCCCGCCCAGGTGGCCCAGTCCTCCCACCACGAACCGCCGTGCCGGTGCGCGGTGTCGCGCCATTCCGCCGGCGTCGGCGGGTTCCGGTCGGACACCTCGTACCAGGCCTTGGGGTTGGGCGGGTTGACGATGCCGGCGATGTGCCCGCCGCTGGTCAGCACGTACCGCACCGAGCCGCCGAGTAGCTGGGTCGCCCGGTACGACGCCTGCCACGGCACGATGTGGTCGTTGATCGCGCCCACCACGTACGCGTCGCTGGCCACGTCCGGCAGTGACAGCCGCTGGCCGGCCAGTTCCAGCTCACCGCGGGCGAGCTGGTTCCTGATGTACAGCGACCGGAGGTAGAAGGAGTGCATGGCCGCCGGCATCCGGGTGCTGTCGGCGTTCCAGGCCAGGATGTCGAAGGCCGGCGGGCTCTGGCCGAGCAGCCAGTTCGACACGACGTAGCTGAAGATCAGGTCGTTCGGTCGCAGCACGTCGAACGTGGTGGCCATCTTGGCTCCGTCGAGGAAGCCGGTGGCCGCCATCTGCTTCTCCAGCCGGGCCACCGTCTTCTCGTCGGTGAAGACGCCGAGCGCCCCGGGTTCGGCGTAGTCGAGCAGGGTGTTCAGCAGCGTCACGGTGCCGATCCGGTTGTCGCCGGTCTCGGCCAGGTACGCCGCGGTCATCGCGGTCAGGGCGCCACCCAGGCAGAGCCCCACGATGTCGACTCTCGGCTGGCCGGTGATCTCCTGGACGACGTCGAGCGCGGTCCGCGGGCCGTTCAGGAGGTAGTCGTCCAGCGACACGTTCTTCATGCTGGCGTCCGGGTTGCGGTAGCTGATCGCGAACACGGTGCGCTGGTGCTGCACCGCCCACTCCAGGAAGCTGCGCCCCGGCGCGAGGTCCATCACGTAGTACTTGTTGATCCACGGCGGGCTGGCCAGCAGCGGTACGGCGTGCACCTGCGGCGTCTGCGGCGCGTACTGGATCAGCTCCATCAGGTCGTTGCGGAAGACCACCTTCCCCGGCGTCGCGGCGAGGTTGCGGCCCAGTTCGAACGGCCGCCGGTCCACCTGGCGCGGCCGTCCGCCGTTGTGCAGCAGGTCGTCGAGCATGTTGCGGACGCCGGCGAGGACGCTCAGCCCGGCCGTCTCGGCGGCCCGCTTGAGCGCGGCCGGGTTGGTGGGCAGGAAGTTCGTCGGCGCGAGCGCGTCGAAGATGAGGTCGGCCATCAGCCGCGCCTTGCCCGCGGTCAGCGGGTCCGCGTGGCCGGCCGCCACCAGGTCCTCGCCGAGCCGCCGGGACGCCAGGTAGCTCTGCCGCACCGCGAAGTACGCGGGGTTGTCCTCCCACGCCGGGTCGGCGAACCGGCGGTCCTTGGCGTCCACCGGGACCGGCGGTTTCACCTGCGCGCCGAACCACCGCCGCACCGCCGCCGGCGGAACCTGCGCCAGCGCCGCGGCGAACCGCAGTGCCGCCCCGCCGACGTCGGCCGGGTGGGTGGTCGCCTGGGCCAGGGCGGCCAGCAGCGACTGCGCGAAGTCCGCGGCATCCACGCGGGCGATCAGGTCCACCTCCGGGGCGAGCACGGCGGCGGCTCGTTCGCCGACCTTCCAGGCCGCGTCGCGCGCGCTCACCGGGGTCCTGCCGGGCGGGCGAAGGCTGGGCAGAGGGCGGCCGGTCGCCGGTGGGCGGCTGGGCGGCGGATGGCGGCCGGGCGGACGGCGGCCGGGCGGACGGCGGCCGGGCGGGCGACGGTGCCCCGGCTCACCGGTCCGCTCCGGGGCCGGCCGGCGCGGGCACCTGGTAGCTCAGCAGCAGCAGGTTCCGCGGGTTGCCCAGGTAGTCCACCGCGTGGTCCTCGAGCAGGCCCTCCAGCCGGAACCCGAGCCGCTTGAAGATCTGCCGGCCGGCAAGCTGCTCCTCGACGATCTCCAGGATCAGCTTGGTCAGCGGCAGCTCCCTGGCCGCCTCGATCACCGCGGAGGCCAGCGCGCTGCCGACCCCGTGGCGGCGGTGGTCCTCGCGCACCACCAGCGCGATGTCGCCGACGTGGTTCTTCCAGCCGGGAAGCTGCCGGACGCACGCGTAGCCGACGATCGTGGAACCGTCCACGGCGACGACCTGCCGCCAGTTCCGGGCCTCCACCGCGTTCACCAGCCGGGTGATCGTGGCCGCCGTCTGCAGTTCGACGTCGAGGTAGAGCCAGTCGTCCTTGGCCAGCGCGGCGCCGAAGGCCAGCAGCGCGTCGAGGTCGTCCTCGCGCAGCCGCCGGACCACCGGCGCCGGCTCGGTGGGGACAGGTGCGGTCGTCATCGGACACCTCCGGAGTCGAGAACGTCGTGCCGGCCGAGGTGGATGTCGAGCGCGGCCGCGGTCCGGGCGGCAACCTCGTCGGGTTCGCCGCTGCCGTCCACCTCGAGCAGCAGGCCCTGCGTCCCGTAGAAGTCCGCGATCGGCCGGGTCTGCAACTGGTAGACCTCGAGCCGGTGCCGTGCGGTCTCCATGTTATCGTCGCTGCGGGTGTGCAGCGGGCCGCCGCACAGGTCGCATAGCGACTCCTGCCGGGGCGGCTGGTAGAAGATGTTGTACGGCGTCTGGCACAGCCGGCAGGTCTGCCGCCCGACGATCCGGCGCAGCAGCGCCTGCCGCGGCGCGGTGAGCAGCACGGCCGCGTCGATCCGGCGCCCGGCCGGGGACAGTTGGCGGTCCAGGTGGATGGCCTGCCACGTGGTGCGCGGGAACCCGTCCAGCACGGTCCCGGCCGCGCAGTCCGGCGACAGCACCCGGTCGACCACCATGTCGGCGACGATCCGGTCCGGCACCAGGTCGCCGTTCTCGACGAAGGAGTGCGCCAGCAGCCCCAGCTCGGTCCCGTCCCGGATGTTCATCCGGAACAGGTCGCCGCTGGCCACGTGCACCAGCCCGGACCGCTCGGCGAGCACCACCGCCTGGGTGCCCTTGCCGACGCCGGGCGGTCCCATCAGGACGATGTCCACGCCCGGGTCACCTCCCCTCGGCGGCCGGGTGCAGGCGTTGCCGGGACGCCAGCACCTCCGCCTCCGCCTCGGCCCGGCCGACCCAGGTGGCGCCCTCGACCGACTTGCCCGGCTCGAGGTCCTTGTAGACCTCGAAGAAGTGCTGGATCTCCAGCCGGTCGAACTCCGGCAGGTGGTGGATGTCGCGCAGGTGCTCCATCCGCACGTCGGCGGCGGGTACGCACAGCACCTTGCCGTCCGGCCCCTTCTCGTCGGTCATGCAGAACATGCCGATGGCCCGGCAGCGGATCAGGCAGCCCGGGAAGGTCGGCTCGTCGAGGAGCACGAGCGCGTCCAGCGGGTCGCCGTCCTCGCCCAGGGTGTCCTCGACGAACCCGTAGTCCGCCGGGTAGCGGGTGGAGGTGAACAGCATCCGGTCCAGCCGGATCCGGCCGGTGTCGTGGTCCACCTCGTACTTGTTCCGGTGCCCCTTCGGGATCTCGATGGTGACGTCGAACTCCACGGCCGGCCTACAGCCGCTCGAAGATCGCCGCGATGCCCTGGCCGCCGCCGATGCACATGGTGACCAGCGCGTACCTGCCCGCGGTCCGGCGCAGTTCGTACAGCGCCTTGACGGTGAGGATCGCGCCGGTGGCACCGACCGGGTGGCCGAGCGAGACCCCGCTGCCGTTGGGGTTGGTCCGCTCCGGCGGCAGGCCGAGCTCGCGTACCACCGCCAGCGCCTGCGCGGCGAACGCCTCGTTCACCTCGAACACGTCGATGTCGTCGACCTTCAGGCCGGCCCGGTCCAGCACCGCCCGCACCGCGGGCACCGGGCCCATGCCCATCACCCGCGGCTGCACGCCGGCGTGGCTGTAGGCGACCAGCCGGCCGAGCGGCCGCAGCCCGCGGGAGGCCACCGCGTCGGCGTCGGCGAGTACCACCGCGGCCGCCGCGTCGTTGACCCCGGAGGCGTTGCCGGCGGTGACGGTACCCCCGTCGGCGAACGCCGGCCGGAGCTTGGCCAGGTCCTCGGCGGTGACCCCCGGCCGGATGTGCTCGTCGGTGGTGAACTGGACGCTGCCCTTGCGGGTGCGCACCTCCACCGGCACGATCTGCTCGGCGAAGTGGCCGGCCTCGACGGCGGCGGCCGCCCGGCGGTGGCTCTCCACGGCCAGCGCGTCCTGGTCGGCCCGGGACACCAGGTAGTCGGCGGCGACGTTCTCCGCGGTGACGCCCATGTGGCAGCTGTCGAACGGGTCGGTCAGCGCGCCGACCATCGCATCGACCGTGGCGCCGTCGCCCATCCGCTGGCCCCAGCGCAGGCCGGGCAGCCAGTACGCCGCCCTGCTCATCGACTCCGCGCCGCCGGCCACCGCGACCTCGGCGTCGCCGAGCCGGATCGCCTGCGCCGCTGACACGATCGCCTGCAGCCCGCTGCCGCACAGCCGGTTCACGTTGAACGCCGGGGTCTCCACCGGCAGGCCGCCGTTGACCGCGGCGACCCGGCCGAGGTACATGTCCCGGACCTCGGTGTGGATCACGTTGCCGAAGACCGCGTGGCCCACGTCGGCGGGGTCGACCCCGGAACGGGCCACCGCCTCGCGCACCACGGTGGCGGCCAGGTCGCACGGCGGCACGTCCTTCAAGCCTCCGCCGTACCTGCCGATCGCGGTCCGGACGCCGGACAGGACAAGGACGTCTCGTTGCTCGGTCATGGCGTGCCCCTCACATGTCCAGGCCGCCGTTCACGGCCCAGATCTGGCCCGTGACGTAGGCGGTGTCGTCGGCGGCGAGGAAGGCGACGGCGCGGGCGATGTCTTCCGGGCGCCCGAGCCGGCCGGCCGGCACCTGCGCGCGGATCCCGTCGAGCACCTTCTCCGGGACTGTCGCCAGCATCCCGGTGTCGATGAAGCCCGGCGTCACCGCGTTCACCGTGACCCCGATCCCGTCGTCCAGCCGGCCGGCCCGCCTGAGCTGGAAGGCCGCCTCCCTGGCCAGCGACTTGGTCAGCCCGAACAGCCCGGACTTCGACGCCGCGTAGTTCGCCTGGCCGATGTTGCCGATCTCGCCGATCACCGAGGACACGCTGACGATCCGGCCGGTGCCGCGCTCGATCATGTGCGCCAGCGCCGCCTGCGCGAGGTAGAAGGCGCCCGACAGGTTGACGTCGACGACCCGCTGCCAGTCCTCGTCGGTCATCTTTGCGACCGTCCGGTCGATCGTGATCCCGGCGTTGTTGACCAGGATGTCGAGCCGGCCGTGCTGCTCGATGACCTCGCGCACCACCCGGCGGCAGTGCTCGGCGACGCCGATGTTTCCCTCGTGCAGGGTGATCGTGGTGTCCGGGAAGTCCTCCTTCATCTGTGCGAGGTACTCCTGTGCCCGGTCCTCGTAGCCCCAGTAGCCGGCCGCGATGCGCGCGCCCTGGCTGGCCAGCCGGCGGCAGATCGCGGCTCCGATGCCGCTGGTGCCGCCGGTGACCAGGGCGATCCGGTCACGGACCTCACCTCCGGCGGGGTTGCCGGACAGCGGTAGCTGCTCGGTCGACGTCATGGGCGTGATCTCCGTTCGTCGGGGTCTGACGTGCAGGGCTGGGCGTACCGGGCTTGGCGTACCGGGCTTGGCGTACGGGGTTTGGCGTACCGGGCTTGGCGTACGGCGGTTTGGCGTGCGGAGGGTGACGTGCGGGGCTTGGCGTAGGGCGGCTACTTCGCCGGGTCCGTTCGGGAGACCTGGGCCTGTAGGGCCGCCATCACCGACGGGTCGCCGAGTGTCGTGACGTCGCCGAGTTCGCGGCCGTCGGTGATGTCCCGCAGCAGCCGCCGCATGATCTTGCCGGACCTGGTCTTGGGCAGGTCGTGGGTGAACACGATCCGCTTCGGCCTGGCCAGCTTGCCGATCCGCGCGCCGACGTGCTCGCGCAGGGCGGCCTCGAGCGCGGCGTCCGGAACCTCGGTGCCGCGGACGGTCACGAAGGCGACGATGGCCTGGCCGGTCAGCTCGTCCGCGCCGGCGACGACCGCCGCCTCGGCGACCGACGGGTGCGAGACCAGCGCCGACTCGACCTCGGCGGTGGACAGCCGGTGCCCGGAGACGTTGATGACGTCGTCGATCCGGCCGATGATCCAGAGGTAGCCGTCCTCGTCCCGGCGCGCGGAGTCCCCGACGACGTAGGTGCGCGGCCCGTACCGGGAGAAGTAGGTCTCCACGTACCGCTCGTCGTCGCCGTGCAGGGTGCGCAGCATGCTCGGCCAGGGCTGGGTCAGCACCAGGATCCCGGTGCCCCGCTCGACCTCGCTGCCCTCCTCGTCCAGCAGCGCCGCGGACACGCCGGGCAGCGGCCGGGTGGCCGAGCCGGGCTTGGTCGTGGTCAGCGCGGGCAGCGGCGAGATCATGATCGAGCCGGTCTCGGTCTGCCACCAGGTGTCCACGATCGGGCAGCGCTCGCCGCCGACCACGGTGTGGTACCACAGCCACGCCTTCGGGTTGATCGGCTCGCCGACCGAGCCGAGCAGCCGCAACGACGACAGGTCGTGCTTGGCCGGGTACTCCGGGCCCCACTTCATGCAGGCCCGGATCGCGGTGGGCGCGGTGTAGAAGATCGTCACGCGGTAGCGCTCGACCAGCTCCCACCACACGTCCTTGTCCGGGTAGTCCGGCGCGCCCTCGAACATCACCGACGTGCAGCCGTTGGCCAGCGGGCCGTAGACGATGTAGGAGTGCCCGGTGATCCAGCCGACGTCCGCGGTGCACCAGAACACGTCGCGCTCCGGGTCCAGGTCGAAGACCGTCGCGTGCGTGGTGGCGACCCCGGTCAGGTAGCCGCCGGTGGTATGCACGATGCCCTTCGGCTTGGCGGTCGAGCCGGAGGAGTAGAGCAGGAACAGGGGGTGCTCGGCCGGCATCGGCTCGGCCGGGCAGACCGGGTCGGCGCCGGCCAGCACCTGGTCATACCAGACGTCGCGGCCGGGTCGCATCTCGCACGGCGTGCCGGTGGCGCGCACCACCACCACGGTGCGCAGGTTGTCCAGGTCGGCGATCTCGGCGTCCAGCGCCTGCTTGATCGCGGCGGTACGGCCCTTGCGCCGGGCGCCGTCCACGGTGATCAGCGCCCTGGCGGCGGAGACCTCCATCCGCTCCCTTACCGAGGACGGCGCGAACCCGCCGAAGACCACGTTGTGCGGTGCGCCGATCCGGGCGCAGGCGAGCATCGCGACGACGACCTCGGGAATCATCGGCATGAAGATGCCGACCACGTCGCCCCTGCCGACGCCGTGCGCCTTGAGCGCGTTGGCGAGCCGCTGAACGTCGGCGAGCAGGTCGGCGTAGGTCAGCGCCCGCTGCTCGCCCTCCTCGCCGTGCCAGTAGAACGCGACCCGGTCCCCGCGGCCGGCCTGCACGTGCCGGTCCAGGCAGTTGTACGACGCGTTCAGGGTGCCGTCGGCGAACCAGGTGAAGAACGGCGGGTTGGAGTCGTCGAGCCCGGTCTGGAACGGCGTGTCCCAGTCCAGCCGCTGCCGGGCCTGCTCCGCCCACCAGGCCGGGGCGTCGGCGGCCTGCTGGTAGACCTCGGGGTCGGTGACCCGGGCCCGCTGGACGAAGTGGGCGGGCGGCTCGAACGTCTCGACCCCGAGCAGCTCGTTGAGATGCTCTTCCAGGGAGGGGAACTGTGCCGTCATGCGCGCTCCTCGTGGCAGTGCCGGCCGTCCCCGGCCGGGCTTCAAACGTAGGTAGTCAGGGCCGTCGGGCGGCACTGCCCAACGGGTCCGAACGGGGAGGACCTTCGGTCCGGGTGGGACCTGTCCGGCCGGGCAGGGTGGCGGAGCCGGGAGCAGGGGCCGGCGGCGTCGTGCGGCCCGCCGCCCGTGGCGGGTACGCAGCCGCGCCACCCTTTCCAGCCGGGGGAGCAGCCCGCGCGGTTCAACCGCGAGCTGATGACGCTGCTGGACGCCGCGGCGGCGACCGACGGCGAGCTGGCGGCACCGGGCATGGATCCCCCAGCGCCGCCCAGGCCGGATCCGAGACCAAGCTCCCCCTACCACACCCGTTATCGGCACGTGGGCAGGCCGAGACCTCCTCGCGAGGATGGTGCCAGGTAGACCTCAGACAGGTAGCCCGACCGACCGTCGGGAAACACGCCGCGGTACCACCGCGCCGAATCCGCTCGGTTCGGGTTCTTGCCCACAACGGGCGAGTCGAGGTTGTAGTTGGTCATTCGCGCCCCGACAACCTGACAGGTGACTGGCAGTAGCGCGCCGCTGTGCATGTCGGTGCCAGCGACCTTGCAGCCTTGCCGGGCGCAGTAGGGCAGCGTCCGGGTGGAGAGGTAAGCCGGCGTGCCGTCTTCTATGAGGGCCGACGGGCCAGCGGCGATCTTGTTCTGTACCAGGGCAAGTGCCGGCTTTGCCTCAGTGCTCGGCAGGAGGCGTGCTCGACCCCGCCGGCTTGTGAAGCGCGACGGCGGTCACAGCGGCGGAGACCATCGCCGTGAGCGCAACCAGGCCGAAGGCACGTGGCCACACTCGACCCTGACGTGGGGATGGACCCGGCTCCGGCGTCGCGGTGCCGACCGCCCGGGCTCGTTCCCAGGCGCCGAACCACTGCGGCAGGTCGTTCTGGGAAACGCGGCATATGTGAAGGAAGGTCAGCAGCTTGTCCCGCGACGGCACCCTTTTGCCGGCGAGCATGTCGCTCACCGTGCTTCGCGGCAGTGTCTGTGCCTGACCGTTCCTCTTCGGCAGTTGTTCGGCGGCCTTTGTCAGATCGCTGTGGGACAAGCCCCTGCGGGCCTTCAGTCGTCGTCCACGTGCACACCCTGTGCTCGATCCGATACGGAGAGTTCGGAGTCCGGCGGACAGTGTAGGAGGGCCATATGCGTTCCCTTGTTCCCTTTGGTGCAGCCGTACGGACCTTGCGTAGCTCGGTCCCCTCTCCGAGTTCGTTCGCCGCACTGGCCGGACACCCGCACTGATCGCTGCGATGGACCTGTCACCCGAGCCGGCCGGCTCCTTCCATCACCGACAGGAACCGACAATGGAGCACTGGACCGACCTGGTCTCTATCGCAGGCGACGCCCTGAAGCTCGCCACCGCGCTGGTAGGCCTCCTCACGATCATCTTCAAACGACCGCGACGTAAGGCCGCAGATGATCAGCGCCACACCGATCACGGCGCCTGAACCTTCCAGGCCAGGCCACGTACCGGTCAATCGCCACACCGGTGTGGCTCTACCTGGGCCGAGCATTGGAACGAGATCCGGCACAAGGCTTTGAGCCGTTGACTCTGCAGCCTGGTCACTTCTCCGTCCAGCGTGACGATCACCGCGGAGAGGTGGTCGGTCATCCAGTCGGCGGCCGCGCGCAGCACGGGGCGTGGCGGCGTGCATGGGAGCGGCCACCGCGTGACCATGTCAAGCTTGTGTGGAGTCCGGATGATCTTGCGGTGCCCGCGTGGCGCAGCGCAGACCCTGGCCGGTGGCAGGCCGGTTAGATGGGGTTATGGGTCCGGATCGCGCCGCGGTTTCGGTCGGTGCCGTCCCGGGCGCGGGCCGGTACCGCGGTCATCCGGACGCCCAGCGCCGGACCGCGGCGTCCAGCCGCCGTACCAGCGACCCGAGCAGCCGCTCGCCCTCCTCGGCGGTCGCGCCGGCCGGGTCGCCGAGCACCCCACCGGGGCTGACCGCGCGCACCGAGCCGGCGCGCAGGGTGTCCCACAGCGTGCCGATCGGGGCGGTCTGGCCGGCCGGCCACGGCCCCGGCCGGACCTGGTCCGGGGCGATCGCCAGCATCAGCGAGGTCTCGGTCCGGCCGGCGTGCGCGTCGCCGCCGGGCACGCTGGCGTACCACGGCAGCACCGGCCGGCCCTCCGGGCCGAGGGTGGCGACCGCGGTCCGGACCGCGTCGGCGTTGCCGCCGTGCCCGATCACGAACACCACCCGCGGGCACCACCGGGACAGCGAGCGCACCAGTTCCACCAGGGCGTGCGTGGTGGCCGCGGTGCCCAGCGACACGGTGCCCGGGAAGGCCTCGTGCTCCCCGCTGGCGCCGTACGCCATGGCGGGCGCCACCAGCAGGCCGGGGCGGCGCGCGGTGTACCGCAGCGCCACCGCCTCGGCGATCCGGGTGTCGGTGTCCAGCGGCAGGTGCGGACCGTGCTGCTCCAGCGAACCGAGCGGCACCAGGGTCGCGGACCCGGTCCACGCGCCGGTCTCCTGCCAGGTCTGGCAGGCGAGAAGCGTCATGACAGCCTCATCCCAGGGTGAGCGGGCTGGTCTCGCAGTCCCGAGGCGGGCGGCGGGCCAGCGTGACGGAGACCGGTCCGGCACGGTGGGAGTGGTCGGAGCTCGGCCGGGGCACGGCGCCCGGGCTGACGGCGGCCAGCGCCGGCTCCCCGTGGCCGCGCACGCACTCCGGGTCCGGGCCGTCCAGCGGCAGGCCGGTGAAGAACTTGGCGGCCATGCACCCGCCCCGGCAGGCGTCGTACGCCGAGCAGGACGCACACGCCCCGCCGCCGGTCGGCTCGCGCAGCCGGCGGAACAGCGGCGCGTCCCGCCAGACCCGCGGGAAACCGCCGTCGGCGCGGACGTTCCCGGCCAGGAACGCGTCGTGGATGGTGAACGGGCAGGCGTACACGTCCCCGATCGGGTCGATCAGGCAGACCACCCGGCCGGCCCCGCACAGGTTCAGCCCGGGCAGCGCCTCGCCGTACCCGGACAGGTGGAAGAACGAGTCGCCGGTCAGCACCTGCTCGCCGTGCGCCAGCAGCCACTGGTACAGCTCCCGCTGCTGCTCGGCGGTCGGGCGCAGCTCGTGCCAGCGGTCCGCGGCCCGGCCGGACGGGCGCAGCCGGGTGATCCGCAGTTGGGCGCCGTACCGGTCCGCGATCGCCTTGAACTCCTCCAGTTGGCCGGCGTTCTGCCTGGTCATCACCACGCTGATCTTGAAGCCGCCGAACCCCGCGTCGGCCAGCCGCCGCATGGCGTCGACGGCCATCGCGTACGAGCCCGCGCCGCGCAGCGCGTCGTTCACCTCGGCCGTCGCGCCGTCGATCGAGATCTGGATGTCGACGTAGTCCATCGCGGTCAGCTCGCGGGCCCGGGCGGCGTCGATCTTCACGCCGTTGGTGGAGAACTTCACCCCCACCCGGTTGTCCACGCTGTAGCGCAGCAGCTCCCAGAAATCCGGACGGACGGTCGGCTCGCCGCCGCCGATGTTGACGTAGAAGACCTGCAGGTCGCGCAGCTCGTCGATGACCCGCCGGCACTCGTGCGTGGACAGTTCGCGCGGGTCGCGGCGGCCGGACGCGGACAGGCAGTGCAGGCAGGACAGGTTGCAGGCGTAGGTCAGCTCCCAGGTCAGGCAGATCGGGGCGGAAAGGCCCGTGGCGAACCGGTCGGCGAGCGCCGGACCGGGTCGCGCCGGCGTGCTACCAGGCATCGATGACCTCTCGTTCGGCCAGGTTGGCCAGCGCCCGCTGTGCCGCCTCCTGGGCTGCCGTGCCGCGGATCCTGTCCCGCACGGCCGCGGTGGCCGAGGGGTACTCCGCCAGGGCGTTGACCAGGTCGACCAGCACCGGCGACATCAGGAAGGTGAGCCGGCGGTTGCCGAAGTGGTAGGCCATCGCACCGAACTGCTCGGGGCGGATCGCCACCCGCGGGCTGAGCCGGTACCTGGTCTCCGGCCGGTAGCCGTCCATGACCGCGTCCGGAACCGGTGGCCGGGTCAGTACACGCCGCACATGCCGTCGATCGAGATCTCCTCCACCACCAGGGACTCCACCACCAGGGCCTCCGCCTCCTCCAGCTCCTCCGGCTCGGTGTCCACAGTGGACCGGTCAGTCAGGTCGACGGCGCTGTCTGCTGGCATGGCGTTCTCCTCAGTGGCGATGGACATCCCCGACGCTACGGCGGTTGTCGGACCGGCCACGACTGCCTGACCCGGCCCGCTTCGCCCTGTCCGTTCGGGCAGGTGCGGGCCCTTCGGCCGCACGGTGTGCGGCCGCCGAAGGAGCAGTTTGCGGCTCAGACGCTTCCGGTGACCGGAGCCACACGCCTACCTTTGCCCCACCTCGGCCGAGGAGCTGACGACCCGCAGCACGAGACAGGAGTGGACCGGCAGCAGCGCCGGCCGCGCCGGAGAGGCAACCGCTCATGCAAGTTGACGAGCTGCTCAAACCATTCCCCATCAAGGAGTTCCATCCGTTCCCGCGCGGGCTGCTCGGCCCCGGGGCGTGGGAGATCATCGGCCCGGAGGCGAAGAAGCTCGGGTTCCGGAAGATCCTGGTGATGACCACCGGCCTGCGCGGCTCCGACACCGTGAACAAGATCGTCGGTTCGCTGCGCTACCACGGGCTGGAGTGCGTGCTCTTCGACAAGGTCGAGTCCAACCCCAAGGACTACAACGTGATGGACGCCGTCACGCTGTACCAGGAGGAGAAGTGCGACAGCTTCGTCTCCATCGGCGGCGGGTCCGCGCACGACGCCTGTAAGGGCGCCCGCATCTCGGTCGCCCACGACGGCCGCAACGTCAACGAGTTCGAGGGCTTCAACAAGTCGGAGAACCCGAAGAACCCGCCGCACATCGCGATATCCACCACGGCCGGCACCGGTTCGGAGACCTCCTGGGCGTACGTCATCACCGATACCACCACCGACCCGGACAACCCGCACAAGTACGTGGCGTTCGACGACGCGGCCGTGACCACGCTGGCCGTGGACGACCCCACCCTGTACTACGACTGCCCGCTGGACTACACCGCCCAGTGCGGCTTCGACGTGCTCGCGCACGCCTCCGAGCCGTACGTGTCGCGGCTGAACTTCCCGACATCCCTGGGCAGCGCGCTGTACGCGATCAAGCTGACCGCGGAGAACCTGCGCACCGCGGTGTGGAACCCGACCGAGCTGTCCGGCCGGGAGGGCATGATGTACGCCCAGTACATCGCCGCCCAGGCGTTCAACTCCGGCGGGCTCGGTATCATCCACTCCATCTCGCACGCGGTGTCGGCGTTCTACGACACCCACCACGGGCTCAACAACGCCATCGCGCTGCCCCGGGTGTGGGCGTTCAACATGCCGGTGGCGTACCAGCGGTTCGCCGACATCGCCGAGGTCATGGGGGTGGACACGCACGGCATGACCAAGGTGCAGGCGGCCGAGGCGGCGCTGAAGGAGTCGGTCCGGCTGCTGCGCGACGTCGGCATCGTGGAGAAGTTCACCGACGTCAAGCAGGACACCTATTCCAAGAACCGGCTGGGCCAGGGCCCGACCAAGTACTACGAGAACGCCAAGGTGATCAAGGGAGACAGGAACGACGTCGACCGGATCACCAACCACGTCCTCGGCGACGCCTGCACGCCGGGCAACGCCAAGGAGTGCACCTTCGAGACGGTGCGCCCCGTGGTCGACCACTGCCTCAACGGCTCCCTGGACGACTTCCTGTGATTCAACCCGCGCGGACCCGGCGGCAGTCTCCTGCGCCGCCGGGCCCGCGCATCACCACGCGGTGGAGGCGCCCCGTGATCACCGTCGAACTACCCCCGCCGCCCGGCGACTTCGCCGACATCGACGACGTCACCGCGCGGTTCGGCGCGCACGGCTACGTGCTGGACCGGATGCTGGCCACCACCGTCTTCCTGACCAGCCGGCTGGGCAAGCCGGTGCTGCTCGAGGGGCCGGCCGGCGTCGGCAAGACCGAGCTGGCCAAGTCGCTGGCCGCCGCCACCGGCCGCCGGCTGATCCGGCTGCAGTGCTACGAGGGGCAGGACGACAGCAGGGCCCTGTACGACTGGGACTACGGCAAGCAACTGCTCTACACCCAGATCCTGCGCGACAAGCTGGGCGAACTGCTGTCCGACGCCGACGACATCGCCGAGGCGGTGAAGCGGATCGCCGCGCACGAGTCGGTCTTCTACTCCGAGCAGTTCCTCGCCTCCCGGCCCCTGCTGGACACCATCCGGTCGGCGGAGCCGGTGGTGTTGCTGATCGACGAGGTGGACCGCGCCGACGAGGCACTCGAGGCGGTGCTGCTGGAGATGCTGGCGGAGTTCCAGGTCTCGGTGCCCGAGCTGGGCACCTTCCACGCGCGCACCATGCCCTACGTCGTGCTGACCTCGAACAACACCCGCGACCTGTCCGCGGCGCTCAAGCGGCGGTGCCTGCACCTGGACCTGGGCTACCCGACGCCGGAGCGCGAGCTGGAGATCGTGCGGTCCAAGCAGACCGGGCTGGACGACGAACTGGTCCGCGCCCTGGTCGGCATCGTGCGGCAACTGCGGGACATGGACCTGCGCAAGGCGCCGAGCATCTCCGAGACGGTGGACTGGGCGCGCACCCTGGCCGTGCTCAACATGGAGGTGCTCGACCCGGCGGTGCTGTCCGACACGGTGAACGTGGTGCTGAAGTACAGCCGGGACGTGGACAAGGCCCGCCGCGCGCTGCCCGACCTGCTCGACCCGAACCGGTCGGTGCCGGAGGCCGGCCAGCACCGGCACGGCGACGACCACGGGCACCCGCACGGCGGCCATTCGCACGGCGGCCACCCTCCCGGCCACGACCACGCGCCGCACGAGCACCCGCACCCGCCCGCGCACCCGCCCCAGCGGTCGGACAACGGCGCGGTGGGAACTGGCGCGGCGGACAATGGCGGGGTGGACAACGGCGCGGCCGACAACGCTGACGGCAAGGCGGCCCGGCTGGCCAAGGACCGGCCCGGGCGGTTCGACCGGGGCTACTACGGCTCGCCGGACCTGTCGGCGTTCCGGCGCCGCTGACCGGCGCCGGACAGCTTCGATGGACGCGACAATCCACCGTTTCGTGCGGTTCCTGCGGCTGCGCGGGATGCGGGTCTCGGTGGGCGAGCTGATCGACGCGGCCCGGGCGGCCCGCGCCGTCGGGCTGGCCGACCGGGAGTCGCTGCGCGCCGCGCTGGCGGTGACCCTGGTCAAGGAACGCCGGGACCGGCAGGTCTTCGGCGACGCGTTCGACCGGTTCTTCCGGCTGCGGCCGGTGCAGGACGCGCCCGGCGGGCACGGGCACGACCACGCGCACGACGACCTGGCCGACGAGCTGGAGGCGCAGCGGTTCACGCTGTCCGAGGCGCCGTCGGACATCCCGGCCGCCGGGCACGACCACGGCCGGCCGGACGACATCCGGGACTACTTCGACCCCGCGGACCTCGCCCAGCAGTACAACCTGCACCAGTCGGCGGAGAAGGTCGACCTGGCCGGGATGACCGACGAGATCGTGCTGGCCAAGGACCAGCCGGACCGGGACACCCCGGCGGGGATGACGGTCCGGGTCGAGGTCGCCAGGCTGCGCGACGCGGCCGCGGTACGCGACCTGGTCCGCCAGCACGGCGCCGCGCTCGACGTGGAGCTCGGCGTGGTGGCCACCGAGCGGCTGCTGGACTGGCTGGCGTCCGACGATGCCGGCCTGCCGCCCGAGCTGGCCGAGGCGCTGGCCGCCAGGATGGCCGGCACGGTGGACAACCTGCCCGCGCTGCTGGCGGCGTACCTGGAGAAGTTCTTCGCCCTCGACGCGCCCGCGGTCGACACCGCGCACGTGGCACCGTCCTTCGTGGACAGTGTGCCGGAGGCCGAGCGGACCGCTCTGGAGGAGTCGGTACGCCGGCTGGCCCGCCCGCTGTCCGGCGGGCGCACCCACCGGCGCACCGCCTCGGCCCGCGGCCGGATGGACGTGGCCCGGACGATGCGCCGCAACATGCGCTACGACGGCGTGCCGTTCCGCCCGGTGCGGGTGACCAGCCGCGAGGACCGGCCGCGCCTGGTGGTGCTGGCGGACGTGAGCCTGTCGGTGCGGCAGGCGGCCCGGTTCACCCTGCACCTGGCCCACCAGTTCCAGAACGCGTTCTCCGCGGTGCGTACGTTCGCCTTCGTGGCCGACCTGGTCGAGGTCACCGACCTGCTCGAGGAGCACCCGCTCGAGCACGCGCTCGGCCTGGTCTTCGGCGGCGAGGTGCTGGACACCGCGGCGGACTCCGACTACGGCCAGGCGCTGCGGCAGTTCACCGCCGAGCACCTGACCGCGGTCACCAGGCGGACCACCGTGGTGGTGCTCGGCGACGGGCGCGGCAACGGCAAGGACCCGGCGTACGAGGCGCTGGAGACGATCCGGCGGCAGTGCCGGCGGCTGATCTGGCTGAGCCCCGAGCCGAGGTACTCCTGGGGGCTGGGCCGCTGCGACCTGGTGCGGTACGCCGAGCTGTGCGACGTGGTCGAGGTGGTCAGCGACGTGGACGGGCTGGACCGGCTCGCCGGGGAGGTGCTCGGCCGGGGTCCGGTACCGCGCCGCGCGTGGTGACCGCGCCGCCGGTGTTGACCGCACCGCCGGTGGTAACCGCGCCGCGCGTGGTGACCGCGACGACGCAGAGCTTCCGGGTCTCGCACGGGCGGGTCCGGAGCCGGCTGTCCACTGTGGACAACGACCTGGGCGACCTGATCGTCGCAGAGCTCGGGCCGCTGGGGCTCGTCCCGGACGCGGCCGCCTTCGAGGCCGCGTTCGTGTCCGCCGTACTGTCCACACACGACAGCCCGGAGCACGCCTGGCTCGGGTTCTACCGGCGCAGCCTGGCCAGGCTGGACGCGGGACCGGACGACGCTGCTACCGGGCCGCATCGGGTCGCTGAGGGGCCGCACCGGTCCGCTGGGGGGCCGGACGAGGCTGCTACCGGGCCGCACGGGGCCGCTGAGGGGCCGGACGAGGCTGTTACCGGGCCGCACCGGGCCGTTGAGGGGCCGCACCGGGCTGCTGGGGGGCCGGACGGAGCTGCCACGGGGGTGCCCGGGACCGCTGGCGGCATGCCCGAGACCGGGCCCGGCGACGGCACCGGATCGCTGGCCACCTTCGGCCGCATCTACCGCCGCGCGGCCACCCTGCTGCCGCCGGGCTCGGTGCTCGACGTCGGGAGCTGCTTCGGGTTCTTCCCGCTGTTCCTGCGCCGGGCCCGGCCGGACCTCGCGGTGCTCGCCTCCGACCTGGTGCCCGGTACGGCGGCGCTGGCCGCGCGGATGGCGGCGCTGCTGCACCGGCCGATGCACTGCCTGGCCGCGGACGCCACCCGGCTGCCGCTGGCCGACCGATCGGTGGACGCGGTGATCCTGCTGCACGTGCTGGAACACCTGCCCGCGCCGGCCGGTGCCGCCGCGGTCGCCGAGGCGCTGCGCGTGGCGCGGCAGCGGGTGGTGCTCGCGGTGCCGCTGGAGCCCGAGCCGGACCCCACGTACGGGCACGTCGTCGCCTTCACGCTGACCGGCCTCGCCGACTTGGGCGCTGCGGTACCGCAGTGGTCAGCCGCCGTCGCGGAGGGCGACGGCGGCTGGCTCGTCCTCGACCGTTGCTGAGCCGGTCAACATCCCCAGATCGCCGCCTCCGCCCGCCGGTTAAAGATCAAGAACCTAAGGAACAGAGGAACGGTGGGCACCATTCTGTTACCCTTTGTCCGGACGTTGGGATGTCGTTGGTGTTTGGGTTGGGTGGGTGGTTTCGTTTTGGGCTACTGCCGCGCCTGCCGCCTCGCTGGCGTTGTCGTACCACGCCGCGGGGAGCGTCTGCTCGTCGAGTCGCGCTGCCGGCTGAGTTGGTTCTGGATCGGTGGGTTGGCTGGTTCCCGGGTTGGGTGACGAGGCGGCGACGGGGGGTGGGAGGGTGGCTGGTTGGGTTTCGGGGTTACGTTCCAGCTCGGGGGTTTCGGCTGCGGCAGGTCGCCGTCTGGTTGGTCTGCCCGGCCGCCGGGGCCGCACCCTCCGCCTGGTCCGCACCGTCCGCCGGGCGCAGCTGAAATCGACCGGGTAAGTTCAGTCCGCCCTGGGCCACCGCCTTGACCCATTGCATTGGCCACCGCTGTTGTCATTGGTTCTTCCACCTCGTTTCCGGATTTGGGCGTGCGGTATTAGCGGAATTGGTTCAGCGGCTTCGGATTCTCCGGTCTATTGGTGGTGTGGGTTATTGGCGGGGATGGGGTGGGGTTTTGTGGCGGTGGTGGCGGCGGGGGTGTTGTTCCGGGTCGATCCAGGGGGGTGGGGTGAATTCGGGGAGGCCGTCGTCGGCGATGCGGATGGTCCAGTTCTGGTGGTGTGCGGTGTGGTGGTGGCGGGGGCACAGCAGCACCAGATTGAGTAGGTCGGTGGGGCCGCCGTTGGCCCAGTGCCGCAAATGGTGGGCGTCGCACCAGCCGGGTGGGAGGTCGCAGCCGGGGAAGGTGCAGCCCGCATCGCGGAGGACCAGGGCGCGGCGCAGCGCGGTGGTGACGGTGCGCTGCGCGCGGCCGAGGTCCAGGGGTTGGCTGGGCCCGCCGAGGACGGCGGGGATGATTTTCGCGTCGCAGGCGAGTCGGCGCACGGTGCCGGCGGGTAGGTGGTCGCCGGTGTCCAGGGTGCC